>Ga0307278_10000564_pt1 | contig 18689 bp, 17 predicted proteins | sample ER_DNA_117_FD_194482 | JGI IMG/M metagenome (GOLD analysis project Ga0307278, IMG submission 194482) | Bulk soil microbial communities from the East River watershed near Crested Butte, Colorado, United States - ER_DNA_117 | ecosystem: Environmental > Terrestrial > Soil > Floodplain | place...
GCCCAGCCCCGGGACGGGCGTCCTGACCGAGATCCTCGTGCAGGAAGGCCAGACCGTCGACGTCGGCACGAAGCTCGCCGTGATCGGCGGCGACGGCGCGAGCGCTTCGCCACCGGCGCAGGAAGCCCAGCCCGCCACGCAGGCGGCCGCCGACGAGGCGATGGCCGCGGCGAGCGAAGGCGTCGGCGACGTCGCCCCTTCGCAGCAACAGCAACCGGAGCAGCCCGCGCCCGAGCCCGAGCCCGCGCAGGCGGCCCAGAGCAACGGCAAGACATTCGTGTCGCCGGTGGTCGCGAAGATCGCCTCCGAGCACGGCGTCGACCCGAGGCAGGTGCAAGGCACCGGCCGTGGCGGACGCGTGACCAAGAAGGACATCCTCGGCTTCATCGAGGCGGGCGGCCCCTCGCAGGCTGTGCCTGCCGCTCCCGCCGCGCCGGCGGAGCCGGCCGCGCCTCCGGCGGCAACGCCGGCAGCACCGCCGAAGGAGGCGCCTGCGCCGTCACCGGCGCCGGCCGCTGTCCAGCCCGGCGAGAGCTTCGAGCCGATGAGCGCGATGCGCAGGGGCATTGCCGAGCACATGCGGCGCTCGCTGGACACGTCTGCGCACGTCACGAGCGCGATCGAAGTCGACATGTCGAAGGTGAGCGCGATCCGCGCGAGGCTGAAGAAGGAGTACCAGCAGAGCTACGGCGTCAACCCGACGTACCTGATCTTCGTAGCACGTGCGGCCGCCGAGACCCTGCGCGAGTATCCGTGGATCAACGGCGAGCTTCGCGGCGACCAGATTGTCACGCGGGGCTATGTCAACCTCGGGTTCGCGGTCGAGCTGCAGGACGGCAAGGGCCTGATCGTCCCGGTCGTCAAAAACGCGGAGACGCTCAACCTCCTCGGCATGGCGAAGGCCGTGACCGACATCGCACAGCGCGCGCGGGACAAGAAACTGCTCCCGGACGAGGTTCAGGGCGGGACGTTCACGATCACAAACCCGGGCGGCTACGGAACGTTCCACGGCACGCCGGTGATCAGCCAGCCGCAGGCGGCGATCCTCGGCACGTACGCCGTCGTCAAGCGTCCGTGGGTCGTTCAGGACGAGCTGGGTGAGGACGTGATTGCGATCCGCCCGATCATGAACCTGACGCTCACGTACGACCATCGCCTGGTCGACGGTGCGCTCGCGGGCCGCTTCTTGCGTGATCTACGTGAGAAGCTCGAATCGTGGGACGAAAGCACGTACTAGTCGAGCGAAAGCTGCGCTTTCGCTCGAGGTGAGGTACGGCGCTTCGCGCGAACGCGCGCGGGCTAAGCCCGCGCGCTCCAGGGCGTGGCTCCGCGATCGTCGTCAACCGTGCGGCGCGGCGAGGCTTCGCGTCGCCGCCTCGCATCAGTTCGCCTCCAGTTAGTGCGGCTTCGCCTGCACTAACTTCCGGCTTTGGTAATCACGCAGCTCGAGCGTCCGAGCAGATCTCCTACTACGCCGCAGGGGGGCCTTCTTGTCGCACAGTGAACGCAACGAACCAGTCTTCTTTCGTCTCGCCGTCGATGGTCAACCTGACTTCGTAGCGGCCTTCTTCCAGCTCGAGTGGTCCGAACGGGACGACGAGCGGCGCGTCGACCGGCGTGCCCGGACGTAGGCCCGCAGGACGGCCGGCCTCGAACTCGCCCTCTGCGCGGATCGTCTCGCCTTCCGCCGCCGGCACACCTTGGCCGTCTGCGTCGAGCAGCTCCAGGCGGAAGGTGTGCTTCGTGTTCGTCTGATCCCACGGAATCTGGAACAGCGCGGCCACGAAGAAGCCGAACGACCCCTGCGCGCTCATCATCGACCAGCCGCCCCCGATCACATCCAGTTTCCCGTTCGCGACGCGCGCGAAGTCGGCGAGCAGCAGCGTGATCTTCATCATGCGGAACCTTCCCACGTCCCGGCTAGGCTGAACCAATGACCCGCGGCGCCTACGTGCTCGATCTCGGCCGCGTTCCATACCGCGAGGCCTGGGATTTGCAGCGCTCGCTCGCCGGCGCGGTCTCGCAGGGCGCGATTCCCGACACAGTCGTCTTCCTCGAGCACCCGCCCGTGGTCACGCTCGGACGCCGCACCGACGAACAGGAGCTGCACGTGCCGGGCGACGCCGGCGTCGAGGTCGTGGAAACGAACCGGGGCGGCAAGTCGACATACCACGGTCCGGGCCAGCTCGTCTGCTACCCGATCCTCGACCTGAGGCGACACGGCAAGGACGTGAAGCAGTACGTGCGCAACCTCGAGGAAGCGTTGATCCGCACGCTCGGCCCGCTGGACATCGCCGCGACGCGCATCGAAGGGCTCACCGGCGTGTGGCTGCAGCGACCGCCGCGCAAGATCGCTTCGATCGGCGTGCACATCTCGCGCTGGGTGACGACGCACGGATACGCACTCAACGTCGACCTCGATCTGGCGCCGTTCACCGAGTGGATCACCGCGTGCGGGCTCGAGGACGCTGCATTCACCACGATCGCGCGCGAGCTCGGACGAACGGTCAGCGTCGACGAGGTCCGGCCGCTCGCACATGCCGCGCTTGCGGACGTGTTCGAGCTGGAGCTCGATCCGCTACCGGCAGACGACGGGCATGGTCTGTGGGACCAGAGCCTCCACATCCAGCTCGCAGCGAAGAGCTAGCGGATCAGGGAAGCCAGCCGTCGCGGTACCGGCTGGGCTGTCGCTTCTCGAAGCGCGCATACGCCTCTTCGGCGACCGTGGTCTCCTGCTCGACGCCGGCGCCGTGGCGCAGCGCGACCTCGTCGACCGGGTAGCCGCCCCAGCCTTCGCCGTCCTGGTGCTCGCGCGCACCGATTGCGACGACGACACACGGCCCGTCGCCGGCCCCCACGATGACGTGATTCATCCCGACAGGGCAGTGGACGAAGTCCCATTGCCGCAGCGGCCGCTCCTCCCCCTCCGCGATCAGCAGGCCCTCCCCATGCACGACGAGGAAGTCCTCCTGGTCGGCCTCCCAGTGATACATCGACATCGGATTACCTGGGCCGAGGACGAAGAGATTGACGCCGACCTGCGACCAGTCCTGGCCCGCCTCGAAGTCGCAGACGGCACCGCGCGGGCCCCGGTCGTACCACGAGGCGTCGCGCGCATTGAGCACGTACCAACCTTCTCCGCGCGCGACGCGTCCGTGCTCGGTGTCCTCGAGGGGGGCTTCGGGAACCATTGGATCCATAGACTGACAGAGATGCAGACGTCCCTTCCCGTTGCCGAACGGCCGCGCCGGCCGGAGTGGATGAAAGTTCGTGCGCCGAGCAACGATTCGCGCTACTACGACGTCAAGAAGCTCATCCACGGAGCGAGCCTGCACACAATCTGCGAGGAGGCGCGTTGCCCGAACATCGGCGAATGCTGGGGCCGCGGCACCGCGACCTTCCAGATCCTCGGGGACACCTGCACGCGTGCGTGCCGCTACTGCTACGTGCACAGCGGCAAGCCCGACAGCCCGCCCGACCCGCTCGAGCCGCTGCGGCTCGCGAACGTTGCAGCGCAGATGGAGCTCAAGCACGTGGTCGTCACCTCCGTCGACCGTGACGACGTGCCCGATCGCGGCGCCGGCCACTACGCGGCGACGATCCGCGCGCTGAAGGCGAAGGTTCCGCAGGCGTCGGTCGAGGTGCTCACGCCTGATTTCCTCGACGTCGAGGAAGAGGCGCTGCAAACCGTGCTCGCGGCGCGGCCCGACGTCTTCAATCACAACATCGAGACAGTGCGCAGGCTGCACGCGCGCATGCGCGGGGCCAAGGCGAGCTACGACAAGGCGCTGTGGCTGCTGCAGCGCGCGAAGGAGATCGCCGAGTACCCGGTGCTGACGAAGTCTGGGATCATCGTCGGCCTCGGAGAGACGAACGACGAAGTCGTCGAGACGATGCATGACCTGCGCGCGCACGGCGTCGACGTCGTCACGATCGGGCAGTACCTGCAGCCGAGCCCGAAGCACGCGCAGATCGACCGCTGGGTGCACCCGGACGAGTTCCGCTGGCTCCGCGAGCGGGGCGAGGCGCTCGGCTTCGGCTCGGTCTTTTCCGGTCCGCTGGTGCGATCGTCGTATCGCGCGGACGAGCAGCGCCACGCCGCGGCCGAGGGCCGCGGCGCAGTCGCTTACTGAGAAACCGCTAGTTCAGCGGCACGCCCTGGCTCGCCAGGAAGCTGCGAGCCTGGGCGTTGTCGAGCCGGAACGCGCCAGAGGTGCCGTGGCAATACTTCGTGCCGAACGAGATGACGGCCACCTGCCACACCTGGCCGCTGGGGTCGGTGTGGAAGATCGGGCCGCCGGAGTCACCGAAGCAGGTGCCGCCGCCGCCCGTCCCGTTGCCGGGCGAGTCGGTCATCATCAGGTTGTAGCCGCCGGCGATGTGGCTCCCCAGATTCTGGAGCTGGTTCGTGCCGACGAAGCGCTGCCGCACGGCGACCTCGAGGTTCGGGCGCTCGAACTGCACGCCGTACCCGACGACCGTGAAGTTGACGTTCTGCTGACCGCGCTGCGTGGCGAGCGAGTCGAGGTACCCGAGCGGCGCGATCTTGGTGATCCCGACGTTCGGCGCAGCCGTCAGCTGGACGACGCCCATGTCGTGCGTGTTCGGGATCGTCAGGAAGCCGTTCCAGCCCGGATGCGGCACCGGCGTCCCGGTGAACTCGCCCTTGCACGGATAGCCGGTGTCCGTCGCCTTGCACGGACTGCCGTCGAACGCGTACGTCCCGCGCGGGATCGGCCCGGCGTTGAACCACACCTCGGCTCGGTCGGGCCCGAAGCCGAGCCCCGGATCGATCCCGGTGCAGTGACCGGCCGTGAGCAACACCTTCGCCGCCACCATCGTGCCGGTACAGCGCCACAGCGGGACGCCGTGATAGAGGAAAGCGACCAGTCCGACGTTCGGATGGCCGTTGCCGTCCGGAGTGCCGCCTTGGACGGCGCCTGCCGGACTGGTTAAGAGCGCGACAGCCGCGACAGCCCCGGCGACCGCAGTTAGAAATCGACGCACTGAGTTACTCCTCTTGGATTGTGTGGCCTCGTCCTACCGACCGAAGTCGGCAACCGCCCGATGGTACTTAAGAAGTGTAGAAACGTCTATGAGGGATCTTTGCCCTCAGCGGATGCCGGTGTCGATGAAGAAATCGACATTGGTGCGACGCCCGGCGAAGACGCGGACGCGGTTCGGCTCCAGCTTGCGATCGACGGATCCAGCGGCCGGCCGCCTGACCGTGTACAGACCCGGCGGAAGCCGCAGCCGGTAGCGCCCTTCGTCGTCCGTCACGACCCGTCCCACCACACGGTCCGCGCGCGAGAAGAGGAGCGTGGCGCCCTTGGCAGGCTCGTCGCAGGGCTGCTCGATGGCGCAGACCGGAACAATCGGGCCGCGCATGACGACGCCGGCAAGCGTGCCGCGTCGGACGGTCGCCTGGGCGGCGGTCGTGAGGACGAGCGCGACGCTCGCCAGCAGGACGAGAGTACGCATCGGCACACATGGTAGACGCAGAAGAAGGGCCGGCCTTGCGGCCGGCCCTTCTCTCTTGCGACGCTTCTCTCCTGCTAGGGAGTCAGCTTGCTGATGCGCGTCGACCAGTTCGCAGACGCGCTTCGCGGGCCGGGCCCATGGCTCACCCCGCCACACGTACCGAGGATGTTGTCGCCGGAGCCGCCGAAGAAGAACGGCCCGCCCCAGTCGGTGTAGTTGCAGGTGTGCGCGATGTACTCGCTGGCGATCCAGACCGAGTTACCGTCCACCGCTGCGGCGCCGTAGTCGCCCCAACGTGAGCGGATCGGGTTCGGGAACCGCGTCTGCTTGTAACCGGAGAACCCGTCGTCGGCCGCAGCGCCCTGGCCACCGGTGGCGATGGCCCAGTCACCGACGCCGGCGAGCGCATCGATCGGCGCATAGGCGGCGCTCGGGTACAGCGCGTTCCCCGATGCCGTGAACGCCATCACACCCCGGCCACTCGGCGTCACACCGATCGCCGGGTACGTGAAGTCGTGCCCCGTCGCCCCGAGGTATCCCGACAGCGCGACTTTCGCTGCAAGCGATCCGGTCGAGAGGTCCGGCTTCACGATGTACCACGCGATGCCGGCCCGCTGAGGACCGCCGTCCGGATTGAGCGCGGTATCGAGTGCGCCCCACAGCTTGCCGTTGGCGAACATCACCTGCTGCATGCGGGTGTCGTTCGAGTCCGGGCTCGCCACGACCTCTGCCCCGGCGGCATGCGCGGCACTGCCGACGAGCAGCCTCCAGCAACCGAACTGGCCGTTGAACAACTGCGTGGTCTCGTCGTTGAGGCAGTGGCCCTGCGGGACCGAAGTATCCGGCGCGGTCCCTGCACCCTGTTGCTGCTGCTTCGGTGGAACGCCGTACTGACCCACCGTCAGGATCTTGTTGCTGAGCGTCAGTGCCGGGCTCGCCGTGTTCAGCGACGACGTGTTGGTCAGCGCCCAAACGATCAGCTGATTCGACGTCCGCGTGCCGGCCGTGCCGGCCACGGGCTTCTGCGCTTCGTCAGCCGCATTCGAGCTGAGGAAGTACTCGGTACCGCCCGCGTTGAGGTCGAAGGACCCCGTCCCGGGCGACTGCGACGGCCAGAGCGTGAAGCCCGGCTGCGTGGAGCCCGCATCGCTCGGGGCGTTGACCATCCCGGACGTGTCGATGTGCGTCACCGCGACGCTGCCTGCCCCCGCGGCGAGCTGCGCCTTCGAGAGGGCGTAGATCTGCGCGCCGCTGAAGCCGTTGCAGCACCACGGATACGCATTCGTCGTGATGTAGAAGCCGTTCGCGTCCGCGCCGATGTGCGGATAGTCGCCGAGGTACGGGCCCGGGTTCACGCCACCGGTGTTCCCCCCGTCGTTCGTGACGTTGATGCGATAGATGTTCCAACCACCGGTCGGGTTCGACGTTTGGCTGACGGCGAGATCGAGATGGTTCACCGTTGTGAATGCACCACTCGTCGGTACGACCTCGAGCGTCAGGACGACGACGAAGAAGCGCTGCGTCGCGGCGTCGTAGAGGCACGAAGGATCGGTCACGAACTGACCGCGGAGATTCGTCGTCCGGTTGATTGCCGGCGCGTACCCGTAGAACGAGTTGAGATCGACCGCGTGGTTCACGTTCCGCGGGAATCCGGAGACGATGTTCGTCGCCGTGTTGTCCGGCAGGACCGACTGGCCGGAGGTATTGAAGATGTTGAGCACGTCGTTGACCGCCTCGACGACGTAGCCGTTGCCTACGCAGAGGCCCTGGTCAGGGGGCTCGAGCGAGAACTGATTCCCACCGCGCGCGAAACGCTGCTGGTAGTGATTCAGCCCCTCGAAGCCGACGTTGAACGTCGGGTTCGACTTCGCCTTCTTCGCACTGTTCACAGAGCCGCCCTGTCCCGCTCCGTCCGAAAGGCTGATCGTGCCGTCGTATGGATCGGGCCCTTCATCGGTCTCCTCGCCCTCCCCGGCGAACTCATCTGCCGTGACCTCGCCACTCGACGGGGTGAACTCGCCCGTCTGTGGACTGCCGGTTCCGGCAAGCGGCACGGCACTGATTCCGCTCGCACCGGTTGCAGTCCCCGTCGACGCCGCCAAGGCGCAGACGGTGACCGCCAAAACCGCTCCAAGCGCGAGCTTGGTCCTGGCTCCTAGTCTCATTCTCTCCCCCATGGAGTCGATTGCAGGCGGCTCCAAAGCCCAGCCGCCGAGTAAGGCACTTTATATGCGCCTCTCGACGCAGCAATGTCAATGTAGATATCTCTTTCAGTTGCGGCCCGAAGTCGACTGACGGCGGCGGGCGGGACCGCCATGCTGGTGGCACACTGGTCCCGATGAGAAGCTCACTGGTCGCCTGTGCAGCGTCGGCGCTTGCGCTGGCCGTCCCCGCCATGGCCGGGGCGCCGGCGCCGGCCCTTCGCCTTGCCTCGCAAGACCCGCTGACGGTTCGCGGCGCGCACTTCAAGGCACACGAACGCGTGCGCGTCACTGCCTACGTCGCTGCCGCGAAATATTCGAAGCGGGTTCGCGCGACGACCATCGGCGCGTTCAAGGTCACGTTCGACGTGCCCATGGCCTTCGATCCGTGTGTCGAGAGCCTCCGCATCACGGCAGTCGGCGCGCGCGGAAGCGACGCCGCGCTGAAACTGCCGCAGCGGGCCTGTCCGCCGGCTCCATAAAAACAAGGAGGGCCGCCCACCAGCGGCCCTCCTCTTTCCTGCAGTTACGACTGCCTAGCCTTGCTTCTTGTCCTTGATGCCCGCTGGACACGGAGCAACGAGGAAGTCACTGTCGGCCTTCTCACCCTTCTCGTCGGCATGCTTCTTGCCGCCGCCCTGCGCCGTGAAGCGGTCGAAGAACACGTCCGACTGCTCACAGACCGGATTGCGCCCCGGCTGCGTCGTGGTCGGAGTTCCCGACCCGCGGCCGTTCCGGGCGTCCGTGAAGAACGCGAAGGTCTGCTCACTGTCGCCGGTCACGGTCGGACCGGCCGCGTTGCCGCTGTAGTCGCCCGCGAACAACCCGGCCCGGAACGAATAATCCCAGTTCGTTCCGACGTCCGAGATCTGGAAGTTCTGGAACGGGAGGGTGCTCGAGTTCTGGCCGTTTCCAGGAATCGGCCCTGCCCCCGGGTTGAATCCCGTCACAACCGTCGGGTTGACGACGGCTTCAGGCGCCACACACTGCTTCGCCCCAGCCGGGACTGGTCCCGACGTGGTCTGCGTGACCGTTGCGGTCTGGGTGATGGTGCACTGCGCGCCCCAGTACCAGACGAGGTAGTTGCCCTCTTCTGTCTTGGAAGCAGGCCACGCACCGCTGCCGATCGGCGAGTCGGTGTCGAGGCGTCGGTCGTGGAACGAGACGTTCAGGTCTCCGCTCTTGTTGATCGTGACGAACGGGAAGAACTGGTCGTTCCCCGTCCCCGCTGCCGGACAGAGAGCCGAGTTGCCGCCGATGCTGTTCGTGTTCCGGCCGCAATCACGGTTCGCCGGCATCGTCGACGTGTCGTCGTTGACGCGCGTCGGCCCGATCCAGGTCGCTCCGCCGTCGGTCGACTTGTAGAAGAACACGTCGTTGTTGGAGTTCCGGATCGTCCCGTTGCGGTTGTCGGCGAGCACGGCGTACACGTCGTCGGCGAACGCGCCGCCCCGCTTGTCGGCCACGATCGAGTTGAAGATCGGGTCGAAGCGGAAGCAGCTGTTCGTCGGGACCGCGCGGGTCGAGCCCTGGCCGCGGGCGACACAGTCGGTCCGGCCGTTCACGCCGCGCGGCTCGTTCACGTCGTAGAGCGTGTCGACGCGGACCGGACCGGTGAACGTGTTCCCACCGTCCTGGGACGTGACCACGAGGTACTGGTCCTCGTCCGTGGTGTCACCGTTGATGAAGCCGACCCAGAGCTGCCCCGTCGTCGGATTGACCGTCGGCTGCGAGCCCTGGTTGTCTTCACAACCGTTCCCAGGCCTGCCGCCGGCGGCGCAGAACGACCCGGCGCCGTTGATCTTCTTGGCCGCCGACCACGAACGTCCCTGGTCGTCGGAGTAGCTGAGGAAGATCTGGGCCGAGCCCGCCGCCGAGAACAGCGAGTAGGTCGCGTAGAGGCGATCGGACCCGATCACCTCCGAGTTGCAGGCGATCGGAGAGTGCGTGAACGGCGTGAAGCACGTCGCCGAGACGCCGGCAGGGCGCGGCCCTGCGGTCAACCACTCCTTGTCGAACGCCGGCACGCTCCCGTTCAGGACTCTGTCGTTGTCCTGAATGAAGCCGACGGTGCCGTCGCCCGGCTGGCGGACGTCGCCTGCACCGCCGCACACCGCCGCCGCCTCGGTCGGCCCGGTCGCAACGCAAGGCCGCGTCCACGTGAAGCCGCCGTTGGTGGAGCGGTTCACCCAGACGCCGCTGGTGTCGTCCGTGCGGTTGAAGTTGATCTGTGCGTAGTACGCAACCCCGTCATGGTCGAAGATGACCACCGGGTCACCGCCGCCGTCCAGGTTGTCCCCACTCGGCAGCGACGGGAACGGAGTGATGCCGTCGTACCAGTGGTTGCCGCTGTCCGTCGACGCGTAGAAGCCTGACGTTCCCCACCCGAGGCGGTAGTCGTTTGCTCCGGCGAGGAGGTTCCTGGCGACCTTGGGGTTCTGGTCGATCGCCGTCTCGTCCTGCGGGAAGCAGGAGTAGTCCTGATTCGCCCGGATGTCGCCACCGGCTTCGGACTTCTTCTCCGTTTCGTCCTTCGACCGGCGATCGAGCGGCTTCGGGTTCGTATCTCGAAGACCGGCTTGAGGACACTCGGTCACGTTCGTCGTGGCGGACTGATCGCGAAAGTCGAGCGGCCCGGAAATGGGCGTCGTCGCGTCGTCGTCCGCAAACGGAGGATCTTCGATGGCGGAGGCCGAGCCCGCCCAGAGTGCAAGGAACGCAACCAACGCGACACATGCACCCACAAGGCCTGTGAGTCGTTTCACGCTCTCCCCCTTCTCCCCGGCGCCGGCTCGCTCCGGCCGCCGATAACCGGATGACTATAGGACTCTCTCTACTCGCGGGTCAATCAGGCGGCTCGGGCGAGCTTCGCCTCCTGTCGACGGGCGAGCGCCAGCACGTCCGAGAGGGTGAGCTTGCCGGCGAGCCCGCTGGCCGTCACGGAGGCGGTCGCATTCCGTTTCCGCCAGGCGATCAGGAAGGAGCTACCGGCGCCTGGTCCGGCGACCCTGGCTGCGACAGCGTCGTCGCCGAGGTTCCGAACGGCGACGCGCTTGGCGAGGCCGGTGTCGACCTGGCGTGCGAAATCGCGCGCGTAGGCCTCCAGATCGGACTTTGCGCCGCCCGAGCCGGAGAACACGTCAACCGTGGAGACGACGACCAGCGGCCCCGTCTGGCTCGCTCCTCCCTCGCGCTTCAGCCGCATCACCCAGCCGCCCTGCCGGCCGAAGCGCTGAAGGTCGGCCCGTGCCGTGCCTTGCGTGTCGAGGCTCGCGGTCGGCCCGTCGGCGAAGGGCGCGAACCCGGCCGGCAGGTCGGAGGCGCGGAGGACGAGGTTCTTCGCGTCGGCGCTCGAGATTCCACCCGACGAGCTGCCGCAGCCTACGACGAGCGCGGCGCAGAGCACCGCCGGCACAGCGAGCTTGCAGCGAGCGCTCAGCTGTCGTGCGGTTTCGCCATGGCGCGGTAGTCGAGCGCCTTGTCGAGCACGTCCTCGGCGACGCCGCGCTCGCGCGCGATCTCGCGCAGCGACCGGCCGGTCGACGCAGCTTCCTTCACGATCTCGCTCGCCGCGTCGTAGCCGATATACGGATTGAGCGCCGTCGCGGCTGACAGGGTCAGTTCTGCATAGCGCTCACAGACCTCGCGGTTCGCCTCGATCCCGTCCACGCACTTCTCTGCGAGCAGACGTGTCGCCGCGGCGAGCAGCTTCACCGAGTCGAGCAGGTTGCGCGCGAGCAGCGGCACGAAGACGTTGAGCTCGAAGTGGCCCTGCATGCCGCCGGCGGTGATCGCCGCGTCGTTCCCGATCACCTGCGCCGCCACCTGGGTCACGACCTCGGGAATGACGGGATTCACCTTGCCGGGCATGATCGAGCTCCCCTTCTGCAGCTCCGGCAGGAAGATCTCCGCGAGACCGGCGCGCGGGCCGGAGCCCATCAGCCTCAGGTCGTTGGCGATCTTCGTCATCGACACGGCGACGGTCTTGAGCGCACCGGACGTCTCGACGAGCCCGTCGCGCGCGGCCTGCGCCTCGAACGGATCGGCCGGTGCGGAGATCATCAGGCCGGTCTCCTCGGACAGCCGCCGGCGCACGCGCTCGGCGAATTCGGGATGCGTGTTGAGCCCCGTGCCGACGGCGGTGCCGCCGAGCGGGATCTGCCCGAGCCGGCCGAGGGCATCGGTGACGCGTGCCGCTCCCTGGCCCACCTGGGCGGCGTAGCCGCCGAACTCCTGCCCGAGCGTGACGGGCACCGCGTCCATCAGGTGCGTGCGCCCGGACTTGACGACGTCGTCGAACTCCGCGGCTTTGCGCTCGAGCGACTGCGCGAGTTGCTGTAACGCCGGCAGCAGGTCGTTCGTAATCTCGTCGAGCGCGGCCAGATGGACAGCCGACGGGAAAACGTCGTTCGACGACTGCCCCATGTTGACGTCGTCGTTCGTGTGCACGTCGTCGCCAGAGAGCGCGGCGATCACCTCGTTCGCGTTCATGTTCGACGAGGTTCCGGAACCTGTCTGGAAGACGTCGATCGGAAACTGGTCGTCGAGCTCGCCCGCTGCGATGCGATCACCAGCCCCCGCGATGCGCTGCGCCTTCTCGTCGTCGAGCAGCCCGAGCTCGGCGTTCACGCGCGCGGCGGCGGCTTTGATGCGGCCGAGCCAGCGCGCGACTGCTGCAGGGATCGGCTCGCCGGAGACGGGGAAGTTCTCCACTGCTTTACGAGTCTCGTTGCCCCAGAGCTCTCGCCGTTCCTCCGTCTGCGCCATCGCACCGAGTCTAGCGAGGGGCCGGTCGGAAACCGGCCCCTCGCATGTCTTTGCGGGTTAGTTGCCGGACGCGTGCGTGATCGCGTTCAACGCGTCCACCTGTCCGCTCCCGTACCAGGAGTTGTTGCCGGGACCGCCCGAGCACGGCGTGAACGTCAGGCTCTCCGTGCCGACGCCCCAGAACTCCGCGTAATCCGCCGGGAGTGCCGTCGGACACGGTTGTGGATCGGCGGTCTGTGCGAGGGACGCCTTCAAGCGCCCCGGCGCCATGTGGCCGAACATGCTCACGATCAGCGCGGCCACGCCGGTGGCGTGAGGTGCCGCCATCGAGGTTCCCTGCAGGTAGCAGTAGGTCGCACCGCCGGACACCACCTTGCGCGTGCACGGCCTACTCGCCGGGTACGTGGAGAGCACCCGCCCGTTGACCGATGCGGCCGTGCGGTACACCGAGTCGCCGCCGGGCGCGGCAACCTGCGTCACGCCGACGCCGAAGTTCGAATAGAACGACTTCAGGTAGTCGGGCCCGCTGTCCCCGTCGGTCTGCTCCGTGCTGCCGGTCGCAGTGACGCCGATCACTCCGGGCACCTCGACGGGAATGACGACGCAAGCGTTGTTCACGTCGCGCGTCTCGGGTGTCGTGTCGTCCGGGCTGGTCGCATCAACGGTGGGATGCGCGAGGTCTTCACTCTCGTTGCCCATCGCCGTCACGACGGCGACGCCGTTCTGTTGCGCGTAGCCGATGGCGCGCGACTCCGCCTTCCAGATCGCCCGCTGCACGGGATCGTTCCGGCAGTTGAAGAGATACGGGTCGGCGAAGTAGCTGTTGTTCGTCACGTCGAAGTGGTGCGTGGCAGCCCACATGAACGAGCAGATCACTGCCTCCGGGAAGAAGAACCCCGCGGCGTTGCCCGCCTTGATGCCGGCGATCTTGACGTTCGGTGCGACACCGACGATGCCGATGCCGTTCGACGCTGCCGCGATCGTCCCGGCGGTGTGCGTTCCGTGGCCGTTGTCGTCGTTCGCCGCCACCTTGCCGGCAACGGGCACGCCGCTGACGCAGTTCACGCTGTTCGCGTCGCTGACGTTCGCCGCCAGATCGGGATGGGTGTAATCCAGCCCCGTGTCGATGTCGCCGACCAGGACAGACGGACTACCGCCGGTCACGGCATGCGCCTCCGGCGCATGGATCTGGCTCATGTCCCACTGCAGCGAGAGGAGCGGATCCTCCGTGGCCGGGCTGTTCGGCAAGGCGCCGTCCGGCGGTCCTCCCGCATCCGCCTGCTCGTTCGGCAGCTGGGTCGCGAAGGCCGCAGTCGCTGACGCGTTCTCGATCCTGCTGTCCTTGAGCAGGTTGTCGCGGAAGGACGAGCTGTCGGATCGCGCGATCGCGACACCGATCTGGTCGTAGCTGTAGACCAGCGTCCCGCCGGCGCTGCTGATCGTGGCCGCTGCGTCCTTCGGAACGGCCTGGCCCTTGTAGAGCACGATGTAGTTCGCCGCAGCACCTGCACCGCCACTCGTGGCCGCGGTTCCACCCGCGACGAACGCGGCGGCCGCGAGGAGTGCGAGCAAGAGGACCCTGAATCGCACGTGCATGCAACCTCCCCTGTCATCCCCCGAGCCCCCTGCCCGGAGGTCGCGCGTACCTTAAGTCACAAGACTGCGTAGGGTGTGCGCGTGCGGGCACGCGAGCTCGGCATCGCAATCGGGGACGATGAACCCGGACGCTGGGACGCGATCACCGATGTGGACGGGATCCGCGTCGGCCACACAACGCTGATTGAGGGGGAAAGCATTCGGACCGGCGTGACCGTCGTCATCCCGCCCGAAGTCCCGCTGTTCGCGGGTTGCCACCGTCTCAACGGCAATGGAGAGCTGACCGGGTTGGAATGGCTACGCGAGTCGGGCCTGCTGACGACGCCGATCGGCATCACCAACACGTTCAGCGTCGGCGTGGTGCGGGACTCGATCGCGGCCCGGTCCGCCGACGAGGACGGCTGGTCGCTCGCGGTCGTCGGCGAGACCTACGATGGCTTCCTCAACGACATCCGCGCCCAGCGCATCCGCTCGGAGCACGTCGACGCGGCCTTCGCAGCGGCCGCAGGCGAAGGAGTCCCGGAGGGCAACGTCGGAGGTGGCACGGGCATGGTCTGCCACGGCTTCAAGGGCGGAATCGGAACGGCCTCTCGCACGGTGAACGGATACACCGTCGGCGTGCTCGTCCAGGCGAACTACGGCCGTCGGGAACGTCTTCGCGTCGACGGAGTCCCGGTCGGCCGGCTGATCGGCGACCGGATCCCCGAACCGACCCAAGGCGACGAGACCGGCTCGATCATCGGGATCGTCGCAACGGATGCTCCGCTGCTGCCGCACCAGTGCGAGCGACTTGCGCAGCGCATGGGTCTCGGCGTCGGGCGCATGGGGGGCACGGGCGCGATCTCCAGCGGCGACCTCTTTCTCGCGTTCGCAACCGGAAATCGCGGGCTCGCGGTCGAGCGAGGCGAGCTGCCGCTTCGCATGCTCGGCGAGGGCGAGATCAGCCCGCTCTACGACGCCGTGATCGACGCCACTGAGGAGGCGATCCTGAACGCGATGCTCGCGGCCGAGACGATGACCGGCGCGAACGGCAACACCGTCTATGCGCTCGAGGGCGAGTTGCTGGCCGACCTGCTCAGGCGATCCTGAGCCGGCGGCGCTCGAGCGGTCGGGCGTGCAGCGCGCGCCGCTCGCGCTCGCTGAGATCGCCGACCCGCGCCCAGCCGACGTAGCCACACCGCAGGCATTCGGGGGTAGGCGTCCGCAGCGGGGAAGGTTCGAGCTCTCGATGACTACCGCAGCGGAGGCACTCGACCACGAGCGACTCCATGCCCACAATGTTCCTCCAATCGGGGCACACGGCGTCCCCCGCCCGGGTGATCAACGGAGGGGGCAGCGCCGAGCCGCCCCCTCCTGGTTGCTCAGGGCGTGAGCGTCGCCGCCCAGGCGTCCTGCGAAAGCGGACCGTTCCCCGTCCACGCGAGCGCGACGAGGCTGCCCGTCGAATCGATCCCGAGGTAGTCGCCCATGAACGGCGTTCCGCCGGTGCCGCGAGGCGGCTGGGAGTCACCGTCGATGCCGCGCTGCACGACCGTGCGGCTCATGGTCGAGCCGCCCGGCGCCACCTGGCCGTAGTCGACGTCCATCAGACCGGTCGATTCGTCGTAGTCGTAGTAGATCGTGTCCACGCGCCCGTCCGTCGTGACGGACATCCACGGCATCACTTCGTCGTGACTGCCGCTCGTCAGCTGGAGCTGCGTCGGGAACGACGCGCCGTGATCCGTCGACTTGGCGAGATACATGTGCAGCTTGCCGGTCACGTAGTCGCCGGTCAGCTCGTACACCGTACCGGCCGCGTCGACTCCGATCGATGCCTGCATCGAGGTCCGCCAGCTCTCGCCCGGCAGCGTCATCGGCGCCGGCACGAGGTCGCGCACCTTGACGCTGCGAGTGAAGGCAGTCTCGCCTGGACGCAGCTGGCTCACGACCACCGCTTGCTCGCTCCATTCCTGGACGTGCTGCCAGATGCCCGCGGTGGAGTAGATCGTCCCGTCGGGCGCTCCTGCGAGCGACACGTCGAAGACGTCCGGCGCGTTGGACTTGTAGTCCGCCGCGAGCCGGTACGGCCCCGACCAACTCGTGCCGGCGGAGTTGGAGACGAGCGCGTACGAGTTCGCCTGGTAGCCGCTCCAGGCGGTGTACGCGAGCAGCGCGCGGTTCTTGTAGTGGTCGATCGTCATCATCGGGTGGTCGAGGTTGCCGGCCTTCGTCTCGGCCGAGGCGACCTTCTGCAGCCCCTCCCACGTCTTGCCGCCGTCCTTCGACGTCGTCACGAAGATCGCGGTCGGCTTCTTGTTGCTCCACGCGTTGCAGGTGAAGATCGCGGTGCCATCGTTGAGGAAGCCAACGGACGGATCGCCCGCCCCGAAGTCGTAGGTCGGGTTGCCACCGGCCGGCGTCATCCCGCGTAGCCAGTCCGTCTGCCAGGTCTTCCCGCCGTCGCTTGTGTAGCCGACGCCGCAGGAGTTGCCGACGCCGTAGTCGTTCCAGCCGGCGATCATGTTGGACGGATTCACCGGATTGATGGCGATGTCGAGCTCGTTGTCGCCGTTGTTGTCGGGCCCGTCGTTCGAGACGTTCACGACGTTCGACACGCTTGCCGCCTGTGCAGCCGAGACGCCGACTATCAGCGCGAAGGCCGCCGTCAGGACGACGAGAGTCTTGAGCTTCACAAACCCTCCCCTGAGTTTGCTCCTCGGTCGCCTCGGAGACTAGCTCGCTCAGGCGGTTTCGGCGACTCGCTCGGCCGCTTCGAGCAGCTCTTCCCACGTGCGCAACTTGACGCGCGGCCGACCCAGCTTCTCGCCGGCGGTGCGCTCGAGCTCGTCGATCGAGGCCCACCCGGCGTACATGACCGCGTTCACGCCGCGTTCGGCGAGCAGCGACTCCACCGCCTCCGCGGTCGCTTCGTCGTTGTGGTCGATGCGCCCATGCTCGAGATCCTCGAGCAGCAGCTTGATCGTCTCGGTCGCGTCCTTCTTGTTCGTGCCGATGATCCCCGTGGGGCCGCGCTTGATCCAGCCGGCGCAGTACGCGCGCGGCTCGCCGACGATGCGCCCGCCCTCGTTGAGGATAGTGCCGCCGCGGTCGTCGAAAGGAAGGTCGGGCAGGCCGACGCCGCGATAGCCGACACTGCGAAAGACGAGGCCGCACTCGAGCGTCTCGTGCTCGTCCGTCGGCACGGCGACGAGACGTCCGTCCTGCTCCTCGAGACGGTTGCGCACCAGCTCGATCGCTTCGACCTTGCCGCCGCCGTGGATCGCGACGGGGGAGCGGAAGAAGAGGAAGCGGATCACCACAGGCTTCCCCGCCGGCTCACGCGCGGCGAACTCGCGGAGGACCTCCATGTTCCGGTGCGTGTGCGTGTCGTCCTCGTTTGCGCCTTCGAGCTCGGCGGCGTCGACAACGACGTGGGCGCCGGCGAGCTCGCCCATCTCCTTCAGCTCCTGCGTCGTCCACGAGGCCTGCGCCGGGCCACGCCGGCCCACGATCACGATCTCGCGGACCGTGGATTCGCCGATCGCCTCGATCGCGGGACCGGTCGTGTCGGTCGGGGCGAGCTCCTCCGGCGTCAGCGCCAGCATGCGCGCGACGTCGAGGGCGACGTTGCCGTTCCCGATCACCACCGCCCGTTCGACGTCGAGGTCGAACTGAAGCTCCTGGTAGTCGGGATGGCCGTTGTACCAGGCGACGAACTCGGTGGCGGACCAGGATCCGGGCAGGTCCTCGCCGGGAATGCCGAGCCGCTTGTCCGTCTGCGCGCCGAACGCGTAGACGACGGCGTCATAGAGGCGGACGAGATCGGCATGCGAGAGGTCTCGGCCGACCTCGACGTTGCCGAAGAACCGGAAGCCCGGCTTCTCGGCGATGCGTTCGAAGGCGCGTGAGACGCTCTTCAGCTTCGGATGGTCGGGGGCCACGCCGAGACGCACGAGCCCCCATGGCGTCGGCAGCCGCTCGATCATGTCCACCTCGATCGGGACGTCCGCGTCGAGCAGTGCCCCCGCGGCGTAGAAGCCTGCCGGGCCGGAGCCGACTACTGCAACACGCAGGGCCACGGGACGATCGTACGAAAGGCTGGGGTCTGACCCCGGCAGGGGTCAGACCCCTGCAGTTCGGTCAGGCGCTGCAGCCTGAGCCGCAGCCGCCGACAGCTGCGTCGGCGTCGCCTTCCTCAACCTGGAAGGAGTGGCCGCAGCCGCACGAGGAGACAGCGTTGGGATTGTTGATGGCGAAGCCGGCGGCCTCGATCGAGTCGACGTAGTCGATCTCCGCGCCCTGAAGGTACGGAGCGCTGAACGGATCGACGACGACCTGCACGCCGTGCAGCTCGAACTCGACGTCACCCTCGACCGCACCGCGGTCGAAGCCCAGGCCGTACTGGAAGCCCGAGCAGCCGCCACCCTGGATCGCGACCCGCAGCACGCTGACGTCCTCCTCTTCGGACATCAGCTGCTTGATCTTCGCCGCCGCCGACTCGGTCACGCTCATCAGCGGCATAACTCGTTCTTGGATCGCCATCTCGAGACCGATCGTAGCAATGGGCTCGGCTCCTGCGAATCCCCCCGCTGGGGTCAGAGTTTGTAACACACGTCTCACGCATAGTTGAGCCGTTTTCGCCATGCTTCGTGGCGCAAGGGGGGA
>Ga0307278_10000565_pt1 | contig 18676 bp, 23 predicted proteins | sample ER_DNA_117_FD_194482 | JGI IMG/M metagenome (GOLD analysis project Ga0307278, IMG submission 194482) | Bulk soil microbial communities from the East River watershed near Crested Butte, Colorado, United States - ER_DNA_117 | ecosystem: Environmental > Terrestrial > Soil > Floodplain | place...
CGCTTCTGGTAGAAGAACCACTCCTCCGCGCCGTCGGGATAGCGCTTCATCTGCATCGGCCGGCGCTGGACGTGATTCAGCACCTCCGGCGCGACATCCAGGTAGTAGCCAATGAGGTCGCCCTTCGTCAGCCCACGGCTGGGAAAGAAGACTTTGTCGGGGTTAGTGATCTTGACCTCGCGCCTGCCAATGCGCATGAAGGGAGTATCGAGAATCACCCTTCAGGGGCATGTGACGAAGGGCACGCCTTTCCAGAATGTGATCGCCGGCTCCCCCTTCAACAATCCCCGGCACTCGCGGTCGCCCGCCCATCGAATCTGTGGCTCCAATACGTTTTCGAGGCGGGCGTTCGCATTTCTGAGCCGAGGAGGTGTGGGATCCACCGGCTATCCTGTAGGCCAGCTGGAGAAGTGGCCGAGTGGCTGAAGGCGGCGCCCTGCTAAGGCGTTAAGGGGGATATTTCCTCCTTCGAGGGTTCGAATCCCTCCTTCTCCGTTCTCGCTTCCCTGGCCGGCGGCGGCTCCCGCCCGGCGGAGCCGGGCTCCGCGATCGCCTCGCGCCGCGCCAGGAAACCGCGAAAGGGGCTGCGCTACTCTTCTTCGTCCGGAGGGGTGGCAGAGCGGTCGAATGCGGCGGTCTCGAAAATCGCTAGGGGTCGCTTAGGCTCCTCGAGGGTTCGAATCCCTCCCCCTCCGCTTCCGCTCAATGATGCGCCTGTGTGGGCGTCGCAAAGCCCCAAAAGGACGTTCTCTGCGTCACCTTGGTCCTCTCGCGACAGGACGCTCGGCCAGGCAACGGCTTGCCTCCTGAAGCTCGTCCATGTGACCCTTGCCCCATGAATCCCGCGAGCGCGCCCGATCGAGCCGCGTCGCTGCGGCGTACGCGCGATGTGCTAGAGCGTCTGCTGCGCGAGGGTACTGCCTTCGCGCAATCTGACGGCACGGTTCACAGCCTGTTTCCGGTCGCTGTGAACGCTGCTCAGGGGGAGGCGTTGCGGGAGTGGGTCGAGCGCGAAGGCGCGAACCGCACGATCGAAGTCGGCCTTGGGTATGGCGTCTCAGCGCTGTTCATCTGTGAGGGCCTGCTCGCGAACGGCGATGCGACCCCGCGACACGTGGTCCTCGATCCGCACCAGGCGACGAGATTCGCCGACTGCGGGCTGCAGTTCCTCGACGAGGCGGGACTGACCGAGTTGGTGGAGTACCACGCCGAGGAATCGCAGATCGTTCTTCCCCGCTTCCTTAGCGAAGGTCGGAGCTTCGACCTCGCGTTCGTCGACGGCAACCACCGGTTCGACGGCGTCTTTCTCGACCTCATCTACCTGGGTCGGCTCGTGCGCGCGGGAGGAATTCTGTTCGTCGACGACTACCAGCTGCCCGCGGTCGCGCGCGCAGCATCCTTCTGCTTGACGAATCTCGGGTGGACGCTCGAAGAAGTGTCAGCTAACGACAATCTTCATCAGTGGGCTGTTCTCCGCACCTCGCGTATCCCGGACGCGCGACCGTTCGACTACTACGTCGATTTTTGAGCGAGAGAGCGACAGGAGCACCCGCCGCTTCGGAAGCTCAGGTGGGCGCGGCTTTTCTCCGCCACCGATCCCGTGGCCGAAGCGTCCTCTTCGGGCCGGCTAGGAGTGTGCCGTGAGGTCGCGCAGGAACTCGTCCTCGGCCTGATAGTCAAACGAATCCTTCATGTGCGCAGCCGACCCGGTCAGTACCTCCTCCCATTCCCCGGTCCCAGTAGCCGACACCAGCCATTCACAGGTCTCACGAACGGCCTCGTCGTAGGTCGTAACAGGCCCATAGCCCAGCTCGCTCTGCGCAGCCGACATGGCAACGACGATCGGCTCCGGCACTGACCAAGGCGTGTCGCCGACGGCCTCGACGCCACGCTGCCACGGCTCCGGACGGACGAAAAGAACCTCTGCCCAGTCATGATCCATTGCGGCCGCGATCGACCGTGCGATATCCAGCACCCGAGGCGGGTCGGGGTCGCCGCAGTTAAAGACGCTCGTCTGCGGCCACTCGGCGGCAAGCCGGATCAGTTCCGCGAGATTCGCAGTTGCAGTCGTCTGGAAACGGCTCTCGCCGCGATCTGCGAGCAGCACGACTGGCCGCTGGTCAAGGACACGCTTGACGAAGTGCCACTCGCGCGACAACGTGCCGCCAGGCCCATAGATCGCCCACGGCCGGACGATCGTGACCGGGACCAAGTCTTGCTCGAGCAGCATCCGCTCGATCGCCATCTTTTTCGTCGAGTAATTCGCGTCGCTCGGCGCGACCGTGGCCTGGCTCTCGCGGATCGGCCCGCGGAACACCGGAAGCTCGTCTGCTCGTTGCGCCTCGTCGAGAGTGCGCCCCTGATCGTCTGCATACACGGAGCCGCTCGAGATCACGACGAGGTTCCCGACGTCACCTGAGAGTGACAGCAGCTGGCGCGCGTGATCCGGCTCGAACGCAACAGCATCGACAAGCAGGTCGACCCCCGACCCGACTGCCTTCGTCAGCGCGGAGGTATCGCCTCGGTCGACAATCACGTGTCGTGTGTGGTCCCGAAGCTCCGGCGGGACTTCTCGCTCGCCGCGGCTAGCGAGCGTCACCTCCCAGCCGTCTCCAAGGAGAGCTGATGCGACGGCGCGGCCAATCTGGCCCGTCCCCCCGAGGAGGAAGGCTGTCTTACCCATTGCGCCGACGATATCATTCTGATATTTAGATATCCGATGACTGACGAGCGAGCAGTGTCCCCGCTCTTCGTGCGCATTCCGACCGCCGATGCTGAGCGCCTCGACCGTGCCTCATTTGAACTCCGGCGACCCAAACAGGAACTTGTCGCAGAAGCGCTTCGGGCACTCGAGGTCACGAGGCCGCCGGTGGGGTTCGCGAGACCGGCGAGGGAACTCGGAGGGCACGAGGTACTGACGAGCGCTCAGCTCGCCGAGCTACTGCAGGTCGATGAGGATACGGTTCGCGCTCTGGCTAGGAAAGGTGAGCTTCCCGGTCGAAAGATCGGCCGGGATTGGCGTTTCTCCCGCACGGCGGTCCTGGCATGGCTCGCAGACGCGGGGAGCGGCTGAGTCCCTAACGTGCGCATCTCGGTTGGCGATGTCCAGCTCTTCTTCGAAGTGTTTGGCGAAGAGTGGGTGTTCACCGGGCGCGCTTTCAGGCGCCGGCCCGTACTGATCGGCCTCCACGGTGGGCCTGGACTCGACGGGACGAAGCTCCGCTACCAGCTTGCACCGTTGGCGGACGTCGCACAGGTCGTCGTGCCGGATCAGCGCGGACACGGGCGGAGCGAGCGCGGGACGCCAGAGACTTGGAACCTCACCACTTGGGCCGCCGATGTCAAGAACCTCTCCGAAGCATTGGACATCGAGCGACCGGTGGTACTCGGGTTCTCTTTCGGCGGGGGCGTCGCCCAGCAGTACGCAAGCACCTATCCTGACGACCCGGCTGGGTTGATCCTGGTGAGCGCCAGTGCACGGCGCTGGAGTTCTGAGGAGACGATCGAGCGGTTCCGAGAAGTGGGTGGCGACGAGGCTGCGGAGGCGCATCGACGCGACCTGGAAGCGCCAAGTGAGGAGACCGCGGCCGAGTGGGCACGTGTGTGCTTCCCCTTGCTCTCACGACGTGCGGGCGCAGATCCCGTACTTGAGCGGCTTGAGGCGTGGCGGTTCGAGAACCAGTCGGTGGAGGTGAACCACCACGTCGCCGAAGGCAACGAGACCGACCTGCGGCCGGCGCTGGGCGCGGTGCGATGTCCGACGCTCGTCGTGATCGGCGAGGACGATCCCCTCATCTCGATGAGTCTGGCGCACGAAATCGTCGAGGCGATTCCCGATGGCCTTGCCCGACTACAACCAATCCAGCGGGCCGCGCATGACGTTTTTGCTGACAACCAAGAACAGACCTATTCGTGCATCCGCGAGTTCTTGGCGGATCTCCCGTAACGGGACAGCCTTGGCCCCGGATTGGACTCGAATCAGCAACCCTCGGGTGAGCCGTCTCGAAGTTAGCAATCGACGCAGCTCACCTGCCCGGACCTCGTGCGCGCAGCGCACCGTACTCCGAAGGTGGGTGCGCTTTCGCGTCCTCTGGTAGGGGGTCTCCTCCTGATCGCCTGCGCTGCCTGCAGCAGTAACGGAGCGAAGGTCGCAGCGGTCAAGGGGAGAGATGGAGCCAGGCCGCGCCTAGTCCCGCTCCCCCCGCGCTCGATCGCGCAGTGCCAGCGGATGCAAGTGCACGTCCGCTTTGCGGTGCTCTGCCCCGCACGTGTCCCACGAGCGTCGCGTGGCTGGAAGCGCGGCGATCGGCCTCCGCCATTTTCGTCTGACGTCTTCGGAACACCGGGACGTCCTGAGGCGCAGACCCCGTACGGCCTCGAATTCGTCTACGGCGTGCCGGTCGAGCCGCAATCTGGACCCGGGTGGCGGAGGCTCGTCTGGCACAACCGCCCGTGCTGCTTCCTCCACTTCACGGTCTTTCGACCGCGCGGCGCGCCGCTTCCGCAGCAGCTCCGTCCGGCGCGACTCGGCGGGAAGCGCGGTTTGATCCGCTATGCAAGCGGCTACGGGCTCACGGGAACCCGCGGTTACTGGTGGTCGAACCACACGTGGTTCTTTTGGCGCCAGGACCGAACTCAGTACGCCGCCAGCCTCCACTACTTTGGAGCCAGCACGACGCGCCTACTCGGCCGCCTGATTGCAGAGCTTCGGCCGGCGAATGAGCTCGCGCCCCCCCAGGGGCCGGTTCTAGTTCGGCCGGCCAAGTTCGCGCGCCTGCCGCATGGTTGGCTTGCGTTCAAACGTGAAACTGCGCTCCTCACCCTTCGTGGCGCCGCCGGTGCGTACCGTTGAGCCGTGATCATCGACCCGACCGCCGCCGCCCGTCGTCCCGACCCCGAGCGGGCGCGCGAGTGGCTGGCCGAGCGGCGCGTCTTCATCTCCAGCGCGATGGGCGACACCGCCGCCGAGCGGCAGGCGGTCGCGGCCGCGGTCGAGGCCGAGGGGGCCAGCCCGGTCTGGTTCGAGGAACTCGGCCGTGACGCCGAGCCCGAGGAGGCGTACCTCGCCGGCGTCGACATGGCGAATATCTACGTCGGCGTCCTCAAAGAGCAGTACGGCCGCCTACTCTCAACCGGCTTCTCGGCGACCGAGACCGAGTATCTGCGCGCGCGAGAGCGCGGCAAGCGCGTCACCGTCTACACAGCCGCCGACGCGCCCGGCCGCGAGGGTCACCTCATCCGCTTCATCGAGCGCGTCCGCACCTTCGTCACGACGGAGAGCTACCGCGACATCGCCGATCTCGACCGCCGCGTCCGCCGCCGCCTGCACGAGCTCTCCGCCGAGGCCCTATCACCGTGGGTCAAGCTCGGCGACTACGTCTTCCGCGCCGACCTGATCGCCGACCACGGCGAGACGGTGACGATCACCGCGCGGCTCAGCGAGGAGATCGCGCACGCGTTCGAGGCGATGCGCGACCAGCGGTGGGGCCGGCCGCGGCTCAAGCTCACCTACGGCACGCGTGTCGTCGAAGGCGAGGTCGGCACGGTCCGCCGCACGGTGCGCGCCGGCGGCGCCGACCAGATCGAGATCGAACTCGTGCGCGTGCAGCCGCCCCAAGTCGAGGTCATGCGCGCTGGCACCAGCGGCCTCTCCGCCGACGAGTTGGTCGAGGCCGGCATGCGCGCGCTGTTCCTCGGCGAGCCCCTGCCGCCGTCGGTCGGCATGCTCGACTTCATGACCGACACGGGCATCGACGGCAACGAGCTGCAGCAGGCATTCGCGCAGCCGAACGAGGTCGCCGACGCGATCGCGCGCCTGGTGGTGACCGAGGGGCTTGTCGGCTCCGGACGCGCGGCGCGCATCGCCTCGTTCACGCTTGGCCCGCGCGTCGGCGGCGCACGCCGAATGGAAATCGAGTGGGTCGAGCCGCGCGCGCATACCAACGTTGAGCCGCGGCGGCGGCGACTTGAGGGCGACTGGCGCGCAAGGCAGGCGGTGTAGCCGCGCACTGGCGAATTCACTGGCGAACAGGAAGTAAAATCCCTGCAAACAGGCCGTTTGTGGGCGGTCTCGAAAATCGCTAGGGGTCGCTTAGGCTCCTCGAGGGTTCGAATCCCTCCCCCTCCGCTTTCCATGGTTTTGGGGAGGATCGTCAACCCCGGCCATCGCCTCGCCGTTCGGTGTGGTCGTATCGACGTTCAGATCGAGGACGACGATCTCCCATCCTTGCTTCCGGCTGGGCTCGGCGAGGGCCGCGAAGTCGATCAGCGACCGCGTGAGGCGGTCAAGCTTCGCCACCAGCAGCGCTTCCGCGCGTGCCAGGGCCTCCTCAGGGAGGACGAGACAAATCCGGCGGAGCGTCTGGCGGAGACCGACCGCGCTGCCTAGTCTGCGAGCCGAGGCCGGGGCCGGGTCGCGGGAAGCGTCCTACGCGCAAGGGGTGTTCGGCTCACCGCCCGGCCCTGTACCGTCGCTGGATGCCCGATCACCTCTTTGTCCTACTCGGAGCGGGCGCTTCGCTCGACTGTGCGAGCGGTCATGTGACTCGCATTGACAACTATCGCCCACCGCTGACGAGCCAGCTTTTTGACTCTAAGTTCGAGAGCATCCTCAACCTCTACCCGCTCGCCGAGTCGGCGGCCGCTGACATTCGGCCCGCGGTCGCGCGGGATCCGATCGCCCTGGAAGCGTTCCTTCGCGAGACCCTCCGCGACTCCCCTCACCGCCACCTCAGGCGGCAGTTCCGGGCCATCCCGCTCTACCTCCAGCACCTCCTCTTCGACATCAGCGCCTGGGATCCCCCGCATCGTGGCTACACAGCTCACGCGGACAACTACAGCCGCCTCATCACCGCTGCCCTAGAGCTCGACGAGGCCGTCTTCATCACCCTGAATTACGACATCCTGCTCGACCGGCGGCTCTTCGTCTACGCGGATCTTGTCGACATGGACTCGTACATCAAGGCGGGAGAGAACTGGTCGTTGATCAAGCCCCACGGCTCCGTTAACTGGGGTCGCCAGGTTCTGAGCGCATGGGATCGCCCTTCTCACGATGTGTTCCTAGCCGCGACATTCGCAGCCCTCGGCGACGAGTTCTCCCTCGACGAACACATCACCCTGCGCCTCGCTGCCGAAGCCCGAGGTCTTCGACACGAAGGTGCAGATAGCTCTGGAGGGGGCGGCCGCCTGTATTACCCCGCCTTGTCGGCTCCCCTCGGTCCAGGTGACGAGCTTGTCTGCCCGCCGAATCACGTCGCACACCTCCGCGAGAAACTCCGAGCCTACGACGGCTTGCACCTCCTGGTCATCGGGTACAGCGGTCTTGACGACGAGGTCCTCAAGCTACTGCGCGAAAGCGAGAACAGCCTCCGGTCGCTGACCGTTGTGAGCGAGTCGGAGGAGGCGGCGATCAAGACGAAGAACGCGATCACCGGGGCGATCGGCCTCGCAGGCTTCGGTCTGGACCAACTCATCTCCAGCGGCTTCGACGAGTACGCCCGGAGCGAGGGCATGCGGCGTCGCATCGACGGTCTCACCTAAGCGAAGTCATGGCCTCCGCCTCTCGCGGCCCGGAGCGCGGGTTGATCTGCGCACAATGGCACGAGCCGGAGCCCTGCCGATGACAGACGAGGAGTGGCTCCGGGGCGAACGCCCTGGAGAGGCACGAGCGTCGCCGGGACGAGCCCGACCTAATCGACGCTTAGAGCCTCGCCGTCCGCCCCGCTCTAGCCCTTGCTCTTGCGCTGGCGTTTCGGTTTGCCCTTCGGGATCGCCCGCTTCTCGGGCGGCGTCGGCGGCGGCTCAAAGCGAAACGGCGTCGCCTCGGCCAACTCTACGGTCGTCGGCCAGAACGACGCGCTCGCGGCGCTCGCGGATGTCACGGCGGTCCCGGGCCGCGGGCCGAAGTGCGTGGGGTGGCTGCCCGCGACCCTGATCACGTCGCCCACGCTCACCGGCCCTCCTCCGCGGATACCGAGCGGAGGCTTCTCTCGCGCGCGGTCGACCACCCGCGTGCGGAAGTCTTCGTCTTCGAGGTCGGCGAAGAACTTCTCCCACCCGGCCTCCAGGTCCTTGATGAACGTCTCCAGGTGGAGGACCCGCTCGCCCTCCTCTTCTGTCCAGTGGCGCGGGGCGTTGCTCTCGCCCTGGACGAAGCGGATGCCCTCCGCGGAGTAGTGGTGCGAGGTCGCTCCGCGGAACCCCTTGTAGAGGAGGTAGACGTGGCCGGTGTACCGGGGCAGGTACCTCGGGACGAACTCATCCCACGCGGCCCTGCCGTCGCCTTTAGTACGGGCGAGCCCGGCGAGCGTGTCGATGAAGTGCGCGCCGAGGATGAACGCGCCGATAGGGGCCTCGGCCTTCTGTGCCGTCCGCTTCACATCGCCGAACGCCCACCCGTAGAGGCTTTCCTGCAGGTGCGCCACTTCGGCCCTGGTCTGCTCGTCCATCCCTCCGGTATAGCAGGCGCGCTCGTCCGAGCGGCCCCGGAGAATCCTCGACGTGACAGCCGCAATCTCGGACTCCTCGGCGTCGTCGTCGTCCCGCGCACGAAAGAGCGGGCGGAGGCGGCGCTGACTGAGGAGGATCGCGGAAAGCTGACCGACCTTTACAAGACGATCTTCAACGCGATGCGGTGCGTCTCCGGGCCCGCCGGGGTCAGCAGGGTTGCTCCTATAACTCCCGCGCCCGACCCGATCCGAGACGAACCTGACTAAGCCGACGAGACAGGCTCGCCCGCCCGACCCACCTACTGCGCCTCCGCAGCGAGTTGTGCCAACACAGCCCTGAACCTATCGTCGTCGAACGCGTCCCACGGCCACCGCCTGCGACACTCCTCATCCGCGGCGTTCAAGAGCCGCCGCGAGAGCGGGAGGCCGCGCCTGGCGATGCAGTCGGAGTGGTTGCGCCGCCAGCCGGGGTCGCTCCAGCCCGTCGCGATCGGCGCGGGCTGCGGGTTGAGGACGCGGAGACGCTCCGGGCCGATGGCGGTGTCGTGGTGGCGCGCCTCCCCGAGCTCGAAGAACAGGTCGAGGCCGCTGACGTCAACCTCCAGCACGACCGAGCCGACGTCCACGCCCGCCGCGATCTCGGCCGTCTTGGCGAGACAAACGTGCTTGCAGTTGCCGTCGGCGCGATCCGGATCGAGGCCGTGTTCCACCACGTGGTCGAGGTTGTTCGTGGCGTGGTAGGCGACTGCGCCCGGCGGTTGCGGCGCGGCGTGCGCCGCGGCCCATGCGGGCTCCAGTTCGCAGGTGTCGACGACGACGAGCCAGTGACGCGCCTTGACGCCGATGACGACGAAGAGTTCGCCCGGCCCGTGGTTGAGGCCGCACGTCGCGCACGCCTGCTGGCTGGCATTCATCGACATGACCTCGTAGTACACCAGCGAAGTCTGCTCTTCTTCGTGGAGGCCCCCACGCCGCGCCTCGGTTCTATACGCCTAGGGGCTCCCCCACCGTAGGCGGGCCGCCCGCCACCGGCGTCACGGCCAGTGTTTCGGCTTTTAGCCCCTGGGACCTTGTCGATCACAACGAGGCGCTACGGCTCATAGACGACTGTGAGCAGCGTGGCGTCCGGATCCTCGGCATTGAATTCTTCGCGGGAACGAAAGACTCGTTCACTCTGGTTGGTGGCGAACTGGGAAAACATCGCGAGCAGCCCACCGGCCGAGAGTTGGCATGAAGCGAGGGAGCTTCTCCGCGAGGGCATTTCCCGACGGAGGCAACCTCCTGGAGTTCGTTCTCGACGAGTAACTGCTCGCGGCTGGTTGGGGGACATTTACGGACGCTCGCCCAGCCCGGTCCTCTGTCACTTAGGGCAGAGTCCGCACGCGTTCACGCCGATCATCGCACCTTGAGCGTCCCCAAGACCCACCGGTTCAGCCAGCGGATCCTCGCGGCCGAGACAGACCGACTGGCGAAGTCGACGTCAACAGAGATCACCCGGCGCCGGAGGTGAAACTCCATAGTCGCGAGCGCATGGCCGGCCGGGACGCGCGAGGAGTTCGCCGGCAAGAAATCGCGACGGAGCAGACGCGCGTGGAGGCTATGCCACGGGCCAACATCCGGCTGGCTCGGGCCGAGAACCGTGACGACGATCTGCCGAGCTGGCTGCTGCTTCGGGACCACACCATGGACGAAGGGGCGATTCGTCGCCTGAAGCAAGACTGAGCCCTGCGGAGCGCGACTAAAAACCTTCCCGTACCACCCAGCCGGTACGACGAACGACACGGCACCCGCCGTCAACGGTCGAGGACCGGTACTTGACGTAGCGTCGCTCGCGGTCGGACCGAGCCCAAGCGCCAGCGTCACCGCGATGCCAGCCCGCCAAAACGAGCCCACCGGGCGGTTCGATGGGTCGATTCGGATCACTGTGTTACCAAGAGTACGGTCGGCGGGCGCCGACGAGTCCCTCTGGCGGTGGAAACTGACTGAACTCTTCGGGTGACCCGAGGCCTTCCAGCGAATGTCCTGGTCGAACCGCGCGCTGGCGAATTCACTGGCGAACTGGACGTAACATCCCTGCAAATCTCCACTTTTAGTCCGGTCTCGAAAATCGCTAGGGTCGCTTGGGCTCCTCGAGGGTTCGAATCCCTCCCCCTCCGCTTCCGCTCAATGATGCGGCTGTGGGACGTTCTCTGCCTCACCCGTTTCTCTAGCGACAGAACGCTCGCCCAGTCGAGGCCGCCGTCTTCCCGAGGCGCGCCACCCCGTGCCGGTCGCAGCTAACTCACGGCACCGGACGCGCGTTCGCCGGAAACTGTCGCCAAGCTTTGGTGAGGTTGCTGTTCGCTTGCTTCAGCTCATCGTTCCCGCGCACGAATGACGCGTTGTCGTTGGCTGCGATCCCAGAATTACGTGTCTGGAAACCGTCGGCGAGCAGCTGCACGGCGTGCCGAACGGCATCGTTGCCATTAACGTATCGGCTCGGAACGTAGGTCGTGTTGAGGTCACGAAGCAGCGCGTGCAAAGAGTCGATCATTTCGTTGGACGCGTCGTAGCAGCCTTGGCGCGTGCCGCCGATGTTGCAGACGCCAAGCCCAGCATTGGCAGCTCGAGGGTGCCAAAGTCTCGAGCGATCACCTTCCGGTAACGCCCTTCAGCGGCAGGCTCCGGATGACTCTTAGTCGAGAAGAACGTGAGGTTGCCGCTAATCGTGCCGAGACCCGCGAGCACGCCCAAGAAGACGATGGTCGCCAACGCGACCGCGAGTCGTGTAGACACGAGGTCGGTATCGGTCTTCAAGTGGGCTAGCTTGAACGCCGAATCCCACGGCCCCATGCTCCAGCGGCTCGGGCGCGATATAAGGGGAAGTCGTCGGCGCTAACTCATCTGTCGCGCACTCGGTGCCGATGAGCGCAGCGTGACGCAGTGCTCAGAGCATGGAGTGATTTCCCGATGAAGCCACCACTGCGCTATTGGCGATTTGGGGTCGCCGCCGTGATTGGGCTTGCCGTCGGTGCCGTGCTGCCCGGCTCGTTCGGCCTTGTCGTCGGCGTGGTCGTCGCCCTGACCGCGATCGTGCTCCTGGAACGCAGGCTTCACCGTCCCCGCCGCTAGCGGGCGTCGGGCAGGCGACCGCCGAGTTCTTGCACCCCACGAGTTGCAAACCCCTATCGCGGATGAATCCCATCACGTGGTGGGATCCAGTGACTCCGCGATAGAAGGGGTCGAGACGTCGTGAGTAGCTACAGTCACGCCGCTAATGTGTGTCCGGGTGCGGACTCGCGGCGTGGTTGGGTTCACGGCAGTTGTCCTCGTCGCGTGTTCGACGTCCATGCCAAGGTCGGTCGCTACAAACGCGTGCGGCGGCCGCGCCAAGCCGTTGCCTCACCCGCAAGGACCGCGCCACCTCGAGTACGTCTTCCCTGACCGCGCGATCTGTGTCTACGACATCGATCGCGGCCAGCGGCTCGTCGGGGGGGCTTCGCTGCCGCAGGCGAGCGGGATTCGAGGCGTTGCCGTCGATCCAGGCCGTGCGCTGCTCTACGTGAGCTACGGCGGCGACGGTGGCCCGAATGGGAGCGGCTCGCTGCTGAAGTACGACCTGTTGCGGAACCGCGTTCTCTGGACGCATTCATACAAGACGGGGATCGACAGCATGGCGCTCGGCCGCCACGGTCGGACGATCTACATGCCGACCGGCGAGCTGGCGGAGAATGGCATCTGGACGCTAATCTCGGCGCGGACCGGCCGCGTGTTCGGACACATCGACGCGGGCGCCGGGCCACATAACACGATCGTCGGACTGAGCGGCGAATGGGTCTACCTCGGCGGCCGAAACGAGCGCTATCTCGTCGTCGCCAGCACGCGCACGAAAGCCGTCGTCCGCCGGGTAGGCCCGCTGCGAAGCGGCGTGCGGCCGTTCACGGTCAGCGGCAGGGAGACAATCGCCTACACGACCGCGACCGGGTTTTTGGGGTTCGAAGTGAGCGACCTGCGCACCGGCACGCGGCTGTACACAGTCCCGATTGAGGGCTTCAATTGGAACCCGGACAGCTACCCCGCGAGCGCGCCGAGCCACGGCATCTCGCTCTCGCCGAACGAGCGGGAGCTGTACGTGATCGACGGACCGAACAGCAACGTGCACGTCTTCGACGTGAGCGAGCTGCCGACCGTACGACCGCGGCAGGTGGCAAACATCCGCATCCGCGAGCTGAGCGGCGATGAGCGCGGCTGCGCCTACGATTGCTTCCGCGACGGCTGGCTTCAGCACAGTCGCAATGGCCGCTTCGTCTACGTCGGCGACTCGGGCGACGTAATCGACACGAAGACACGCCGCGTCGTCGCGTGGCTGCCGGCGCTCCGGAATTCACGCAAGGCGCTCGAGATCGACTGGCGGCGCGGCCGGCCGGTCGCGACGACCACGAGGTATGGCCTCGGCTACGTGCGCCAGCCGTAGTCTCCGACGAGCCGCCAACGCTCGCGCTGTTCGGCTGTTGGCAACTCTCGGTCCCGTCCGCGACTTCATCGAACGAGCGGACGAGCGCGGCCAGGACTTCGTGCTGACGCCGCGAGAGCTGGAAGTCTGGAAGCTGATCGCCGAAGGCAACACTTCCAAAGGAGATCACCGCGATGCTCGTCATCAGCATCAAGACCGTCGATTGACACCGCACGCACATGCCTGAAAAACGCGGCATGCGCGACCGCGTCGAGCGAACACGCTATGCGATCCGACGCGGCTGATCGAGGCGCATGCGCAACAGGAGCTCAGCCGCCTCATTATCAGTGCCCAAGTCGCCTCGCGTAGCTCGCCCACAGGATGGAGCCCTTATGGAGCCGAGGGTTGCAACCGTCGACAACCAGGGGCAAATCGACAGGCGCCATAAACCGCGGAAACCGACGAAATCCGTTGCCACCGGCTGCCACCACTTGCCTGCGTTCCATGGTAGGTAGGGGTCGACGCACTGGACAGCGAGCGCGAGCAAGACGAGGCCGTCGAGTCACCCGCTGGCGAATTCACTGGCGAACTGGACGTAACATCCCTGCAAATCCCAGCTTTTAGTCCGGTCTCGAAAATCGCTAGGGGTCGCTTAGGCTCCTCGAGGGTTCGAATCCCTCCCCCTCCGCTTTCCGATTTGAGCGGAAGCGTCCATCCCGACACGTTCGTGCTGCTGGTTTGTCCTCGTGGGTCCTGCGACGCTTACTCGGCGGCGACGGGCTTCCGCGCCGCCACGCGCTCCACGATGCCGAACTTTGACCGCTCGAGCTGCTCCACCTTGAACCCCTCGGCTCTCAAATGTTCGAGTGGCTCGCGGAGGAGGTGGTCGGCCTGGAAGCGAGAGGCGAGCGGCTCGAGCAGCCGTTGGCCGAGACGCACCGGCAACAGCGGGCTGCGCACATGCTCGAGCAAGAAGAAGCGGCCGCCGGGTCGCAGCACACGTCGGACCTCGGTGACGGCCGCACGGTCGTTGGGGATCGTGCACAGCGACAGCGTGCAAACGACCGTGTCGAACGACCGCTTGGGGAACTCGAGCGCTTGCGCGTCGCCGAGGCGCAGATCGATGTCGCGACCGAGCGCGCGCGCTCGCGCCCGGGCGATCTCGAGCATCGCCGGACTCAACTCGACAGCGGTCAACCGCACGCCGTCCCCGTAGTGCGGCAGGTTGCGGCCGGTGCCGATTCCGATCTCGAGCACCTCGCCGGCCGCTTGCGCGCACACCCACTCGCGCCCGCCCGCGAACAGCACCCGGTCGAAGAAGCGCATCTCGCGGTCGTACTTGTGCGCCTCCTTCTCGTAAAGGCGGAGGACGCGCTCGGTCTCGGGTGGGAGTCGATTAGGCATGGCCATGTCCGTGCGCGTGCTCGTGGGCGATCGGCGCGTTCATCATCCTCAACATGCGCAGGCCGCCACCGCGGTGGAAGTAGCGCCAGACGAGCAGTGCCCCCAGAGCCAGGAAGACGACATTCAAGACCGTCGTGTAGTTGAGCGTCACGCTCGCCTCGACAACCTTCGCGTTGCGCTCGTTCGGGATCAGCCCGAGGCCGTCGAAAAGGAATTCGACGATTAGCCCGGCGCCGACCATCGTCGCGTAGAAGCTCGCGAGCAGGAAGCCCGCCATCCTCCAGCCGTAGTAGCGGCGGTAGATGTCGAGGATCGGCAGCACGATCAGGTCGGCAAAGATGAAGGCCAAGCGCCGCCGAAGCTGATGCCGCCGTTCCAGAGCACACGGCGGCGAGCGACATGTTGCCGATCGAGCAGACGAAGCTGAGGATCGCGACCAGCGGCCCGATGACAGGCCCCCAGACCTTGGCAAGCGTGTCGTGGTTCTCGAGGAAGAGCGACTGCCACCACGACTCCGGCACCTAGGCGGCGAGCGCGACCGGCGATCAGAAGACCGCCGAAGATGTCGACCCAGATCGCCGCCCAGTCCATGACGAAGTAATTGGCGGTCGCGGTGAAGCCGCGAGGGGAGGTCAGCCGCCGCCAAAACGGACCCTGCTTGTGCACGGACATGTCCATCTCGGCGTGGCCTTCCATCCGGCCGAGCACACCGCGATCGGCCTGCTCGCGCGCCTCGTCGACGAGGCGGCGCTTGAGGAAGAGGCGGAAGACGAGCGCCATCAGCACGATCATCAGCGGCCCGCCGATGAACTCGCCGAGTGTGAACTGCCAGCCGAGCAGCAGCGTCATGATGATCCCGAGCTCGATGACCAGATTCGTCGAGGCGAACTCGAACGCCATCGCCGCCATGAAGTTGGCGCCCTTGCGGAAGAGCGACCGCGCCAATGCGACCGCGGCGTAGGAGCACGACGACGAGGCGGCGCCGAGGCCGCAGGCGATCGAGAGCGTGCGCGGCGAGTCATCGGGCATGAGCCGCCGCATCTCACTTTTTGAGACGACGGCCTGCACCGCGCCGGAGAGGGCGAAGCCGAGGATGAGTGCCCAGAGGATTTCCCAGAACATGCCGAAGGCGAAGCTGAGCGCATCGAGCAGCTGCGCGAACGCGTCGATCTCGGCGGTCACCATCAGCTGCTCATGAGGGCACGGCGGATGTCGTGGGCGAAGTTCTCCGGTGTGAGGTCGATCCCGGGATGGAGGCTCGAGACCCAGACGCCGCCGCGGTCGTAGATGTGCACTGACGCCGAGTGCGTATCGGCATCGCCGGAGTCGAGCGCCGACAGGATGTAATAGTGGCGCCAGACCGGCCGCAGTTCGGCCTCCGCCCCGATCAGGTAGTCGAGCCGGCCGATCGCGTGGCGGCGAGCAAGGAAACGGCGGACGTTCTGCCGCGTATCGTCAAACGGCTGTGTCGAGATCGCGATTGCGCGCACCCGGCGTCGCTCGGTCGGCGTCAGGAGATCAATGCCGCGTGCAAGCTGGACGGCGATAATCGGGCAGGCTTTTGTGCACTTCGACTCGAGGAACGTCAGCGCGACGACCTTGCCACGCAGCTGCGCCGCCGAGACATTGCCACCGCGATAGCTCCTGAGCGCGAACGGCGCAAGCTCGATCCGTCCCGGCGGCTCACTGCCGCGATACGGCCCGGACGGCGGTCCGCTCGCCTGCGGTTGCTGATCACTGCCGCGTGCGGCGATGAGAACAGCGACAACGAACGAGACCGCGATCACAACGCCGACGCCGGCAATCGCGATCAGAAGCCGATCCCGTCTCATCTCAGCTTCACCGCTTGGTGGATCCCGTCCTCGATCCCCAAGCTCGTGATCTCGCCGATCGTGTGCGCGACGATGCGGCCGCGCGCGTTCAGGAAGTAGGTCTCGGGAAGTCCGGTCAGGCCGTAGTCCCCGTACGTCCCGGAACCGCGCGCATGCACGGAGACGTAGTTGACGCGGTGGCGGCGAAGGAAGCGGACGGCGTCACCGCTGAAGTCGTTGATGTCCACTCCAAGGAAGACGACTTGTCCCTTGTGGGCGGCAGCGGAGGCGTTGAGGCGGGGCGCCTCTCTCTTGCAGGGGATGCACCAGGAAGCCCAGAAGTTCAAGACCACTGGATGCGCCTGCAGATCACGCCGCGCGAGCGTCTCGCTCGCCCTGAATGTCTGAAGGGACTGCGGCCAGGTCTCGAAATGCGGCCAGATGATCTGGTGGCGGAAATCGGGAGCCAGGGGCTTCTTGTGCGCTCTGATCGCCGCGACGAGGTTCCGCCCACGATTGCTCTCGACCAGCCGAAAGACGAGGAGGCCGAGCAGGGCGCCGACGAGGAGCAGCGCCATTGCTTGTAGCGCGATCCGAATCGGCGAGCGGCGTCCGGGCACCGGCTCCTCCGCCGGGCCCTCTAGCGAGCTCGCTTCGCCGGCTGCGGTCGTTCCTCCCCTCGGCTCCTCACGCACGTCGTGCGTGCGTCTCATCGCGTTTCGATTCCATCGCTGGCTGGCTCTCCGACGGCGAATGGGCGCCAGGCTCAGGCGAATGACCCCGACGCATCTCGCGCCACATCAAAAGCATTGCCGTCCCCATGACGACCGGGCAGATGAGAATCGCAACGAGAAGGACAGTTCCGTTCATCTGGTCTTCACCTCCTTCCTCACGACACCGGCTGCCAGGACGCGCCGCCGTTCACGCTCTTGTAGAGGACGCGGTCGAATCCGACCGCGTAGGCGATCTGGGGTCGACTGGGCGCCCAGGCAACAGGTCCGGCTCCGTCGGGAATCGTTTGGACGACCCGCCAACTCGAACCCCCGTCCCTGCTGAGCGAGACCCCTGAAGAGCCGGTCGCGATCATTCGCGCCGGTCGCTTCGGGTTGATCGTCAAGCCCATCAAGCCCTCGCTGAGAACGCCCGTCCAAGACGCTCCTGCGTTTCGGCTCACGAGCAGGCCCTGCTCCATATCACCCGCGAGGATTCGTCCGTCGGGCGCAATGGCAAGCGCCATCACCGCCGGCCCGACCGTCTGCGAAACGAGCGAGAAACTGGCGCCAGCGTTGGTCGATTGGAAGAGGCCTTGCCCAGCCACCGCTGCGTAGAGGTGGCGCGGATTTCGCGGGTCGACGGCGAAACCGTGGATGTCGAGGCTCGGTAGCCCTTGGGGTGTGACGTTCGACCAGGACGCGCCCCCGTCGGTGCTCCTCGCGAACATTCCGTGGCCAGCTGCCCAGACCGTCTGGGAGCGGCGGCTGCGGGCAAGGTTCATCGCGTCCTGACCACCGAGTCCGGCCTCGCTCCAGGTGCGACCGCCGTCCGTCGACTCGTAGAGACCCGCGTGCGTGCCGAGCCAGAGGTGCTGCGGCTCCTGCGGGTCGATGAGCAGCGAGTGGTAGTCGGGCGTATTGGGGAGGCTCGCCGCTGCCTCTTGCGCGGCCGGCGCGCTGGGGGTTGATTCTTCGCCTCGACCCGGTAACCAGATCGCGAGGATCACCACGGCGAGGATCAGCGGACCCGCCGCAGCGAGCCAAAGTAATCGGCTCTGACCTTTGCGCTCCGACGCCGCCCGCTGTGGATGCTGAACAGGGCGCGGCGAAGCCGCCTTGCGTTTGGTCTTACTTGTTGCCATGGAGTTCCCTCCTTCGGTGACGTGATCCGACTCAACCGGCTCGCGCCGGTCGCGCACGCAGACCTAGCGCCGGGTCACAGAAGGAAACGCTGCAGGGTTGCCGGGGACGGCCGCGCGACCGCCCGCACGTATCGACCGGCAAAGAGCGTGAGCATGGCAAGCGCGATTGCCTGTGCCGACCAGACCTCGCCCACGGGTGGCGCGGCGGGAATCGACGCAAGCACGCGCTCGATCGCCTGCATCGGGTGATCGCTGAGGCAGGCGCACGCAAAGCCCAGCAAGAGCAGCGCAACGATCAGCAAGAGGACGAAGACGACAAGCGGTAGACGCGCTCTGATGCCCGAGATGCTCATCTCTTCGGCAGGATAGCGGCGGAACTCCCCAGCCCGGCGTTTCACCGTCTTTCGCCATCGCCACCAGCCCGTTGGCGGGCTCGCTCTTGAGGCACCGCGCCGACGCAGCAGCAGACGCGGTTCCCGCTGGCGAACATACTGGCGAACTGGATCTAATGTACCTGCAAATGGGCACATTGGCGGCGGTCTCGAAAATCGCTAGGGGTCGCTTAGGCTCCTCGAGGGTTCGAATCCCTCCCCCTCCGCCTCTGCTCAACGCGGGAAACGTTAGGTCCGTACCGCGCACGATTCGCTACGGCCGCCTGCGCTGCTGATCACCGCTTGACCAGAGCTACCTCCGGCCGACGACGAGGCTGACCCGCCCCCTGCGCGGC
>Ga0307278_10000567_pt1 | contig 18590 bp, 17 predicted proteins | sample ER_DNA_117_FD_194482 | JGI IMG/M metagenome (GOLD analysis project Ga0307278, IMG submission 194482) | Bulk soil microbial communities from the East River watershed near Crested Butte, Colorado, United States - ER_DNA_117 | ecosystem: Environmental > Terrestrial > Soil > Floodplain | place...
CTCGTCGAGGAGGCGACGGGGCACCCCGCACGCGCGATCGCGCTCGCGCGACGTGCGGCGGAAGTGCTGCCGCTGCCACAGTCGGTCGCGACGCTCGGCGACCTCCTCGCTCATCACGGCCACCGGCACGCGGCGCAGCGGCAGTACGCGCTCCTCGGCGTCATCGAGCGACTGCTCGTCGCCAACGGCGTGCGCACCGAGCTCGAGACGGCGCTCTTCGACGTCGACCACGGTGTCCACATCAAGATTGCGCTCGAGCTCGCGCGGCGAGCACATGCGGTGCGGCCGAGCATCGACGCAGACGACATCCTCGCCTGGGCGCTCGCCCGCAGCGGGCGCTGCTCCGAGGCTCTCCCCTATTCCCGCAACGCCCTTCGTCTTGGGACGCTCGACGCGCTCAAGCTGTTCCACCGGGGAATGATCGAGCGCTGCCTCGGCCGCCCGGATTCGGCGCGCATGTACTTCGCCCGCGCGGTCGCGCTCAACCCCCACTTCTCGCTGCTCTGGAGCGAGACCGCAAGGCGGTTCGCGGCGTGAAGCGGCTCGCCCTCCTGCTCGCAGTGCTCGGCGCGCTCGTCGCGCCCGCGGCAGCCGTAGCCCATCCGCTCGGCAACTTCACGGTCAACCGGTTCAGCGCTGTCGAGCTCTCCGGCAATCAGGTCTATGTCGAGTACGTCCTCGACCTCGCCGAGATCCCGACCTTCCAGGACGGCGACCGCGTTCGCCGGTCCGGGTTCGCCACGACAATCGGACACGGACTCCGGCTCGAGCTCGACGGCCGTCCGGCACACCTCCGCGTGCTCGCCTCACGTGCGCAGTACCGACCCGGAGCCGGCGGCCTGCGCACGCTGCGGTTCGAAGCGGTCTTCGCAGCCGATCGGACCGGTTCGGCGCTCGAGTTCCGCGACCTGAACTTCGCAGGCCGGATCGGGTGGCGGGAGGTCGTCGTCCGGGCCGAGCGCGGCGCGCGCGTCCTCTCCGCGAGCGTCCCGGCCGCGAGCGCGAGCGATGAGCTCCGCTCCTATCCCAAGGATCTGCTTTCGGAGCCGCTCCACATCTCGACGGCGGAGGCCCAAGCGCAACCGGGCTCACAGCCGGGCGTCCCCCCGCGGCTCGACGGGCAGACGACGGGCGGCCACCGCGGCGGTAGCTTCGAGGCCTTGATCGCAGAGGACGATCTCAGCCTAGGAGCGATCATCGTCGGCCTGGCGATCGCCGCCTTCTGGGGAGCGGCGCACGCGCTCACCCCGGGCCACGGGAAGGCGATCATCGCCGGCTACCTCGTCGGCTCGCGCGGGAAGCCGCGTCACGCCGTGCTGCTGGGGCTGATCGTGACCGCAACCCACACGGCCGGCGTGTTCGCGCTCGGCTTCGTCACCCTCCTTCTGTCCCGGTTCGTCGTGCCCGAGCGCCTCTACCCCTGGCTCACCCTGCTCTCGGGCCTGCTCGTCGTCGGCGTCGGCGCCTCCGTCCTGCGCGGCCGTCTCCGCCACAGACGTGAACACGCGCATAGTCACGACCACGAGCACGGTGGCTACGGGCGAGGCGGTTTGCTGGGCGTCGGCGTCGCCGCGGGGCTCCTCCCCTGCCCCTCCGCGCTCGTCGTCCTCCTCTCCGCCATCGCCCTCCACCGGATCGGGCTCGGTCTCGCACTCATCGTCGCCTTCAGTGTCGGCCTCGCCGCCACGATCACCGGCATCGGCCTCGTCGCCGTCCTCGCCCGCCGGGCCTTCGGACGCCTGCGGCTCGACGGCGCCTTCGTCCGAGCGCTGCCCGCGGTGAGCGCGCTCGTCATCCTCGTCGTCGGGATCGGAATCACCGTCAAGTCGTTGCCGGCGGTTCTCTGATGTTCGGTCTCGACGGACAGCTCGCGTCGCTCTCCGACGGAGCCACCCTCCTCGGCGTCCTCGCCGTGGCCGTCCTGCTTGGACTTCGGCACGCCACCGACCCGGACCACCTCGCCGCCGTGACGACCCTGCTCGCATCGACCGAGCGCCGAGCGCGAGACGCCGCCGTGCTCGGGGTCGCGTGGGGCGCGGGCCACGCTCTGACGCTGTTCACGCTCGGAGTGCCGATCGTGCTCTACCGCGCCTACCTTCCGGACGCGCTGCAGCGCGGCGCCGAGACCGCGATCGGATTCCTGATCGCCGGCCTCGCCGTCTGGCTGCTCATCCGCTGGCGGCGCGGCACCTTTCACGCGCACGCCCATGTCCACGGGCTTCGTTCTCACGCCCATCTCCACTCGCATCGCGGCGAACCCCACGGGCACGCGCGCAACCGCACTCCTCTCGGCGCCTTCGGGATCGGCTTGCTGCACGGGGTCGGCGGGAGCGCGGGCGTCGGCATCCTCCTCGTGAGCACGATCGACAGCCGCCCGCTGGCGCTGGCCGGGCTCGCGATCCTCGCTGCCTGCACCGCCCTCTCGATGACGCTGTTGACCACGGGCTTCGGGCTGACGCTCGGTAGGAGGCCGCTCGGCCGCTTCGCCCCGGCGCTCGGTCTGGCGAGCCTCGCCTTCGGCCTCTGGTATGCGCTCGGGGCCCAGGGAATGCTCCCCTACTATTTCTGAGCCCATCCCGATGAGCTCCGACCTCCACGAGCTCGTCGCGCCCTACGCGCTCGACGCGCTGGAAGACGACGAGCGAGCGCGCTTCGAGCGGCATCTCGCCGAGTGCGAGCGCTGCACGACGCAGCTTGCCGAGCTTCAGGAGGCCACCGGCGCTATTGCGTTTGCGGCCGGCGGGCCGGAACCGCCGACTTCCCTGCGCGGGCGGATCCTCGAAGCGGCCAGGACCGACGGCACCGCGAAAGTGATCACCTTCCCGCGGAGGCGCTGGGCGCTCCCGGCCGTGGCTGGGATCGCAGCGGTCGCGGCCTGTGCTGCGATCGGGCTGGGTCTCTGGGCCGCGTCGCTCTCGCACTCGCTCGATCGCGAACGGACTGCGAAGACGAGCTACGCCCGCGCCCTGCAGCTGCTCGGTGGCGGGGCCCAGGCCAAGGCTCTCAGCAATGCCGAGGGAGCCCTCCTCGTTGCGCCCGGCGGTGGGAAGGCGGCGCTCGTGCTCTGCGGCCTCTCGCCGGCTCCGTCGGACAAGACCTACGAGGCCTGGGTCATCAAGGGCGGCACGCCCAGGCCGGCCGGCCTGTTCCGCGGCGGCAGCGGCTGTCCACCGGTCCTTCTCGAGCGCAAGGTGCCGGCCGGAGCGACCGTCGCCGTCACGCTCGAGCGCAAGGGCGGGGTCCAGAAGCCGACTGGGCGAATCCTGGTTCATTCGGAGGTGGTCTAGCAATCTGCGCGGCGGCCGAACACCAGCTCGCCGCAGCAGTCCCGCTGTTACGGTTGGGCCCCGCCCGAGGCGGACGTAAGACCGTGAGGAGAGACGTCGCGCAGCTTTCGGACGAGGCGCTGCTGGAGGCGGTCGCCGGCAACGACGAGGCGGCGCTCGGCGAGCTCTACGACCGGTTCGGCCGAATCGCCTACGGCCTCGCACTCCGCATCCTCCGCGACGCCTCGCTCGCCGAGGACGCTGTGCAGGAGGCGTTCCTCCAGGCCTGGCGCGGCGCCGGCACGTATCGCCCCGAGCGTGCGAAGGCGAGCACGTGGCTGCTGACCTTCGTGCACAGGCGCGCGGTCGACCTCGTGCGGCGCGAGGAACGCCGTCGTACAGAGCCCTCCGAGTCGCTCGCCGACCCGGCCGGCCTCGGCGCGGACGAGGAGGCCGCCCTCGGCTCGCGGCGGCAGATCGTTCGCGCCGCGCTCCGGGCCCTGCCGTCAGAGCAGCGCCAGGCGATCGAGCTCGCGTACTACGGCGGGCTCACCCAGTCGGAAGTAGCCGCGCGCTTGGGCCAGCCGCTCGGGACGATCAAGAGCCGCATGTTCACCGGGCTAGACCGGCTGCGCGGCCTCCTCGCCGAAGCCGACTTCGACCACGCCTAAACAGACCTGTCCAAAGAAGGGGCGCGCGCCATCAGGCGCGAACTTACTTCTCAGAAGCCTTGCCCTCGATGGTCGCGCGCTCGCCGCTGCCGATCTGGATCCGGCGCGGCTTCGGCTGCTCGGGCTTCTGCACGTGGACCTCGAGCACGCCGTCCCTGTAGTCGGCCTGGATCGAGTCCTCGCTCACGCCCTGCGGCAGCCCGATCGTCCGCGAGAACGAGCCGAACCGGCGCTCATAGCGATAGAGCCGATCCTGCGAGACCTCGTCGGTGCGTTCCCGCTCACCGGAGATGGTCAGGCCGCCGTCCTCGAGCTCGACGGAGATCTGATCCTCCGGAATGCCGGGCAGGTCGAACGCGTAGACGATCTCGTCCTCGGTCTCCCAGACGTCGACGGCGGGAATCCGCGAGCGGGACTCGCCGTTGCCCGTCCCGAAGACCGACGTCATCAGGCGGCTCATGTCGTTGTGGAGCGACGCCATCTCGCGGAAGGGGTCCCAGCGAAAAAATCTAAGCGCTCATATGTCAAGTTCCTGCGAGCTAGCATCCCGCGCGGCAGATGGTCGAGCTCGCCGAGCACCTGAAAGGGCGGGACTTCACGCGGGTCGGAAGCTGGAACTCCGAGGAGCTGAAGGCCGTGCTCGACCTCGGCGACGAGCTGAAGGAGCTCCAGCGCAGGCGCGAGCCGCACGAGCTCCTCCCCGGCCGGATGCTGGGGATGATCTTCCAGAAGCCCTCCACCAGGACGCGGGTCTCGTTCGAGGTCGGAATCGCGCAGCTCGGCGGCCACGGGCTCTATCTCGCCACCTCCGACCTCCAGCTCGGTCGGGGCGAGACGATCAAGGACACCGCAAACGTCCTCGACCGCTATCTCGACGCGATCATGATCCGTACGTTCGCGCAGGAGGACGTCGAGGAGTTCGCCGAGCACGCCGACGTGCCGGTGATCAACGGCCTCACCGACTACGCGCATCCCTGCCAGGCCCTCGCCGACCTGATGACGATCCGCGAGCGGCAAGGCCGGCTTTCAGGCGTCCGCTTGGCCTACGTCGGGGATGGAAACAACGTCTGCGTCTCGCTGATGGTCGGCGCCGCGCGCTTCGGCATGCGTTTCGTCGCGGCCACGCCCCAAGGGTACGAGCCTGACAACAATGCCGTCACCGCGGCTCGACGCGCGGCCGTGCAGATGGGCGGCACGATCGAGCTCACCCGCTACGCGAGAGAAGCTGCGCGTGAGGCCGACGTCCTCTACACCGACGTCTGGACGAGCATGGGCCAGGAAGAGGAGGCCGAGCGGCGCCGGGCCGACCTCGCGGACTACGCGATCACCGAGGAGCTCCTCGCGCTCGCCCACCCCGAGTGCATCGTGCTCCACTGCCTGCCCGCGCACTACGGCGAGGAGATCACCGAGGAGATCCTTTATGGGGCGCGCTCGGCCGTGTGGGACCAGGCCGAGAACAAGCTGCACGCCTCGAAGGCGCTCATGGCGCTGATTATTCCTTGATCCCGATCCACGACAACGTCCCGACGCGGTCGTTCCCGCTCGTGACGGTGCTGCTGATCGCGGCGAACGTTGCGGTCTGGGTCTTCTACCAGCTGCCCGACCTCAACGGCTCTGTGCGCGAGTTGGCGTTCCAGCCCTGCGAGATCGAGAGCTCCTGTCCGCCCGGAACCGCGGTTGGCGAAAGCTGGCTGGTGACTGCGTTCACGTCGATGTTCATGCACGGGAGCTGGCTCCACATCGGCGGCAACATGCTCTTTCTCTGGATCTTCGGCAACAACGTCGAAGACGCCATGGGCAAGGTGCGGTTCTTCCTCTTCTACATCCTCTCCGGGCTCGCCGCGACCGCGCTCCAGACCGTCGTCACACTCACGGCCGCCTCCGATTCCGCCGCAGCGATCCCGAACCTCGGCGCAAGCGGTGCGATCTCGGGCGTGCTCGGCGCCTACCTCCTGCTGCTGCCGAGGGCGAGCGTTCGCGTCCTCGTCTTCTTCTTCTTCATCCTCTTCTGGGAGCTACCCGCCTTCCTCTTCCTCGGGTTCTGGTTCCTCTTCCAGCTCTGGGACGGGGGCTTCTCGCTCCTCCATCCCGAGGCAGGCGGCGGCGTCGCCTTCTTCGCGCACATCGGCGGCTTCGTGTTCGGGATGGCGACCGTCTTCCTGTTCACGGTGCGGCGGCCGCTGCCACCGCGCTACTGATGGACGAGCACGAGTTCGAGGAGCACGTGCGCGCTGCGCTCGACGGGCTGCCCGAGGACATCGCACGCGGGCTCGAGAACGTCGCGGTCGTCGTCGAGGACGAGAGCCCGGCGGGGCCGGCGATCCTCGGCAGCTTCTTCGGCTACCCGCGAGCTGAGCGGACGCCGCCGGGGGCCTTGCCGGCGAAGGTCGTCGTCTATCGCCGGCCCCTCGAGGCCGCCTTTCCCGACCCCAAGGAGCTCGAGCGCCAGATCCGGGTCACCGTCCTGCACGAGCTCGCGCACTACTTCGGGATCGACGAGCAGCGGATCGCCGAGCTCGGCTACCGGTAGTGGACTTCTTCCTCAACGCCGTCGCGGTGGCGGCGGCGATCGTCGGAGCAATCGTGATCGTGCTCTTCTTCCTGGGCGGCCGGGACGAGTGAGCGTTCAGGTTTCGGAGTCTGATTTCCAGGAATGCCGGTAAAGAGAGCTTCGTTATATGAAGTGATGACTACGACTGAGACCAGCCTGGACACGATTAGGCTCGAAATCGAGCGCGCCACGGAGCGGCGCGCCGAGTTGCTGCACGTCCTCGCCGAAGGCCATGACGCGGCTGCCGCCGCGGAGCATGCCGAGGTCGAGGAGCGAATCGCGCGCCTCTGGGACGAGTACCGCCAGGCCCGCGTGCGCGGCCGCTTCGGCGACCGTGACGTGATCATCAAACGCGCCCGGCTCGAAGAGCGCCTCGAGCGCGCCGCTTAAGCAAGCTCGACCCGAGGCGCGACCACCTTTTAGCCCAGCGAGTCGTGGGCTGCGCTCGGGCAAAGCCCGGCTCCGCCCGTCGGCACCTCCGCTGGCCCTCTCTACACTTTCCTCAACGGGGCGTTAGCTCAGCTGGGAGAGCGCCGGCTTTGCAAGCCGGAGGTCACCGGTTCGATCCCGGTACGCTCCACTCGAAAGGCGCAGCAAATCGGCTTGATCCGTTGGCAGATGGGACGACGCCGTTCGCTTGCAGCTAACGTTCTGCTAAGGAAACGTGCACCGCATGAAGCGGGCGGGCGCCGTTAGCGATGGGGCCATGCGGAAACGCTAGGGCACACTTCGCTAGTGCCTCAACGCACACGCGAACACGAACTCGAAACGGAGTCGAGGCGCGACTTCGCCAACCGCATCCCCTCCCGGTGGGTCGTCCGCGACGTCACACCTGACTACGGAATAGATCAGCAGGTGGAGATCTTCGAGGAGGGTCGAGCGACCGGGCTCGAGTTCTGCCTGCAGCTCAAAGGGACCGACCAGGATTTCCCCGCCGCCCTTGCTGTCTCGATCCCTCGTCCGCATGCGGACTACTACCGGGCTCTTTCCCTTCCCGTGCTCATGTGCAGGTTTCATGCCCCGACTGGTCGCCTGTTCGTGAAGTGGTTCCATGCCTTCGATCCTCACTATGCCGCGCGCATGCCGCGTGAAGATGCGAAGACGTTCACATTCCGATGGGGCGAGGCGGACGAGTGGGAAGACAGTACGCCGCGGTTGATCCGCGAGATCGAAGCGTTCCGCCGTTTCCGGGACCGCGGCCTTCGCTTTCCGATCGCTTTCCATGTCCAGACGGTGGCGGATCTCGTGCCAACTGCTGAAGCACTCCTCGTCATGCGAGAGCAAGCAGCGCGAGTGCCACGGGTCATCGCGCTCAACAGAGACGCGCCGGAGCCCGGTGAAGCGGTGATTCGTATAGAGCGCGATCGACTCGTCGCAAGCCTCGGAGCCGTATCGAGTGTTTCGGTCCACCGCGACAGTCAGAACGCTGACCGCTTTGACCGAAGAGAGGCCTCCGACGCTCTTGTGACGATCGCCTTGGCTCTTCTTCACATCGGCTATCCCGGCGAAGCGGCGCAGATCATCGCGGCAGTCGCTGCAGATAGCGAGATTGTCCTTGCCCCGGAGGTCGCGTTCCCTAGCGCCGGAGCGTTTGCTCTCTCCGGCCGACCGCTCGAAGCGCTCCAAGTCGCCAGGAGTATTGGTCAACGAGGTAACGATGACGCCGAAGCGGCAGAGATCGTATTCGCAGCCGCGACGCTTGGTGATCCGTCCACCGAAGAAGTTCGCGAAGAGTACCGCTCCGTTCTTCGGGCGCGGGCTGAGCGCCGACTCGCGAGGGGGGACTCGGAATGGGCGGGCGCTGACTGCTACAACATCGGCAACAGCTTCCGCGCATCTCACGATCCGCGCGGGGCTCTCCGCAACTACATTCGGGCCGCAAGGCTCGCGCCCCACTACCGCGACCGGCCTTACTTCAACCATGAGGTGGGTGGAATTCTGTTCGAGACCGACCATTTCGAGCTGGCCGCCGCTTTTTACGGCACAGCCCTCGAGCTGGGCGGCAGCCCGCGGAGTCGCGGCCTCTATGCCGACGCCCTTTTCTTTGCTGGCCGATATCGCGAAGCTGCCGACGCATTCGCTGATGTCGTTGCCAGCGGCCACTCCACGTCCGAATGGAGACTGAAGCAGGCGGCGCTGGAGCGCATTCGACGGTTTGGCGGGGACCACCAGCACCGGCGTTCGGCTGTAGCTGAGGCCGCGCTCGCCGCGGCCATAACCGCCACAGACGACCGATCTCTCGAGCGGATCAAGGAAGACCTTGGCCAGGTCCTCGAACTCGACGCGCTCGCCGACGGCGCGTGGGTGTCGCTCGCCGGCATTGTGTTCGAACAAGAAGAGAGTGAAGCGGCACAGCTCCTGCTCGTCGCGGCCCTAATCCGGCGGCACGACCAGGGAACATGGGTTGGGGCGTTTGCGCTCGAATGGAGGACCGACCGTCGCGAGGAACGAATGCTTGACATTGGGGCGGCTGCGGCGTTCCTTGTCGGTGAGCCCTTCCGAGCCGCGGTAGCAGAGTGGGCGCGTCGGGAGGAGAACCAGGCGGATCGCGAGGACATTCTCGAAGTCCTCAATAGGGCCGAGGAACTCGAAGAACGGGACGACGGGTTCGTGCTGCGATTCGCCTCCGAGGAGGGGATTGAGGAGATCCTCATCGAGCCGCCTGCAGCCTCTTGAGTTCGGCCCACGGCTGATCGGTTGATCACACCCTGCTTGCGGGGGGCGCTGGATCGAAGCGCGCTGCGGCCTCCGTCACTCGAGCGTCGAGGAGATGGGAGTAACGCTTGAGTGTGATGAGCGGGTTGGCGTGGCCCGCGACGGCCTGGACGAGCTTGATGTCGGCGCCGGCCCCGACGAGGCGAGACACGCAGGTGTGTCGGAGGTCGTGAAAGCGGTAGCTCTCCCCGTCGAGTCCGGCAAGCTGCAGCGCGGGATCCCAGACTCGCTGCCGAAAGTTCGACGGCTGCAGCGGCGTCCCGCGCATCGACGCGAAGACGAGTTCCTCGGGCGCATAGCGTCCGCGCTCGAAGGCTCGGGCAGCCAGCTCCCGGAGAGCGGCCTCCACCGACGGGAAGAGCGGGACGGATCGGACGCCCGACTCCGTCTTGGACCGACGCAGCTGCTGGCGTGAGTAGGCACGCTCGACACGAATCAGCCGTCGCTCGCGGTCGATGTCCTGCCACCGGAGAGCGCGAAGTTCGCCGAGCCGAAGTCCGGTGCCGAGCGCGATGTCGAAGAGATGGACGTAAAGCAGATCCAGTTCGTTTCGGAGTGGATCGCTCGGCGCGAGATCGAGGAGGGCGCTCCTGATCGCGTCCGTTTGCGCGGCGGGGATCTCCTTGCCGGCGAAGTCCTGCGCTGGCGGCAGGTCAGCCCGCGCAGCGGGGTTGGCGAGGAGCAGGCCCTGGCGGACGGCGTCCGCGAGCATCTTGCGCAGTGGGACGACGACGTTACGGACCGTGCCAGGAGCCTTGCCCTCAGCCTCGAGCTCGGCGATAAGGCGGTCGACGTCCTCCGTTCGCAGCGAGGAGAGCGTTCGCGTGCCGAGCCGCGGCACGACGTGCCTGCGCAGGTTAAGCCGGTAGCCCTCGAACGTCGAGGGGGCGAGTCGCGTCCTTCCAGTGCCACCGACGCGAGCGGGGTTTCGCCGCTCGAGCCAGCGCTCGGCGTAGGCTGCGAGCGTCTCGCTGCTGGGTTCGCGCCAGGTGCCGGTGTCGACCTCGCGCTTGCGCGCCGTCAAGGCGCGCTCGGCTTCGCGGCGGCTGGGGCCGATCGTCTCCCACTTCTGCTTGCCGTTGACGTAATGGACGATCGCGTAGTTGCCGCTCGGGCGCTTGACGATCGATCCTCGTGCCATCGCGTTCCTCCTATCTCGTGACGGTGGCGCCGGCGCGGAGCCAGGCCAGGGCGGGTTCGCGCTCGAAGAAGAGCATGCCGCCGAGCTTGACGCAGCCGGGGATCTCGCCGCGCCGTGTGCGCTCGTAGAGCCAGCGCTTCCAGGTCTGCGGCGCTTTCGCCGGCGGCAGTACGGCGACCAGTTGATCGAGGGTGAGCAGCCGCGCCATCGCTGCGGGGTCCGGAGTCGCGCTCGCAGGGATTCGGCTCGAGAGCTCGGCGGCGAGTCGTGAGGCGAGCGCGTCGGCGAGGACCGCGACCGGCTCGGGCTCTGCGGCCAGCTCGGGGGACGGCTCGCGGGTCACGCTCAGCATCTGCGCCCACTCGTCCAGCGTCAGCTGGTGGGGAGCGGGAACTTGGTCTGGCCCAACGCGTGCCATGGGAATCTCCTGCGGTCGTGGCACGATGAAGCTTGGAAGCATATCAGCAACAGATGACGGCATGACCTCGAAGAGTAGAATCGCCCCGATGCGAAGCGCCGATCTGATCCGGGAGGCGCGGCTGCGGGCGGGCCTGACCCAGTACGAACTGGCAGAGCGAAGCGGCCGCGACCGCTCGGTGATCGCCCGCTGGGAACAGGGTGCGGTCGCTCCCAGCGTCGAGACACTCGTCGAGCTCGTGCGCGCCTGCGGCTTCGAGCTTCCCCTCGAGCTCGTGCCCCGCGACTCCTCGGGCACCGAGCGCCTGCGCAAGAACGCGCTCCTCTCGCCCGAGCGCCGCGTCCAGCGCTTCCTGCAAGCGCACGGCAGGGCCGGCCGCAGGTCGTGAGCGCCAAGCCGCAGCCCTTCGACCCCTACGCGCTCCTGACCGCGCTCGAGCGCCGACGCGTCTCTTACATCCTGATCGGCAGCTTCGCCCGCATCATCGAAGGTACCGAGGAACTCACGCACGGGCTCGACCTCGTTCCCTCGCTGCGGGCCGAGAACCTGCGCCGGCTCGAGCTCGCACTCCATGACCTCGATGCCCGCCTTGCCAACGGCAAGGAGCCGGCACTCGAGCGGGACCTCTCCGGCCAGGAGGTGCTCGAACTCCGAACCGACGCCGGCAAGCTGAAGATCGTGCCCGACCCAGTCGGCACGCGCGGCGGCTACGACGACCTGCGGCGGGCGGCGACGCGCGAGCCGATCGGCAGGGGTCTCCGCCCCTCCGTCGCCTCGATCGGCGACCTCGCCCGCATGCTCGCCGCCCTCGGCCGCGAGCAAGACGTAGCGCCGCTCCAACAGCTTCGGACGCTCGCCGAGCTCGAGCGCAGCCTCATCCGCGAGATCGAACGCTGACGGATCGCCCGACCCGAAGGAGTACTCCGACGCACAGCAACTACGCACCTCGATAGCAGGAGACACAGATGCACCCAAGGTGCTATCCGACGCAGGGATTAGTGTAAGGCGGCGATGCCCTTGAGACGGAAACGGCGCCGCAAACGCGAATCTCAGCGCCACCAAGAAACGCAGCTCACGCGTCGCTGGGAGCCGGCGCGCGAGGTGCGCCAGATCGACGATGCCTGGCTGCTGCCGGGCTGGACGCGGGGCGGGACGCGCGAACCGGAAGAGGTCTACGGGGCTGCTCTGCCGGCGCCGAGCGGCGATGTACGCGAAGCCGACGAAGCGCCCCCGCCCGCTCGCTCCTCATCCCGGAGGCTGCAGGAGGTCAGAGAGCTCGAGCGACTCGCCTACACCCGGCGCCAGGCTGCGGAGGCGCTTGGGGTCAGCATCTCGACCATCGACCGGCGGGTCATTCCCTCCATCGAAACCGTCAAGCTCCCATGGGGTCAACGGCTCATTCCCGTTGACGAGCTCGAGCGCTTCCTGCGCAGCCACCTCGCGCCGCAGCGCGGTAGCCCGGTGCGTCGTCCTGCCGGTCGGCCGCCGACGCTTCCTCGGAGCGTCGTCGAGCGGATCCGTATCGAGCACGCGCGCGGTCGAAGCCTCAGCGAGATCGCCCGCGCGCTCACGGCCGAGGGGGTCCCCACGGCGCACGGCGGTCGCCAGTGGTGGCCTTCGACGGTGCGCGCGGTCCTCGTCCGCTGAGTTCCGGCCCGCGGCGGCGGCCCTGCTCGCTGTCGCAAAGGGCGAAGAGTGGAAACGCTGCGCTGACTCCACGGCGCTCCCGCAACGCGCGGAAAGTCATAGGCGCACGACCCGGAGTCTCGATCGCCGGTCGAGGGTCCCTCTTTCTGCGTGGCCTAGCTGGAACGACGGGCGCTGGAGCCATACGCTCCTGTTGTGACCGTTTGCCCCAGGTGCGGTCAGGAGAATCCTGAGCGCGCACTCTTCTGCAACGCGTGCGGCGCGCCGCTCGCCGCCGAGTCTGAGCGGCGCGAGGAGCGCAAAGTCGTGACGTGCCTGTTTTGCGACCTCGTCGGCTTCACGGCGCGCGCTGAGACACTAGACCCCGAGGATGTCCGCGGCCTGCTCGCTCCCTACCACGCCCGTGTCCGCAGCGAGCTCGAGCGCCACGACGGCACCGTGGAGAAGTTCATCGGCGATGCGGTCATGGCCGTCTTCGGCGCGCCCCTCGCCCATGAGGACGACCCGGAGCGCGCGGTGCGAGCAGCGCTAGCCATCCGCAACGTCGCCCAGGAAGAGGGGCTCGAGTTGCGCCTTGGTATCGCCACGGGCGAAGCGCTCGTCACGCTCGGCGCCCGGCCCGAGGAAGGGGAGGGAATGGCCGCCGGCGACGTCGTAAACACGGCGGCGCGGCTCCAGGCGGCGGCCCCTGTGAACGGCATCCTCGTCGGCGCGACGACGTACCGAGCCACCCGAAACGCCATCGAGTACCGCGAGGCACCGCCTGTGGAGGCGAAAGGCAAGACTGATCCGGTCCCGGTCTGGGAGGCGCTGGAGGCGCGGGCTCGTTTCGGATGGGAGCTGGACCACGTGCCCCGCGAGCTCGTCGGCCGAGACCACGAGCTGGACACGCTCCGCGACGCACTCGCTCGGGCACGGGACGACTTGTCGCCTCAGCTCGTCACGATCGTGGGCGTCCCGGGTATCGGCAAAAGCCGCCTCGTCATGGAGCTCTCCCGGATCGCCGACGCCGACCCCGAGCTGATCACGTGGCGGCAGGGGCGCTGCCTGGCCTACGGCGACGGCGTCACGTTCTGGGCGCTCGCCGAGATCGTGAAAGCGCAGGCTGGAATCCTCGAGGCGGACCAACCAGACAGCGCAGCAGAGAAACTCCGCGGCGCGGTCGAGGACGTGCTCAGGGACCCGAGCGATGCCCGCTGGATCGAAGCCCGCCTCCGGCCGCTCGCCGGACTTGGGGACGAAACGGAGCTCGCCGGCGACCGCCGGGGCGAGGCGTTCGCAGCCTGGCGTCGCTTCATCGAGGCGCTCGCCGACCAGCGAACGCTCGTGATGGTCTTCGAGGACCTGCATTGGGCCGACGATGGTTTACTCGACTTCGTCGACGAGCTCGCCGAATGGGTCAGAGCCGTTCCCCTGGTCGTGGTCTGCACGGCGCGGCCCGAGCTGCTGACGCGGCGACCGAGCTGGGGCGGGGGCAAGCTCAACGCCACGACGCTGGCTCTCGCGCCTCTCTCGGAGGAGCAAACTGCCCTGCTCATCGCGCACGTGCTCGAGCAGCCGCTCCTGCCGGCCGAGGTGCAACAGAAACTGCTCGAACGAGCGGGTGGCAACCCGCTGTACGCCGAGCAGTTCGCCCAGCTCTACCTCGAGCAACCGTCGGCCGAAGAGTTGCCGCTGCCGGTGACCTTGCAGGGGATCATCGCTGCACGCCTCGATCTGCTCTCAGGCGAGGAGAAGCGCCTGCTGCAGAACGCGGCCGTGGTCGGCAAGGTCTTCTGGGCGGGGTCTCTCGAGAGGATCGGGGCCGTCGAGCGCCAGGCGACCGAGCAACTCTTGCACGCGCTCGAACGGAAGGATTTCGTGCAGCGAGCAACGCGGGCCTCGCTTGCCGAGCATACGGAGTACAGCTTTCGCCACGTGCTCATCCGCGATGTCGCGTACGGGCAGATCCCGCGCGCAGAGCGAGCCGAGAAGCACCGGCTGGCGGCCGAGTGGATCGAGTCGCTCGGGCGCGCCGAGGACCACGCGGAAATGCTCGCCCACCACTACCAAAGCGCGCTCGAGTACGCGCGTGCCGCCGGCGAAGAGACAGTCGGGCTCGGCGAGCGGGCCCGCGTCGCGCTCGCCGCCGCCGGCGACCGGGCCTCGGCGCTGAATGCGTTTGCCGCAGCGATCCGCTTCTACACCGAGGCGCTCGAGCTGATACCGGCGGACGACCCCGAGGGCGACCCCAACCTGGCCGAGATCCACGATGCCGTCCGCTGCGATCTCCTGCTCTCGCTCGGCGACGCACAGATGCGGGCAGGCAACCGCCCCATCGCGAGGGAGATCTTTCTTCGGGCAGGCGACATCGCCAGGCGCCTGAGCATGGCCGAGCATCTGGCGCGGGCCGCTCTCGGCTACGGAGGCAGGTTGGTCTGGTCGCGCGCAGGTGCCGATGAGCGCGTGGTTCGCCTGCTCGAGGAGGCGCACGAGGCGCTTGGACCGGGAGACAGCGCCCTGCGGGCGATGGTCCTCGCGCGACTCGCGGGCGCCCTTCGAGATCAGACCAGCCGCGAGCCGAGAGCCTCCATGAGCTGCGAGGCCGTCGAAATAGCTCGGCGACTCAAGGACCGGAGCACGCTCGGGTACGCGCTGGACGGCCGCTTCGCGGCGGTCTGGTGGCCGGAGAATGCCAAGGAGCGCCTCGAAATCGCCGACGAGGTCGTGCGGGTGGCGGAAGAGGCCGGAGACGCGGAGCGGGTCGGGGAGGGCCACTTGAGAAGGCTCTATGCCCTCTTCGAGCTTGGCGAGATGGAGGCGGCGAGGGCCGAACTCCAGTCGGCGGCCAGGCTCGCGAAGGAGCTGCAACAGCCCGCTCAGATGTGGGACGTGACGGTGGGCCAGGTGGGGATCGCGTTACTCGAAGGCCGATTCCCTGAAGCGGAGCACCTGATTGTCGAGGGCTTCGAGCTCGGGCGACAAGCACAGGGCACGGATGCGGTTGCCGCGATGAGGCTTCAGCTGTTCATGCTCCGACGAGAGCAGGGACGGCTAACGGAGCAGGAGGAGACCGTCGCAAGCTCGATCAACGAGTACCCGACGCGAGCGGTCTTTCGCTGCATACTCGCGCATCTCTACTGCGAGCTCGGTCGGGAGAGCGAGGCGCGTGCCGCGTTCGAGGATTTGGCTGTCCACGACTTCGCCGAGCTCCCGTGCGACGAAGAGTGGCTCTACGGTCTCAGCCTCCTTGCTGACGTGCCGGCCTTCCTGCGCGATGCTCGCCGGGCTGCCACGCTCTACGAGCTCCTCCTGCCGCACTCCGGTCTCAATGCGGTCACGGCGCCCATGGGCGGCACCGGCGCCGTCGCCCGGACGCTGGGCGTGCTCGCGGCGACCATCACCCGCTGGGCGGACGCCGAGCGCCACTTCGAGAGCGCGCTTGCGATGAATACGGAGATGGGGGCAAGGCCTTGGGTGGCGCATACGCACCGCGACTACGCACGTATGCTCGTCGCCCGCGACGCGCGGGGCGACCGGGCGAAGGCCCAGCAGCACCTTTCCCAAGCCGTAACGGGCTACGACGCACTCGGTATGGAATGGCATACCGCGAGAGCCTCGGGTGACGTCCCCGAACGGCATGATCGCTTAGGTCGAGCGTGAGCGAGTTCGAGCACATCTCGTCCAGGGGGGGGTCGGGCAGCGTGGACCGTCCGGACCCGGCGTCCACGGATGGCCTCTCCGAGGCAGTGGCCGAGTTGCTGCCTGCGCTCGAGCAATTCATTCGTTTCGAGGGGAAAGATCCGGCCGGTAGGCGGTCGCTGTGGAAACCGGCTCTCGATGAGCCGCTTCCGCTGCAGGGCGCGGGTCCGCAAGCCGTGCTCGAAACGCTGCGCTCGCTCGTGATCCCCAACGGCCTGCGGTTGGGGGCACCAGGTTTCTCCGGCTGGGTCCTGACCATGCCGTCCACGGTGCCGGCGGCGGCTCACTTTGCCGGCATGATCAGTGCCCCCGACCATGGGTGGACAACAGCCGCTAACTTCATCGAGGAACTGGCGTTGCGGTGGCTCCGAGAGCTTCTCGGCCTCCCGGATTCCTATGAGGGCGTGTTCACGAGCGGCGGCTCGGTGGCCAATCTCGTCGGGCTAGGTGCGGCACGTCAGCATGCGTGCGAGCGTCTAGGTCTCGACGCCGCCGGCGAAGGCCTGCACGCACTGCCGCGAGCACGCGCCTATGCCGGCGAGAACGCCCACCGTTCGGTGCATCGGGCCCTGGGAGTTCTAGGCCTCGGGCGGCAGTCGCTGCAGGTGGTTCCGTCAACCGATCAAGGCGTGCTGGACGTGGCAGCGCTTTCGGAGGCCATCCGCCGGGACCAGCGCGCTGGACTGGTCCCAATCGCGGTTATCGGAGTCGCGGGCGATGTCAACACCGGCGCCGTCGACCCTATCGAGGCCGTTGCTGGGATCGCGCACGACCACGGAATCTGGTTCCACGTCGACGGCGCATACGGCGCGTTCGGAATCCTCGACGAACGGGTGCGCCCGCTTTTCGGCGAGTTCCGCGGCGTCGACTCCCTGGTCGTCGATCCGCACAAGTGGATGGCCGCGCCGGTCGGCTGCGGCGCGGTTTTCGTCCGCGACCGCGACCTGCTGAGCCGCACCTTCACGATGGAGCCGGCTGAGTACCTCGAGGAGGAACCACCGTCGGAGCGGGACCTCAGCTCACCCTTCGACGAGCTGCCGCCGATCCACCACTTCGCCCTCGAGCTGTCCGCTCCGTCGCGAGGACTCGCGGTGTGGGCCGTGCTCAAAGAGATCGGCGTAGCGGGACTTGCAGCACGCGTGGGCCGTCACCTCGACTGCGCCCGTCGCGTGGCGGATCGGGTGCGCGTGACGGAAGAACTGGAGCTTCTAGCCGAACCTGTCCTTTCCGTCTGCTGCTTCCGGTTCCGCCCGCCGGCGATTACCGATGAAGAACGACTCGCGCTCTTGAACAACGAGATCGCGCGGCGCGTCCGAGCGCGTGGAAGATGCGTCCCATCGACAACGCGAGTTGGGCGCCGATTGGCAATCCGGCCGGCCTTCATCAACCCCCGCACGACGCTCGCAGATGCCGATGCCTTAGTGGATGAGGTACTCGCCGCGGGGCGGTCGCTGGTCGAGGGAGCGGGTGCCCAGGTACGACCCTGATCGTCTCAGGTGCACGGATCCTTGGAACAACGGCGACGCTCAGTCGCTGGCCAGCGAAAGGCCCTATGCCACGGCAGTAGCTGCCACTGCTGCCCAGGCCCGCAGCAGATCCGTCTACAGCGTACGCGTGGCCAGCAAGAGGATTCCAAACGCCGTCACCGCCGCGAGCACCGGCACGGCGAGCTTCGCTGCGTGCGGCGGCAGCAGCAACAGCTCGAAGAAGGGTATGTCGTCGCCGAGCCAAGCTCAGGCTTCACCTGCCGCTCGAACCCTGCCGGGTCTCTCTCGTACGGCGCGGCGAGCCTCTCTGCAGAGAACAGCTCAATGCCCCCAACCGAGGAACCGGAACGCGCCCAATCCCTTTCAACGCCGCTGTCGCTGCTAATGGTCTGCTAAGGAAACGAGCGCAAGCGCCCTTCCGGTCGTTTCCACACTTCGGCTCTGCGCGGGCCTCAAACCCGCATGAACACTGGCATTGCGCGAAACAGGCCAAAGCCGCCAGAAACGGCCCGAAAGTGCCGTTTCAGCTTTGCAAGCCGGAGGTCACCGGTTCGATCCCGGTACGCTCCACTGGAAAGTCGCTGCAAATCGCGCGGGCGCGCGCAGACGGCGCCTCCGGGGCGCGTACTGGACGAACTCGTGCGGCTCATCCAGGCAGAGCACGCGAAGGGCAAGAGCTTGCGGCAGATCGCCCGCGACCTCAACGCTGCCGAGACGCCGACCGCCCACGGCGGCGCGCAGTGGTGGCCCTCGACGGTGCGGGCCGTTCTCGTGCGCGGCGGACGGGGGACGTGGGCGTGAGCTTCGGCAGTCACGAACGTATGTGTTCCCATCTCAGCAAGCGCCCGCTTGACTTCGATCTTCACGTCGTCGAGACTCAAACGGCCCTAAGACCGAACTGCGGTCTTTCACATACTTTCGGGAGGGGCGATGAGACATTCACGCGCGCTGCGGCTCAGCACGATTCTGGCTCTGGGTGCAACAGCTGCAGTCATGCTCGCTGCGGCCGCTAG
>Ga0307278_10000568_pt1 | contig 18557 bp, 19 predicted proteins | sample ER_DNA_117_FD_194482 | JGI IMG/M metagenome (GOLD analysis project Ga0307278, IMG submission 194482) | Bulk soil microbial communities from the East River watershed near Crested Butte, Colorado, United States - ER_DNA_117 | ecosystem: Environmental > Terrestrial > Soil > Floodplain | place...
AATTCAGCCGGCGCCACGAGACGAAACCGCGCCACCTCCGGCTCTTCCAACAGAATCTGCCGTAGAAGCGGCGATAGCGGAATAGATTCCTCCGACGACTGCAGAGGCGTTTGCCCCATACGCCTGGCTGACAGCTCGGTGCTTGATACAAAGCACCGCTACACGTGCTACTACATCAGCAATTCGTAGGAGAGGACACTCAGGCAATAGATCGCAGCGGTTTCCACCCGCAGAATAATCGGGCCAAGAGTAATGGGCTGGCATCCATGCCGCCGGGCGCGCGCAAGTTCCGCAGGCGTGAAATCGCCCTCCGGGCCGATGAGCATCAATACGCTTTCGGGGCGATCTTGGTGTTCGCTCAAATAGCCCGCGAGGATTTTCTTCAAGTTCTGCGCGTCGGGCTGGAGCGAACCGATCAGGCGCAGATCGAATCGAGCAATATCTTTCTGTGGCTGCGACACTGGAGACTTGTCAGGCGAGACGCCTGCCTCTACAGCATCAAGAAATTCCGCGAGTTTTCTCGGCGCGTGCACGCGCGGCAGCCAGTTCTGCCCGCATTGCTTGGCCGCTTCAACTGCGATCTGCTGCCATTTCGCCTGTTTTTGCACGGCACTTTCGGAATCAACCTGCACAACAGTGCGATCGGAAATGATCGGCGCAATCTCGGCCGCGCCGATCTCGACCGCCTTCTGCACGATCAATTCCATGTTTTTCCCTTTGGGAACTGCCTGTCCGAGAACAATCCGGCAGCGCAAAGGCGGCGTCTCCATTTCGTGTACCTTCTGCAATCGAATTTCGTCGCCAATGTCGACAATTTCCGCGGTGATTTCGCGCCCGTGTCCATTGAAAAGAACGAGTTTGTCGCCGCGCTTCATGCGCAGGACATCGCGCGCATGGTGAGCTTCCGATCCAGTCAGCGCAAGCGCGTCAGGGCTCCAATTCTCGGGCGAGATATAGAAGCGGTGCATTGAGGCGTTTCCTTTTCGGCATTCGAAAGTGAGCTATGTGACACATGCAACCTATAGGACTAATAGGACCTATGGGACAAGCAACCCCCGATTCTCTTTATTGGTAGTCGGCCGCGATATCCGAATTCATCGCCACTACATTCTCCAGCGATTTACCGATCGGCGGTTCCACCCCGCGTTGTTGCAGCGCCTCGATCACGCTTTCTGTCGCGATGTTCCCAACTAGCGCATCCTGCGCGAAGGGGCATCCACCAAGCCCACCGATAACTGAATCAAAGCGGCGGCAACCGGCGTCATATGCGGCGAGCACTTTGGCTGAAGCGCCGCTGCGTGTGCTGTGCATGTGCACTCCGATGTCGTAATCGGCGTATTCGCTCCTCACCGATCGCAGCACACGGCTGATCAGATCGCCGGTAGCCAAACCGACGGTGTCCGCGAGCGAGATGGATCGGATCCCGAGCTCGGCTATTTTTTTCATTGCCAAGGACACGTGATCCTCATCCCACGGGTCGCCATAGGGATTTCCGAATGCCATGGAAATATAAGCAACCATGCCGAGTCCCGAATCGTCAGCTCTTGTTTTGATTGATCGCAGAACTTTGTAGCACTCCTCGGGAGACTGGTTCTGGTTCCTGCGCAGAAACGTCTCCGAAACCGAACAGGGATAACCAAGCGTTGTCACCGCACCAGTTGCGATCGCGCGCTCCGCGCCTTTCTCGTTCACCACAATTCCGATGATTTCGACATCGGGGAGCCGATCGATTTGCTCCAGGACCTTCTCGCTATCGGCCATCTGCGGCACGGCCTTCGGAGAGACAAAGCTCACGGCATCAATGTGCTTGAACCCGGCGCTCAGGAGCGCGCGCAGGTATCGTACCTTCAATTCCGTCGGAATCTGTCTCTTGAGACCCTGCCAGGCGTCGCGTGGGCATTCGATCAGTTTTACAGCGTCGTCCGGCATTCGTGCGGCCTATCACTGAAAAAATTCTTTTGCGCGTTCGAAAAAGCTCTTGCGCAGCGGTGTGTTCTCCTCACCGCAAAGCGCGGCAAATTCCTCGAGCTTGCGACGCTGTTCTGCGTTTAGGCGGGATGGTACTTCGACAATCAAGCGCGCAAGCAGATCGCCACGGTCGCGTCCGTTGATGTTCATTATTCCTTTCCCGCGCAGTTTGAACATCTGTCCGCTTTGCGTGCCGGCCGGCACTTTCAGATGCGCTTTACCTTCCAGTGTCGGCACGTCAACCTCGCTGCCCAGGGCCGCGATTGAAAAAGGGATGGGCACCTCGCAATAAAGATTATCGGCGTCACGCTGAAAAATTTTGTGCTCCTTGATATGAATGACCACGTAAAGATCGCCGGGTGGGCCGCCACGAATGCCCGCCTCGCCATTATGCGATGAACGCAGTCGCGAGCCTTCCCTGATTCCAGGCGGAATTTTCAGTTTAACGCGGCTCAGTTTTTCCACGCGCCCCTCACCGCGGCATTGGCGGCACGGTTTCTCGATGATTTTGCCCGCGCCGCGACAACGGGGACACGTCTGCGAGACATGAAAAAATCCGCGCGAACTAATCACCTGGCCGCGTCCGCCGCAGGTGGGACAACTAACGGTACGCGAACCTGGCTCGGCGCCGCTGCCATGGCATTTATCGCAGGTATCGAGCTTTTCGATTTCAATCTCTTTTTCAGCGCCAAAAGCCGCTTCCTCCAGCTTGATCTGCATATCGTAACGCAAATCCGACCCGCGTTGCGGATCTTCGCTGCGCGGGCCGGCGCCTCCAAAAAACGTCTCGAAAATTCCGCCGCCAAACCCGCCCTGTCCGAAGACTTCGCGGAAAATGTCGAACGGATCATGGAAACCTCCGCCAAAACCGGCGCCCCCCCGGGCAAAGGCGGCGTGACCGAAACGATCGTAGGCGGCGCGTTTGTCGGGATCCATGAGAACATCGTAAGCTTCTCCCAGCTCCTTGAACCTTTCTTCCGCATGCGGGTCATCCGGATTTTTGTCCGGATGAAACTTCACCGCGAGCTTGCGATAAGCGCGCTTGACTTCCTCGTCAGCGGCGTTTCGTCCGACGCCCAGCACTTCGTAATAGTCGCGTTTCTTCGTGGCCATGTAACGAATTAAGTCCTATGTGACCTATGGGACTAACGGGCGAGGCAAGCAAGGCGTCTCACTTATTTTCCCAGTCCGCTTGAAACGACCACACTCGAGGGCCGCAGCAAGCGGTCTTTAAACCGATAACCGCGGCGAGTCTGGCGCAGGACAATCTCTTCGGGAAATTGATTGCTCGGCTCATGCGCAATTGCCTGGTGCAGGTTTGGATCGAATCGCTTGCCCTCTGCCTCAATTGGTTGCAGCCCATTTTCGGCCAGGAAATCGTGGAGTTGTTTGAGAACGAGAGTCATTCCGGAATAAATCGGAGACTGTTCGCTTTCTCCTTTCGCAGCTTCTAGACCAAGCTCAAAATTATCAATAATTGCCACTAGCCGTTCAAGCAACGCGCTATTCGCGTATTTGATCGCCTCTTCTTTTTCGCGCGCAGAGCGCTTTTTGTAATTGTCGAAATCGGCCTGACTCCGCAACGCGAGATCACGAAACCTGTCAAGATCGGCTTGCAAGCGGGCAGTTGGATCTTCCGCTTCGCTTCGATCCGCTGCGGCAGGCTCAGCAGATGGAGATGTCGCTGCCGATCGTTCGGTTTCTTTGTTTTGTGCGGTAGCAAAAGACTTTTTCATGTTTTGCGGATGGCAATCAAAGTGATGTCGTCATTTTGTGGAAGGGAACCAGTAAAATTGCGCACGTCCTCGATGACTCTCCTTACAATCGCCTGCGCACCATCAGTCGCGCTGGCGCGAACCGATTGAGCCATGCGTTCAAAGCCGAATTCGTCTCCCTCAGTATTGAGCGCTTCGGTCACGCCGTCAGTATAGAGAACCAAGCAATCCTCGCGCTCGAGCGGCACAGCGAAATCGGCAGTCAGCCTATCAAACACACTTCCGCTGTCAATTCCCACGACCATTCCCGGCGATTTTACCGGCGTAACGGTTTGCGATTGTCGCTTATAGAGCAACGGCGCGTCGTGCCCTGCGCGCGCGAGCGTGACGCCATCGCCATCGCTCTGATGATTCAAAATGAGATAAGCCATGCTAATGAACATGTCTTCCTTAATATCGGGATAAAGTTGCCGGTTCACCTTTCGCAATACATCTGCCGGAGATGGGTTTCGCGCTGCCTCAGCACGCAACACGCTGCGGCAAATCGCCATAATAAGCGAGGCGGGAACGCCTTTGCCCGAAACATCCGCGATCGCTACGCCGAGCCGTTCGTCATCGACGCGGATGTAGTCGAAGTAATCGCCGCTCACCTGACGCGCCGGCACATTAATGCCGCTGATCTGAAATCCGTTTATGGCCGGTGCTTCGGCTGGAAGCAAAATACGCTGAATATCTCTTGCGATTTCGAGGTCGTGATCGAGCCGTTTTTTTTCGTTCGCCATCGAGTAGATGATGGCGTTGTAGAGAGCAAACGCGGACTGTTCGGCGATCGATTTAAAAACGACGAAATCGGCCTGCGAAAATGGCGCTCCCATGGGACCATTCGCGAGAGCGAGAACACCGAGGTCTTGATTTCCGTACCGTAGCGATGCGGCCATCACCGACGCGGCCCCGAAAGCGCTGCCATGCAATTTCGCCAACTCCAGCGCCTGTGAGAGCTCGGTGAAGCAAATGGGCTGTCCGCTTTGCCAGACGTGTCCGAGCATCCCCTCGCCCGGAGTAACCGAATGCAGCCGCAGATAACTTTCCAAGGCCACAGGCGTGGCGGCTGCTTGCTGTAAAATATCTGGCGGAACATCCACCAATGGCGGGCACCCCTTTGAAATAAAGGCAGGAGTCAGTCTTCCGCCTGTTCGGTCAGTCACATAAAGAGCGCCTCCGTGTGCGTCAAGGATACGCGTTGCGCCCTCGACGATAAGCCGGTGCAGTTCCTGAGGTCGAATCGTTTCTCTGAAAGCCTCGCCAAGCCCGTGCAGAAAATCGAAAACGAGCGTTTCTTCGACCTGAATTTCTTCGTGAGAGCGCTCCAGACTTCGAATTCGCCGCGCCTGGCGGTAGGCGGTGAAAATCCACCCAGCCACAGACGCCAGAAGCAGTCCGAAGAGAAGAGTCGCCCACATGATGCGGGGCCAGCTTACTTCGAAGGCGTCTCGTGATGAAGGTCTTGTTTTAAGTAATCGAGAACGTCCTTAAAGCGAAACAGATTTTCTGGCGCCGCCTCGCAAAGGGCCTCGTGCGCTTCCAGCATCGTTTGGGCTTGCTCCTGTTTCTTGCTCCCCCGCGACTGCTCCTCGGATTGGCGATCGAGCGCCTGACATTCGGGCGCAGTCGCGCCATTGCCATGGATATCGAATATCTGATCGAGACCAAGTCCAGAGAGGAGTTCACGGCTGCGATTCCGGCAGTGGACGACGTGAAGATGACCCCGCCCGAGTTCCTTCAAGCGCAAAGCCACGCTGGCCATTGTTCCCATGAATGTGGAATCCATCATGGCACAATCCGCCAGATCAACGACAAACTCGCGATAACCGCGGTCCAACATTTCGCGAGAGAATTCTTTCAAGTTGCCGCTGTTAAGGAAACTACCTCTTCCCTCTACTTTCACCCATACGGTTGGACCGTTTACCCCTACTTGAATCGATGACTCCACGTTTTCTCTTTATAAGATACAAGACCGGGAGGCACACTGTCAAACTTGCCATCTCAGGAGACCCTCTAAGAATTAATTCGAAATGGAGAACTCAGAAAGCCGTATATCTCAAAGAGAGCCAATCTGATGTTGCTCCCACATGTAGGAGCGGTTTTCCGCCACGATCCTCCCGTTTTCGATTAACAAACATCGCCACGCAATCACTCGCCCGTCATCAAGGTAATCATCGCCAATGACTTTGAATTCCGTTTTATGAGTGCCGCGCACGTTTCGGTAGGAAATCTCCTGTGCCTGGACGTGTTCGTGCAATTTCTCCTGGCGATACTCCAGACGCACTATGAGATCGGCGGGCCGCTTTGCCCGCCAAAAGAAATCGAAGTAATCGCCGAAACGTTGACGCGCATCCAGCAGGGTCACGGCGCCGAAGAGTCGGTATCGCCGCTCAAATGTAATAGGCGCATCTTGAAGAGTCACTGTCTTCTGGGAAGGCGCTGTACTGCCACCGCCGCCGCCTGTAAGCGCTCCCGGTTTGACAGTATTCGATGTCTGTCCCGCCAGCGCTTGTTGGGGTGCTTTTTCACCTAAAAAGAAAAGTTTCGTTTTTCGAAACTGGAAATCTTTGCTCAACGCCAATGGAAGCGGTGTCACTTTTTCGACAATCCTGGGTTCTTCCGTCGCCCGCGCTAATCCGCTTGCGATAAGGATCAACCCGGCCGCCACCGCCTTAAATTTCATCCCCTAATGAAACCGGTTCACGCACTGCATGTCAATACACGTCGCATGGAACGCAATGAGTCCCATGGTTTCACTTGCCCTGTTTTCCGCCTAGTTTTTCCCTGTGATCGATGTTCGATATGAGCGCGGCGTTTACTTGTCGCGCCAGGACTTGTGGCTTGACCCGTGGGACGCCAAGCATTTCGCATTCGTCTCGCACGCGCATAGCGACCACATCGCGCCACATGATGAGATCATCGTTTCGGAGAGGACCGCCCGGTTGATGCGGGCGCGTCTACCGGGGACACGCATAGAACATGCATTGCCGTTTGGCGAACGGAGAACCGTGCATGATGTCGATGTAACGTTGTTGCCCGCTGGTCACATTTTTGGTTCGGCACAATTTTTCCTTTTCGCGAGAGACGAGACGCTGCTTTACACAGGAGATTTCAAACTGCGTCCCGGGAAATCCGCCGAGCGTGCGGAATGGCGCCAGGCCGACACGCTCATCATGGAGACGACTTTTGGCCTCCCGCGCTATCGATTTCCGCCAACAGAACAGGTTATAGACCAAATCGTCAATTTTTGCCGCGAAACAATCGACGATGGCCAGGTGCCAGTGCTCCTCGGCTATTCGTTAGGCAAGGCGCAGGAGATATTGTGTTCGCTCGATGGAGCTGGATTAACGCCCATGCTGCACGGCTCCGTCTATCAGATGACCCGCATCTACGAGCAGCTCGGCCAATCGTTTTGCAAATACGTGCGCTACAACGTGAATAATGTCGCGGGAAAGGTTCTCATCTGCCCACCCAGCGCAAATCGATCGCGTATGATGGAAAAAATTTCGCGCAAACGTGTTGCGATGATCAGTGGCTGGGCGGCTGATCCCAACGCGGTCTATCGCTATCAGGTTGATGCCGCTTTTCCTCTCTCGGACCACGCTGATTACAACGACCTGGTTCGCTATGTCGACCTTGTGCAGCCCGGGCGCGTGTTTACTCTCCATGGTTTCGCCGCGGAGTTTGCGCGCGATTTGCGCGAACGCGGCATCGAGGCCTGGGCGCTCACGGAGGAAAATCAAATGGAGCTGAGCCTGTGGAGCGCGGGAATGTTGCCGGCAGCCTCTGGCAAAACGCGCAGTGAAGCGGTCCGGCAAAATGCCGGACATAGCGGGCAACATGCCCGCGCTCCTCAATCCGAATCGGAATTTCTTGCATTCGCTGAGGTTGGCGAAAGAATCGGCGCCACTGCCGCAAAACTGCAGAAGGTGCGCTTGCTTGCCGATTATTTGCGCACGCTCAATCAAGAGCGGCTTCCCATCGCGGCGATTTATTTCACAGGCCGCGCTTTTGCGCAGAGCGATCTGCGCACATTGCAAGTGGGAGGATCGATCATCTATCGCGCAATCATGGCAGCGGCGAAATTGAGCGACACAGAGTTCCACCGCATTGCTCACGGACACGGAGACGCTGGCAAAACTGCCTTCGAAGCCTTGGAGGAGGGCACTAACCCTGAGCCGTTCGCGCTCGGAGAATCCCGCAGTTTCTTCGATGCATTGCATCGAACCCGCGGCCCGGTTGCGAAGACCGAGTTGCTGCGATCACGCCTTGCCAGACTGTCCGCGGGTGAGGCTCAGTACGTGGTCAAGATTCTCACGGGAGACTTGCGCATCGGCTTGCGGGAGGGGCTTGTGGAAGAAGCAATCGCCCACGCCTTCGACATGCCGTTGAACCAAATAAAGGAAGCCAACATGCTCCTGGGCGATATCGGCGCCACCGCGATGCTTGCTTCGCAAAAAGAATTGCACCGCGCGGAATTATCGATCTTTCGCCCGATCAAATGCATGCTGGCGACTCCGGAACCAACAGCAGAAGCAGTGTGGGAACGGTTCGGTGAAGGGAAGGATCCTGCGGCTCAAGTGCATTCGCAAGCCTATGACGCCACAGGTAGCGCGGCTACGGTTTATGTGGAAGACAAATTTGACGGTATTCGCGCGCAGCTTCATCGCAGCGGACAACGAGTTGAAATTTTCTCGCGCGATTTGCGGCGCATCACCGATCAATTTCCAGAACTGGCGCGGCAAGCAAGGAGCTTCGAGCAAGAGCTGATCGTGGATGGTGAAATTATCGCCTTTGAAGAAGGTCGCAGACTCACTTTCTTCGATCTGCAAAAGCGGCTCGGTCGCAAAAGTGATGGCGCGGATTTGTTCGATGGCGTCGCGGCAGATGTGCCGGTCGCCTTTATCATCTTTGATCTTCTTTGGCTGGACGGACGCTCGTTGCTGAAAACCCCACTGCGTGAGCGTCGCGGACGGCTTAGCGGCTTGCGATTACCATCACAATTTCAGATAGCGGAAGTAATGCCGGCGCATTCCGCGAGTGAGATCGAGGAAATTTTCCAACAGGCTCGGCGTCGCTTGAACGAAGGTCTTATGATCAAGGACCCGGAGAGCGTTTATTTGCCGGGCACCCGTGGGATGTTTTGGTTTAAGCTCAAGAAAGAGCTGGCAACGCTCGATGTGGTGGTCGTCGCCGCCGAGCTTGGTCATGGCAAACGCAATAATGTGCTGAGTGATTACACATTCGCGGTGCGCGACGAAACGACGGGCGAGCTCTTGCCGATAGGCAAAGCGTACAGCGGACTAACTGACGCGGAGATTGCGGAGTTGACCGAGCACTTCAAACAGAACACGATCGCCGATCATGGCCGGTACCGTGAAGTGAAACCGGACATCGTGCTCGAGGTCGCGTTCAACTCAATCCAGCCGAGCACGCGCCACGCCAGTGGACTCGCGCTGCGCTTTCCCAGAATCAAAGCGATCCGGCGCGACAAAAACGCCGCTTCCATCGACACCCTCGAATATGCGCGACAACTCGCGGCGCAGCATTCGGAGGTTGGAGTGTTCGAGTAATGCTTGTTGAGCGAACTTGACTGCTTTAAACAGTCGAGTTTCACAAACATGTGAGTGGTATCTTGTAGCTGAGATCGATGATCCCGGCTTTGGCGAATGGGCACCTTTCCAATGGGGGACGGCCGATTGCATCGCGCACACATCATTGCCAGCGGAACCCTTGGCAGCATGTGCCAGCATCGTTTCGCTAATTCGAGAACTGCGGCAGAAAACTTGACTGCTTTAAGCAGTCGAGTTTTACAAAGATGTGAATGGTATCCCGTAGCTGAGATCGTGATCCCGGCTTTGGCAAATGAGCACCTTTTCACCGGGGGCCGGCTGATCGCAGCGCCAATACTTCACTACGCGACCGCACCGCTACTGCTGCGTTCCACCGGAGGATGTCGGCGATGGAGCGGGCGAAGCACTTTCCAGCTGATCAGCCGTCGGCGAAGACGGTGTCGATTCCGAATTGGCGGGCGTTCCTGAAGGACTCGCAGACGTTTCCGAAACGCCTGGCGCCTCGGGCAAAGATGAGCCTGGCGCCTCCGGCAAAGATGATGGTGTGGCAAAACGATTGTGCCGAAGACCACGCGGCGGAACCCCGGCGCGCCCAGGGATAGGCGGAATGGCGAAGTCCCCCGGTGGGGAAACTGGCGCCGCACCCGTTCCTGCTGATTTTCTTTTCTCTAGCGCCTTCTTGCGGGTCTCGATCCAGGCTTGGCGCCGTTCGATCTGCTGTTGCTTCTGGGCCTCCTGCTCCGCAGCCAATTGTTGCTGCACCTCCTGCTTGACCATGGCTTTTATTTCTTCCTTGGTTGTCTGCTTTTGGCAGGAACAAAACGCGGTCAGGGCAATGATCAGCGGCAGGGCAAACGAGTTTTTCATGTCAGGGATACTGTGTTTGGTTCTTATTGTTCGAATTGAGCAAATAAGCGAGCACGCCTTCAGGCGCCAGTCAATGCGACCACGCAGATGGCGAAGGTGAAACTTGAATGCAGGTGTCGAGGCCGCTGGTGAAGTTTCAGCGGCTGATTGTGTTGGGTTTCACGAATGTTTTTCGGCGGAGCATTCGGGGGTGGCGTGGATTCACCGCCTATCAAACGAAAGTTAATACGTCGGTGCCGTTGGTGAAGTTGCCGGTTTCACGATGACTGTTTCGACCCGGTCACGTCGGAAACGCTGAATATTGGCGTAAACGGCCAACAGCGCCATTGATCCGACGATTATAAGCATCAGCACCACAGCGCTCTTTGGAACTCGAAACGATCGAAATTTTTCGCGTGGCGGCTGTGCCGAGTTCACACTTGAAGTATCGATGTCGATCTTGCGCGCGCAAATCCGATCACGTCAATTCTAGTGCGGCGATTGCATCCATGACGCGCTCGCTTAGTCGTCTGTAGAGATTCTTCTCCCGCGATTCCACCTCGGCCGCCGTAAAAAAAATCGGTTCTCCAATAAGGATGGTGATTGGCACAAAGTGCAAACCGCCGCCACGCGGCAAAGCTTCATGGGCGCCAAAGATTCGCATCGGCACAACCGGGGCGAGCGTCTTTGCAATTACGAGCCCCAATCCCGGCTCGGCGGGCTGCAAATTACCGTCGAGCGTCCGCGAGCCTTCCGGAAAAACTAGCGCTGCATTCCCGGACTTGAGGACGCGAATAAGGGCCTTAAGGGCGCTGCGGTCGATTCCCTCCTGATTAACTGGAATCACATTCAGCTTGGGCAAAAGCCAGCCAAGCAACGGCACGTCCATCAACGTTCGCCGCGCCAAAAAATAAATCGCGCGATCGCATGCAATGCCCGCGAGGGGCGGATCGAGATAACTCTGGTGGTTCATGGCGAGAATCACCGGACCGCTTTGAATCATGCGCTCCCGATGAATTACGCGGAGACGAAAAAACAATCGGCCAACCAGGCGAGAGAAATTGTAACCGAGCCAGTAATAGACGTTCATCGTTAAAACGCCTGGGCGTCGAAGTGTTGCGGCATTGAAACAGTGGACGCGAAGAAGAATCAGGCGGCGGAAGCATCGAGGCCGTTTTGTTCCAGCCGGCTGATGATCTCTTTGACAACTTGTTCGATTGTTAAGTGCGACGTATCGATCACGTGTGCGTCTTTGGCGACGACGAGCGGCGACACGGGCCGCGAAGAATCAGCGAGGTCACGGATCGTAATTTCATCGCGTTGCCCCTGCGCGGCACGACGGCGCAGACGCACCTCAGGCGAAGCATCGACATAAAATTTGTAGGCAGTGTCTGGAAAAACGACCGAGCCGATATCCCGGCCTTCAATAACCAAGTCGCGACCCCGTGCGTACTCGCGCATTTTGTCGACGACAATTTCACGGACTCGCGGAATGCTGCTGACGCGGGAAACTCTTTCGTTTACGCGATCGTCACGCAAGTAATCGTTCGGATCGACATTATCAATAATGATGCGCGACTCGTTATCTCGGAGGCAGCAAGTGATCTGAGCAGATTCGACAGCGTGCGCAACGCGGTCGCTCTCTGCCACGTCGATTCCCTTTTGCAGGATATGCCAGGTTATCGCTCGATAAATCGCCCCCGAATTCACATAGGCAAAGCCAAGCCGGCGAGCAAGCTCACGCGCGACGCTGCTTTTCCCAGAGGCGGCCGGCCCATCAATGGCAACGACGCGATGGGAAGATTGCTCAGCGGACTGCATGATGCGGGGCAAATTTAGCCATCGTTTTCATGGCAACGCAATGCGCCTCGTAAGGCGTATATGACCTATGTGGCCCGCGAATTACGCTTCCTCGACTGGGGCAGGAGTGAGTGAGCCGATTACAGGGGTGCTTACCTGCATCCGTTTCGGATTGGTGAACTCCTCCAGGACGGCTTCAAATCCCGGATAAGACTCACGAATGCACTCGGCATCCTGAACGATAGTTTCCCCATCAGCGAAGAGACCCGCTATGGCGAACGCCATCGCAACGCGATGATCGCCGAAACTTGCTACGCGCGCCCCATGCAGGGGAGCCGGGCCATGAATTTCGAGACCATCATTCATTTCCGTAACCTGTGCGCCCATAGTGCGCAAATTGTGCGCGATAGCGGCAATGCGATCGGATTCTTTCACACGCAATTCCTGTGCATGCCGAATAATCGTTTTGCCATTTGCCAAGGCGCCTGCGACTGCGAGGATCGGCAGTTCGTCAATGAGCTGCGGCACTTCTCTGCCCTGAATAACGGTGCCTTTGAGCGGGACCCCGGTGACCTCGACGATTCCGCGCGGTTCAAGTTGATCGACCTCGTCAATTGCCTCGCGCACTTGCGCGCCCATTCGGAGCAACACACCGAGTAAGGCAGTTCGCGTATCGTTTAGGCCAACTTCGCGCACAAGTAGATGACCTCGTGGTTGCGCCGCCGCGGCGACCAGCCAAAAGGCTGCCGAGGAAATATCGCCCGGAATTGTAAAGTCTCGGGACTCCGGCACCTGGTCGCCGAAGACAGTGACGCTCCTCTCTCCATCCTTTGCGGTGCTAACGAGAAAATAATCAAACATCATCTCCGTATGGTTTCGCGTCGGTGATGGTTCCTCGACAGTCGTCTTACCCTTGGCGAAGAGGCCTGCCAGCAGCAAAGCACCCTTAATCTGGGAGCTCGCGATGGGTAGTCGATAGTGAATTCCACGCAAGGAGCCGCCATGGATGCGGAGTGGTGGCGTCTGTTCCGGTCCCTCTGCGACAATATTTGCACCCATCTCGCGAAGCGGCGCGATCAGGCGCTCCATAGGACGTCGGGATAGCCCCGCATCACCGACGAGGCGGCTCTCAAATGTCTGCCCGGCAAGCAACCCAGTGAGAAGTCGCATGGTCGTGCCGGAATTTCCGCAATCGATTTCCTTTTTAGGTGGTGCAAGGACGCGTTTTTTTCCATGAACGATCAGCGTGTCCGGCTGGGGGTGTTCGATCTTAATACCCAGAGCGCGCATGGCATTTACCGTATGCATGCAATCTTCGCTCGGGAGAAAACCACGCAGGGTGCATACACCATTCGACAAGGCCGCTATGATTACCGCGCGATGCGAAATGCTTTTGTCGCCCGGCACCGTAATTTCGATATCGATTCGAGACGCCCGTTTGATTCGTAATTCCATAGACAAGTGTGAAATTTTTCCGAAGCGAACGCTTCATCCGCGCGCGAACATCAGCATCGGATATAAGACGCGGTTGTCCAGCTTCGCCCCCTCAGGCCAAAAATCCGAAGATTTTTAGCGAAACTTTGCCAGCGCGCCGAGTATTGGCAAAATTACGGTACTAGAAAAATTTTGTCCGTGTAGGGATCTTTTACTTCCGTCCCCGGTGGAAATCCTTCCACATCGACGTACTTGCCGGGCGAATAAGGACTTTCCACCAGATGAGGTTTGCCAGGAACGGGTATTCCGTAAGGATAATCTCCCTTGGCGACTTTTGTCGGCGCTGCCGGTGGAGGAGGCGAGGTTGCAGTCTCCGTCTGCGGCGTCCCCGTCGGCTGAACGGGTCCATTCGGATTGAATGGCTGTTGCGGTGGCGGATATTCCTCGGTACGGCTTGGCGGATAATTGCCAACGCGATGGCGAGGGGGTGGCTGCGGTGGCTCTTCACTGCACGAGGCGACGAAGAAGGCGGTGAGCAGGGCAAGCGACAGTGAGAATTTCATAATTGAAGATGCTGTCATAAAACTATCCGCAGTCCAACTCATTGCCAATCACTAAATCGTTTTGCGCCGCAAACCTGGGGACCCTTCGGCAAAGATCGACCTGAATACAATGACTGACTGGTTTTCATCCGAATCTAAAGAGAGATGTCGAACAACTCCCGTGCACAGATTTTGATCGTGGACGACGATGCCATGAGTCGCAAGATCCTGGCACAGCTTCTGGCGTCCGCTGGTCACGACTGCCGCGAGTGCGAGGCCGGGGCCAAGGCGTTACAGCTAATTCACGCCAAGCCGCCTTCACTTCTTCTTCTTGATTTCGATATGCCGGGGCTAAACGGCGCCGAGGTGCTAAGACGCCTTCGCTCCGATGCCGATCCTGCAGTCGCGCAGATTCCCACGATTGTGTTGACTGGGCACGGGAGTGAAGAAAGCGAGGTATCCTGCTTGCAAGCTGGCGCGGATGATTTTGTGACCAAGCCAATCAATGCCGCAGTATTGCGGGCACGAATTGAGACCCAGCTTCGACTGCGCTCCATGCGGCGCCAATTAGAGCGGCAAAACGATGAGCTCGAAGAATGGCGTCGCAATCTCGAGCGCGATCTGGCCGCTGCGCGTTTGACGCAACAATCTCTGATTCCGCAAAAGCCGCCGCCGCTGCCTGGTTGGCAAGTTGCCACCTGTTACCGCCCTGTAATCCAGGTGGGCGGTGATATCTACGGCTGGCTGCCTATGAAGGACAGCCGGATTTTGTTTTGGATCGCAGATGGAACCGGCCACGGGGCCGCTGCTGCGTTGCTTACCACGCTAGCGAAACTCCTTTTTCATCATGGCAGCGTGGAACATGACGCGCCGGCCACGGTAATGGAAAGGGTGAACAGCGATTTCCGCAGTATTTTTGGCGCACGCTCTTTTATGACGGCGATGTGTGTCGCCCTCGATCCCACGAGCGGACACGCGAGCGTCGTGGGGGCGGGTCACCCACCCTTGCTGGTCATACGCGACAACGGCGCGACAGAGTCGATAGCCTCGATTGCGCCGCCATTGGGTTTAATCGAAGATCCCGAATTTACTGAGACCGCCATCGGCTTTGAAGCAGGAGACGCTTTTCTTCTCTACACAGATGGTCTGTTTGGCTCGGCAAAAGACAAACGGCGCCCTCTGACTCCGCAACGCTTGGAGAAAATGCTGGATCACTCCGCGCCCAGTGCCGAGGCGCTGCTCAACGGAATATTAACTCAAGTAGCGCCAGATAACGCCAGGGACGCTCTGCCAGATGATATGGCGGCCCTGGCCGTCCGCCGGGCGGCCTAGCAAAATTTTTTTGGTTTGCTCAAAATTAGTATTGCTCTCTTGCGAGGGAAACGTTAATCAGCGTCCATGCCGAAAACCAAAAAGAAACCTTCCAAGCGCAAACCGAATCCAGCCTTCATGAGACCGGTCCAACCTGACGAAAAGCTTTCTGCCATCGTCGGGTCGCAGCCGTTACCACGCTCCGAGCTTACCAAAAAGCTTTGGAACTACATCAAGAAGCACGGTTGCCAGGATAAAAAGAAAAGAACCATGATCAACGCCGATGACTCACTAAGGCCTGTATTTAATGGTAAGAGCCAGGTGAGCATGTTCGAGATGACCAAGCTTGTCTCGAAGCATCTGCACTAGATCTCAAATCCGTTCAATAGCCCGGCGTCCGTGCGCCGGGCTATCTGCGGAGACAGTCAGCGGAATGATTCCCGCACCGACGGTGCGTTGTGCCGTTCTTGCGCCGGGCCGCAATCTGGTTGAAGATGCCGGCGTGAAAAACTATTGTTTAATTCTTTTTGCCGCCGCGGCGTCTGTCTTCCTCTCTGCGCCGCTCGCTCGCTCCGAGTCCGGCTGGCTAAATGATTACCAAAAGGCCCAGCAAGAGGCGAAGGCGAGCAATAAATTCCTACTGCTCGATTTCACAGGCTCCGACTGGTGCGGCTGGTGTAAAAAGTTCGACAGGGAGATTCTATCGCAATCGGACTTTAAAAATTACGCGCGCGAGAATCTCGTGCTCGTGGAACTCGATTTCCCGCGGGCTAAGCCGCAAAGCCCCGAACTGAGAAAGCAGAATCAACAGCTCGCGCAGCAATACCAAGTTCAAGGATTTCCCACTATCGTCGTGCTCAATGGCGATGGCCAAAAGGTCTGGCAGTACGATGGCTATTTCCCCGGTGGGCCGGCCGCCTTCGTCGCGCAACTAGAGAAATTGCGCAAAGGTTGAATGCACATCGTTTGTTTGCGGCAACGCACAAATCCACCGTGCTATTCGTCAGCCTGCCGTCTTCCGTGGCCGCGCCCTGCGTAACTGGCCACCTCTGCTAGATACGCATTCAGTTCGCTCCCTATCACGCTTATGTCTGTTTGCCGTTTGCTGCTCTTTTGTCTCGCCGGATTGATCGCACCTGAGTTTCGAGCGGAGTCCGCAGTTCCAGCGCATGACGCGGAGCGTGATAACCGGGGCCCCGCGGCTGAGTCGAGTATCACGTTCAGCTCAGTCCATGTGGACGGCCCTTACATAGCGATGACCTTTGACGATGGACCAAGCGCGGCGCTTACCCCGAAACTGCTCGATTTGCTCGCCGCTCACCACATTAAAGCAACTTTCTTCGTGATCGGAGAGAACGTCGCGGAACATCCCGAGATTGTTGCGCGGGCTGCCCGGGAGGGTCACGAAATTGCAAACCATAGTTGGTCGCATCCCAACCTTGCTAAGATGTCGGAGGAAGCTGTTCGGAGCCAACTGCGCCGAACTGACGACGCAATTAAAAGCGCTACCGGTGTTCGCCCGACTTTGCTCCGGCCACCTTATGGATCGATCACGGCACGCGAAAAACGCTGGATCCATGATGAATTCGGATATCAGATCATTCTTTGGGACGTGGATCCGAATGACTGGAAGCGACCCGGTCCGGCTGTGGTTCGCAATCGCATTCTTAAAGAGACTCAGCCTGGCTCGATCGTGTTGTCTCACGATATTCACCCGGGAACAATCGAAGCCATGCCTTCCACTTTGGATGCGCTCGAGGCGAAAGGATTCAAATTCGTCACCGTATCGGAGCTAATTCGCATGGCCGTAGCTCAACCGCCACATGCCTCGCCGCCGACAGGCGAGAGCGGTCCAACCGCTATCACTCCATCGCTGTCACCATCTCCGTCTCCGGCATCCTCGCCAGGCAGCTAGGCCGAGGTGGAATGACGAAAACCGAAAATTCCCTGAGTGCTTTGAGAGCATGGCTGGAGTTGTCATTCCAGCTTCGACATTGATTCGGCTTCCCTGCGTGCAGTCGCGCCGCCGCAGATAATTACCCTTTCAAGCGCTCGCGACGAAGTGCTACTTCTTCGCGGCACCGGAACTTCGTTCAGCCAAACGTTGCTCGGTTTGGCGGCGGGCAATGACAAAGTGATTGTTTTCGCCGTAGCTCCGCCATGGGCCCGGAGGCACATCGCGGACTTCGACAAATTGCCAATCGGTCACGTCGGTTGGCGCGAGCCCGAGATAATCGCGCACGGCCGGGGAAACATCCAGGCCGGCTCCATGATTCAGGTTTGGCTTTGGCCGTTCATTTTGGAACACGTATTGGAAATGATCCGTGCGAAAGGGGCCGCAATCTTCCCATTGCGCGTAGCAAGTGCGATTCTCCTTTCGAATGGCGATCCAGCGATCCTTGCACACCGATTGACCAGGACCCGCGTAAGCCTGTTTGAACCATGGGATAACAAGCGGTGCTTCCGGCTTAAACTGGCCGTGCGTTACATCGTTGTACGGCAGTGCACAATAGAAGGGATTCTGCCGCGGAATAAACGCCACCGGAATATAGCTGCGTCGCGCCGACGACTCGGGATTATCAAATCCGCCGTAATTGGCTGTCCAATTCGCGTCCCAGGAACTTCTGTAATTGGGCACCGGATTGTTACCTCCGGCTTGTTCTCCAACCCAAAACACCGTGGTCACGATATTTATTTTCCATGGGAAACGTTGCATCGCAGGGCGCGAACTTGTCGGGACAAAGACTTGCGGCTCAACTTTAAGCAATGCCTTCTCGCGCAGCTTCATTGCATATTTGGCAAAGTCTGCCGCGGTCGCGTATGGCGAAGTGGATTGTTCGTCGGCTCTAGCTGCGGCAGCTATCGCTAGAGTCAGACAGGCCGCAAATAGTCTCTTCATGCAGAACTTACCGCCACCCTTTATCTGATCACTTGCTTTTAGGCAAGACGAATTTTCGGTGCGCGACGGGGCGGAGTACCCATTGCGATCCGGGGTTTTAACCGCGGCTGAGCACCGTCGCACCCTTGAATTGTCGATCGTCCGTCTCGGGATAATCCAGCGTGTAATGGAGACCACGGCTCTCTTTTCGGGTCAACGCCGAATCGACAATCAACGCTGCGACCGTTGCGAGATTACGCAACTCGAGCAGGTCCACGGATATTTTGAAATTCCAATAGAACTCGCGAATTTCCCGCTGGAGATTTCGCAACCGCGCGCTCGCGCGCTGTAGCCGCTTGTCGGTTCGCACAATTCCCACGTAATCCCACATCAGACGTCTGATCTCGTCCCAATTGTGATAAATCACGACCAGTTCATCAACGTCCTG
>Ga0307278_10000569_pt1 | contig 18538 bp, 14 predicted proteins | sample ER_DNA_117_FD_194482 | JGI IMG/M metagenome (GOLD analysis project Ga0307278, IMG submission 194482) | Bulk soil microbial communities from the East River watershed near Crested Butte, Colorado, United States - ER_DNA_117 | ecosystem: Environmental > Terrestrial > Soil > Floodplain | place...
CCTGGATGGGCAGACCGCCGTGATCGACGACTACCTGGCCGTCCGGCCCGAGCGGGAACCGGACATCCGGCGCCTGGCCGCGCTGGGAAAGCTCTCGGTGGGCCCGTGGGTCACCCAGATGGACGAATTCCTGGTGTCGGGCGAGTCGCTGATCCGGAACCTGGAGCGGGGCCTGGCCCGAGCCCGCGAGTTGGGGGGAGGCCCCGCCGTCGGGTACCTGCCGGACCAGTTCGGGCACGTGGGCCAGATGCCGCAGATCCTGGCCCGGGCGGGGATCGACCGGGCAGTGGTGTGGCGTGGCGTGCCCCGGGAGATCGACCGGACCGCGTTCCTGTGGGAGGCCCCCGACGGAAGCCGTGTGGCGGCCGAATATCTGGCCTTCGGGTACTTCCTGGGCGGGCAGTTCCGCGAGGCGACGGACCCCGAGGACCTGGCCCGGCGGCTCCGGGAGGCTGTCGACCGCCTGGCTCCGATGTCGGTGGGGAAGCGGTACCTGGTCATGGTGGGGGCCGACCATTACGGGCCGGACCCCGAGCTCCCGTCGAGGCTGGCGGCGGCCCGACCGCGGATCCCGGAGCTCACCGCGGCGGTCGGAGGACTGGCCGACCACCTGGACGGCGACGGCCTGGGCCACGGGGCAGCGGACCTGCCGGTGTGGCGGGGCGAGCTGCGGTCGTCAGCCCGGGCCCACCTGCTGCCCAACGTGTACTCGGCCCGGGCCCACCAGAAGCGCGAGCGAGGCCGGATCGAGGCGCTGGTGGAGCGCTACGCGGAACCGCTTGCCGCGCTGGTCCCGGGATTCGAATGGCCGGAGGGCGAGCTCGACCGGATCTGGCAGCTCCTCCTGTGGAACGGCGCCCACGACTCCGCGTGCGGGTGTTCCCACGACGACGTGGCCGACGCGGTCGATGGACGGTTCCGGGAGGCCCGCGAGCTGGCCGGAGCGATCGTGGGCCAGGCCCTGGTGGCGCTGGGCGAGCAGGTCTCCACGCGGGGCGAGATTCGGTTCAACCCATCGCCGTTCGAGCGGGACGGCGTGCCGGGGCTCGGGTGGGCCGTCGGGACCGCGCCGGCTCCGGAGTGGCCCTCGGAACCGCTCGACCTCCGGACGGACGGCGAGTGGCTCGTGGCGGACGGGGTCCGGTTCCGGCTGATCGACGAGCCCGACGTGGGCGACCTGTACAACTTCTGCCCGGCCGACCACGCCAAGGCGCTCGGTCCCGACCGGGTCGCGATCGAGGGCCGGAATGCCGAGCTGTCCTTCGGCCCCGACCTCTCGGTGCGCTTGTCCCGCCAGTACCGCGGGGCCGAGCCGTTCGTGCGCATCGTGGGCATCGTTCGGAGCAACCGTCCGGACCACCGGCTGCGCCTGCACGTCGCGATCTCCGAACCGCTGCAGCGCGTGGTGGCGGGCTCCCCCTTCGAGCTGGTGGAGCGGGGCCTGGTGTCCGAGGGCAGCGACCTCGAGGCGCCATCCCCGACGTGGCCGGCCCGTGGTGTGGTTCTGGCGGGTGGGGTGGCCGTCCTGGCGGAGGGCGTGGTCGAGTACGAGATCGTGGGAGGCCGGGAGATCGCCGTCACCCTCCAGCGAGCCGTCGGGACCATCAGCCGCCAGAGCATCAAGACCCGGCCCTGGCCGGCCGGGCCGGATGTACGGACCCCTCAGGCCCAGATGCTCGGGGACATGGAGTTCTCCATCGGGGTGATGCCCTCGGCGCGGCGGGAGGACCTGCTTCCCGCCTGGGAGCGCTCCGCGCTGTCCATCGTGGCGCGGGAGGCCGGCGGGGGCGGCCCGCTGCCGGACCGGGGAAACCTCCTGGAGATCGAGGGCGCCGAGCTGTCGAGCGTCAGGCGACGGGACGACGGCAGGCTCCTGGTCACCGTGTGGAACCCGGCGCCCCACCCGGTGACCGCGCGCATCGGCCGGGACGAGGTCTCCCTCCGCCCCGCGCAGGTCGCCACGATCCCCCTCTCGTGAGCGACATCGTGGTGGTGGGCGACGTGATGCTCGACGTCGTGGTGGAGTCCGGAGCCCTGGCCCGGGGCAGCGACGTGCACGGCCGGGTGCGGGTCCATCCCGGAGGCGGCGCCGCGAACGCGGCCGTGTGGGCTGCGGCATCCGGCCCCTCGGTCACGCTGTACGGCCGGGTGGGCCACGACGTTCCCGGACGGATCGTTCGAGAGGCCCTCTCGGAGCGGGGGGTGGAGACCATCCTGGCCGCGGACCCGGAGGAGCCAACCGGATCGATGCTCGTGGTGCTGGAGGACGGCGAGCGGTCGATGGTTGCGGACCGCGGCGCGAACGCCCGGCTCTCCCCGGACGACCTCGCCGACGAGCTGGAGGCGGCGGCCGTGCTGGTGTCCGGATACATCCTGTTCCATCACGGATCGGAGGCCGCGGCGCTCTCCGCGCTGTCCCGGGCCCGGGCGCCACACGTCGCGGTGGATGCCGCCTCGTGGCCCCTCATCGAGGCATACGGCGTGGAGCGGTTCTTCGAGGCCACGGGCCCGGCCACCGTCCTGCTGGCGAACGAGCGCGAGGCGGGGATCCTGGCCGGCGGTCAGGACCTCAGAAGCCTGGCCGGGCACTACGAGATGGTCTGCGTGAAGCGCGGGATGCACGGAGCCACTCTCTTCGCAGGCGACCGCTGCTGGCGCCTGTCGAACAGCCTGGCGGTCGACACTTCGGGAATGGACTCCACGGGCGCCGGAGACGCGTTCGATGGCGCGTTCCTTGCCGCGCTCGTGCGCGGAGCCGAGCCGCCGGGTGCCCTGTTCGAAGGGGTCGCTGCGGGGGGCCGCCGCGTGGTCTCGGGGATGCGGTGGCCGGCTCCCTGATCCGGCCGTCGGACGATGTCCGCGTCGCACTGGAATCGGGACGCCCGGTGGTGGCGCTGGAGACGAGCGTGCTGGCCCAGGGCCTGCCCCCGCCGCGGAACGTCGAGGCCTGCCGGGCCATGTCCTCGGCCATCCGCGCCCACCACGCCGCGCCAGCGTGGATCGCGGTGATGGACGGCGCGGTCCGGATCGGCTTGACCGACACCGAGCTCCGGGACGTGGCCACACCGGGACGGGCGGTGAAGGCGGCCCGTCGCGACCTGGGCCTGGTCCTGGCCGCCGGCACCCTCGGGGCGACCACTGTCTCGGCCACGGTGTGGGGGGCCCATCGGGCCGGCATCGAGGTCACCGCCACCGGCGGCATCGGGGGGGTCCATCGTGGGGGCCGGGACGTCTCCGCCGACCTGGCCGAGCTGGCCCGCACCCCCGGCCTCCTGGTGTGCTCCGGCCCCAAGTCGATCGTGGACGCGGGGGCCACCCTGGAGCGCCTGGAGGAACTGGGCGTGGCCGTGGTGGGCTACCGGACCGACCGCCTCCCCGCGTTCGTGGTCCGCCACTCCGACCTTCCGCTCGAGCACCGCGTGGACTCGCCGGAGGAGGCCGCTGCGGTGACCGCGGCGGGGCGAGGCCTGCCGGGAGCGATCCTGCTGTGCAATCCCGTGCCCGAATCGAAGGGTCTGCCTCGCGGCCAGGTCGAGGAGGCCGTCACCCGATGCGAGTCCCGCGCGGACCGTGAAGGGATCACGGGCAAGGCCCGCACGCCGTTCCTGCTCTCGTGCCTGGCCGAGGAGACCAGCGGCGCGAGCCTGGAGGCCAACCTCGTCCTGCTGGAATCGAACGCCGCCCTCGCCGCCGGGGTCGCGGCGGCGTTGGCGGGCCGAGCCTAGCGCGGGGCGGCCTCGGGGTTCCGGTCGGGGAGCCACACCCGGAACGACGCGCCGCCCCCCGGACGGTCCTCGGTCCAGGCCCGGCCTCCGTGCAGCTCGGCGAACCGCGCCACCAGCGACAGGCCGATGCCCACGCCCGGGGAATAGGTCCGGGTCCGGGGACCCTGCTGGAAGGGCTCGAACACGGCCTCCCGGAGGTGTTCGGGTACGCCCGGGCCGGAGTCCTCCACCGCGATGAGAACGCCGCCGGGCTCACGCCGGACTCGAACCCAGATGGGCAGCCCGTCGGGAGTATGGCGAGCGGCGTTCGCCACCAGGTTCTCCACGATCCGCTCCACCTTGGCGCCATCCACGTTGCCCACCACGCTAAGCCCGTCGACGTCGATCTCCACTGGCCGGTTGTCCGCCAGCTCCAGGCCCCCCACGACCTGCTCGACCAGCTCGCGGATGTCCGTGGGCCGGCGACGCGGCCCCACGATCCCCCTGGACAGTCGGTCCAGGTCCAGCAGGTCCGACAGCAGCCGGTCCAGCTTCCGCGCGTTCACGGCCAACCGCTCCAGCATCTCCCGGGACCGGTCGGGGGGCAGCTCGCGCTGCCGCTCCATGGTCAGGGCCAGTCCCAGGATCGACGCCAGCGGGGTGCGGAGCTCGTGGGACACCGCCTCCAGGAACGTGTTCTTCATCTCGTCCAGCGCCAGCAGCCTGCTGGACACGTCCTTCTCCCGCTCGAACGCCGCGCGCAACGCCTCCTCGGCCCGGTGGCGCTCCGTGACATCCATGAACACCCCGATCAGCCCGGCGGTCGGGTCGCCGGAACCGTGGATCGGCGACACCCGGGCCGAGACCACGAAGGTCGAGCCGTCCGGGCGGCGGACGTCGAGGTCCCCCGACCACGTCCTCCCTCGGACCGCTTCCTCGTCGACCCGCGCGGCGACGTGGTCGGAGATGGGGATGACCTCCCGGAACCGCTTCCCAATGGCCTCGTCCATGGCGTGGCCGAACAGCCGCTCGGCGAACGCGTTCCAGTAGGTGATCCGGTCCCCCTCGTCGGTGGCGACCACCGCGTTCTCCACCACGTCCAGGAGGTGGGCCTGGAACCGCAGGGCCTCCTCGGCCCGCCGCCGCTCCGCGAGCTCGCTGCGAGCGGACGTGTAGAGGCGGGCGTTGTCGAGGGCCAGGGACGCCAGCTCGGCGAACCGCGACAGCACCGCCACGTCGTCGTCGCCGAAGGTCCGGCCCGCCTCCACGTGGACCAGGCCGACCACGCCGACCACCCTGTCGCCGGAGGTCAGCGGGACGCCCATCGCGGCGTGGAACACCCCGGCGGGCCAGTTGGGCGACCGCCCCTCCCACGTGTCGTAGTCGTCCACCCGGAGGGTCTCGCCTCGCTCCCACACCTTTCCCCCCACGCCCTCTCCCCGGCTCAGGGTGAACCCCACCCACGAGGAGAACAGGCCCAGTCCCACCTTGACCTCGATGGCGTCGTCCAGCTGGTTGACCACGTACACCCAGCCGTGCTCCGTCCCCACCAGCGCTCCGGCCCGGCTCACCACGGCATGCAGCAGGTCGTCGAGGTCGAGCCGGCGAATGAGGCCGAGCGCGGTCTGGTGAAAGGCCTCCAGGTACTCCCCCTGGGCCCGCGCGCGTTCCTCGGACTCCCCAAGAGCCCGGCCCTGCCGGTGTCGCCCGGCGGTGGCGCCCAGGACGCCGGCCACCACGCGGAGGGCGTCGAGGTCACCTCTCGACCACTCGCCCCTGTCGTCGAAGTCGTCGAACCCCAGGGTCCCCCACCAGTGCGGGCCGGCGAACACGGGGATCATCGCGACCGCTCGGAGTCCCTGCTCCTCCAGGGCCCGGCGTTCGTTCCCCGGGAGGTCCTCCACACGCCCGTGGACGGCGGCACCGCGCGCCAGCAGGTCGGCCCACCGATCGAAGCCCGGAAGGAATGCGTGGGGAAGGTGGGCGGCGAGCGGACCCGCCGGCAGCCCGGGAGCGGTCCACCCGGCCCGCAGCACCGCGGTCCGCCCTCCCGCTTCCGTCACCTGGTTCAGGAACAGATGCGTCCGGCCGGCCCCGGCGGCCTGGCCCAGACAGCCCAGGACCTCGTCGATCACGTCTTCCCACGACGGGGCGCCGGCCAGGACCTCGGCCGCATGGGCCACCGCCTCGATGACCTCTCCGCGCGGGCTGAGCCCATGGTCGTCCGGCCCGCCGTTCGAGGGGCCGTCCGGCAGGCGGCCCAGCGTGAGGTCGATGCGGCGATCGGACATGCAGACGTCCGCCCTTCGGCATGCATTCGAAGCGGGCCCTCCTCCGGATTATCGGCAGGGGGCACCCCGGAAAATGAGGAGCGGCCCGAGATCGCCGGGGTCGGCTAGGGCCCGCCCCCGCGCTCCTTCAGGAAGGCCACCAGAGCCAGGTAGTCCTGGTCGCCCAGCCCGGCCGACGTGGCCTGCTGCAGCAGGCGCCTGGCCCGCTCCACCCCGCGAAGCTCCACTCCTGCCCGGCGCGCCGCGTCGTCGGCCAGCGCGAGGTCCTTCGCCGCCAGGGAGAGCTTGAACTGGGCCGGGTAGTGGCCCGTCTCGATCATGTCCCGCTTCGGCCGGAGCAGCGGCCCCACGTATCCGCCCTCCATCGCGTCGAGCACGATCCGCTCGTCCAGGCCCAGCGCCCTGCCCAGGGCCAGGCCCTCGCCGATCGCCACGAGCAGGGGTCCGAACGTGGAGTTCATCACCAGCTTCAGCGACGCGCCCGCCCCGAGGTCGCCCACCCGGCGCGGCCGCCCCATGGCTTCCAGGATCTCCCGGGCCCGCTCATAGGCACGCTCCGTCCCTCCCGCCACGATGGTCAGCTCTCCGGACTCGGCCCGGCCGATGCTCCCCAGCACGGGTGCATCGATCATGTCGATCTCCTCCGGAAGCCGTTCCCGGACCTCGCGGTCCGCGGCCGGCCCCACTGTGGACATCTCCACCAGCAGCGTTCCTGGCGACATGGCCGTGACCGCCCCATCCCCGCGGAACAGCACATCCATCAGGGCTGGGCCGTCGGTGAGCATGGTGATCACGAACTCCGCCCCTCGCGCCGCCTGGGCCGGGGACCCCGCCACGTCCGCCCCCGCTTCCTCCAGCGGCCTGGCCCGCTCCGCCGTGCGGTTCCACACCGTGACGTCGTGTCCTGCCTTCAGGAGACGGGTCGCCATGGGCCGTCCCATCGAGCCGATGCCGAGGAACCCGATCTTCGCCACCTTCGCTCCTCCCGCGGTGTGCCGGGGCTCGGGCGCCGCCCCGGGGTCCGCATCCAGCATAGGCGGGCCGGCGCACTACCCTTCCCCCCATGGAAGCGCGATGGGACGCCGTGGTGGTGGGCGGGGGGGCCATGGGGACGGCCACGGCGTGGGCCCTGGCCCGCCGGGGCCGGCACACCCTCCTCCTGGAGCGGTTCCGGATCGGCCATGACCGGGGCAGCTCGCACGGGCCCACCCGTATCATCCGGTTCTCCTATCACCATCCCGACTACGTCCGGATGGCCGTGGCGGCCCAGGACCGGTGGCGGGAGCTGGAGCATCGGTCAGGCCAGAACCTGCTGTTCCCAACCGGTGGGCTCGACCTGGGGCCGGGGGCGCACGTCGCCGCCCGGGCCCTGGAGCAGGCCGGCGTGTCCTTCCGGTGGATGCGGGCCGAGGACGCCGCCGATCGATGGCCCGCCCTGATCCCCGACCCCGGCGCCGAGGTCCTGTACCAGGAAGACGCCGGTGTGCTGACGGCGAGTCCTGCGGTCCTGGCCATGGCCGGGGTGGCCCGCTCGTCGGGCGTGGAGATCGTGGAGGAGACACCGGTGGAAGCGGTGGTCCCCGCGGCGGGAGGGGCGGAGGTTCGGACGGCGGCCGGAGCCATCCGGGCCGGCGTCGCGGTGGTGGCCGCGGGAGCGTGGGCCCCGGCCCTCCTCCCCACAACCGGGATCGACGCTCCACTGGAGGTGACCCGCGAGCAGGTCACCTACTTCGAACAGGCTCCCCCGTCTCCGCTGCCGACGCTGATCGAGTGGACCGAGCCTCCGGAGCCCTCACGGTACGCGGTCCCCGATCCCCTCCGGCCGGGCGCGGTCAAGCTGGGAGAGCACCGGGCCGGCCCGGCGGTGGATCCGGACATACGGAGCTTCGACCCCGATCCCATCCTGGAGAAACGGGCGGAAGCCTGGGCCTCGCAGCGCTTCCGGGGACTGCGGTCGACCGGATCGGAGACCTGCCTGTACACGAACTCGCCCGACGAGGACTTCGTCATGGATCGAGTGGGCCCCATCGTGGTGGGCTCGGCGTGCAGCGGACACGGGTTCAAGTTCGCCCCGCTGATCGGGGAGTGCCTGGCCGCCCTGGCCACCGGCGAGGCCCCGCCCGTCCCGCTGGAACGCTTCCGGGCCTCCCGCCCCGCCCTCGCGTCGAGGCGGTAACCTCGGCACATGGGATCGGTGAGCGCCGGGTCCGCTCGATGCGCGCGGTGCGGCCGGCCCGTGGAGCCGGGCCAGTTCCTGTGCGCGTCGTGCCGGGAGGAGGCGCCCGCCCAGGTCGCCACGAAGGAATCCCCTCGAGAGGAGCCACGCCCCCGGCCGCCCACGGAGCTCCAGGAGCGGGCCAGCCGGTGGCCGCCGGGCATGCCGCGGCCCAGCCCGGTGCAGTACCACGCCACGGTGATGGTCGCGATCTTCCTGGTCCTGCTGGGCCTGGCGCTGTTCGCGTTCTGGAACCACCACGGGGTGGGTCCCTTCCGGGGATCGGTCCGGGACTTCCGAGCCCCGCCGGGGAGGTCCCTGGTGGTGGTGGCCACGGTCGAGAACCAGGGATCGAAGTCGGCCCGGGCCACCTGCCGCCTGTCGGCCCTCGACGCCAGCAACACGGAGGAAGCGGGAGAGATGGTCCTCACACCCACCATCCCGGGCCACGAAACCATCACGCTGCGCCACACGTTCCCCAGCGTGACCGCTGCTCCCGCGGCCGTGACAATCTCCTGCTCCTGAGCGTCTCGGCGGGGCTCAGTGCCGGCCGTTTGTCCCGTGGCGCAGGCCCTCGGCGTGCAGCTCGAGGAATACGTCGACCACCCGGGGATCGAACTGCGTGCCCGCCGCGTCCCTGAGCCGGCGGACCGCCTCCTCCTCCGGCAGCGCCTTCCGGTACGACCGGTCGGAGGTCATGGCGTGGTAGGCGTCGCACACGAAGACGACCCGGGCCGACACCGGGATCTCCTCTCCCGCCAGGCCGTCCGGATAGCCCTTGCCGTCCCATCGCTCGTGGCCCGAGCGGATGATCGGGCGGACGGGCTGGAGGAACTCCACCGGGGCCAGGATCTGCGCCCCGATCTCGGGATGCCGCCGCATGGCGGCCATCTCCTCGTCGGTGAGCGCCGACGGCTTGTTGATGATGTCGCTGGACACCCCGATCTTGCCGATATCGTGGAAGATGCCGGCCAGCTCCAGCGTCCGCAGGTCGTCCTCGCCCATGCCGAGGCGCCGGCCCACGTGGAGGGCGAGCTCGCCCACCTCCCGGGCGTGGCCGTGGGTGTACTCGTCCTTGGCCTCCAGCGCGTTCGCCAGCACCTCCACGGTCTGAAGGAGGGCCTCCTCCAGGTCGGCGAACCGGTGCGCGTTGCCGAGGGCCAGGGACGCGATGTCCGCCACCCCTCCGGCCAGGCGGAACTGGCGGGAGGCGAAGGTCTGGTCCAGGGCACCGTTGACCACGAGGGCCCCCAGGCCGTCCGGCTCCCAGTGCATGGGGGCGACCAGGGTGGGGCGGCCCTGCGGCCACAGCCGGAACTCCTCCGGGATCTCCGACACCACCTCGGCGGGAAGGAAGAACGGTTCCTGGATGGAGAGCAGGTAGCGCCGGCCCAGCTCACCGGGGACGGCCATGGCGCCCAGGCGCTCGGCCTCCTCGGCGGTGAGGCCGGCCACCGCCCGGCACCGGAACACCGGTTCCGGTCCGTGCAGCCAGGCCGACACGCTGAGCCCGCCCATCAGCTCGGACAGCGAACCCACGACCTCGGCCATGATCCGCACGGGGTCGCTGGTTCGGGTCAGGGCCTGGGACACCCGAAGGAGCGCGTTCGCGGTGTCGGCGGCGTGCCGTTCCTCCTCGAACAGGCGGGCGTTCTGGAAGGCCACCGCGGCGTGGGAGGCCAGCGACTCCAGCAGGCGGAGGTCATCGGCGTCGAACTGGTTCAGCCCCAGCTTGGACAGCACGATCGTCCCGATGACACGGTTGTCGAACTTCATGGGCACGGCCAGGATCGACTCGTCGATCACCGGGGTGCCGGGGATCAGGACGGAGAACTCGCACTGGGCGGCGTCGGCCGCGTAGATCGGCTCTCCGGTCTCCGCCACCCGGCCCGTGATGCCCTCGCCCACCATGGTGATGAGGTGCTCGTAGGTCTCGCCCTGGTACTCGGTGAGCTCGCCCTTGAACGCGATCGGGATGAGCGTCCGGCCGTCTGGCTCCATCAGGTGGATCCGGCAGTTGTGGTAGTCGACCAGGTTCCGGAGCTCCTGGAGCACCGTCTCCCCGATCCGGCCGACGTCCTGGAGGCGGTTGAGCCGGCTGGACACGGCCTGGAGCAATTTGAGGTGGCCGACCATCCGGGCCTCGTGCTGGGGAACGGCCCGTACACCGCTCCAGTCCTCCTCCATGTACGAGGAGACCCGGTTCCGCCCCGCCGTCTTCGCGGCGAGCAGCGCGTGATTGGCACAGGCCATCAGCTCCTGGGGGCCGGAGGCCTGGGCGGGGGCCTCCGCCACGCCGATGGTCACGGTGAGCGAGGTCTTCTCCCCGTCGAACGTGGCCTCGGCGATCTTCAGCCGGAGCACCTCCGACAGCGAGACCGCGTCCGCCGAACCGGTCAGGGGCATGATGAGGGCGAACTCCTCGCCGGCCACCCGGCACACCACGTCTCGAGTCCTGGCCTCCGTCCGCAGGAGCGTCCCCAGGCCCGCCAGGACGTGGTCTCCCGCCAGGTGGCCGTGTCGCTCGTTGATCCACTGGAAGTCGTCGATGTCGACCAGGACCAGGCAGACGGGCACCCGGCCCCGGACCGCCCGCCGCATCTCCTCGGCCAGGCGCTCCTGGAAGTAGCGATGGTTGAACAGGCCGGTCAGGGCGTCGGTGACGATCTCGGCTTCCAGGCGCTCGCGGATCTGGGCATTGTCCAGGGCCAGGGCGGCCAGCTCGGCGAAGCGCTCCGCCAGGTCCAGCTCCGTCTCGGCGAAGCCGTTGCCGCGCCCCTGGCGGTACAGGTTGAGCATGCCCTTCAGCTCGTCCCGCGCCACCAGCGGCACGGTGATGAGCGACTCCTCGTCCTCCGGGGTGCCTTCGATCCGGCGGGCCCGGGGGTCCAGGTCCACGTCGTTGACCAGCACGGCCTCCCGGCGCTCGGCGGCGCCCCCGGTGATCCCCTCCCCGAACCTGCAGACGCCCTGCGCCAGGATCGCCTCCTGGTGCGGACCGCGGACGAGCACGGGCCGGAGCTGCCGGATGGGAGGGTCCGCCTCGTAGAGGGTCAGGGCGTCGTACGGGATGAGGGTGGCGACGGCATCCGCGACCGAGTCGAGGAGGCGCCTGAGGTCCGACTCGGAGACCAGCAGGCGCGCGACGTCCGACAGCACCCGATGAGCGCGGTCCGCTTCCACGGATGCCCTGAGATCCTGCACAGACACCTCCCTCGCTGGCTCGTTCCCTTCTTGGGGTGTCGGCTGCCCACGGGCGTGCTTTAGGTAGCCCAAACGCAATGGCCCGAAGGTCCTAACCCTGGCGTGGCTCGACGTTCCATCGGGGAAGCAAAGGAGGTAGAACATCCGTTGGAGCAGCCATGAAGGCGAGATGAGGGAACCAGGCTTCTTCCGCCGCCCCGGCCTCCTGGTGCCGGCCATCCTGGCGCCGGTGGTCGAGACGGTGGTGGTCAGGGTGCAGGGGCCGGCCGGTGCCGCGGCCCTGGCCCCCCAGGTCACCGCGCCGCCCCCCCTGGACCTGTTCCACGACCTCCGCTGGATCTCCGTGTTCCACAACTCCTGGATCGCGCTGGCCCTGGAGCTGGCCGCCGTGGTGGTGCTGCGGAGCCTGTGGGTGGCCTGGGCCGTCCACCACTCCTGGCCGTCGGACCGCCTGGAGGAGCTGCCGTCCCTGCTGTCCTCCGCCCGGCGGGTGGCCGTGTTCTACGCCATCGGCATCGTGCTGTTCGTGCCGTGGGTGATCGTGCTGGCCGGCCAGGCCATCTCGCACGTGTCGTTCCTGTTCTTCGCGGCGCTCCCCCCGGCCCTGGCCATCGCGGCCGTGATCCACCGGGGCGCCGCCAGCCATGCCACCGGGCACCTGTGGTCGTGGCGGCCCACGTGGCGGAGCGTCGGATGGATCCTGGCCGCGTTCGTGTGGCTGAGCGCGGCCGGAGCGGTCGCCGCCACCGCCCCGCTCCCGCTGGCCGCGCTGGCGGCGGCGGGGGCGGGACTGGCCAACGGCCGGGCCTGGTTCGGCGTGGTCCGCGACCTGGCCACCCGGATCGAGCGCCGTCCACTGCGAGCGCTGGCCCCGGCCCTGGTGGCCGCGATCTTCGTGGTGACGGTGGCGGGCACCGCCATCGGCTTCGCCGTGACCACCGGACGCGGGCACCAGCACGGCGCGGTGGGCCCCGGGCCGGCCGCCCGCCCGGGCGAGCACCCCGTGCTCATCGCGGCCGGCCTGCACAGCCGGATGGCCCCCGTCCCGCCGCTCGACCTTCCCGGCGGCTACATCGGGTGGCGGTTCTCCTACCGGGGCCTGGACCCCAGGGGGCGTCCGCTCCCCTACGGGCCCGGGGCCACCCAGCAGTCCCTGGCCGGCTCCGCCCGGCTGATGGCCCACCAGGTGCGGGAGCTTCGCCGCGCGTACGGGGAGCCGGTCACGCTGGTCGGCGAGAGCGAGGGCGCCCTGGTGGCCCGGACGTACCTGCTGAAGCTCTACCGGCCCGCCTCCCACGACGTGGACCGCCTGATCACGCTGGACATGCCCTCCGGGGTGGCCGGGGTGTACTTCCCGCCCCGGGGCCAGCAGGGGTGGGGCGTGGGCACCGGCTGGGGGATCCGGGGCCTGGCCAAGCTGCTGGGCGCCATCGCCCCGCTCGACCTCTCGGCGGACTCCCCGCTGATGCGCGAGGTCCTGGACTGCCGGAGCGCGCTCAGCCAGCAGGCGGCGTCCCCGCCGCCGCTCGGCGTGACCGAGGTCCAGGTGGAGGCGCTGGCGGACTGGGTGGACCCGCCGCCGGTGGCCCCGCCGGGGGTGCCGACGTACGTGATCGCCACCACGCACGGCGGGCTGGTCAAGAGCCCCCAGGTCCAGGACCTCATCCGGGGCATCATCGACGGCTCCGCGTCCCTCCGATCCGGGGTGTCCGGGAAGCTGGCCCAGATGGTCGGCGCGACGGCCCGGGCCTGGCTGCTGCCGAACCTGCCCGCCGACCTCGGCCCCCAGCCCGCCTGCGCCCGCGACTGATCACCTCGGCGGTCACGGGGGCGGGGTAATCTCTGCTCGTGGACCCCATCGTGTTCAGCAGACATCCCGAGTTGGAGCGTCCCACGCTGGTCACGGCGTTCCGGGGCTGGAACGACGCCGGGGAGTCCGCGAGTGCCGCGGCCACCTTCCTCAAGGAGCGATGGAAGGCCCGGATGTTCGCCCGCCTGGACCCCGAGGAGTTCTTCGACTTCCAGGTGACCCGGCCGGTGGTGAAGTTGGTGGACGGGGTGAGCCGGGTCATCGAGTGGCCCCCCAACGAGTTCCACCACGCCCGGGTGGAGGGCCGCGACGTGGTGCTGTTCATCGGCGGGGAGCCCAACGTCCGGTGGCGGACCTTCGCCACGGCCATCGTGGACATGGGGCGGAACCTCGGCGCTGAGCGGCTGGTCACCCTGGGGGCGTTCCTGGCCGACGTGGCCCACACTCGGGAGGTCCCGGTGGTGGGCTCGGCGCCCGACCCCGAGGAGGCGGCTCGGCTGGAGCTGTCCACGTCGCGGTACGAGGGTCCCACCGGCATCGTGGGCGTGGTCCACGATCTGTCCAACCGGGCCGGACTCCCCTCCGTCAGCTTCTGGGCGGCGGTTCCCCACTACGTCCCGGCGGGCATCAACCCCAAGGCGGTCCTGGCCCTGGTGTCTCGGGTGGGGACGTTCCTGGAGGTCCCGGTGGACGCGCAGGAGCTGGCCCCGGCCGTCACGGCGTGGGAACAACGCGTCACCGAACTGGTCGACGAGAACGAGACCCTCTCGGAGTACGTTCGGCGGCTGGAGGAGGCCGCGGCGACCGCGCCCACACCGAACGTCTCGGGCGAATCCCTGGCCGCCGAGGTCGAGCGGTTCCTGCGAGACATCGGCCCGGAGGGCCAGCGAGGAGAGGAGCGATGAGGAGACCCGGGTGCTGAGGGGCCTGATGAAGCCCCGGACCGGGTCGATCCGGGTCCACAAGGGACCGGTGCCGGATGGGGAGCTGCCCGCCGGCGCGGGCGGCAAGAGCGGCGCGCTCCGGGCGGCCATCTTCGGGGTCAACGACGGACTGGTGTCGAACCTGTCGCTGATCATGGGCGTCACCGGCGCGGGCGTAAGCAATCGGGTCATCCTGCTGGCCGGGGTGGCCGGGCTGCTGGCAGGGGCCTTCTCCATGGCCGCCGGCGAGTACATCTCGATGCGGACCCAGCGCGAGGTCTTCGAGCGGCTCATCCACCTGGAGGCGCACGAGCTCGCCACCGAGCCGGAGGAGGAGCGCGAGGAGCTGGTGGCCATCTACCGCAACAAGGGCGTACCAGAGCACATCGCCGAGGAGCTGGTCGACGTCCTGCACCGCGATCCGGACCTGGCCCTGGAGACCCACGCCCGGGAGGAGCTGGGCCTGGACCCAGAGTCGGGCCTGGGATCGCCGTGGGGTGCGGCGAGCTCCTCGTTCGTCACGTTCGGGTTCGGAGCCATGGTCCCCCTCGTGCCGTTCATGATCGGCTCGGGCGTCGCCGCCGCGATCGCCGCCATCGCCGCCAGCGCGGTCACGTTGTTCACGGTGGGGGCGGCCATCTCGATCCTGACCGGGAAGCGGTTCTACTCCTCCGGCCTCCGCATGCTGTTCGTGGGAGCTGTGGCGGCCGGCATCACCTACGGCGTGGGACGGCTGCTGCACGTCGGCAGCGCGGCCATCTGATCCGGGCGACAGGCCACGCTTCATGGTCCGACGTGGGCATACCGCCCTGCGGACGTGCCGATATCAGTGACTCAGGCGACCGAGCGCTGGTGCGATTTCATCGAGTGAGTGGACACGCAGGTCCGCGCGTCTGGCTTCGGAGGCGTTGGAGTGAAGGATCGCCCACGGGCCGCGGACCAGCCAGACGGCGTACAGCCCCGCGTCCGCAGCCCCGACCACGTCGTTGTCGAGCCGGTCCCCGACATACGCGATCTCGCGGGGCCCGAACCCCGCCGTCTCCACCAGGTGCCGGAAGAACGCCTCGGAGGGCTTCTCGGCGCCCCACCGTTCCGATGAGGCCACGAAATCCACGGGAAGGCCGAGGTCGGGGAGGAACGCCTCCGATTCGGTCCCGTAATTGCCGGCGATGCCGAGGACGTAGCCCTCGGACGTGAGCGCCCGGAGACAGGGGCGGACGTCGGGGTAGACATCCTGCGCGTCATGGCGGTAGGGGTTGCCCGCCCTCTCCCGTTCCCGGACGGCCTCGTCGAAGTCGAACCCCGGCCGGACCATCTCGAACACACGTCGGTGGTGCTCCCCACGCGCGATCAGGCCCCCGAGGATGGCCATGAACGTGAACCGGCGAACGCCCAACCAGTCGGCCCACTCCGCCCAGGCCCGCGTCTCGTCGATGAGAGTCTCGCCGGAGTCAAACACCACCGCGCGTATCCGGCCCTTCGTCACGGGGCCTCGGGGACCTCGCGTCATCACGGCGTCGCTACTCCCGCGAGGGGAGCCCGTCCGCGGCGTCGAGGTCCGCCAGCACCACCACCCGCTCGGCCGCGACCTTCGCCGCCGGGACGTCGCCGTCGTCCATCAGCTCGCGCAGCGCCCCTCGCTTCCGCTCTCCCGACACCAGGAACAGGCACAGACGCGCCGCCGACAGCACGGGGAGGGTGAGGGTCATCCGGGTGTGGTCGGGCCGCTCGACCAGTACGACCAGCCGGTCCGTGACCTCCAGCGCCGGATCACCCGGGAACAGGGACGCGGTGTGCCCGTCCTCGCCCAGGCCCTGGAACATCAGGTCGAAGCGAGGAACGCCCTCCCCGAACACCGTCCGCAGCGCGTCCTCGTAGCCCACCGGATCGCAGGCCACCATGGCGTGCACCCGGGCACGCACCCGCGCCAGGAAGGGCCGGTTGGCCAGGTTGAAGTTGGAGTCCGGGTCGTCGGCGGGGACGCACCGTTCGTCCCCGAAGAAGACGTCCACCTCCTCCCACGGATACGGCGTCTCGGCCAGGCGCTCGTAGACGGGCCTGGGGGTGGACCCGCCCGACAGGGCGATGGTCCTGGGGCCCGCCTCCAGGAACAGCTCCACGGCCGCCGACGCGATGTCCTCGACCACACGCAGCTCCCGGTTCACACGCCCTCCAGCTCAGCCATGGACACCCGGACCACCCGCCGGCCCCGGTCCTGCAGCGCCATGAGGTCCCCCGCCGTCTGGGCCGCCAGCAGGTGCCCGAACGTGTAGGGCTGGCCGGGGATGGGCGCATCCCTCGACGGCTGCTCCACCACCTGCACGAAGAGCCCGGTGTTCGGCCCGCCCTTGTGGAACTGGCCGGTCGAATGCAGGAACCGGGGACCGAACCCCACCGTGGTGGCCAGCCGCAGACGGTCCCGCAGCCGCATCCTGACCGGGTGGAGCCGCTGCATGGTGTCGGCGTTCCGCGGGACGTAGGCCTGGATGGCCAGGTAGTCCCCCGGTTCGGCCTGCGCCAGCAGCTCACCGAGGTCTCCCGGATCGACGCGCGGGATCTCGCCTCCAGAGAGGATCCGCCTGGTGGCGTCCTTGGCCGACTGCACGTCCGGCTGGTCGAAGGGCTGGATCTTCAGGACGGCCCCCGCCATCGCGGTGGCGAACTCCCACCGGAACATCTCGCCGCCCAGCTCGATCGGGTCGTCGAACGGGATCCGCACCACGGCGTGCCCCGCCTCGGCCATGGCCTCGATGTCCTCTCCCGCTTCGCCGGTCACCACGAACAGCCGGTCATTGCCGTAGACCTCGGGCGGGCCGACGTCCTCCCCTTCCACCGGCAGGATGCCCCGGCCCTCCTTGCCCGTGGACTCCGCGATGAGCTGCTCGACCCAGTACCCGAAACTCGCGATGGGCTGCGGCAGCACCAGCGTGAGCTTGTCCATCCCCGCCAGGGCGGCCTCGCCCATCGTGGCTCCCAACGCCAAGCCGGGGTTGCCCTCGGCCGGGACGTCCGGACCGCACGCCGAGGCCATCCGCAGGGCGCCTTCCAGCAGGCCGTCCAGGTCCACCCCCACCAGGGCAGCGTTGACCATCCCGAAGTGCGACAGCGCCGAGTACCGCCCGCCGATGTTCGGGTCGGCCTCGAACACCCGCCGGAATCCGCGGTCCCGCCCGGTCTGGGCGAGGGAGGTCCCCGGGTCGGTGATGGCCACGAAGTGGGACCCGTCCGGGACCTGCTCCCAGAAGTACGCCAGGTGGGAAAGGGTCTCCGTGGTGGTCCCCGACTTGCTGGCGATCACGAAGAGCGTCCTGGACAGGTCGAGCGATTCCTGCACCGCCAGGATCTGGTCCGGGTTCGTCGTGTCCAGGACCACGAGGTCGAGGGAGCCCGGGGCGACGCCGAACGTCTCCCGGAACACCTCGGGGGCCAAGCTGGACCCGCCCATCCCGGCCAGGACCGCGGTGACCAGGCCGTCCGACGCGCACTCCCGGGCGAAGGCCTGGAGCTCGCCGACACGCCCGCGCATGTCCTCCGCCACCGTGAGCCACCCCAGGCGGTTCGAGATCTCGATGGGATCAGGACGCCACACGGTGTGGTCCCGCTCCCAGACCCGCCTGCCGACCTGCTCCTCCTGGAACGCCGCCAGCCGCTCCTGCACCGCCCCCGGAAGCCCCGTCTCGGTCATTCCTCGATCTCCTCTTCGGGCCCGATCACCATCTCGAGCGACGAGCGCAACAGCTCGTACCTGCGATCCCCGAGCAGCCGCCGGGCCCGGCCTTCCACCGCCAGCAGCGTTCGTCGCGCCTCCGCAACGTACCGGCGCCCTCGCGCCGTGAGCCGCACCACCTTGGCCCGGCCGTCCTCGGGATCGGGCACCCGGCGGACGTAGCCCCTGCCCTCCAGGTCGTCCACCAGGAGCATCATTCCCTGTTTCGTCATCCTGGCCCGCCGGGCCAGCTCGGTGAGCCGGGTCCCGGTCCGCCGGTCGATGTTCATGAACACCGCCGCGTGCCCGGCCCGGACGTCCGGATATCCCCGCTCCGCCAGGCCCTGCACCAGCTCGTCGGCCAGGGCCCGCTGCGCTTCCTGGAGGAGCCGTCCGAGGTGAGGCTGAGCCACGGACCGATCCTCCCACCGGACGGGCAGGACCGTCGACTCGGTTGACGAGTCATGGGCCGAGATCTGAGGAGAAGGTCTCCCCGGCGCCAGGTCCCGACAGACTCCTCTTTCCCGAGCGGGTTGACCGGCGCGTCCGCGACGGACAGGCTGGGACGACCGTGGTCACCTGGCGGGAGTTCGCGGGAGCTCGTCCGGACCTCGCGGAGGCCGGAAGGACCCTCCTGTATCAGTACGGCGTCGGACTCGCGTTCGTCGCCACAGTCCGGCCGGAC
>Ga0307278_10000570_pt1 | contig 18521 bp, 23 predicted proteins | sample ER_DNA_117_FD_194482 | JGI IMG/M metagenome (GOLD analysis project Ga0307278, IMG submission 194482) | Bulk soil microbial communities from the East River watershed near Crested Butte, Colorado, United States - ER_DNA_117 | ecosystem: Environmental > Terrestrial > Soil > Floodplain | place...
AGGGCGCGGCGGTCGCCCAGCGCAAGCGCACCGGTGGCTCGTCGCCCAAGACCCGCCAGGAGCTCTACGAGGAAGCCAAGCGCCGGAACCTGCCGGGTCGTTCCAAGATGGGCCGGGACGAGCTGGCCCGCGCACTCGGCCGCAAGTAGCGAAGCTGCACGTCGTCCAGACCCTACAGCTCGATCCCCGACACAGGGTGCGGCACGTAGGGCTCCTCGAGCCGCGCGATGTCCTCGTCGCCGAGCGCGAGCTGCTCGGCCGCGAGCGCGTCCTCCAGGTGCTCGAGCTTGGTCGCGCCCACGATCGGCGCAGCCACGCCCGGCTTGTGCAAGAGCCAGCAGAGCGCGACCTGGGCGGTGGAGACGCCCCGTTGGGCTGCCATCTCGGCGGCGCGCTCGATCACAGGCATGTCGAGGTCGGGCCGGTACAGCGAGTCGACGAACGGGTCGGTGTTGGCCCGGGTGGTCCGCCGCTCGCCGCTCGCGGTGACGGTCCCCGCCAGCAGTCCGCGCGCCAGCGGGCTCCAGGGGATGCACCCGACCCCCTGGTCGAGGCACTGCGGGATCATCTCCCGCTCCTCCTCGCGGTAGATCAGGTTGTAGTGGTTCTGCATTGAGACGAAGCGGGTTGCCGCCACATGCTGTGCCTTCGCGAACTGCCAGGCGTACATGCTGCTGGCGCCGAGGTATCGGGCCTTGCCGGCCTTCACGACGTCGTGGAGGACGTCCATGGTCTCCTCGATCGGCGTCAGGCTGTCCCAACGGTGGATCTGGTAGAGGTCGACGTAGTCGAGCCCGAGCCGCTCCAGTGAGGCGTCGATCGAGGCGAGGACGTGCTTGCGGGACAGGCCGCGGCCATTCTCGCCGGCCATCGTCCTGCCGTGCACCTTGGTGGCGACGACGTACTCCTCACGCGACCCGAACAGCTTGCGGAGCAGGCGCCCGGTCACGATCTCGCTCTGTCCGCCGTTGTAGACGTCGGCGGTGTCGAAGAAGATCACCCCGCCGTCGACGGCCCGCCTGACGATCGGCTCCGCCGCCGCCTCGTCGAGCGCCCACCGGCGCGACTCGTGCCTGCCATAGCTCATCATCCCCAGGCACACGCGCGAGACGCGCAGGCCGGTGCTCCCCAGGTTCACGTACCGCATCGCAGCCTCCTTCGGAGATCGCGGCCACGGTAGCGGCGCAGCGCTCGTCACCGCCGGTGCGCGATGGTTGTTCCGTCCCTGGAGGTATCGCCGGACCGAGGTCCTCTGGCGCCCGGGGGGCCGGATGGCCTACCCGCTCCCGCCAGGATCGCGTGGACGATGTGCTCGGCGTCCCTGTCGATGCCGGGAAGGAATCCCGACGACATGGCATAGAGGAAGTACAGGCCCACGAAGTACAGCCCCGGCTGGTTGGCGACGACCCCGCGGTGGTGGGTCGGCTCGTTCCCGCTCGCATCGAACACCGGGAGGTCGATCCATGAGAAGTCGGGACCGAACCCGGTGCACCAGACGACGTTGGCCACCTCCAGGATCTGTTGGTCCGCCAGGAGGGGGTGGCCGTCGCGCATCCCGACGACCCTGGGAACACGTTGGATCCCGGCGGCGGTGAGGTCCTTGGGCTTGACCCGGACCAGCGGCGCGCCGTGGGCGATGAGCCTGGGGCGCAGCTTGCGGCCGATCGGCGTGTCCACCGTCAGCAGGCGATGGCCGACGAACCGGAACAACAGGGGCTGGAAGATGTACCGTGCCGCCGCGCCCTCGATCCGGAACGGGACATGGCCAGACTCCTTCCCCGCCAGCCAGGTCGGGTGCCGGCCGGCGACCTCGAGGGCGATCTCGGCTCCCGAGTTGCCGGCTCCGACCACGAGGACGCCGCCTTCCTGGAGCTGGGAAGGGTTGCGATAGCCGGCCGAATGGAGCTGGACAACGTCGGGACTGAGGTCGGTGGCGAAGGGGGGCACCCGGGGGACCTGGAAGGTCGCCATGGCGACCACCACGTTGTCGGCCTCCCAGCTCCGGTCGCCCGCGACGACCACGAACCGGCCGTTGTCCCTGGCGAGCCGGTCCACCCGGACGCCGGTGCGGACCGGGAGCTGGAACCGGGTCGCATAGGCCTCCAGGTAGTCGGCCACCTGGTCCTTGGTGGGGAACGAGTGGGCCGGAGCGGGGAACGGCATCCCGGCCAGCGCGTTGTAACGGGCCGGGGTGAACAGTCGAAGCGAGTCCCAGCGCTTTCGCCAGGCGTCGCCGACCCGCTGATGGGCGTCCAGGATCAGGAACGGCCGCCCCCGCCTGGCCAGATGATGGCCGACCGACAGGCCCGCCTGGCCGCCACCGATGACCACCGTCTCAATCCGCTCTGGCTCACGCTGGGGCATGCTCGCCTCCGGCTCGTCGCGCTCACTTGACGCCAGCAACGCTACGAGCGGTCGCGGGAACGTCCGATGGGGAGTTCTCCCCAGGCCGTGAGCCCGTGCTGCATGGCGAACAGCGCGGCCGCTGCGCGGGTCGAGACCCCGATCTTGGCGTAGGCGTTCTGGACGTGGTGGTCGGCGGTCTTGACCGAGATCCCGAGCCGACGCGCGACCTGCTTGGTCTGCAAGCCACGAGCGAGGAGGGCGACGACCTCGACCTCGCGCTCGGTCAGCCCCGCCGGCCGCCCGATCCGCGGAGCCCGCTGCCCGGCCACCTCCAACACCGCGGTGACGGCGTCGGGGTCGAGCCGTCCGGCACCGGCTTCCCGGCCGAGGGTCTCGGCGGCCTGTCCGGGCGACAGCGCCGCCCGGTGCGGCCGTGGCTCGGTCATCGCCTGGTAGGCGTCGGCGGCGGCGATCAGGCGCGCGGCCGGCGTGAGGGCCAGGCCGGTCGCGCCGCGGTGGTAGCCCGAGCCATCCAGGCGCTCGTGGTGGAAGCTGGCGACCGAAGCGGGCGCGGCAAGGAACTCCGAGCGCGTCAGGACGCGCTCGGAGTAGTAGGCGTGCAGCCTGACCCGCTCCCAGTCGTCTGACGTCAGCGGCGCCGCCTTCTGCCAGATGCGGACCGGGACCGCCACCCGCCCGAGGTCGTGCACCAGCGCTCCGCGCCGGATCCTCACCAGCTCAGCGGCCTCGAGCCGGCACTGCCGCGCCGCCGCCGTCGCCAGCTCGGCGACGCCGGCCGAGTGGCCGACCAGGTACGGCGAGGCAAGGTCGGCGAAGTCGCCCATCGCCGCCAGGGCACGGTCGATCGCCTCGCCCTCCAGGGTCAACCGCGGGCCGGGCTCGCAGGCGAGCGTCTCCTCCCAGGCCAACGCATCGGCGTCGGGCGCCAGGAGCTCCGCAGCCGCGTCGGCGAGCGGGGTGGCCACGGCCGGGTCGAACGCGCCTCCCGCCCGCCTGCGGATCACCCGTGCGGCCAGCTCCGCACCGCCGAGCATGCGCTGGAACGCGGCGTCGCGGGCCACGGAGGCGATCCGCACCGGCAGCGGGATCTCCTCCCGGCTGGCCCGACCGGGCAGGCCCTTGCCGTCCCAACGCTCGACCAGGTACGCGAACAGGCCCTGCATGGACGCGGGCAGGCCGAGCCGATCAGTCAGCATCTGGGCCACCTCGCAGAACGCGGTGACGTGGGCCTTGAAGTCCCTGGCCGCTCTCGGCATGCCACGCGCGATCTGCATGGCCCGTACCGGCGCCGGGCTGCCCGAGCTGGCGAGCGCCCGCATGAACCCCGCCGTCATCTCGGTCCGCGACCCGAACCTGGCCGGCATGGCATAGGTCGTCAGCGCGTCGTCGCCGCCGAAGGTCTCGGCGGCGACCTCCGCATCGGCGGTGCAGCCGACGTAGAACAACAGGCACGCATAGTAGGTCTGTGACGCCGTGTTCGAGTCGACGCCCAACAACTCGCCGAGCCGCATCGCCAGCAGCGTGCTCTGCAGGCCGTACTCGAGGGGCACGCCGATTCCGAGGTCCGTCGCCAGCGACAGCGCCGCGATCACCTCAGCGGCACGGACCCGTTCCCCGCCCCGGGATGCTTCATCTGCCACCATTGGACAGTACCCGGGTCCCGCGTCCTGGTGCGAGTGCTCTCGCCACGCGGGCTGCGGCTAGGTGTGACACAGGCGGGCAGGAACCCGACCAGGTCCTTGAGGAGTCCCGCTGGGAGGCGGGCGGCCAGGACGACCAGCAGCGCCCACAGGGCGATCATGACCGCAGCCGCGACCACGACGGGCTGCAGCCAGCTGCTCATGGCGCACCCCAGCCAGGCCTGGGCTACCCGTGCCCCCCTGCGTGGCGGGTCGGACGGCGCTGAGGTCCAGTCGATGCGCACCGCCGTCCTCTTGGAGCGCCACCGGCGCCCTGCGCCGCCGGCCCCCGCTCGCCGCAGGCGGGCGCGCTGGATCGCGGCGTTCCTCACCACCCACACCCGCGGCTGATCGGCGGGGCGGAGCATGGTCGACGCCCCGCATCAGCGCACCACCAGGGCCAGCAAGGTCCCGAATCCGGCCAGGCCCACGACCAGCCAGGCCACCGAGTCGCCGACGTGGCCGCCGTGCAGGCCGCGCAGCATGGCCGCGGCCGGGTCCCAGACTCGGGCGACCCCGCCGCGCAGGCGCGCCGGCAGCCGGTCGGGGTAGAGGGCGGCGAGCGCGAGCCCGAGGCCGAGCAGCGCCGAGAGGACCGCCCCCAGGGCCGGGCTGGTGAGGTGGACCGGCGGGTGGGGCCTGGACGACGCCGGGTCTCGGGCGCCCTGGAGCACGGCGGCCGCGTACGCCTGCCGGTCGGTGAAGCGGTCGGCGGCGTCCTGGACCGCGCCGGCCAGCCCCGGCGCAAGGCCAATGGCCAGGGCGCCGGCAAGCAGCAGGACAGCCGGGACGACCTGGGTGGCGTGCACCTGCGGGTGGCGCAGGGCCGCCTCGTCGGGTGCCCGGGGCCCGGAGGCCGCCGGGGCCTGCGGTGGCCCGAGGCCGAGGAACACCCGTCCGGTCGCCCGCAGCAGGGCGGCCGAGGTGAGCGCGGCCACGACCACGTACAGCCCGATCAGCCAGGGGAAACCGGCCTCGAAGGCCGCCTCCTCCATCAGCGCCTTGCCCAGGAAGGTCCCGAACGGCGGCACTCCGGCCAGCCCGAGCGCGCCAACGGTCATGAGCGCCGCCGCCCACGGCAGGTGCCGGCCCCTGCCCTGGAGCCGCCGTTCGCCGACGTCGTGCAGGTGGTGCTCGACGATCCCCACCGAGATGAACAGCGAGCCCTTGACCAGGCCGTCGGCGAGCAGGTACAGGACGGCGCCCCCGGCCCCTACCGGCCCGAGGAGCGCGAACCCGGCCAGCGTCAGACCGACGTGGCTGATGGTGGCGTACGCCAGCATCCGTGCCAGGTGGTGCTGGAGCAGGCACATCACCCCTCCGACCAGGGCGGTGGCCACGGCCCCGAGCAGCAGGACGCCGCGGACCCCCTCGGCGCCGGCGAGGGAGGCCGAGAACACCGTCCAGTAGACACGGGCGACGGCGTACAGGCCGAGCTCCGACACCACGCCGGCGAACAGCACGCCGACAACGGTCGGAGCCAGCGCGTAGGCGTCGGCCAGCCAGAAATGGAACGGCACAACCGCCGCCTTGACGAAGAAGCCCACCATGAGCAGGAGGAACGCCACCACCACGAGGCGGTCGGCCGGCCCCTTGGCAAGGGCCTGGCCCAGCTGGGCGAGGTTGAGGGCGCCGGTGCGGCCGTAGAGCAGGGCGATGCCACCCAACAGCAGGATCGCCCCGACCGAGTTGGTGATGGCGAAGTTGAGGGCCCCACGGACCGATCCCGGGTCGGTCGTCCGATAGCCGGCCAACGCGTAGGCGGCCACGCTGAACAGCTCGTAGAACACGAACATGTTGAACAGGTCGCCGCTCAGGCAGAAGCCGACGATGCCGGCCAGGAAGACGAGCATGAGGCCGTGGTGGAGGGTACGGACGGCCTCGAAGGTGCGCCAGGAGAAGGTCAGGGCGGCGGTGGCCAGCACGCCGGCCAGGGTGGCCAGGCCGGCGCCGACCGGGTCGACGGTGAAGGCCACACCGAGGACGATCCCGTCGCGTGGCGTCCAGCCTCCGAACCAGTAGACGACCGGCCCCTCCAGGCACCTGGCCAGCAGGGCAAGGCCGAGCGCGGCCACGATGGCCGCCGTGACCACGGCGGCCGCGTCGGCCACGCGCCGCGGGCAGATCGGCGCCAGCCCGACCAGGGCGGCGGCGACCAGCAGGGGAAACGCGACCGCCAGGGCCGGCAGGGCGTCCACGCTCAGTCCTGCTCCGACTTGAGCCGCTCCGGGTCGAGCGTGCCGTGATGCTTGTGGGCCTGCACGGCCAGGGCGAGCAGCAGCGCCGAGACGGTCGCCCCGACCACGATGTCGGTGAGGGTGAGGGCACCCACCACCGGGTCGACGGCCTTGGTGCCGACGGGGACGTCCAGGAAGACCGGGGCCGTGCCGCCCCGCTCGAAGCCGACCGACAGCAGCAGGACGTAGGTGGAGGACTGGGCCACCGACAGGCAGATGATGGCGTGGACCAGGTTGCGGCTGGTGACGATCCCGTACAGCCCCACCAGCAGCAGCCAGGCCGCCACCGCGTACGGCAGGAACCTCATGTGACCTCACCCGGCCGGCGGATGACGAGGGTCTGTTCCAGGAACTCCGAGAGCAGCAGCACGAACCCGCCGGCCACCTCCAGGCCGACGGCCAGGTTGATGGGCGGGATCGTTCCCGCCGACAGCAGCGCCCCCGGCTGGCCGAGGGGCAGGACGTTGGCCAGGAACGCCGCACCGGCGCCGACGCCGAGCAGGCCGATGGCCACATAGCCGGCCGCGCCCACCGCCTCGGCCGAGTCGGTCAGGAGCTCGGGGCTGACCCGCCGCAGGGTCACGTACTCGCCGGACAGGTAGACCAGCAACGCGGCGGTGGCCAGCACGACCCCACCTTGGAACCCGCCACCCGGCGTCAGGTGCCCATGGGCGACGACGTAGAGGCCGAAGAGCACCACCGGCCCGACCAGGGTCAGGCCGATCACCCGGACCGCGTTGGAGGTCGCGGGGGCGTGTCGGTCGGCGGCGTCCTCGTCGGGCGGCTGCTCGGTCTCGTCGCGTTGCGCCCGCAGCAGGATGGCCACCCCGAGCACGGCCGCGAACAGGATGTACTCCTCGCCCATGGTGTCGACCCCGCGGTAGTCGAAGGTGACCGAGGCGACCACGTTGGTGGCCTTGCGCTCGGCCACCGCGACCTGGTTCAGGACGTCCCCATAGGGGCCGGCGTAGACGCCGTAGTCGGGCAGGCCGGTCAGCCCCCACAGCAGCAGGGCACCGGCCGCGGCGGCCGCGGCCAGGAACACCCGCCGGCGCAGCCCGGGCGTCACCGGTCGTCCCGCCCGCGGCTGCCCTCGAGGGCACGGACCTTGGCCAGGGCGAGCAGGACCATCATGGGCAGCGCGACCGCCCCGACGGTGATCTGGGAGAGGCCGACGTCGGGCGCCTGGAAGACAAGGAACATGATCCCGAGGACGAGGCCGTAGAAGCTGGCGACGATCGCCTGGTTGAGCGGGTCGCGGGTCAGCACGACGGCGGTGCCGGCGGCCGCGACCAGCAGGAACACCGTGACCTCGAGGACGATCATGGACCACTTCCCCTTTCCCGCTCCTCCTCGCGCACCGTCCACTCGCCGAACTCGCGGATGCGTGCCGCCCTGGCCGTGGCGTGGCCGAGCACCGGGTTGGTGACGACCAGCACGAGCGCGACCAGCACGGCCTTGACGCCGGCGGCCGAGAGACGCTCCTCGAGCACCACGGCGGCGGCGATGGCCACCGGAGCGACCACCGCGGCCGGGGTGGTGTAGTGCAGGCGGTCGTAGGCGTCGCGCATGACCAGCACACCGAGGCAGGAGAAGAGCGTGACCACGACACCGAGCCCCAGCAGGGCGACCACGGCCAGGTCGCGGGGGCTCATATCCAGCGCTCCAGGAAGCGGGCGAACACCAGGCCGCCGGCGAACGACAGCAGGGCCAGCGCCAGCGCCAGGTCGAAGTAGATCGACCGGTCGTACGCCTGGGCCAGCAGCACCAGGACCAGGGTGTCGACGGTCCCGGCCAGCTCGAGCCCGACCAGCCGGTCGACCGGGCTGCCGCGCAGGCACACCACCCCGCAGGGCACCAGCCCGGCCAGCAACGCCAACGCCGCCACCGCCCACTCGTTCATCGGTCCCGATCCTCCAGCATGCTGGGCGGCACCGGCGAGCCGGGCGCAGGGACGAGCTGGTGGACCAGCAGCTCGCCTTCGCCGCCCTCGACCCCGACCACCACGGTGTTGGGGGACATCGAGACCAGTGCCGTCACCAGCGCCCGGCGGCCTGCCGAGCGGGCGTCGTCGGCTTCACCGGGGAAGGGCACGACCCGGAACACGCCCCGCACGGGGTGGCCGGTGCAGTGACGCCACAGGGCGACGGCCAGCAGCCAGCAGTCGCCGAGGACCTGCCAGGGGAGCTGGCGGACGTCCCGCAACCAGTGCAGGTCCAGCCGGAACCGCACGAGGTCCTGGGACCGCACCAGCTCGGCCGCGGTGGCGGCGACGGCGGCCGCGACCAGGCCGACGACCACCTCGGCCGCGGCGAAGCTGTCGACGAAGGCCAGCCACAGGAGCACCAGCGGCAGGTACCAGGCGATCCAGAATCCCACTCTCCGGGCCATTCACGGCGCTCCTGCTCGACGGCTCGGGGCCAAGAATACGGGCACCGTCGGCCGGGAAGCGTAGGACTCCCTGGTTCACTCAGGTTCGCCGCGGGCGTGCCGAATCGATTACCGGAACCGTGCCGGGACCACCGGAGATCCCGGATCGTGCGCCGAGATCTGGAGCAGGGAGAAGCGACCGCGTGGACGACCAGTGGTCGAAGGGGCGGGCCGGTACCCGGCTGGCGACGGTCGGGCTGGCGGCCGTGCTGGTGTTGCTGACCGGGTTTGCCCTGTGGGCGGCCTACATCACCAGCCGAGCCGCCCGGCAGGCCGACCATTTCAACCGCCTCAGCGACGCCTACCAGCAGGCTCGCTTCGCGGTCGCGGCCGAGGAGTCGTTGGAGCGCAAGTACCGCCTGGAGCCAGGCCCCGAGGTGCGCGAGCGGTACCGGCAGGCTGTCACCGCACTGGTCGCCGCGCTCGATGTGGTCCATGACCGCGGGGACCGGGAAGATCGGCTGCTGGCACAGCGGCTCGAGGCGCAGCACGCCCGCTACCTGGCCGCGATCGGGCGGATGTTCGCAGCCGTTGATGCCCATGACGCCGCGCGGGTGCTGAGCATCGACAATGATCAGGTCGATCCGCTGTTCAGCGAGATCGAGCAGCAGGTCGATGCGGCCGCCGATGCCCACCACGCCCAGGCGTTGTCGAGCCTGCACGCTCTGCGCAGCGCCGAGACCCTGGTGGAGGTGGCGACCCCGACCGCGTTCGCCGTTGGCCTTGGGCTCTTGGGCGTGTTCTGGACGATCATGGTGGGCTACCAGCGGCGCACCGAACATCAGGCGGCCGAGAACCAGCACCAGGCGCTGCACGATGCGCTCACGGGCTTGCCCAACCGGGCCCTGCTGCGCGACCGCATCGCCCAGGCGCTCCATCAAGCCGACCGGGAGCTCAACCCCGCCGCTCTCCTGCCGCTCGACCTCGACCGGTTCAAGGAGGTCAACGACACCCTCGGCCACCATCACGGCGACCAACTGCTGGTGCAGGTCGGGGACCGCCTCCGCGGCCGGTTGCGGGAGGTCGATACGGTGGCCCGGCTCGGCGGCGACGAGTTCGCCGTTCTCCTCCCCAGGATCGCCACCGCCGAGGGCGCCGTGGCGGTCGCCGGCAAGCTCCAGGCCGCCTTCGACGAACCGTTCAGGTTGGACGACCTCGCCTTGGACGTGGATACCAGCATCGGCGTGGCCCTGTATCCAGAGCATGCCGGCAACCCCGACGAGCTGCTGCAGCACGCCGACATCGCCATGTACGTGGCCAAGGACACCCACGCCGGCTTCGTGCTCTTCGACCCCAAGCAGGACCAGCACAGCCCCCGACGCCTCGCCCTGCTCGGCGAGCTGCGCCGCGCCCTCGAGCAGCAGCAACTGGTGCTGCACTACCAGCCGAAGGTCGACACCCACACCGGCCAGCTCCTGGGGGTGGAGGCGCTGGTGCGCTGGCGGCACCCCACCCACGGCCTGCTCCTTCCCGGCGAGTTCATCCCGCTGGCCGAGCGGACCGGGCTCATCGGCCCGCTCACCAGCTACGTCCTGGACGCCGCCCTGCGCCAGTGCAGCGACTGGCGACAGGCCGGCCACGAGCTGGCCATCGCGGTCAACGTGTCCGCCCGCAGCCTGCTCGACCTCGACTTCCCCGACCAGGTCGCCGGCCTGCTCGCCCGCTGGGAGGTTCCCGCGCGGCTGCTGGGGGTGGAGATCACCGAGAGCACCATCATGGCCGACCCGACCCACGCCCTGGAGATCCTCGGCCGGCTCAACACCATGGGCGTGGAAATCGCCATTGACGACTTCGGCACCGGCTACTCCTCGATGGCTCACCTCAAGATCCTTCCCGTGGACGAGCTCAAGGTCGATCGGTCATTCGTGTCACAGATGACCAGCAACGCCAGCGATGCGGTGATCGTCCGGTCCACCGTGGACCTGGGCCGCAACCTCGGCCTGCGGGTGGTCGCCGAGGGGGTCGAGGACTCCCGGACCTTGCTGGAGCTCGATGCACTCGGGTGCGACGCGATCCAGGGCTACTACATCAGCCGGCCCGTGGCTGCCGATGAGCTCGTCCAATGGCTCCAGCGACAGCCAGTCCCTCAACACCCAGTCGAGGCCGTCGATTGAGGACCACATGAGCAGGCGAGCCTGGAACGGGTATCTCGTGGTGGCCGCGGTGGCGGTGGGCGGCTACTTCCTGACCCCCAACGACAGCTGGACCCAGACGCTCTACGCCGAGCTGGTCGGGCTGTTGGCGACCGCGGCGATCGTGGCCGGCGTGGGGAAGCATCGGCCGGCCGCCAGGGCGGCCTGGTTGTGGTTGGCCGCCGGTCAGCTCCTGAACGTGCTCGGCACCCTGGCCGAGGCGGTCATCGGGCGGGTGCTGCACCTGGCGACCTGGCCGTCGGCCGCCGACGTGCTGTGGCTGGGTCTGTACCCCGGCCTGGTCATCGGGCTGTTGCTGCTGATCCGCCGGCGTACCCAAGGCCACGACTGGGGCAGCCTGGTCGACGCCACCACCATCACCACCGGACTGGGGTTGCTGTCGTGGGTGTTCCTGATCCGCCCGGTGGCCGACGACAGCTCCCTGTCGTTGGTCGCCCGAGTGGTCAGCATCGCCTACCCGGTGGGCGACATCCTGGTCCTGGCCATGGTGACGCGGCTGCTGGTCGGCGCCGGCAGCCGCAGCCTGGCGTTTCGCCTGCTGGCGGGGGCGCTGCTCCTCTATCTGGCCGGGGACGCCACCTGGGCGGTGATCAACTACGTCGGGCTGGAACCCGGCCCGGCCGCGGTCAGGCTGCTGCAGATGAACTTCCTCACCGCCTACGTGCTGGTCGGCGCGGCAGGGCTGCACCCCTCGGTCCGCGAAGTCGGTGAACCGGCGACGCGGCGGACGCTGCGGCTCAGCCCGGCCCTGCTGGGACTGCTCACGCTCGCCTCACTGCTGGCCCCCGCCATCCTCGCCTACCAGGTGTGGCGCCAGGACATCACCGACGGTGTGGCCATCGCGGTCGGCTCGATGGCGCTGTTCTTGCTGGTGGTGACCCGGATGGCCCAACTGCTGCGCCAGATCGAACGCCAGTCCAAGCAGCTCAGCCAGCTCACCCGGGTCGATGACCTGACCGGGCTGCCCAACCGGCGGGCCTGGTCGGCGGAGCTGCCCATCGGGATCGAACGGGCCCGCCGCGACCAGGTCGCCCTGTCGATCGCCCTGCTCGACCTGGACCACTTCAAGCGATTCAACGACGAATACGGCCACCAGGCAGGCGACCGGCTCCTCAAGAGCGCCACCGCCGCCTGGTCGGCACAGCTGCGCGCAGTGGACCAGCTGGCCCGATACGGCGGTGAGGAATTCATCGCCCTGCTCCCGGGCGCCACCGCTGAGCTGGCGACCGGCGTGCTGGAACGCCTGCGGGCCGCCACACCGGCCGGGACCGCATCGAGGTCGCGGCCGACCAGACCCCCACCGACGCGCGATCAAGCACCGGTCAATAGCTGAAGGTGGTGGCGCCGTCGTCGCCGATCCACTGCCACATGGGAACGGTGCCGCCCAGCTCGGCGCGCTCGATGAGCTGGCCCTTGTCGAGCTTCCTGGCGTCGAAGCAGATGGGGCAGACCAGGTAGCGGCCTTCGGCCTTGGCGTACCGGTCGACCAGCTCGGCCAGCGGCGGGCAGCCCTCGCAGGCGACCCCGGTGGCGACGCCCTCCAGCGTCAGCCGGGTCGCCTCTTTGGTCAGGAACATGAGCGTCGGGCGGCCCTGCTCGGCCGCGCCGACGGCGACCAGGAAGGCCACGGTGACCCGCTCGGGATCCTCGAGCCCGGTGGTCAGACTGATGACGGCCTTTCCTGCCATGGCTGCCTCCATTCGCGCTGCCTGCCTTCCGGGCAGCCTATGGAGGGCCGAGGTCGGGAGCATGCGTGAATCTACGGGGTTTCTGGGTGGAGAGGCAGCCTCGGGCTGTCAATCAGGCAAGCGGGGGCTAGGCTGACCTGCCCGCCACAACGCGTCCGCCGCAACGGGTGCAGCCCGAGGCTGCCCAGGCCGTCTAGCCACCGACAGTGACCGTCAATCTGCCGAGCCCGCATGCCTGTTTGAGCGGGGGGGTGCCAGGCGTACAGTTGTGCGCGTTGTTCCTGATCGTGCCAGCCCCCCGGACCCAGCCCCCGTCCGGCCCTTCCCACGCGACGGCCTGCTGGTCCGTTCGGCATCCTCCGCGCCTTGCTGCTAGGCCTGCCGACCGGTTCGCCAGTCCGGTACCAGAAAGGCAGCGCCATGCCCATTGACCCTACCGACCTGGCCAAGAGCATCGGCGCCCTGGGCGGCCTCGACCCCGAACGGGGCCTGGCCCCGACCCTGCAGCAGATCGTCGACTCGGCAAAGCAGCTGTTCGCCGCCGATGGGGCCGGGCTGATGCTGATCGACGCCGAGGGCCAGCTGCGCTGGGCCAGCGCCTCGGACCAGACCGCCCAGACGCTCGAGGATGGCCAGGAGCGGCTGGCCAAGGGGCCGTGTGCGGTGGCGTTCAGCCAGCGGCTCCCGGCCGCCATCCGGGACATCCGCACCGAACCAGACTGGGCCGAGTTCGCCCAGGTGCTGCTCGGCGAGGGGATCTGCGCGGGGCTGAGCGTGCCGGTGGAGCTGGACGGGGGGACCATCGGCACCTTGGACATCTATGCGGGGCAGCCGCGGGACTGGAGTCCCAGCGACGTGGCGGCCCTGCAGGCCTATGCCGGGCTGGTGGCCAGCCTGCTCGCGGCGGCGGTGACCGCCCAGGTGAAGGGGCGCCTGGCCGACCAGCTGCATGCGGCGTTGGAGCATCGCTGGCTGATCGAGCAGGCCAAAGGGGTCGTCATGGGCCGGGAGCGGCTGGACGCCCAGGCCGCCTTCGAGCGGCTGCGGGGGGCGGCCCGGTCCTCGACCCGCCGGCTGGCTGATGTGGCCAAGGACGTGACGGCCGGCCAGCCCCTGCCCGCCGACCGACGCACGCTGGCCAGGGGACGCGCCGAGCAGGCCAAGGATCGGGAGACCGGCTCCTGACGGAGTTGGTTGGTACTACCATTCCAGCCCACCGGGCGGTTCCCGCGGCGACGCGCTGACCGCCGACCTGATTCGACGGTGGAACCCGAAGGCGGTGCTCGCGCTCGGTGACGTGCAGTACGAGGCCGGAGAGCTGCCCAACTTCCAGCAGGCCTACGACCGGTCCAGGGGCGCGTTCAAGGCCAAGACCTACCCGGTGGTCGGGAACCACGAATACCTGGGCGGCGACGGCGCGGCCGGCTACGGCGTCTACCGGCTGATCATGTACCCGGACCGCTGGATCGGGGCCTCAAAGGAGTGGACGGCAACACCTACGACCGCACCGGCCAGCGCTGCCACTTGACGAACCGCGGGCGGTCAGCTGGTGCGGAGCCCGTGCAGCACACGCTGGAGCAGGGCCAGGTCGGGACGGTCGGCGGCGTGGACCGGCCGGTGGACGACGACGAGCTGCTCGTCGGCCATGTCACCGACCAGGATGCGGACGACGCCGAGGGGGAGGTGCAGCCTCGCCGAGACCTCGGCGATGGACAGCAGGTCGCGGCAGAGGGTGATGATGGCCCGCTGTTCCACGGTGAGCTTCGGGGGCGGCGCCGCGGTGGAGGTGGTGGACACCAGCGCCTCGATCTCCAGGGCGGCGTCCCCGGTCGGCCGGGTGCGCCCGCCGGTCATGGCATAGGGGCGGACCCGTCGCGGATCGGATCCTGGCTGGCCCCCGAAGCTGCTCATGGCGGTGCCCTATCTGGTGGGTACTCAGGGCGGGAGGGCGGCTTGGAGCTCGGCCCGCAGCCTGGGAGTGAGGACGTCGCCGGTGCGGCTGACGAGCACGGTCATCTCGTAGGCAACAACGCCAACGTCGCAGGAGGAGGCGGCCAGCACCGTCAGGCAGGAACCGTCGCTGATCGCCATGACCACCAGCAGGCCCCGGTCCATCTCGACCACCGTATGTCGGACCAGCCCGCCGTCCATGCAGCGGGCACCGCCCTGGGTCAAGCTGGCCAGCCCGGAGGCGATGGCGGCGAGCTGGTCGGCCTTGGGCCGGTCCAGCCGTTCGGAGACCGCGACCGGCAGCCCGTCGGCCGAGACGACCATCGCATGGGCCACCCCCGGGGTGCGTCTGGCGAAGTTGCCGACCAGCCAGTTGAAGTCGCTGGCTTCGGTGCTGAGCTCCGGCATGGCGGTCCTGACGCTGTGGCGTCGATGACCACGGCCGGGCCGCGGCCACGTTGGTCGTTGGGAGCATACTGCGGACTTCGCCGGAGCGACACGCCCAGTCGTGCTACCCTCGAAGCAGCACGGGTTCACGGTTGACTCGGTACGTCACAGTCGAGCTTGTCCCTTTGCCGCAGGCGCCCCCCGGCGTCGGCGTGATCGATACCTCCAAGACCACGGAGGGAGGGACAACCAGCATGACTGTTGGAACCGTCAAATGGTTCAACGCCAACAAGGGCTACGGCTTCATCCAGCCCGAGGCCGGCAACGACGTGTTCGTGCACGCCAGCGCCATCCAGGACGGCGACTCGTTGCAGGATGGCCAAGCCGTCGAGTTCGACGTCACCCAGGGCCAGAAAGGCCCCCAGGCCGCCAACGTGCGGCCGGTCGCAACCCCGTAGCCGCGGCGTAGGCGCAGGTCCGGCCGTCGGTCCGCAGGGAGCGGCTGGCCGGCTGCTCCTGAGTGAGGAGGCCACCATGGCCCCACTGTTGCAGTCCGCCACCACCCCTTCCGGAGGCGACGCCGTCGTCACCGTGCGCGGCGACATCGACACCAACACCGCCGGCCAGCTGTGGCAGTACCTGAGCTACCTGGTCGGCCAGGGCCACCACCACATCGTGCTGGACCTGCGCGGGATGATCCTGATCGACTCGGCCGGGGTCGAGATCCTGGCCAGGGTGTCGGCCTGGACCCGCCGCAAGGGCGGCGAGCTCGTCCTGAGGTCGGTGAGCCCGGCCCTGGCCGAGCAGCTGGAGCTGGCCCGCCTGACTGAGGCCCACCGGCACCATCCCTCGGCCGCTGACCGGCAACCGCCACCTCACGCCCGGTGACCTCGTCCGAGAGGACCATGCCGGAGGGCAGGGGCCTGTCCCCGGAGCTGTTGCAGCAGCTGACCTTGGCCATCCTCGACCACCCGGCCGGGGAGGGCCTGCGGATGATCAAGATGGTCCGCTCCTACCTCGAGACCTGGGAGACCTTCCTGCAGGACCGGCACGAGCTCGTCGACCATCTCCGTGCCGCCCACCACGGCGGCTCCTCGTGTCTGGAGGCCGATCCGGCCAGTCTCAACCGCCGGCACTGGCAGGCACACGGCAGCGACCTGACCAGCTTCCTGAGCGCCCACCCGGTCCAGGGATGACGTCCGGCGCCGGGACGCCCACTGACGATGCGCCACTGCCAAAGCAGGCGGCGCGAGGAGTTGACCCGAGCATGGCCCGTCTCGGAGGTACGCCCCGGATGCTGCCCGACCAGCCGGTGCCGGTCGTCGACCCCGAGGTCGAACGGCTCGCACACGTGGTGGTGGACGGCTTGATCGAACGGTTGGCGGCCGAGCCGGCGGTCCCGGCGACCAGCCTGCTCGACAACCTGGCCGAGCAGCTCCAGCAGGCCGCGAGCCTGCGTCGGCTCAACGTCATGCGCCGCCTGCCCGGGTCGGCGTCAGCCGCCTGGTCCCCCGCGACCCCGCGGCGGGCGGCGCCGCGGGCGGCCGCGGGCGACAACCCACAACCCCAGGCCTAGGCAGACCGGCCGGGGCATGGACAACCAAAGCGACCCAGCGGGGCTTGCCCAGCTATCTGCTATGCTCGACCGTACCTTATCGAGCGAGGGCGATCTGTCCTCGCGGTCGTCACAAGCCACGTACTTCGTTCGTACGCACGCCGGCTTCCCGGCGCAGGTCGTCCGCGCGCCGTCCGGCACTTGCGGCGCCCGACCACACCGAACGGAGTGTCGTCCACACTTGCCCGCAACCCTTTCCACCTCACCCCCCGCCCCAGCCGCAGCCGGGAGCTCCTTCGCCCAGCTCGGCATCCCTTCGATCCTGGCCACGGCCCTGACCGCCCGCGGCATCACCACGCCCCGCCCGATCCAGGCCCGCACGCTGCCCGACGCGCTCGCCGGCCGGGACGTCCTCGGCCGGGCCGAGACCGGCTCGGGCAAGACGCTGGCGTTCGGGCTGCCGCTGCTGGTCCGTACCGCCGCCGCGCGCGGCCGGCGGCTGGCGGGGCAGCCTCGCGGTCTGGTGCTGGTCCCGACCCGGGAGCTGGCCGACCAGGTCCACGGCGAGCTCGTCCCCCTGGCCGCCGTGCTCGGCCTTCGGCTCCTGGCCGTCTACGGCGGGGTCTCGCTGCACCGGCAGGCTCAGGAGCTCCGGCGCGGCACCGACATCGTCGTGGCCACCCCCGGCCGGCTGCTGGACCTGTTGGGCCAGGGTGCCTGCTCGCTGGACGCGGTCGCCATCGCCGTCCTCGACGAGGCCGACCACATGGCCGACATGGGCTTCCTACCCGCGGTCACCTCACTGCTGGACCGGGTCCCGCCCGGCGGCCAGCGGCTGCTGTTCTCGGCCACCCTCGACGGCCAGGTCGACACCCTCGTCCGCCGCTACCTCACCGGCCCGGTGCGGCACATGGTTGCGCCCGGGGCGACCGCGTCGGCCCGGATGGACCACCAGGTCCGCACCGTCGAGGCAACCGACAAGGTGGCGGTCGCGGCCGAGCTCGCGGGCCGGCCTGGCCGCATCCTGGTGTTCGTGCGCACCAAGCACCGCGCCGCCCGCCTCGCCCGCCAGCTCGACCGGGCCGGCCTCCGGGCCGGCGCGCTGCACGGCAACCTGGCCCAGCCGGCCAGGAGCCGCGCCCTTGCCGCCTTCGCCGCCGGCACGGTCCCGGTGCTGGTGGCCACCGACATCGCCGCCCGCGGCATCCACGTGGACGGGATCGAGCTGGTGCTGCACTTCGACCCGCCCGCCGAGCCCAAGGCCTACCTGCACCGTTCCGGACGCACGGCACGCGCCGGAGCCGCCGGCACCGTGATCACGCTGGTCCTGCCCGAGCAGGCCACCGAGGTCGCCAAGCTGCACCAGCGCGCCGGTGTCGTCGCCGTCCCCTGACCGCATCCGCCGCCCGACAGAACGGAGCCTGCATGGCCAGCTCTGACCAGGAGCCGACCACCCGCCCGGTGCTGGCCCCCGAGGGCGGCTGGGGTGAGTACACCCAGCTTTCCCGGCAGGTCAGGCAGGCCGGCCTGCTGGAGCGGCGGCGCGGCTGGTACGCGGGCAAGGTCGGCCTCAACCTGGCCCTGCTGGCCGCTGGGTGGGTGGCCTTCGCCGTCATTGGGGAGTCGTGGTGGCAGCTGGTCACCGCCGCGTACCTGGCGGTGGTGTTCACCCAGGTCGCGTTCGTCGGCCATGACGCCGGCCACCGCCAGCTGTTCCGTTCCCGGCGGGGCAACGACCTGGTCGGGCTGGTCCACGCCAACCTGCTGACCGGGGTGAGCTTTGACTGGTGGGTCGGCAAGCACAACCGCCACCACAGCAACCCCAACCACGAGGAGCTGGACCCCGACATCAGCATCACCGCCCTGGCCTTCACCCCCGACCAGGCCAGCTCCAAGCACGGGCTGGTCCGGCTGATCGCCCGCTACCAGGGCTGGCTGTTCTTCCCGTTGCTGCTGTTGGAGGCGGCCCACCTGCACACCGCCAGCGTCAAGGCCGTCCTGGGGGGCCGGGGCCGGGCCAACGCGGTCGAGGGGCTGCTGCTGGTGGTCCATCTTGCCGTCTACCTGGCGGCCTT
>Ga0307278_10000571_pt1 | contig 18510 bp, 15 predicted proteins | sample ER_DNA_117_FD_194482 | JGI IMG/M metagenome (GOLD analysis project Ga0307278, IMG submission 194482) | Bulk soil microbial communities from the East River watershed near Crested Butte, Colorado, United States - ER_DNA_117 | ecosystem: Environmental > Terrestrial > Soil > Floodplain | place...
CCAGGCCGGCACCGGCCACGGAGGCGGGGCGGAGGTGGCGCAGGATCCGGGGAGCCAGGTTGGACCCGACGATGAACCCGCCGGCCGACGGCAGCGACCACAGGCCCGCCTCCAGCGGCGAGAGCCCGAGCACCAGCTGCAGGTACTGGGCGACGAACAGGAAGTAGCCGACCACGATGAAGATGCCGAGCAGGTTGGTCGCCAGCGACGCGTTGAACGCGGTGCTCCGGAACAGCCCAAGGTCGATCATCGGGTCGGGCAGGGTCAGCTGCCGGCGCACGAACACCACCCCGACCGCCAGCCCGGCCAGGACGGCGGCGGCGGCGAGCCAGCCGATCCCGTTCTGGGCGATCTCCTTGATGCCGAAGACCACCGTCAGCACCGCGACCAGGGACATGGCCGCGCTGACCAGGTCCAGCCGGCCGGCGCCCGGGGCGCGGTACTCCGGGAGCAGCAGCGGCCCCAGCACCAGCAGCAGCGCCATCACCGGCAGCGCCAGCAGGAACACCGAGCCCCACCAGAAGCGTTGGAGCAGCACCCCGCCCAGCAGCGGCCCGACCGCGCCACCGGCGGAGAAGCTGGTGATCCAGATCCCGATGGCGGTCGACCGCTGCCTGGGGTCGGTGAACATGCTGACGATCAGCGACAGCGTGGACGGTGCCAGGGTCGCCCCGGCGATCCCCAGCAGCGCGCGGCTGGCGATCAGCAGCTCCGGGCTGGTCGACAGGGCGGCCAGCACCGAGACCGCCCCGAAGGCGGCGGCGCCAACAAGCAGCAGCCGGCGGCGGCCGATGCGGTCGCCCAGGGTGCCCATGGTGACCAGGAACCCCGCGACCATGAACCCGTAGATGTCGGTGATCCACAGCAGCTGCGCGCTGCTTGGCCGCAGGTCGGCGCTCAGGGACGGCACGGCCAGGTGCAGCACCGTCAGGTCCATCGCATACAGCAGGCAGGCCAGGGCGAGCACGGCCAGCCCGGTCCACTCCCGCCGCCCGGCCCGTGGGGCATCAGGGGCGGTCACGTCGGCGTTCTGGTCGGTTGGGTCCATCGGTGTTTCTCCCTCTCCCTGCCGCAGCACGCCCGGAGGGTCCCGGCGGGACCGACCCGGTTCAGGTTCCACCGCCCGGCGGGCGGCGGTTCCAGCGCATCACCCTGCGGCACCTGCTCACCTTCTGGGCGGTTCACCTTCCTGGGGTGGCATGGGGCGAGTCCATCTGGAGCGGCTGGTCGACGCCGGGCTCGGCCGTCCCCGCCGGCAGGACGTCGAAAGCGAAGAGCACGTCCTCCTCCACCGGGTGGACCGTGCGGTTGACGAGCTGGATGGCGTCGGCGACCCGGTCGATGGTCAGGTTCTGAACCGCCTCGGTGCCGGCGCCGATGATCCGGGGAGCCACCCCGGCCACCAGCCGGTCCACGACGCCGGCGGCCAGCATTGAGGTGATCACCTGGGCGCCGCCCTCGACCATGACGGAGCGGACACCATCGGCTCGCAGCCTCCGGAACATTGCGTGGAGGTCCACGCCGTGCCGCGCCGCCGCCACGACGCCGACGCCGACGTTGTGCTCGGCCAATGCCCGCCGCTTGTCGCGGGTGCCGGCTCGCTCAGTGGTGACCACGAGGGTTGGCGCGTCATGGTTGAGCACCTTGGCATCCAGCGGGGTGCGCAGCCTGGAGTCCAGGACGATCCGGAGCGGGGAGACGCCAGGGACCAGGCGCACGGTCAGTAGCGGGTCGTCGCGGAGCACGGTCCCGCTGCCGACCAGGACCGCGTCGCAGGCGGCGCGCAAGGCGTGGGAGATCCGCCGCTCGGCGGTGCCGCTGATCCACCTGGCGTCGCCGTCGCGGGTGGCGATGCGACCGTCGAGCGTTTGTGCGTATTTCAACAGCACAAACGGCCGCTCCGGCCGCGGCCGTGCGTGGCCAAGCAGCGGCGTCACGTCGACGGGCTGCTCGTGGATCTCCGGCAGCAGCGGGCCGAGCGCGTCGATGTGGCCCATCCGCTCACGCTTGGTTTCCAGGTATCGGTGGTTGTGCAAGTTGGGGGCGGTGGCAAGGCGCTCGAGCCGTTCCACCTCGATGCCCTCGGCGCGAACCGCCTCGGCCTTGCGAGGGTTGTGGGTGAGCAGACGCACCGAACGGACGCCGAGCGCGGCGAGTACCGCTGCGGCCTCCGCGTAGTCGCGGCCGTCAGCGGGCAGGCCGAGCCGGAGGTTGGCGTCCAGCGTGTCGGCGCCAGCGTCTTGTTCCCTGTAGGCGCGCAGCTTGTTGACCAGTCCGATGCCGCGCCCCTCGTGCCCGGTGGCGTACACGAGCACGCCGCGGCCCTCCGCGGCCAGGGCGCGGAGGGTGAGCTGAAGCTGCGGCCCGCAGTCGCAGCGCAGCGACCCGAGGGCCTCGCCGGTCAGGCACTCGGAGTGCACGCGGGTCAGCAGCGAGCGTCCGTCGCCGATGTCGCCGCGCACCAGCGCGAGGTAGATGCTCCCGCCGCCAACCTGGAACGCGCGGACGTCGAACTGGCCGGTCGCCGTGGGCAGGCGCACGCGGGCGACTTCACTGAGGTGCATCATGTGGCTTGCGCTTCCTGTCCGGGGGGGCCGCAGACTTGTGCGTGCTTGTCACGATCATGTAGGGGTGGTGGGTGGCGGTGAAGGCGCGGTCCCTTGTCCACGTCGCACCCCGGCGGGTGGAGATCCGGGACGTGGAGCTGCAGGCTCCCGGCCCAGGCGAGGTCCTGGTGCAGACCGTGTGCTCGGGGATCAGCGGCGGCACCGAGCTGCTGGTCTACAGGGGCGAGGTCCCTCGCGAGCTCGTCCTCGACGAGGCGCTTGACGAGCTCCATGGTAGGTTCTCCTACCCCTTCGCCTACGGGTACGGGTGCGTCGGGCGGGTTCAGGGCCTGGACGAGCCGCTGTTTGCGTTCCACCCGCACCAGGATATCCTCGTGACACGACACCAGGCGCTGGTCCCCCTGCCTGGCGTGCCTCCCAGGACCGCGACGCTGTTCCCGCTGGTGGAGACGGCACTGCAGGTGACGTTGGACGCCGGGCCGCGCGCTGGCGAGCCCGTGGTGGTCCTCGGGCTGGGGATGCTGGGCACGCTCACCGCGATGCTGCTGCAGCGGTCGGGCGCCCTTCCCCTCTGCGCAGAGCCGCTGGGCTGGCGCCGCGCGTTGGCGGCCTCGCTTGGGCTGCGCGTCATCGCGCCCGAACTGCTGCCCGACGCGGTCGAGGCGGACACGGGCGGGCGTGGGGTCCCCCTGGCCATCGACGCCAGCGGCAACCCCGACGCCCCCGGACAAGCGCTCGGGCTGCTGGCCCACGAGGGCACGCTGCTGGTCGCCTCCTGGCTGGGGACCAAGCTCGCCCCGCTGCCCCTTGGCGGGGCGTTCCACCGCAGGCGGCTGACCATCCGCAGCACCCAGGTGTCCACGATCCCGTCGGCGCTTGCGGCGAGCTGGACCGTGGCGCGCCGGCGCACCGTCGCGGCCGAACTGCTCGAGCGGCTCCCGCTGGCGGCGCTGGCAACGCATGAGTTCCCGTTCGGGCGGGCCGAGGACGCGTTCGCCGCGCTGGATCGCGGGGAAGCGGGCCTGATGCACGCCGCGTTGTCGTTCTAGAGGATGTCTGACCGCTCGACGGCCACGTCGCCTTGCTTGTTGGTCAGGAGGGATACGCTCCGCGGGCGGGGGGATTCGGAGGCAGCATCGCTGGATCAGTCACGATCAGCGGTTGAGGATCAGAACCGAGCACCACGCTGCAAGGAGGTCGGTCACGTGACCCACGAGGTGGGGTTGAGCAGGCAGGTCCGTGCGTTCCACGTCATGCCAGGCATGGACGGTCCCGAGGGGGAGCTGCACGACCATGACTACCGCATCGACGTGGTGGTCGAGCGGGAATGGCTCGACGAGCGGGCGATGGTGTGCGACCTGGACGTGCTCGAGGCCGCGCTCGCCGACGTGCTCGGCCGCGTCGAAGGCAAGGACCTGGAGGTGATCCGGCCCGACGACGCCGAGGCGGTCACCGTGGAAGTCTTCGCCCGCTGGGTCCACGAGACGCTTACCGAGCCGATCCGTGCGGCCGGCGGGGAGACACTCGCGGTCCGGGTGTGGGAGTCGCCGGTAGCGTTTGGCGGCTACCGGGCCAGCATCTCGCTGTAGGCCGCAAGGCAGCGCCGCGCGCGGGCGAGCGCCCTGGCCAGCTCCAGCGGATACCGTTCCCCGCCACCGAACAGCCCAGCAGCGCCGAACGCAGCCGGAGCCACGTGCATGACCCGCACCTTGTCGATCTCCCTTGTGACGTTGGGTGATCCGGATACCCTGACAGGCGGCTACCTCTACCACCGCCGCATGCAGGAGTTCGCGCCCGCCAACGGCGCCCGCCTGGAGTTCGTGTCCCTGCCCGCGCGACCGTTTCCTCTGCCGGCCCTTGCCGGCCGGCGGGCTCTGCGGGCGATCGTCGAACAGGGGGCCGACGTGCTTGTCGTGGACTCGATCGCTGCGGCGTTCCTGGTCCCACGGGTGCGCTCGCTGGCGGTTCCCATGGTCGGGAGCCTGCACCAGCCCCCCGGCGGGATCGACCACCGCCTGCCTCGCCGCACGCTGCAGGCCGCCCTGGACCGGGTGACCTACCGAAGGGCTGCCCGCCTGCTGGTCGCCAGCGACCTGCTGGCCGGCCAGCTCGCCGCCCAGGGGTTCGCCGACCGGCTCACCGTCGTCCCACCGGGCCGCGACGTCGCCCAGTCGCCCGGCGGCGCACCCCGGGACCTGCGGGGGGGTGCCAAGATCGCCCTGCTGTGCGTGGGCAACTGGGTACCGCGCAAGGGCATCCTCGACCTGCTGGAGGCTGTCGCGCGCCTCCCGCCGGGCACCGTCCGCCTCCACCTCGCCGGCGACGAGCAGGCCGACCCGGCCTACGCCGCGCGGGTCCGCCAGCGCCTGGCCCGCATCGACGTCGCCGCACGGGTGGTCCGTCATGGGCTCAGCGCCCGCGGCGAGGTCGCGCGACTGTACCGCGACGCCGACGTGTTCGTGCTCCCGAGCGTCAGGGAACCCTATGGGACCGTCTACGGCGAGGCCATGGCTGCCGGCCTCCCCGTGGTCGGCTGGCGCGCGGGCAACCTGCCCCACCTCGCACAGCATGGCCGGGAAGGCATGCTGGTGGACACCGGCGACCTGGACGGCCTGGCGGCGGCGCTGTCGCTGCTCGCCGAGGACCGGCCGCTCCGCAGGCGGCTCGGCGAGGCGGCGCGGCAGCGCGCCGCCGGGTTCCCGACCTGGGAGCAGACCGCCCGGCGGTTCTTCACGGCGATCCGCACGGCGGCCCTCGGCTCGATGTGGGACAACCACCGTCCCAGGCGGCCGCGAACAGCGGAGGAGGCAGGGTGACCAGCGGGATCGACCGCACGCCAGGGTGGATGGCAGCAGCCGGCCCGCCCACCACGACCGTGCTGCTGCGCCACGGCGACACGCCGCTCTCGCGCGAGAAGCGCTTCAGCGGCGTTGGCGACGCAAGACTGACCAGGGCAGGCGCGGCGCAGGCGCACGCAGCCGCCGAGCGGCTGCGTGCGCGCGGCGGCATCGGGGCGGTCGTGTCCTCCCCGCTGCGCCGGGCCCTGCAGACCGCCGAGGTCGCAGCCGCCGCCCTGGACCTGCCGATGCTGGTCGACGAGGACCTGCGTGAGACCGACTTCGGCGCATGGGAGGGGCTGACCTTTGCCGAGGCGCTGGCGCGGTGGCCCGACCTGGTGGCCGCGTGGCTGGCCGACCCGTCGCTGGCGCCGCCTGGCGGGGAGAGCTTCGCCGACACCGCGATCCGGGTCCAGCACGCACGCGACCGGCTCCTTGCGCGCATGCCTCGCGGGACCATCCTGGTCGTCAGCCACGTGACCCCGATCAAGACGCTGGTCCGTCTGGCCCTCCAGGCGCCACCGAACGCGCTGCACCGTATGCACTCCCCTGGGCCGTAGTCGACCTCGCCCATCTGGTCCATGGGGATGAACGGGTCGAGGGTGGCCAGGTCGACGCCGGCGAACGCCCGGCGGACATGGTCCTCTTACCGTCACTTTAGCCGGTCGGAATGACGCTGCGTGCCGTCTCCGGGTGGCGACGGTGTGTACCGTGGTCGGCCCGGACGTTCCGAAGGGGGTGGTTGGATGCCGGATGCTCCGGCGCGCAGGGGCCGGCTGGTGGTGGCCGGGGTTGTCGCGCTCGCGCTGGCCCTGCTCGGCGCCGGGTACTGGGTCTTCGTGGCCCGGACCTCGGACTCCCCGCCGCCGGCCGCGCTGGACGCGGCGCCTTCTCCGGCGCCCACCTCGACCGGGACCGGGACCGGGGCGGGAGCAGGGGCCGGAGCCGGGGTGGGCACCAGCAGCGCCGGCGTCACCTGGCGGATCCGCGGGGACGGGTCCTCGTTCGTCGGCTACCGGGTCCGGGAGCAGCTCGCGTTCCTGTCGTCGCCCAGCGACGCCGTCGGCCGGTCCACCGCGGTCACCGGCACGATGCAGCTCGCCGGCGACCGGGTCTCGGCGGTGCGGATCGAGGCCGACCTGACCAAGCTGACCAGCGACGAGCGCCGCCGCGACAACGCCATCCGCCAGCGCGGCCTGGAGTCGGACACGTTCCCGACCGCCACCTTCGAGCTGACCCAGCCCATCCAGCTTGGCCAGGCTCCGGCCGACGGCCAGCAGGTGGACGGCGAGGGCCGCGGCAAGCTGACCGTCCACGGCGTCACCCGCGACGTGGCCCTGAAGCTGCAGGGCCGCCGGAGCGGGGGCACGATCCAGGTGGCCGGCCAGCTCCCGGTGCGCATGACCGACTACGGCATCCAGCCGCCCCAGTTCGGCCCGGTCGTGTCGATCCAGGACGACGCGACCGTGGAGTTCCAGCTCGTCTTCGAGCCTGCCTGAGCGGGCCCGGAGCCACCCGAGGTGACGTGACATGACAGAGGAGCACCCCGGCCCGCCCGCCAGGCCCCGCCTGCCCGCCACATACCGCCCGCCCGCCGGGTCCCGGCCGGGTCTGACCCGGCGCCGGCTGCTGCAGCTCGGCTTGGCCTTGCCGCTGCCGCTGGTGGCCGCTGCCTGCGGCGACGAGACTACGAACAGCCAGGCCGGGCGGGGGAGCGCGGCGACCACGGCGCCCTCGCCGGCGACCGCGGCCGGGCAGACCTTGGCGACCAGCGCCGGGCAGACCCTGGCGCCCACCCCGGCCTGCGACGACGGTGACGACCCGACCCCGGCCCAGACCGAGGGCCCGTACTTCTCCACCGGCTCGCCCGAGCGCACCTCGCTGCTGGAACCGGGGCTGGCGGGCGAGAGGCTCGTCGTCGCCGGGACCGTGCTGGCCACCGACTGCCGGCCGGTCGCGCGCGCCCTGCTGGACTTCTGGCAGGCCGACGACGGCGGCCAGTACGACAACCAGGGCTTCCGCCTGCGCGGGCACCAGTTCAGCGACGCCCAGGGCCGCTACCGGCTGGAGACGGTCGTGCCCGGGCTCTACACGGGCCGGACCAGGCACATCCACGTCAAGGTGCAGGCGCCCGGCCGGCCGGTCCTCACCACCCAGCTGTACTTCCCGGGCGAGCCACAGAACGCCAGCGACGGCATCTTCCAGCGGGAGCTGCTGATGAACGTGGGCGCTGCCGGCCCCGGCGGCCGCCAGGCGTCGTTCACCTTCGTCCTGGACGGGTGATCCCGGCTGCCTGGACGGGTGATCCCGGCTGCCCGGAGTGTGATCCCAGCTGCGAGCGTTGTTCGTCGAGGGCAACGCCGACCTGACCCCGGCAAGCTCATCGGCCATCACAGCCCGGCCCGGGTGCTGCTGGAGGATGCTGATGCCGTCGGTCCGTCTACCGGACCGGGTGCACCGGAGCTAGAATCCCTGCTGGCCTCGGACGAGCCCAGCTAATAGCAGGCGGAGTGATGCGTTGGCGGACACCGTGAGCGAAGGCGCCTATGTCCCGGCTGCCGGCCGGTACGACACCATGCGCTACCGGCGCACCGGGCGGAGCGGGCTGAAGCTTCCCGAGCTGTCCCTGGGGCTGTGGCAGAACTTCGGTCACGACCGGCCGCTGGACACCCAGCGGGCCATCATCCGGCGGGCGTTCGACCTGGGCGTCACCCATTTCGACCTGGCCAACAACTACGGCCCGCCCTACGGCTCGGCCGAGGAGAACTTCGGCCGCGTCCTCGCCACCGACATGCGCGGGCACCGCGACGAGCTGGTCGTCTCGACCAAGGCGGGATGGGACATGTGGCCGGGGCCGTACGGTGACCTGGGGTCCCGCAAGTACCTCCTGGCGAGCCTGGACCAGAGCCTGGCCCGGATGGGGCTCGAGTACGTCGACATCTTCTACTCCCACCGCTTCGACCCGGACACGCCGCTCGAGGAGACGCTCGGGGCGCTCGACACCGCGGTCCGGCAGGGCAAGGCGCTGTACGTGGGCGTCTCGTCGTACTCGGCCGAGCGGACCCGGGAGGCGGCGCGCATCCTCGCCGACCTGGGCACGCCGCTGCGCATCCACCAGCCGTCGTACTCGATGCTGAACCGCTGGATCGAGGACGAGCTGCTCGACGTGCTCGGCGAGCTCGGGATCGGCTGCATCACCTTCTCACCGCTGGCCCAGGGCATGCTCACCGACCGCTACCTGGACGGGATCCCGGAGGGCTCGCGCGCGAGCCGGCCGGGCTCGCTCACCAGCGACCAGCTCTCCGAGGAGAACCTGGCCAAGGTGCGGGCGCTGAACCAGGTCGCGGCGCGGCGGGGGCAGACCCTGGCCCAGATGGCGGTCGCCTGGACGCTGCGCGACCCTCGGGTGACCTCCACACTGGTCGGGGCGAGCAGCGTCGCCCAGCTCGAGGCCAACGTCGCCGCGCTCGACAACCTCGAGTTCGGCGAGGACGAGCTGGCCGAGATCGACCGGTACGCCACCGAGGCCGGCATCAACCTCTGGGCGTCCTCGAGCACTGCCTGACCCCGGAGGCGGCGGACCCGGTGCGGGGCTGGCCGCGGCCGGACCGCCCGTCATCAGCGCTGAAGTAGTGGACCTGCCGTCGGCGACGTACCCCCGAGCCGGACGGCCACGCCGACCAGCGCCGCCGCGACCGCCAGAGCCCCGGGGACGTACAGGCTGGCCGGAAGCCACAGGTTGGCGGCCAGGTTCCAGGCCGTGGCGACCGCCAGGACCAGCGCCAGCACGAGACCTTCCGTTCCCCCGACCCCGGCGTGGTACGTGCAGACGGCCGGTCATTTCGCCAAGGCGGCAGTCATGATGGCGCGGACCTCCGGGAGGTCGTGACCAAGGACCCGAGGACCGTGTGGTCCCGTCGTCCCGCCCTGGGTGCTCAGCTCGCCCGGCGGTCGCCGATGGCGGCCAGGGTCTGCTCGGCGATCTCCAGCTCCTCGTTGGTCGGCACGACCAGCACCGCGACCGTGCTGTCGTCGCTGGACACGGTGCGTGGCCGCTGGGACCGCACCTGGTTGCGGGCGTCGTCGACGCGGACGCCCAGGCACTCGAGCCCGCTGCACACGCTGGCGCGGACGGTGTGGCTGTTCTCCCCGACGCCGGCGGTGAACACCAGCGCGTCGACCCCGCCGAGAACGGCCGCGTAGGCCGCGACGTACTTGCGCAGGCGGTAGCAGTAGACGTCCAGCGCCTCCCGGGCCCGGTCGTCGCCGCCAGCCGCCCGCCGTTCGACCTCGCGCATGTCGTTCGCCCCGGCCAGACCCTTCATGCCGCTCTCCTGGTTGAGCAGCGTCTCGATCTCGTCGAACGCCAGCCCGGCCTCGCGGTGCAGGAAGAACACGATCGCCGGGTCCAGGTCGCCGCTGCGTGTGCCCATCACCAGGCCCTCGAGCGGGGTGAGCCCCATCGACGTGTCGACCGACCGGCCCCCGGCGACCGCGGCCACGCTGGCGCCGTTGCCGAGGTGCATGGTGACCAGGTTGACCTCGGCCAGGGGCCGGCCAAGGTGCCTGGCGGCCTCGCGGGACACGTACGCGTGGGAGGTGCCGTGGAACCCGTACCTGCGGATGCGCAGCCGGTCGGCCAGGTCGCGGGGCAGCGCGTACCGGTAGGCCCGCGGTGGCATGGTCCGGTGGAACGCGGTGTCGAACACGGCGACCTGGGGGATGGCCGGGAACGCGGCCCGGGCGGTCTCGATGCCGAGCAGGTTGCCGGGATTGTGCAGCGGCGCCAGCGGGATCAGCTCGCGGATGGCCTCGACGACCTTGTCGTCGATGACGGCCGGGGTGGAGAACTGCTCGCCGCCGTGGACCACGCGGTGGCCGATCGCGGCAAGGCCGGCGGACAGGCCGCTCGAGGATCCCAGCGCCTCGAAGATCGCGTCGAGGCCTTCCTGGTGGTCGGCCACCCTGCGATCCACGACCAGCGGGTCGGCGCCCTCGGTCCAGTGGGTGAGCCGGGAGGTCTCCTCCCCGATCCGCTCGAGCAGCCCGGACGCCAGCACGGCGCGGTCGCCCATGTCGAACAGCCGGTACTTGATCGATGACGAGCCCGTGTTGAGCACCAGCACCCTGCTCATCCGGCCGCGCCTTCCTGGGCCTGGATCACGGTGATCGCCACGGTGTCGACGATGTCGGCCACGGTTGCGCCCCGGGACAGGTCGTTGACCGGCTTGCGCAGGCCCTGGAGCACGGGCCCGATGGCGACCGCGTTCGCCGACCGCTGCACCGCCTTGTAGGTGTTGTTGCCGGTGTTCAGGTCCGGGAACACGAACACCGTCGCCCGCCCCGCGACGGCGCTGTCGGGCAGCTTGGTCCGTGCGACGTCCGGGTCGATGGCGGCGTCATACTGGATCGGTCCTTCGATGAGCAGGTCCGGGCGGCGCTCCCGGGCGATCCTGGTCGCCTCGCGGACCTTGTCGACGTCGGTGCCCGACCCTGACTCGCCGGTCGAGTAGGAGAGCATCGCGACGCGTGGCTCGATCCCGAACTTGGCCGCGGTCTCCGCCGACGAGATGGCGATGTCGGCCAGTTGCTCGGCGTTCGGGTTGGGCACGACCGCGCAGTCGCCGTACACCAGCACCCGGTCGGCCAGGGCCATGAAGAACACGCTGGACACCACCGAGACGCCGGGAGCGGTGCGGATGAACTCGAAGGCCGGGCGGATCGTGTGGGCCGTGGTGTGGGCCGCGCCAGACACCATCCCGTCGGCCAGGTCCTTGTAGACCATCATCGTGCCGAAGTACGACCCGTCGGCCATCGTGTCGCGGGCCAGCGGCAGCCCCACGCCCTTGTGCTTGCGCAGCTCGTAGTAGGTCTGGGCGAAGTCGTCGCGCCACTCGGAGCTGGACGGGTCGACGGTGCGCAGCTCGCCGAGGTCCAGGCCGAGGGCGGCCGCGCGGTGGCGGACCGCGGTCTCCTCGCCGAGCACGGTGAGGTCGACCACGCCCCGCCGCAGCAGCTGGTCGGCCGCGCGCAGGATGCGGTCGTCGTCCCCTTCGGGCAGCACGATGTGCCTGCGGTCGGCCTTGGCCCGCTCGATCAGCTTGTGCTCGAACATCAGCGGCGTCACCCGGGTCGAGCGGGTCACCTCGATCCGCTTCAGGAGCGTCGAGGCGTCCACCTGCTCGTCGAACAGCCGCAGCGCGGTCGCGATCTTGCCCTCGTTGTCATGGGTGAGCTCCCCGCGCACGCCGCCGACGGCGGTGGCCGTCTGGTAGGTGTCGCTGTCCACGGCGATCACCGGCAGGCTGGCCGCGCCAAGCCCGTCGATCAGCTTGAGGACCGACGGCTCGGGCGTGAGCCCGCCGGTGAGCAGCAGCCCGGCCACGTCCGGGTAGGTGTCGGACAAGCGGGCGGCCAGGCTGCCGACGATCAGGTCGGCCCGGTCACCCGGGGTGATGAGCAGGTCGCCGTCGCTGAGGTGCTCGAGGAAGTGGGGCAGGCTCATCGCCCCGACGATCACGCCGCGGACCTCGCGCCGCACGCTGGCCGCGGCGGCGCCCTCCCCGGGCTGCAGGTAGCGCGCGGGCAGGGCCCGGGCGACCTCTGCCACCGTGGGCGCGGCCAGCGTGGGCTCCTCAGGCAGCACGTACCCGGGCTCGTCGCCGATGGCCTCGGGCAGCCGCCGGCGCACCTCGCCGGCCACCATCGGATCGACCCGGTTGCACACCGTGGCGAGGATCGTGCAGCCCCGGCCGACCAGCGACCCGTGGGCCAGCCGGGCCGCGTCGAGCACCCCGTCGGCGGTATCCCTGCTGCCGTTGACCGCGGGCAGGACCACACAGCCGAGGTGGTTGGCCACGTCGGCGTTGAAGTCGAACTCCAGCGCCCGGGACGCCCCGGTGAAGTCACCGCCCTCGACCAGCACCAGGTCGCTGGCTCGCTGCAGCCGCCGGAACGCCTCCACGATGCGCTTGAGCAGCACGTCGTACTGCCCGCGGTCGCTCAGCGCGCGCAGGTCGTCCATGGTCACCGCGAAGGAGTCGGAGTAGCTCTGGGCGAGCCGGTAGCGGCGGCGCATCAGCTCGATGTCGTTGTCGGGCACGTCGGCCGAGGCGACCACGGGACGGAAGTAGCCCACGCGTCCGAGCCGCCGGCACAGCATCTCCATCAGGCCGAGGGCCACGACCGACTTGCCGCTGCCCGGTTCGATCGAGGTGAGGTAGACGCTGCGGGCTGTCTCGCCTCGTGGCGGATCCATCGTCGGCACGCCCTCTCGTTGCGCTTCACTCCGGTTCCGTGGCCGGCCGTAGCTTGAGGGTACTGCCTTGAGGGTACTGCCACAGCCCGAGGCCGAAACCTTGGCGGTTGCTCGAGCCCGGTGGAGGCGGCTGCGTCGCTCGACGCGATGACGTAAAGGCTCGTCGAGCGGGGTTCCTCGAGCCCGGTGGAGGCCGCCGCGAGCGGCCGGTCTCTGCCGGGGCCAGTCTCTGCCGGAGTAGCGCCGCCGCCGGCCGGGTACCCGTGCTGGCATCCACGCCGTCCTGCCATCGAAAGGGGCCGACGCATGCCTGAGGCGCTCCCCGACGAGCAACTCGACCAGGTTGTCGACTACTGGAACGCGGCCAACTACCTCACCGTCGGGCAGATCTACCTGCAGGACAACCCGCTGCTGCGCGAGCCGCTCCGCCCCGAGCACATCAAGCCGCGGCTGCTCGGCCACTGGGGGACCTCGCCCGGCCTGAGCCTGGTGTACGCGCAGCTGAACCGGCTGATCCAGGCCGAGGACGTGGACGCGATCTTCATCGCCGGCCCCGGGCACGGCGGCCCGGCGGTGGTCGCCAACGTGTACCTGGAGGGGACCTACTCGGAGATCTACCCAGCGGTCTCGCGGGACGAAGCCGGCATGCGCCGGCTCTTCCGCCAGTTCTCCACGCCGGGCGGCGTCCCCAGCCACGTGAGCGTGCCCACCCCCGGGTCGATCCACGAGGGTGGCGAGCTCGGCTACGCGCTGGTACACGCGTTCGGCGCCGCCTTCGACAATCCCGACCTGCTGGTGGCGTGCGTGGTCGGCGACGGCGAGGCCGAGACCGGCCCGCTCGAGGGGTCGTGGAAGTCGCTCCGCTTCACCAACCCGGTCCGCGACGGCGCGGTGCTGCCGATCCTGCACCTGAACGGCTACAAGATCGCCAACCCCACGGTCCTCGGCCGGGCCGGCCGGGACGCCGCCAGCCGGCTGCTCGAGGCCCACGGCTACCAAGCGCTCGTGGTCTCCGGCGACGACCCGCGCACCGTCCACCGCGACTTCGCCGCCACGCTCGCCGAGTGCTGGCGGGCGATCCGCACGTTCCAGCGGGACGCCCGCGAGCGCGGGTTCCAGGGCGTGCCGGCGTGGCCGGCGATCGTGCTGGAGACCCCGAAGGGCTGGACCGGGCCCAAGGAGGTCGACGGCCATCCGGTCGAGGGGACCTTCCGCGCCCACCAGGTGCCCCTTCCCGAGGTGCGGGAGAACGAGGCCCACCTGCGCCAGCTCGAGGCGTGGATGCGCTCCTACCGGCCCGAGCGCCTGTTCGACCGCCACGGCCGCCTGGAGGACCGCCTCGCGGCGCTCGCCCCGGTGGGGGAGTGCCGCATGGGTGCCAACCCGCACGCCAATGGAGGGAAGCTCGCCGTGCCCCTGGACCTGCCCGACTACGGCGACTACGCCGTCGACGTCGAGCGCCCCGGGGCCGAGCGGGCCGAGTCCACCCGCCGCCTCGGCGTGCTGCTGCGCGACGTGTTCGCCAAGAACGCCGGGCAGCGCGACTTCCGCCTGTTCTGCCCGGACGAGCTGAGCTCCAACCGGCTCGACCCGGTGCTGGAGGTCGAGAACCGCTGCTGGACCGGGCGGGTCGTCGACAGCGACGAGCACCTCTCTCCTGACGGCCGGGTGCTCGAGGTGCTCAGCGAGCACCTCTGCCAGGGCTGGCTGGAGGGCTACCTGCTCACTGGCCGCCACGGCATCTTCGTCACCTACGAGGCGTTCGCGATGGTCTCGGCGTCGATGACCATCCAGCATGCCAAGTGGCTCGAGGGCGCCGAGGGCCTCGACTGGCGCGCGCCGGTGCCGTCGCTGAACATCCTGCTGACCTCGACGTGCTGGCGCAACGACCACAACGGCTTCTCCCACCAGGGACCGGGCCTGGTCAACACCGTGCTGGCCCTCAAGGGCACGGTCACGCGCGTCTACCTGCCACCCGACGCCAACTGCCTGCTGTCGGTGGCCGACCACTGCCTGCGCAGCCGCGACTACGTCAACCTGATCGTGATCGACAAGCAGCCACAGCTCCAGTACCTCGACATGGCCGCCGCGCGCGCACACTGCGCCCGGGGGGCCTCCATCTGGGGCTGGGCCTCCACCGACGCCCACCAGGACCCGGACGTGGTGCTCGCCGGCGCCGGCGACATCCCGACCCAGGAGGCCCTGGCCGCGGCCGCGCTGCTGCGCGAGTTCCTGCCGCACCTGCGCGTGCGCCTGGTCAACGTGGTCGACCTGATGACCCTGGCCCACCCCGACGAGCACCCCCACGGCATGGCCCCGGAGGAGTTCGTGCGGCTGTTCACCCGCGACACCGACGTGGTCGTGGCGTTCCACGGCTACCAGAACGCCCTGCATCAGCTGCTGCACGGCCGCCCTCGCCCGGACCGCTTCCACGTCCGCGGCTTCAACGAGCAGGGGACGACCACCACGCCGTTCGACATGGTGGTGCTCAACGGGGTGGACCGGTACCACTTGGCGCTCGAGGCGGTGCGCCGCTCGCGGCGCGCGCCCGAGGGCGCGCAGCGGCTGGTCGACCACTGCAACGCACAGCTCGAACGGCACCACCGCTACAAGGTCGAGTACCTGCAGGACATGCCGGAGGTGCGCGACTGGACGTGGCCGGGCCGGTGACCGACCCGGTGCATCAGGCCGCCTGGACCTCGACCTGCCCGCTACTCCCTCGATCTCGGTCGCCCGCCCACGGGTCGCCCGCCCACGGGTCGCCCGCCCACGGGTCGCCCGCCCACGGGTCGCCCGCCCACGGGTCGCCCGCCCACCGGACCACCGGTCGCCCGCCCGGGACAGGCGCGTGCTGTGGGAAGCTCCCGGGCAATGGCAGGCGAGCAACCGAGGGGTAGCGGTGGAGACGTGGGATGCGATCAGGTCCCGGCGCAACGTCCGGACCTACGCCGACCGACCGATCGGGCGGGAGGAGCTGGACCGGGTCCTCGAGGCGGCGCGGCGCTCGCCGTCCTCCTCCAACCAGCAGCGGTGGGACTTCGTCGTCTGTACCGACCGGGCCCAGCTGCAGGACCTCTCGCGTGTGTGGCGTTACGCCGGGCACGTCGCCGTCTCGGCGGCGACCATCGCCCTGGTGGCCCCGGAGTCGGATGACCCGGGCACGCGCGAGTCGATCCAGTACGACCTCGGCCAAGCCACGATGAGCATCATGCTGGCAGCAGCCGACCTCGGCATCGGCAGCGGCCACGCCGCGGTGACCGATCAGCCGCTGGCCCGGCGTGTCCTCGGCCTGCCCGAGGACCGCTTCTGCGCCTGGCTGGTCGCGCTCGGCTATCCGGCTGACCGCCCGCTCACACCGATCCAGCGGCCCAACCGGCGCCCCTTCGAGGACGTCGTCCACCGCGGCCACTGGTAGCGGTGCGCCTCATGCCACGGCAGCGGTGCCACTACCCACGCCAGCGTGCCACTACCTGTCGACTGTCGACCGGGAGCTGGCCACCCCGCGCCTGGCTCGCCAGGCGCGGGGTGGCCAGAGGAGAGGTGGCTGGCTAGCTGGTGGCCGGTCCGCCTTGCCCCTGGCCCTGGCTTGTGCTCGGGGGGGCGCCCTGCCCTTGGCCCTGGCCGGGGCCAGCGGCAGGGACGGTGCTCGGGGGGGCGCCCTGCCCCTGCGGGTGGGTGGCCGAGCCGGCCGAGCCGCCCGGTGCCGTGCCTTGGCAGTAGGTGGCGATCTTGTCGGCGCCGCCGGCCGCGGCGGCCAGGGCCCGGAACGCCGGCGAGTCCTCCCGCTTGCCGTTGCTGCCGCCCTGCCCGGCCAGGTAGGCCCGGCACAGACCGCCCAGGGCGGCCTCGCCGGCACGCGTGTCGTCCACCGCGGCGGGGCGCTGGGCGCGGCCGTCCGCGGCGCCGCGCGAGGTGGTGGACGCCTGGTCGGCCGCCCGCTGGGCCGGGAGGAGGCCGGTGGCGGCGGCGACGCCGCCGATCGACAACACGGCCACGAGCGCGGCGGCGGCCGCTTTGAGGCTGAGCAGCTTGCTGGGCATTGGTGCCCTCCGGGGGACGTGGGTAGGGGGAGTCGAGCGCATTACAGCCGCGAACTCGGCGGTAGCTGCTGCTGCACCGGCCAGCTCGTCCGAAGTCGCAGGGGCGGTGGCCGCGGCTAGCAGCCTGGCCACCCCGGCGTACCCGGGTGGGGCGTCGGCAGGGTCCAGCCGTCCGGCCAGGAGCCGGTCGGCGGTGTCCTGGTCCAGGACAGGGGGGGCGCACCCAAGCAAGCGAAGCAGTCGGCACATGTCGGCTGGAACAGCGTCCTCGCCGCTCATGGCGTTACGCTCCGGTGCGCCAAGACGATCGGTTCCAGCCGCTGGGCGAGCCGGCGCAGCCCGCGGTGAGCCAGCACGCGGACGGTGCCTGGGCGCTTGCCGACGATCCTGGCCACCTCCGCCACGTCCAGGCCGGCGATCACCCGCAGCGCCACCACCTCGGCCTGGTCATCGGGGAGCCCGGCGATCAGCATGAGCGCGTCGCGGGTCGACAACGCCTCCAGGGCTGTGGCGGCGGGGTCGTCGGGCGCTGCCCGTTCGTCGAGCAGCTCGACTGGCACCGACACAGGCGGTCTGCGCGCCACCCAACGGTGCCAGTCCACGGCCCGGTGCCGGGCCAGGGTGAACACCCAGGACCGAAAGCCCTGCTCGTCGCCCTCGAAGCGCTCGAGCCCCTGGACCACGCCCAGCCAGGTCTCGGCGGCCAGGTCCTCGGCCGCCGCCGGCGCGGCCACCCGCAGGTAGCGCAGGAGCGCTGGCTGCAGGTCCCGCCACAGGGCGGCGAACGCCTGCTCGTCCCCGCGTTGGGCGGCCGCGAGCACGCTGGGGAACGACGACCCGATCATCGTGCCGTCCGGGGCACGACCCGGCACGTCGACCCCGGGGCGGCGATTCCCGGGGCGGCGGGGACGCCCGCGACCGGTGCCGCCGCACCAGTGATGGCCGGCGACGCGCTGGCCGCCCTGCAGGCGCGCATGAGCTCCCCTTGTAGGACGGTCCAGTCTCCAAGGCGGGCACCACCCGGGACGGGCGCCAGGCTCGGCGTCCCCGTTCTCGGGTGGCGGCGCCTTGCGATGGCCCGGTGCCGTGCTGAGGGGGTGCCAGAGCGGCACCGGGCCGAGACGGGCCAAGCTGTCGCCAAGCACCGTCCTGCCTCCAGGAGCGTCGAGCGACCCCAGACCGTTACCGCCCACCGACCGCAGGCCGTGGCAGCCGTCGAGCGGCTGACGGGTCCAGCAGCGGCGTGTAACGCTCCCGGCGGCGGCGACGGTTGTTATGCCCGAGACGGTTGTGCCCGAGACGTCGACCGTCGCAGACCACCGTGGGCGCGCCCCCGACGAGCGTCCAGCGGAGGCGCCCACCTGGTGGGGCAGGGCTGCGTGAGTGCCCTGTGGGGAGGGTGGCCCCGCCCTGCCCCACCATCCAGCTCGCTCGAGCCCGCGCAGCCGAGCAGGCTCGTGCGGTGGCGCGCCAAGACCACAGGGGAGGCGATGATGGACGGGAGACGCTCCTCCTGAGGGATCAACCGACCGTCGTGGCAGGTTGGCGTTGTGGGTCGGGCGGCCACGGCGCCTCTGACCATTGGACCTGGAACGGACCGCATGCTTTGGGCCCGCCGGCCGACGAACTTGGTCGTTCCAGCGCCAGCATACCCAGGTGGATCAGCCTGCGGCGCGTTGCTCGGCCACCTGGGCCCGTACCGCCGGAACGACCTCCTCGGCGAACCGCGACAGCTGGCCGGGCCCCTCGGCCCAAAGGACGAACGTGTCGAAGCCGTGCTCGACCACCAGCGCGGTCAGCTCATCCAC
>Ga0307278_10000572_pt1 | contig 18497 bp, 25 predicted proteins | sample ER_DNA_117_FD_194482 | JGI IMG/M metagenome (GOLD analysis project Ga0307278, IMG submission 194482) | Bulk soil microbial communities from the East River watershed near Crested Butte, Colorado, United States - ER_DNA_117 | ecosystem: Environmental > Terrestrial > Soil > Floodplain | place...
AACCCCGTGTCCTATACACTGCCCAAACAGCCCTTCTTCGGAACCGAGCAGACGCGCGGCGGGTGGTACGTGGCATCGACACCCTTTCTCAGGGATGCTCTAGTCCAAGCTGGGCTCCCTCAAAACCCGCCGACCGGAGGCATCGGCTCGACGTTCCCGTGGATCGTCGTGGGGCCTTTGGCCGCGCTCGGGGGAATGCTGCTGCTTGGAGCAGTCGCAGTCGTGATCCGGCGCCGCCCGCAGGCGGTGGCCCAGTGACCATCAAGAAGCTTGTGCTCATCGCCATTGTCGCCCTCGCTCTGCCGGCGGGAGCGTTCGCCAAGGGACCTTCCTCCGCGTCGATTCAGGGACCCGGCCTTAAGACGGTCACGATCTCGGGAGACGGCGAGGACGGCGGTGCATCGCTCTTCGGGCGGCTGACCGAATCAGCGGGCTTCTTCGCAGCGGTCTTCAGGCCCTCACCGGATCCAATGTTGCGGACACGTCCGGAGGGCGACCTGGGACCGCGATACAGGATCACCTGGGTGCTCCTCACGCCTGCCGGCAAGAGCACGCTTCACCAGGATGCTTACCCATACGCGAAGCCGCACGCCCTCACATACATGTCTAGCGGGCAGACCTTCTACAACGGCATGACGACCAATGGCGGCTGGTACGTCGGCGGACCGGAGCTCAGGCACGCCCTGTTCAGTGTGTTCCGGGGTGATCGGGCCTCGCCTGTCGGCGACTCCACAGGCCTCTCCACCGGAAGCGTCGTGGGGATCGCCGCTGGCACGGGTGTCCTGCTCGCGCTAGCGCTCCTTCTTGTGACCCGCTTCCGGCGCAGCTTGCGTCCGGCCGGGTTGAAGGGTCAGACCGCTCTCCGAGCGTCCCGTGATCGCCTCGGAACCACCGTCAGCCGTCAGCAGTAAACGAGCTGGACGCGAGAGCGGGGTTTAATGCGGACGGTCGAGCACGCAATCGACATCTGGGACCTGACCGGCATGGATCCCCGGCTTAACTCGCGAATGCTTCATGAGCATCTGCGCGAATTCGAACACGAGCGTTGGGAGCTCGTTTGGATGGACCTTAACGTCGACCTCGCGGATCATCGTGGGCCGTGTCATGTCCTCATCTTCAAGCGAGTTGTCGAGGGCTAGTCCGCGCCGCAAGTCGGCAGACTCCAGCTTTAGTTCCGGGTGTCGTTTCCAATGGGAAAGGGGATTGCCGGAGGCCCCACGAACTGCGATCACTTCTGGCAGCTGATCGGAGCAATCGGCCCAAACAAAGTAGGACCCCAGCCGAGTTCTACAGCCCGCTTCGCCCAGGCGACAGGTACCCCGCAGGTGCGCTCGAGCCCACGTCGCCGGCCCAGGAGCTCCTCGAGGGCTGAGGCGGCGAGCTTGGAACGCGGACCGCGCAGTGCCCCGAGCGCGGCGAGGACGGCGAGACCCTCGTCAAGGTCGAGGTCGCGCAGGTCCCGGCAGTAGCGGCCGTGCCAGCGAAGGGCCGCCCGCCCGAATCGCTCGGGCGCCTTCTCGACGAGAAGGAGGCAGAGATCGAGGGCCTCCGTGATCCCGACGTGCTCGAGCTCGGAGGCCGATGAGAGCGCCTCCGTGACGTTGCCGCGATCGAGCGCGCGGCGGAAGCGGGCGAACGGAGAGCCCTGCGACGTCACGAACAGATGTTCCCATGGCGGTCAAGCCCCGCCTAAACACACGCGAGTCGGGACGAGGAAAAGAGCTGGCATCCGAGTGCCCGGCGCCAAGGGAGGTTTCTATGCTTCGTCGCTTGGCCTTCGGCCTCCTCGCCGCAGGCCTACTGTCAATCGCGGCTCCAGCCTTCGCTCAGCCGCCCACCAACCAAACAACCACGAGAAGGGACTCGTCGAGACCTTCGTCGACGTCGTACCGGCCGACGGCTGTACAGAAGAGGGTCCGCTCTACACGATCACGACCACCAGCAACCTCGTCATGCACGAGACGATCTTCGACGATGGCCGTGTCCACGCGACGTTCACCCAGACGGGAACGTTCAGTGCGGTGCCGCTGGAGGATGCGAGCCTGCCAAGCTTCACGGGCAAGTTCACGACCTGGGGTAACTTCAACCAGAACGGCACGACGGTCAACGGCACGTTCATCTTCAATCTCCATGGGACGGGCTCGGACGGGTCGACGCTGAGTACCCACCAAACCGATCACTTCAACGTCCGCCCGGATGGCACGGTGAACGCGTTCTTCCACTGCCACTAGCTCTAGACGTATTGCGGCTCCGCCAGTCATGCGCCGGGCCTGGCGGAGCCCGCCTGCGCAGCACCCCGGTGGACGGATCAGGATTTCCGGCCGAGCAGCCGCGCTATGACGTCGGCTTCCCTGAACCGGCAGGTCACCGCCCTGCCGTAGAGCCGCCCGAGGCCGTCGCGATCAAGGAAACGCGGCGCGGGATCGCCGCGGCACCCTGCTTTAGACGAATGCTTTGGGGTCGCCCTGAAGATCTGCGAAGGTCACGGCGAGGGTATGCTTTGTCGGGTCGTGAACCTCGACGAGTGGGGTGCCATGGCGAGTCACCGAGGCTCGCCAAACCTCCAAGACGGGGATGACCGTCTCGGCTACTGTGACCTCGACGAAGGGGTGATCAGTAAGCCGCCTCCAGAGGCCGTGTACCCAGTTCTCGCATTCGCGGAGAAGAGCGATATCTCGGGTCCCATGCCGCTCCTGGTCTCTGTACGAATGAAGAGCGCGTTCCTTTGCAGCGGCGATTGCTACCCCGTGTGCCCCCTCCGAAGAATAGGTTGAGCTTGTTCATTTCGTTCGTGATTCCGACCAGTTCGAGTTTGAGTCTCCGGTTCTCGTCCGCGACCCAGGACTCCAAGTCTTCGTTTCGTTGGTGGGCTCCGAGATCATGGAGCCGTACCTTTCCGGGGATCTTCACCAGCCAAAGGACGAGCGCGACGGAAACGCCCCCTGCCACTGCGATGAGAAGCATCTCCACGATGTGGTTGAGCCGAACCGCCCGTTACCTGCTGGTGTCCCGTTCGCTGGTCATGAACTTATCGACTGTCGAGTACCAACGAATTGGAATCGCCGGGGCGAGTCCGGCGTAGCGCTGAGACGCCGCAGGGTCCGGATTGATGACGTCGGCCCACTTGAGAGAGTCGTTGACGGCGATCCCTCGCTCGAAAAGCTTCTCTGCCTCGATATCGATTGGCGAAAGCGAGTAGCCGAAGAAGACCAGCCGATCACACGATTCAAGCGCTCTGCGAGCGTCTGTCCAAACCGCTGAATACGTGCCCGGAGGGCCTGCTTCGAGTAGATGGGCGGAATAATCACTGGCCACGCGTTCCAGGTTTGTCTGCCTGGCCCGCCAGGTCCGGCTACGCGTCTGATCACCACGCGAGGTTGGATCTTCCGAGTCTGCATTAGGTAAATATTTCTCCGGCCATCAACGCCGAGTAGGGCATTTGGAGTGGGCTGGGTACTGTTCAATCGAACTACCCAATTCAGCGAGCCGTGGAGTTTCAAGACAGTGACTGGCTGGCTGTGGTTGCAGTCATCTCCGTGCGGCGGAAACAACTGCTCGCCAGGGAATTCGGGGTCGGTGGTGTGTAACTCATCCCCCAAATTGCCGTACCCGTTGGCGAGGCACCATCTCGAGCGCAGACGAGCCCGTCGAAAGATCTCGCTCTCGATAACAAGGTCGTGGTTGAACGTGATCACTGTGAGAGAGTCGGCTGGCTCGCCCACCGCTGCAAGAAGTCGCCCGACCGGTGCCCCGCCGCGGTCTGAGCAAAGCCAGTTCGTGGTTTCCATGAGCACCCGCGCATAGAGATCGACCCGTTGCACATATGCGACATGAGCTGCGCCGGATCGGGCCGAAGAGGCTGCCAACGAATGACACGCGGGGCAAGCCGCGGATCTAGGCGCGCCTGAATACGCCCAAGGCTAGACGCCTGTCGCCGAACGGCCAACCTGTGCGAGCAGTCGCTCACTGAGCACGACGTCGTGGGGAAGCCGCCTCAGGCCTAGGGCGTCCACGACGACGCCGTGCTGCCGGAGCACGTCGCTGAGATATGCCCAATGCCCTTGCTCTGCGTCCTCTTGCGAGGAACCGTTGAACGGCTCGTCGGGTCCGACCACGATGCGCGCCGTTTGCTCGATTTCTTCGACCGACGTCATAGCCCAGATGTCCGGCTGCTGTTCTCGCGTGGAGTCACGGTCGGAAGCGTCGCCCGCCTGGAAGGCAGTGATGAGCGGCGAAGAGACCCAGCCGCGATCATCCAAGAGCAGCACGCGCCGACCGTCCGAGAGCTCGGCCTCATGCCGGGCCGATACGGACAGCTGACGAGCGTCGCCGACGCCCTCGCGGAGATCGACGAAGGTCACCAGGCGCGTGACTGCACTCACGTGGTTATCTTCTACCTCATTCAGGTCGAGCGGCTCGCTCACGCCTGCTCCTCGAACGCGCTTTCGAGCCTGCTAACGCTCCGCTGACCTCGCGCGCCTGCGCGCCTGCGTCACGAGGATCGGCCCGAAGAGGCTGTCAACGAATGAAAACGGTGGCCAGGCCGTTCGTCTACGACGAGCTGCTCGCGCGGATGCGTGCTGTCCTCCGCCGCTCGAACGGGCCGCGGCACCGGCGGTTGACCGTGCGTGACCTCGAGATTGACGTCGCCTCCCGAGTCGTGACTCTGGCCAGCGAGACAGTGCAACTCTCTGCGACGGAGTACGGACTGCTCGTCGCCTCCCCGAGGACTCCGGGCTAGGGGATCCCGATCCTCACTTCGCAGCCGAACGCGGAATCACCGTTTCCGCCATCGCCGTCACACCTGTCCCGACCGAAGCCGCCGCTTAGCTGGTCACTCCCCCCTCCACCGAACAGCTTGTCGTTGTCGGCGGCCCCCCAGAGGCTGTCGTTACCGCGGCGACCCCTGATGATGTCCTGATCACTGCCTCCGAAGAGGCGATCAGCGCCGTAGCCGCCCCCAATGGCATCCGCTCCTTCGCCTCCGTAAATGTCGTCAGCCCCATCTCCCCCAGAGATCCTGTCTTGGTCACCTCCACCGCTGAGGAGGTCGCTAGCGTCGGCGCCCCTTAAAATGTCGTTCCCGTCGGATCCGTAAAGCTGATCCTGGCCCTCGCCCCCGAGGAGCTCGTCGTCGCCCACGTCTCCGTACAGGACGTCGTTCCCGTCGCGGCCGGCCAAGAGGTCGATACCGAGCCCACCTGACAAGCGGTCGCTGCCGGCGCTTCCCCCTATCCGGTCGTTCCCCTCATCGCCGCAAATGACGTCGTTCCCGAAACCGCCGCTGATCGTGTCATTGCCGCCGAGTCCGACGATCACATCATTGCCGGGCGATCCGACGATAATGTCAGCGCCCGAAGTTCCTTCGATCGTTGCGACCACGCCTAGGCAGGTTGCAAACTGCGCGCGGGCAGGGGGCGAAATCGTCAGTAACGAAACGGTGGCGACAAGCCCGATCGCCACGCAAAGCGAGATCCTTCGGCTTCCCCCCGTCATCCGTGGCGGCATCCTACTCGCGGAGGCTGAGACGTCAAGTCCTGGCCTTCGGAGACTCGCCTCTTCGGCGCACGGTGTGACGCCTTTGCGATCTCTACTTCAACGGGCGAGCCTGATCGGCCCTAGCAGGCTGTAGACGAGCGAATCACTCAACAAGCCCTTTCTCTACGACGAGCTGCTCGCGCGGATGCGTGCTGTCCTCCGCCGCTCGAACGGGCCGCGGCACCCGCGCTTGACCGTGCGCGACCTCGACATCGACGTCGCCTCGGTCGTCACTCTGGCCGGCGAGACGGTGCAGCTCTCCGCCAAGGAGTACGAGCTCCTCGTCGCGCTCGCCGGAAATCCGGAGCGCGTCTTCAGGAAGGAGGAGTTGCTCCGAGACGTCTGGAGCTTTCGCTCGCTCGGTAGGACGCATCGTAGTTACCCCAGTCGACGCCGGGTACACGGTGCCGCCTTAGGCCCTCTGGCCGGCGGTCAGACTTCTACTACCCGGGGACATTCGTGAGGCTCACCGCTCTAGCCGAACGTGAAGACGCACGCCTCGGGGCCGCCCTCGAGGAATGTGATCTCCGGCATCCGCTCGCGTGCTCCAGCTTCGCCCCTCTCGGCGCGCCGCAGGAACGGGTTACCCTTCGGGATACCTCATCGCCTGGGTTTCCCGGTGAGCGAAACGGGCGAGATAGGTCATGTCCCCACAGGGACCGCCGGGCTTTCGAGCCGATCTTGTCTGCGCAATGCCTTCGCGGCATACGTCTTGGCTGGGTCACGGTGCATCGCGAGAGGATGGGTCTGAGTCCTCCGCCCAACACGACCCATGAGGAGGGTCTCGAATGGCAGCTACAGAATCCGCAGAACGGCTTCGCACAAGCGCAGCGCGCAGCGAGACTCGTCGGACACACGACGAGACGAAGCACGCATTCAAGACGACCGAGTTCGTGGCAATGGTCGGCGTCATCGCGGCGATCCTGATCGCGACATGGGTGTCCGATTCGCTCAACGACGTGCGCGCCTGGACGCTCGTCGCCGCAGTCGCGATCGGCTACATGATCAGCCGCGGGCTCGCCAAGTCGGGCACCAAGTACGCCGGCAGCGAAGACCCGCTTAACCGAGACAACCGCTAAGCACTCGATTTGAGCTGTGCCGGGGCGGGCGCCCCGGCACAGCCTTCAAACACCACTCGTAGAGGAGAGGTCACATGCCAAAAATTCAAGACTCGATCGAGGTTCAGGTTCCCGTCCAGCAGGCCTACAACCAGTGGACGCAGTTCGAGGACTTTCCGAAGTTCATGGAGGGCATCCAATCCGTGCAGCAACTCGACGACACGCACGTCCACTGGGTCGCGGAGATTCGTGGCGAGACCCGTGAATGGACGACGGAGATCACCGAGCAGCGGCCAGACGAGAAGGTCGCCTGGAAGACGATCGACGGGGAGGTCAAAAACGACGGCGTCGTCAGCTTCGAGCAGATCGCTCAAGACCAGACGCGCGTCAACGTTCAGATGGACGTCGAAGGCGAGTCAACCGCGGAGAACGTCGCGGGCGATCTCCTCGGCGTCGTCGAGAGTCAGGTGCACGGCGACCTCGAGCGGTTCAAGCAGCTGATCGAGAACCGCGACGGGGCGACCGGCGCCTACCGCGGAAAGGTGCAGGACGGCGAGCCTGAGTAGAGCGAGCGACTGCCTGCAACGTAGCGCTTCCACATCTTCGAGCACGAAAGGGGTCAAGCATGGCGAACACCGTCGAAAGAGATCAGGAGGGCCTCGTCGGTCAGGCGTCGGCGCAGGTGCAGGAGGCGGCGTCGACGGCGCAGGAGGGGGCTGTCGAGTTGAAGGAGCAGGGGAAGAGCAAGCTTGCCGAGACGCTCGACCAGCGCACGAATGACGCGGGCGTGCAGGCGCGGAAGATCGCGCAGGCGCTGCGTCGGAGCGGCAAGCAGTTGTCGAACGAGGGTGATGCTGAGCAGGTGGCTGGGCTGGCCGAGGGGGCGGCGGACCGGATCGAGCGGCTGGGGGGCTACCTGGAGCGGACGAGCGGCACTGAGCTGGTGCACGACGTTGAGGACTTCGCGCGAAGGCGTCCCTGGATGGTCGCCGGCATGGGGCTGGTTGCGGGGCTTGCCGCTTCGCGGTTCCTGAAGGCGTCCTCCGAGCGTCGCTACGAAGGGTCGGTGCAGGCAGGCGGCGGCTCGAGCCGGTACGGGTACGGCGTGTTGCCGCAGGGCACTGGCGGCCGATCTGCGGATGAGCCGCTCGCTCGCGAGAGCTACGGCGCGGGCGGGTGAGCGAGGTGTCGAGCGGCAATGAAGGGACGGGGTTGCGGGAGCGGCCGCTGAGCGAGGTAGCCCAAGATCTGACGCGTGACCTGTCGCTGCTGGTGCGGCAGGAGGTCGAGCTGGCGAAGTCCGAGATGGCAAAGAAGGGACGCGTGGCGGCCCCAGGGCTCGGGATGATCGGTGGGGCAGGGGTCGTCGGGCTGGTGGCGGCGGGTGCGCTCACCGCGTTCCTGATCTTGGCGCTGTCGATCGTCCTGGACGAGTGGCTGTCGGCGCTGGTCGTGGGCGTCGCCCTTGCCGGCGCAGCCTATGTGCTCGCCAAGCAGGGCAAGGAGCGCGTCGAGGAGGCGGGTTCGCCGCTTCCCGAACAAACCATTGAAACGGTGAAGGAGGACGTGGAATGGGCAAAGACCCGAGCGACATCCGCGCGGAAATAGAACAGACACGCGCACGTGTCGGCGACGAGGCTGATGCGCTGAGCTACAAGACGGATGTGCCCGCGCGTGTCGGCGACTACGTCGACGACAAGAAGCAGGCGGTCAAGGACAAGGTGACGGACGTCAAGGACGCGCTCACGGGAACCGCGTCAAGGGCGGTGCCGAGCGGAGAGAAGGTGGGCCGAGTGAAGGGCGCAGCGGAGCGCAACCCGCTCGGGCTCGCAGTCGGCGCCGCTGCGCTCGGCTTCGTGGCCGGTTTGCTCATCCCGTCTACCCGTGTGGAGAACGAGCGCATGGGCGAGATGTCCGACCAAGTCGTGGACGGGGCGAAGGAGACAGCAAGCGACGCCGTCGAGCGCGGGAAGCAGGTCGCCGAGGAGGCTGCCGAGACGGCCAAGGAGAGCAGCAAGGAGCAGGGGCAGGAACTGGCCTCGAACCTACAGGAGCGTGTGTCGGAATCCGGCACTGCCTCCGAGGCTGCAGGTCAGACCTACTAGACAGAGCGACGTGGGCGGGAGCCACGAGGCGCCCGCCCAGTGTCCCAGCCGCGACGAAGGACCGCCTAAGCCACCGTGTCGAGCAGAAACACCGCGTGATCACTCGGCGAGCGACAAGGACCGTGTCGATCATTCTCAACCCGAAGCGGCAAGCAGGGCCGTCTTACGCATCTCCTCTGAGCGCCGGTCACGATGAGCTGAAAGCGCAAGCCCCATCCCGATGGCGGCCACGGTCGATCCCCCGCCTGGTCGGGTCAGGCGGCCTCAGCAGAGAACGCGACGCCAGTTCAGCAAACCGGCGCCCATGCTGGTCGGGGAGTCCTGTGCCCATTACTACATGCAAACGAGCATCGGAGGATCGAAGATGGGAGAACGAACGCCGAATCCCGAAAGTGAGGAGACGCCGGACAGCAAACCCGAAGCCGGTGACGCCGCGGCAGGCTCGGCAGCAGAACAGGCCAAGGAGCAGGAACGCGAGATGGAAGAGAGCGGCGAGGAGAATGCCGCATAGTCAACGGAAGCCCTAACGCAGCAACTCAACCGCCTCGCCACCGGCGGCACCGTCGGCCGTCGTCGCGAGGGGACGAGTGTCATCTACTCGATCACCGACCCGACCGTCAGCGAGCTCTGCGACCTCGTCTGCGGTCGCCTCGCGCTCAGGCTCCTTCCGGCGAGGCGCGCAGCGCTTGAACTGCCTTCTACTCGCCGCCGCTCCCTTCGCCCCGGTCGACCAGGACTACCTGTTCGAGGCGCGGCAGATGCAGGCGCTCTCGTTCGCCGTCCACATCCCGCTCGTGTGCTTCGGCATCGCCTTCCCCGCCTTCGTGCTCCTGCTCGAGGGGCTGTGGTTGCGAACCGGCGACCCCATCTACCGGACAATCGCCAAGCGCTGGTCGAAGGTGATGCTGGCCCTCTTCGCCGTCGGCGTCGTCACCGGCACGATCCTCAGCTTCGAGCTCGGCCTCCTATGGCCGAACTTCATGGCCACGTTCGGCGACGTCTTCGGGCTCGGCTTCACCCTCGAGGCCTTCTCCTTCTTTCTCGAGGCGATCTTCATCGCCATCTACGTCTACGGCTGGGATCGCCTCTCGCCGCGGGCCCACTTCCTGAGCGGCATCCCCGTCGTCGTCGCCGGCTTCACCGGCTCGCTGATGGTGCTCACCGTCAACGCCTGGATGAACAGCCCGGGCGGCTTCACGCTCGTCGACGGGCGCGTGAGCGACGTCCGCCCGCTCGAGGCGCTGTTCGGCAACGACTACCTCTGGCACGAGCTGATCCACATGTACCTCGCCGGCTACCTCGTCGCCGGCTTCCTCACCGCCTCGGTCTACGCGTGGGGCTGGCTCAGGGGCCGCCGCGGCCGTTACGAGCGCATCGCGTTGGTCGTCCCGCTGACGATCGCCGCGCTGGCCGCGCCGGTGCAGATCGTCGTCGGCGACTGGGCCGCGCGCTCGGTCGCCCGCGAACAGCCGACCAAGCTCGCCGCCTTCGAGGGACTCTACGAGACAGAAGCCGGCGCGCCCGTTCACCTTGGCGGCTGGTACGACGGCGACGAGATCCGCTACGGGATCCCGCTGCCGCGTCTCTTGTCGCTGCTTTCCTTCCACGACCCAAGCGCGCGGGTCGAGGGGCTCGAGGAGGCGCCGGCCGACGAGCGCCTGCCGGTCAATGTCGTCCGCATCGCCTTCCAGACTATGGTCGGCATCGGCTTCGTCCTCGCGGGCATCTCCGCCTTCTACGTGTTCGTCTGGCTGCGGCGAAAGCGGCTGCCGCACTCGATCTGGTTCTACCGCGCCGTCGTCGCCGCCGGTCCGCTGTCGGTCGTCGCCCTAATCGCCGGCTGGGTGACGACCGAGGTCGGGCGCCAGCCCTGGGTCGTCTACGGCCACATGCGCACCGAGGAAGCAGTCACAGGCGCGACCGGGATCCCTGTCGGTTACGCCAGCCTCGTCCTCGTCTACGCCGGCCTGTTGGCGGCGATCGTCTGGATCCTCCGCCGCCTGGCCTGCGCTCCCGTCGAGATCCAGCCCGGGCCGAGTGGCGTCGCGCCGCTTGCCGCGGGAGCGGCGCGCCCAGACGCCGAGGACCCGCGGTGACGCTCGCCGAAGCGCCGCTTGTCCTCATGCTCGTCGGTCTCGCCGCCTACGCCGTCCTCGGCGGCGCCGATTTCGGGGCCGCCTTCTGGCAGCTTGGCGCCCGCGGCGAGCGCGGTGCGCAGCTGCGCGAGCACGCCTATCAGGCGATGGGCCCAGTCTGGGAGGCCAACCACGTCTGGCTCGTCTTCGTCCTCGTCATCTGCTGGACGGCGTACCCCGAAGCCTTCGCCTCCATCTTCTCGACGCTGACGGTGCCGCTCTTCGTCGCCGCCCTCGGCATTGTCCTCCGCGGCACGGCCTACGCCGTGCACGCCGGCACGGCGCGCGAGATCGAACGGCGCGCCGTCGACGGCGTCTTCTCGATCTCCTCGATACTGACTCCTTTCGCGCTCGGCACCGCTGTTGGCGCGATCGCCTCCGGCCGCGTTCCCGTCGGCAACGCACGCGGCGACCTCGTCACCAGCTGGCTCAACCCGACGTCGCTCGCCGTCGGCGTCCTCGCCGTCGCCACCGGCACCTACCTGGCCGCCGTCTACTTGGCCGGAGACGGCGCTCGCGCCGGCCGCGCCGACCTTGCCGCCGCCTTCCGCCGTCGCGCTCTGGGAGCGGGCGTCAGTACCGGGGCGATCGCCTTAATCGCCTTGGTCATCGTCCGCTTGGACGGCGGACGGGTCGGCGAGCGTCTTCTCGAATGGCCGGCGCTCGCCGCCGTCGCCGTGTCGGCGATAGCAGGGCTCGTCACGCTCGAGCTTGTGCGCCGCTCGCGCTTTGAGACCGCCCGCTACTGCTCCTCGGCGGCTGTCGCCTCGATTGTCGTCGGCTGGGCACTCGCCCAGCGACCCGAGCTCCTCCCTAACCTCACCGTCGACGAGGCAGCGGCCGGGCGTCCGACGATGATCGCAACCGTCGTCGGCATCGCCATCGGTGCGGCGATACTCGTCCCGTCGCTGGCGCTGTTGTTCCGGCTCGTCCTGCGCGGCCGCTTCGACGCTGCGGACGCCGACGAGGAACCGACGCGGGAGCAGCGGAGGTCGAGCGGGCGTTCTCGGACGTGGGCGCTCGCGCTTGGAGCAGGCTCTCTCGGCCTCGGGCTGACCCTCGTCTTCGACGACGGACTCGGTCTCGCGGTCGGGGTCGTTGCGCTGCTCGGCTTCGTCGCGCTCGGCGCGGTGGCGCTCGTCGGAGAAATAGCGAAGGCCGATGTCGCGGGGACGACTGAGCAACCGCCGTAGACGCCGGCCTAGACGCCTCTTGCGTCGAGGACAGCGACCGGCGGTTGTTGCTCAGGAGTGGGCCGGTGCCGAGGACTCCACCTTCCGCGCGAATCCCGCGAAGAGGCCCGTCGACGTGAAGGATGGTTAGCATCGCGGGATCCTCATTCTGGTAAGAGACCGGGCCGCACAGGCTCCTGCGCAACGCCACCAAGGAGATCACGAAGTTTGACCGTCACGGCGACCGGCTGACCTGTTCGGCGCTCGCGACACGCGTACGCGTCGGGGGTGATGCGGGTCCTCATCTCGGGTGTCGGGATTCGCTTCATGTTTCAACGTCCCGTCGTTCCAGCGAAGTCGGGGAGGCGGTCGTTCGCGGAGACGGCGAGAGATCCTCAGTCGCGGAATTCGCGTCCCAACTGCGCGTTTCTCTGGCGTCTGGCGCCTGCCCGCCCGGAAACGAAAGAGTCTCGGAGCCACGCGGATTCGGCTCAACCATGCGGTGCGTCCTTGCCGTGAAGGTTGTGAAATGCCGTTCCCGTGTGGTTTCGGTGTGGTCGCAGGTTACTCCGCTCTTTACACCTCCAGAACCATCGGCTACCACATCGTGCGAAAGGCACTGGTGAGTCCGCTCTAGGCGTCGCTCATGAGATAGAACGCGGCGAGGCCATGCCTAGCCCCCTCGACAACGGCCAGCGCTCCCCTCGCAAGCTGCTCCGCGCCGTCATGGCACGGCTGCTCGGCCGTAAGCCCTAGACCCACACGTTTTGCGGGTAGGGGTCCGGGTAGATGGGTCTCCCCTAGCCAAAGGAGAGACGAAATGGCCAGCCAGGAGCCGGGCACAACCCCGGATCGCCCCACGCCCGAAGAGCCCATGCCGGCAGAACCCGGGACTATGCCGGAGCAGGAGCCAGAGACTGCGCCAGAACCGCCGACGGTGCCTGAGGACCCTGACGTGGAATCACCCTCAAGGCCAGAGTAGACGGCGTCTATCGGGCGCTCTCTCACTCGAGCGGCCAGCCGTGGGTCTTCGGCAGTGTTCGCCCGCTAAAACTGAGTGCGCTTTGACTGCCGGATCCCTCATCCCTGGAATCACGCCGGGAAGTGGGGTGAACGAGTGTGGAAATTTCACAACAAGCTTCGCTGGGCGCTTTGGGGCGTCTCGCTCGCGACCGTCATCGTCGCCATTCTGGTGGCCCAGGCGCTTTGACCTACAACAACACCCAACCCGGCGCGGGCGCTCGCTGAGCTCAGACGACGACTCGAGCGAGCCTGCGAGGTGCTTGTCTCATCTCTCGTATGGCTCCCGGAACGTTCGGTACGCCAACAGCCCGGCGGCGGCCAGGGAGAGCGCCGGCACAACAAAGAGTGCGAACTCCCAAGTGAAGTCGTTGCTGCTCGCGACGAGGCGAGGCCGAGGAGGGCGATGAGCCCGAGCGCGAAGAGAGCTATGGCGCCGACGTAGGTCGGCCGATCAATCGGGCCCTGTTCGGGGGCGGATGAGGGCGTCAACTGGCGGGGAAGCTCGGTCACGCGGACGGCCTCCGCCTCGCCGTCCTCGATCTCGTTGGCCGGGTCGAGCTCGACTGTTGCCGCGAGGTCGCCTTCAGTAAGTGCAAGCCGGACTGTCAGCGTGTCGTGGTCGACGCTCTCGACATCCCGCCACGGAACCGCTGTGCGCCTGCGCGTGACAGGGGGGTTGCCCGTGTCGAAGACGACGTAGCGCTCACCGTCGCGATCGAGGAGGGCGATCACCTTGCCGGCCGCCTCCCCCTCCCGTGTCTCCACGAGATAGTCCTCGAGCCCGATCGCGTCCGTGCCGGCGGACGGAACCTGATACGTCCATGTCGCCTTCACCGCGTGAGATCTTCCCGGCGAACCCGGGACAACCGCTAGACCGCAGCAGCCTTGAGGTCGCCTTAGGCGGCGGCCTTCATGCGCGCTTGCTCAACCTGCTCGTCCGGGGTTGCCTCGAGATCCTGGAAGACCTTGCCGAGCAAGAAGAACGTCGGCGGCCATAGGCCGATGAAAGTTGCCAGCCGCTGGCTCCTCGCCTTCGCATCTCTATCCGATCGCGCCGCCGAGCGGGCCCACAACGAGAGAGCACCGCCAATCGAGGCGAGTCCGAAGCTGTGCATGATCGTGCTGTTGAAACCGAGCTTCTTCAAGAACAATGCAACCTTCATGTGTCTTCCTTTCCTGTGATGGCTTGGGAGACCGAGCATCGCTGCGACTGCCGCAAAGACGCAGCGCACCCGGCTCCCAAGATGAGGATTCGTTAATCGCGCCTGGCGTCAGCGTCGCGGTGTGCGCTGCCTGCCTTCGCTAACCCGCGACTGACGATGTAAGCGGCGGCGACGAATCCCACAATCACCCACGCCCGGGGCGCATCGAAGTTGTCCGCAACCGCCGCGGCAATGAGCGTTGCGACTATCACGACAACCATCGCCCAAAACTCCGTCGTCAACGGCGCCCACTTCGTCTCGAACCGCTGCCCCGTCAAGCGCACACCGGTTCGCTCGGCCCGTTGTCCGACTGTCCTTTCGGTTGCATCACGACTTGCCATAAGACCCCTCTCCTCGGTTTGAAGCGTGAGGGTGCCCGGGAGGGAGGGCCTGAAACTGAAAGGTTGCGGTATTCGATGCGGTACGCGATGGGTCGAGGAAGAACCTGGTTCATCTTTCGCCGTCATGAGCTGCTTCCGCTGAGACTCGAGGGAACGGGTGGATTTCTCGCCCCGCGCCGTGCGACTAGAGGTTTTGACGGCGTCAGAACGGGAAGGGCCCGCCTTCGAGATTTCTGTGTCTTTACGTCGCGAAAGGGGTTGATGTCGTTGTTGGAGCGAACGAGGACTGGTCTGCGAGAGATGCCTTCCAACGCTGCTTGGCTCCTGTCCCAAGTCTTCAAGCCAGCGGAAGCGATCGGAACGGCGGCCGAGTCCGCAACGGCGGGCGCCCGCGACCGAGGGCGGAAGGTAGGGGCAGCCATTGTCGATGCCGCTCCCGTCGGCCGGGACTCAGTCGAAATTCGGGTGAGGCGTGCGCAGGACGCCGCGGAGCGTGCTCGAGAGGCTGAGGACCGGGCTGTGGAGGCCGCGCGGGAGTCCAAGGATCTCGCCGACCACGCTCGACAAGTGAGCGAGCGTGGTCGCGCCCGGATGAGGGAGGTTGAGCGCGAGACGAGTCGGCACGTTGAACGGCGCCTCGCTGAGGCTCAGAAGGACGCGGACGAGTTCGTGAAGCGCGAACGCCAAGCCGCCGAAGCGGATGCTGCAGAACAGCAACGAGAAGTCCAGGAAGAAGTCGAGAGCGAGATCGAGGAAGCGCAGCGTGATGCCGAGGAGTCCCAACGAGGAGCTCAGGAGCTCGTCGAAGACGCGACGGAGAAACTGGCGGAGGCCAGACGGCTAGCGGAGGAGGCCGCCGAGGCCGCGCGCGCCGCCGCCGAGGAAGCCAACCGTCAGGCGCAGCAGCTCGCCAACGAGGCGGAGCAGCAAGCGAGCGACGCCGAGGCACGAGTCAAAGCAACCGAGCGTCTGGGCAATGACCTAGTGGCAACCGCCAAGCAGACCGCGCGCAAGCTCCGGGATAAGACGAATGGTGGCCTGAAGTCCTACAGCAAGCCGGAGCTCGTCGAGCTTGCGGCCAGCATCGGTATCAACGCACCGACGAACATGACCAAGCCCGAGCTCGTCGGGGCCATCACGAAGGCCTCGCGTAACCGGTGAAAGGAGGCGACTCAAGATGAGACCCCTCAACAGGAAAAGCGACCGGGAGCGGCTGCTCGAAGTGGTCAGTGACTCCTTCGATGCGCTCCGCGGTGGCTTGACGAAGGGAAAGGTCTTGAAGGCCAGCTTGATTGCCGGCGGCCTCGCCGGCCTCACGGCGGGGAGCGCCGGCATCTCATCGCGCCGGCGCCGCGAAGAGGGGGCGGGGGACGATTCGTAAAGCTCAACATCGGACGACTCCGGTCGTGCTCACAGCGGCTCGCGCTCGCGGGAGACGCCTATCAGACGGAGCTCTTGTCCAGGCGTCTATCCGTGCGCGCGTCATTGGTATCCCGCTCTTGAGGCTTGACGCGACCGTCGTGCTCGTGCCAGCGGGAATAACCTCCGCGCCCTCTGCGCCTCGTGAGCCGCGGGCGCGCCCTTCCGCGCGATCCGCCGGCGTTCTGCCAAGGCGTTCAGGCGCCGCCGGACACGGTTTGGCGGAAGCTGTTCGGAGCATCAACGAGGGAGCAGAACTCCTCGGCGAGGTGCAGCGCAACGGCTCTTGACGAGCGCAGGGACTTCGGCGCCTCGTCGAATGTCCTGGACGTGGTCAAGACCTCAAGCTGGAGTTAGTCCTGGTTGTTTGACGGTTAGGAAACGGTCGCGGCGCGGGCACCTGGATTGATTGCCTGCCACAGGAACGAGTCTGGCGGCCAGTTCTACGCCTACCCTACATGGGCTTCGGACGGGCGTTTCCAGCCCCGCCGGCAACCGCCATGAAGCACAAAGGCGCCCCGCAGAGCGCCTTTGCATCGCAACAAGCCAGCTTGTTACATCCGGTCGCGAATCTCCTCCTGCGCGTCGTCGAGCTTGTCCTTACCCTCGCCCAACTTCTCCTGAGCCTGACCTTGCTTCTCGCGCAGTTCGTCATCGGTGAGCTTGCCTTCCTGTTCTTTCAGCTCACCTTCGAGTTTGTCCATTTCACCGGCCATACGACCCCTCCTTTGGTTGACCGGTCTGTATATCCCCAAGCTTGCGGTCCAAAAACGGATCGGCATGTCCTCATGCTTCTCGAGCCCACGCTACAAGGGTCTCGCAGTGACGTTCCATCCCACGCCGGCCCACGAGCTCCGCGGGTGCAAAAGCCGCGTTCCGCTTCCACTTGCCGGCCAAAAGCGCTAGAGCAGCAAGCACCGCCTGAGCTTCCTCGAAGCTGACGCCGACCTCGCGGCAGTAGCGGCCGTGCCAGCGCAGGGCCGCCCGCCCGAACCGCTCGGGTGACTTCTCGACGAGCCCAGCTCGAGTGCTGACGACGGCACAGCGTTCGCATCGGCCGGAATGTGCCCCAGCTGCAGGCCGGAACTCTCCATCGCGGCGACTGGCAGGCCGGAATGCGCGTTCCAATTTCAAGATCGAGCGGTGCGGCGAAAAGTTTGCAAGTCTCGGTCAGGGGAAGCAAATCGACGTCAACTTGGATACGTGGAAAGGGTGGGCCGAGATGGCAGACATCTACAAGTTCTCGGATCGGGTGATTGATGTGGGCGAGCGCCTTGCGGACGTAGCTGATGCCGTCCAGGGCAGGGGCAATCGGAAAGGACGGGGCGGGGCGCGTTGGCTGCTTCTCCCTGCGGTCGGCGCGGGACTCTACGCGCTAGCCGCAAACGGCTCCTTCAAACGCCAAGCCAAAAGCGTCGCGAATCAGGCCAAGGAGCGAGCCTCTGACCTGCCCGAAGAATTGGTGGGTCTCGTTCAGCAGACCACGGGCCAGACGAGCAGCCGCCCGAAGACCGGTCGCCAATCAGCCCAAAGGTCGTCAGCTAGTCGGACGACGAGTCAGCGTCGCCGAAAAACAAGTTCCGCTCGCTGAGACGTCGTTCCAGCGTCTCTTTCACGACCCGGCCACCGAGTGTTCACTGGTAACGGCATCGAGACGCCCCTGACTGGCTGCCGAGGAGCTCGAAGAAGGCAGTCGCGAGGCTCAGCGGCGCTCTCTGGGCGGCCCCTGACCGCGGCTCGTGTTAGTCCGCGCGAGCGGCGGGTATGCGCGGGGCATGATTCGACCGAGCAACGGCACCGGGTGCTATTGAGGTAAGGAGGAGGGGTGGGACTCTTTACGGTCAACTTCGAGCTGGGGGAGAAGACCCTCGAGACGCTGAGGCAGATCGCGAATACAAGCGTCGTCCGCTTCGAGCTCGGGCCGGCGACGCGGGCGATGATTGAGCGGCTCGCCGCGCCGGGCGAGGGCGAGGAGCAGGCGGAAGCCGAGGAACGGACGGTTGGCCGAATCGTCAAGAAAGGCGCGGAAGCGCTTCGCTAGCCGCCCTTAGGAGGAGGCCGTGCAGCGAGCAGCTCGTCGCCCTGGCCGAGGATCCTGAGCGGGTGTTCAAGAAAGAAGAGCTCCTGCGCAACGTCTGGGGGCTTCCGCTCGCTGGGGCGCACGCGCACCCTCAATTCGCATGCGAGCCGCCTGCTCCGGAACCTCAACCGCTCGCTCGAGACCGCCTACATCCTCGACGTGTGGGGAGTGGGCTACCGGCTGGTGGCCACCACCGGCTAGGTGATCGTCCGCGTCGACGCCTCGTAGCCGCTCTCGGGCGTCCAGCGCTTGACGTGGTGGATCTCCGCCGCCTCGTCGTAGTCATGGAACGCGGCCCCCTCGACGTCGATCGTGAAGAAGTGCCAGTCGTTCGGCGGGCGATAGCCGCCTGCTTCCTCGATCGCGCCGGCGATCGCGCTCCGTAAGCCCGCGTCTGAGACCGGGAGAGCGCGCGCCCGCAGCT
>Ga0307278_10000573_pt1 | contig 18427 bp, 13 predicted proteins | sample ER_DNA_117_FD_194482 | JGI IMG/M metagenome (GOLD analysis project Ga0307278, IMG submission 194482) | Bulk soil microbial communities from the East River watershed near Crested Butte, Colorado, United States - ER_DNA_117 | ecosystem: Environmental > Terrestrial > Soil > Floodplain | place...
CATGCCGGGCTGAGCCAGTTGCTAGCCGAGCAGCGCATCACCCAACGGCACGAGCAGGCCGCCCATGCCCGACTCGCGCATGTCGCTCGTCGGCCGCGCCACCGGTGGCTGGCCCGTGCCTGGTCGCAGCTGGCCCGTCGGCCAGGCGCTACCACCCAGCCGGCCGTCCGCTATCCACCCAGCGTCAGTTGATAGATCGGAGGCAACCATGTCCAAACTCGCTCGCACCCTGGTGTTCGCGGCCACCCTGGCGGCCATGAACCTGGCCGGCCTGACCGCCGTCGCCCAGGGCCAATCCAGCGACCAGCCCACCAGCAACCAGGACGCCCGGCGGCCACCCACCCAGGCCCAGGTCGGAGAGTCCTGGCGTCAGCCGCAGGTCGCCCCTGAGGAGCCCACCGTCGCGGGCGACACCCGCCGGCCCCCGACCGAGAGCCAAGTGGGAGAGTCCTGGCGCCACCCGACCGGCACCCCGGTGCGATCGGCCGAGCCGAGCGGCCCGCCCGGCTGGCTCGTCGCCTCGCTGGGTGTGCTGGTGGTTGCCCTGGCGCTGTCCGGCGGACTGGCCGTGCTGGCCGCCAGGCGAGCCGGCCGCAGGGCCCGGCTTGGGCACGCGGCCTGACCACGGCCCAAGTACGCCACCCTCGATGGGGCTGCCGCGCCCACCCGGCAGCCCCATCACCTTGCCGACGACGGGTTGCTGGCATACCTTGCCTGTGGTCATCGCACCGCGTCCGTGCGCTGGACTGGGTGGGGATGTAACAACGCATTACTTCGCCCTCTACGGTCGCGCGCGACCTGCAAGAACGCAGGGTTGCATGGCGGTAAGCGCGTGATTGCTGATAAGACCCGCATGGCCTGTGGCCGCCACGACGGATGAGAATCGGGGTGCCCGGCCAAGCTCGGCTCTCCTTGGTGCGACAGAGCCCGTTGATAAGACTGACGCGGGGGCCTTCCCGGCACCACGAACTGTTTGCTGCGAGCACGCGTTTCAGCATCGTTGACTCGGTAGGCCCTGCCGGGCACCACCACAGGCGACAAGGAGGAGGTGTCGACGGTGGAGCTGCTGGTAGCGCACTGCGCCGGGTTGGATGTCGCGAAGGACGAGGTGGTGGCCTGCGTACGCGTGCCCGATGGGCGCGGCGGTCGCCAACAGGAGGTGCGGACGTTCCAGACGTTCACCTCGGGGCTGGAGGCGCTGGCCGACTGGCTGGCCGCCGAGGGGGTCACCCAGGTGGTGATGGAGGCCACGGGCCAGTACTGGAAGCCCATCTGGTATCTGCTGGAGGAGGCAGGCTTCGAGCTGCTGTTGGTCAACGCCCGCCACGTCAAGATCCTCCCCGGCCGCAAGACCGATGTCTGTGACGCCGCCTGGCTGGCCGAGCTGTTGGAGCACGGGCTGCTGCGGGGCAGCTTCGTGCCGCCGCCAGCCATCCGCGAGCTGCGGGACCTGACCCGCTATCGCAAGCGGCTGATCCAGGCCCATAGCTCGGAGGGCCAGCGCGTCCAGAAGACCCTGGAGGACGCCGGCATCAAGCTGGACTCGGTTGCCGCTGACGTGCTGGGCGCCTCGGGGCGGGCGATGCTTACCGCCCTGGTCGCTGGCGAGCGCGACCCCCAGGTGCTGGCCGAGCTGGCCAAGGGGCGGCTGCGGGCCAAGCTCCCCCAGCTACGCCAGGCCCTGCGGGGCCGGTTTCGAACCCACCACGCGCTGCTGGTTCGTCTGGCCTTGGAGCATCTGGAGCAGCTGGAACGATCGATCGCCGAACTCGACGCGCAGGTCGACCGGGTGATGGTCCCGTTCGCTGCGGCCCGGGACCGGCTGGACACCATCACCGGGGTGGGCAAGCGGGCGGCCGAGTGCATGATCGCCGAGATCGGGGTGGACATGTCGGTGTTCCCGACCGCCGCGCACCTGGCGTCGTGGGCTGGCCGCTGCCCGGGCAACAACATCACCGGTGGAAAACGTCGCTCGGGCAAGCCCACCAAGGGCAACCGCTGGCTGGGTGAGGTGCTCATCGAGTGCGCCTGGGCGGCGGCGCGCAGTCGTGACACCTACCTATCGGCCCAGTACTGGCGGCTGGCGCGCCGCATCGGGAAGAAGAAGGCGGCCCTCGCCGTGGGACACTCGATCCTGGTGATCGCCTGGCACCTGCTCGCCGACAACTGCACCTACCAGGACCTAGGTGGCGACTACTTCGTCCGGCGCGACACCGACCGCCAGCGTCAACGGGCCGTCGCCCAGCTCCAAGCCCTCGGCTACCGCGTCGCCCTCGAACCCCTCGCCGCCTAACACCCGGGGATTCACGTTTCAGGATGAGGTGAGGGCGCCCGTCCATTGGAACGCCCATCACCCGTCCGAAGGTCAGGAGCTATCTGGCTCCCTACCCGGTGGCTCATGGCCGGTGACCTGCAGAGACCCCGCACTTGGGACAAACACCGACTGCGAACCGGCGTCCCAGCGCACAGTGATCAGCCGGCCATCTACGGCGGTGACCACGCCGCTCCGAGTGACGCTGCCGACCTTCTCCGACTCCACCAGTACCCGGTCGCCAACCTCGACCATCGTCGGCCTCCTTTGGATGGTGACGAAACCAGGCCACCCCCCAAAGTGTCCCCAACGACCCGCGGCTCCATTCAAAGACGTCCGGTGGCAACGATCGTGCTGGCGATCCAGTCGTCGCACGCGGCCGCTTGCGATACCCACTACATACGCTGAGTCGATGACCGGAGGGAGCTGCTCGCCACGCTGCAGTGGCTGCCTCGGGACGCCGAGCAGCTGGCGATGGAGTCCGGTGGCGAGGGTACTGCGAACGCGAGGTCGACGAGGTCGAGTGGCAGATTAGTCGGGTGGACCTGCATCCTGGCGCCCGGCGAGACGACCCGCCGCGCCGGTAACGACTGATGTTGGCCGCTGCAGTATGTGAGCTTCCGTACGTGGCCGCCGAGCGCAGGAAGGTCCCGGCAAGCAGACCAAGCGATACGGATTGCTGCCCGTTTGCTGCCCATGGCCAAGTCCCGGATGCCGTCGGGGTTGGCGCGGGAGCGTTCTGCCCTGCTCATGGCTCACGAGACCCCCGGGGATCCGCGGGCTGGCGCTCTGCCTTCCCCTTACAGAGCGAGAGCCGTTGTCTCTCCGGGGGTCTCGTGTCGTCGAGCACGATCGCATGGCGGTCCGGGGGCGTCAACGCGGACCCGAGCGGGCCTGTGGATGACGCTGGGGACAAGTCGGGCATGGCTGTTGACGGCGGCATGGACGGCTGTGGACAACCAGGGGAACGGCTGGGGACAGCGCCCGTGACGGGAAATTCCTTTGCGGCGCTCGACCTGCTGAGAAGACGCGGGGGGTCCTGTGGACAGGAAAAAGTTGCGGCCGTGGTGTCGCGACCTGGTGCGATACTCCGGGCGATGAGCACACCGAAGTCACCCGACGCGAGCCGGCCACCGGTCAAGGTGGTCCGCAGCCCCCGCCGGCGCAAGACCGTCACCGCCTACCGCCAGGGGGAGACGGTGGTGGTCCTGCTCCCGGCCCGGATGAGCCGGCGGGAGGAGGACCACTGGGTGGCGACCATGCTGGAGCGCCTGGAGCGGCGCGCCAGCCGGGTCGTCCCCGGCGACGCCGAGCTGGAGCGGCGGGCGCGGCTGCTGGCCCGCCGCTACCTGGAGGGCCTGGTCGAGCCGCGCTCGGTCCGCTGGGTCGGGAACATGCGGGCCCGCTACGGGTCCTGCACCCCCGACGACGGCACCATCCGGCTGTCGGACCGCCTCGCCCCCTGGCCGCCCTGGGTCCGTGACTACGTGCTCGTCCACGAGCTGGCGCATCTGGCCGTCCCCGACCACTCGCCGGCGTTCTGGCGGCTGGTCGACCGCTACCCGCTGTCGGAGCGGGCCCGCGGCTTCCTGATCGCCAAGGGCCTGGAGGACGACGAGGTCTAGGACCCGGGCTTCGGGGGCGGGTCGCCGCCGTCGGCGCCGGGGTCGTCGTCGTCGGCGCCGGGGTCGTCGCCCGGCCCGGTCTCCTCGGCCTCCAGGAGGGCGCGCAGGCCCTCGTCCAGGTCGACCTCCTCGCCGCCGATCAGCCCGACCCGCTCCAGCCAGCGGCCGGGCACGTCCAGCTCCTCGGGGGTGGGCAGGAAGTCCGGGTGCGACCAGGTCCGGTCGAGGCCCTCGATGTCGGTGGCGGCCAGGACCTCGCGGCAGAAGCGCTCGCCCCGGGCGGCGGCGGCCCGGTCGGGGTCGGCCCGCAGCAGCAGGGCGAACAGGCGGGCGGGGGACTGGGGGTCGGCGTCGCGGCGGCCGACCGCGGCCTCGATGGCGCCAAGGCCGGGGAGCCGGCCCTCCAGGGCCCGGCCGGCGATCACCGGGGCATAGCCCGCGGTGAGGGCGAGCAGCACCTCCAGGCGCCCGGTGGCCGCCTGCAGGGCCGCGCTGGGCGGGCCCAGCAGCCCCTCCCCGCCGCCGGCCAGCAGCTCCTGGAGGGCCTCGGGGTTGGCCATGTCCAGCGACTGGAGCCGGTCCATCATCCCCGAGGCGTCGGGCTCGGTCTGGAGGGCGACCTCGTCGACCGCCCGGCGCAGCTGGTCGCCCAGCCACGGCACCCCGGCCCGGAGGCGCTGGCCGGCCACCTGGGCGCAGGCCAGCCAGAGGCGCAGCTGGTCGCCGGGCAGGTCGGCCGACTGCTCGAAGGCGGCGACGTTCTCGGGGACCACCAGGACCCTGGCCGGGTCGGGGGCGGGCATGGCCAGCTCGTGCTGGCCGACCACGGAACGGGCGAGCTGGCCGACCAGGGTGCCCACCTGGAGGCCGGCGATCAGGCCGCCGACCCGGCCCACCATGTCGCCGACCCCGGGCGGGCCCAGGCCGGCGCCGCCGCCGAGCGCCTCGGCGACCCGGCGGGCGCCCGGCTCGACCAGGGGGGCGAAGCCGCCGAGGACGGCCTCGGCCCAGTCGGGGCGGCTCAGCGGCCGCGCCGCCAGGGCCACCGGCGGCGCGGGCAGGCTGGTCACCGGGTCGACCCAGAGCTCGGCCAGGCGCAGCCGGTCGTCCCAGGAGCGCGCCTCGCCCGGGTCGGGCGGGGCCGCCGGCGCGGGCAGCTGCGGCATCATCCCCAGGTCCTCGGCCCCGGCGGCGGTGGCCACCGCCACCTGCCGGGCCAGCTCCCAGTTGACCGGCCCGCTGGCGGTCGCCATCAGCCTGGCGAACTCCCGGAACAACGGGATCCGCCCGAAGAAATCTCCGCCCCCGCCCGGCCCTTCGGTCATGCGGTTCATGCTACTCGCGGCCACGGCCCAAGTCGGCCAGAACCCGGCTCCTCCGGGTAGCCTGGGCGTCTCTGGACGGCGACGAGAGGTAACGGTCGTGGCTGGGAAGGTCATCGTGTTGGTGGGGGCGCTGCACCCGGGGGCGAGGGAGCTGGCCCTGGCGCTGGAGGACGACCCGGGGGTCGAGCGGGTGATGGGCCTGTCCCGGCACGAGCCGCCGCTGCTCGGGCCCAAGTTCGAGTTCGTCAAGGCCGGGCCCGGCGACCCGGCCTGGGCCGCCGCCCTGGCCGAGGCGGACACCCTCGTCCTGTTCCCGCTGATCGACGCCGCCGACCGCAACGAGGAGGGCCGCCGGGCCCGGGTGGTGGAGGCGACCAGGCGGGCGCTGGCGGCCGCCGCCGGCGCGGCCACCGTGGTGCTGTGGTCCAGCGGCGTCGTCTACGGCGCCCACCCCGGCAACCCGGTCCCCATCCCCGAGACCCACCCCGTGCGGCCCAACCCCGAGTTCCCGGCGGCCGGCGTGCTCGCCGAGAGCGAGCGGATCGCCTTTGAGGCCGACGAGGACCCCGCCGGTCGGGCGGTGGTGGTGCTGCGCGGCGCCGGGGTGTGGGCGCCGTCCTGGGGGACCTTCCTGGCCCGCAGCCTGATGGCCCCGGCCATGATCGGGGTCAAGGGCCAGAACCCGCCGCTGCAGTGCCTCGCCCCCGCCGACGCCGTAGCCGCCCTCGCCCTGGCCACCTCGGGCCGGCTGCGGGGGGTCTACAACGTCGCCCCCGACGACTGGGTCCCGGCCAAGGAGGCGGCCAGGGCGGCCGGCCGGCGCCGCCTGGAGGTCTCCCAGCGGGTCGCCCAGGCGACCGCCGAGCGGCTGTGGCGGGCCGGCATGTCGGCGGCCACCGCGGGCGAGCTCGGCTACCAGCTCCACCCCTGGGTGCTGGACAACGCCCGGCTGCGCCAGGCCGGCTGGGCGCCCACCCGCTCCAGCGCCGAGGCGTTCGCCGAGGCCGGCGCCCAGGTGCCGGAGGGGATGCTGGTCGGCGGGGTCCAGCTGCGCCGCAGCGACCTCTACCGGGGCGCGGCCGCCGCGGTCGCCCTGGCCGCCGCCGTGGCCGTGGCCCGCCGCCAGGCCAGGGCCGCCCGCTCGGCCCGGGCCAGGCCGGTGACCCGCCGCCCGCCCAGCTCCCTGTAGCGGCGGTGCCACAATCAGGGACGTGACCCTCGACGCCAGGAGGTGCCGGTGCGCCAGCGCGTGATCGCCGGCGTCGGCGTGCTCGCCCTGATCGGCCTGGTGTTCGCCCTCAACTTCTACCAGCTGCCGGTGGTGGCCCTCAGCCCCGGGCCGATGGAGGACGTGCTGGCCCGCCTCAAGGTCGAGGGCCCGCGGGTCTATGACTCCAAGGGCAAGCTGTACCTGACCTCGGTCGGGATCGACGACAACGTCCGCTTCTACGAGGCCCTGCTCGACCTGGCCAACCACGACGTCGAGCTGTACCCGCGGGACGCGCTGTACCCCAAGGCGGAGACCCCGGCCGAGATCGACCAGGAGAACGCGGCCCTGATGGACCGGTCCAAGGAGACGGCCACGGTGGTGGCCCTGCGCGAGGTCGGCTACGACATCGAGCCGTCCGGGGTCGAGATCACCCAGATCGTCGCCGGCGCCCCGGCCGACGGCCGGCTCAAGGCCGGCGACCGCATCCTGGAGGCGGACGGCCGCCCCGTCGAAAGCACCGAGGCGGTGCGCAAGGCGATCGGCGCCCACAAGGTCGGCGAGCGGGTCACCTTCAAGATCGAGCGCATCGGCAGGACCAGCAAGGTGCCGGTCCCGGTTGAGCAGGTCGAGGGCGAGCCGCGGGTCGGGATCCTGCTGCGCGACCTGTTCCCCGAGCTGCCGGTCAGGGTGTCGATCACGACCCTCAACAACATCGGCGGCCCCTCGGCCGGGCTGATGTTCACCCTGTCGATCATCGACAAGCTCACCCCCGAGGACCTGACCGCCGGCCGCCGCATCGCCGGCACCGGCGAGATCGCCCTGGACGGCGCGGTGGGGCCGGTCGGCGGGGTGGCCGAGAAGCTGGTCGCGGTCCACCGGCTCGGGGTGACCACCTTCCTCATCCCGGCCGAGAACTGCGACAGCGTCCGCGGCCGCGTGCCGCGCGGGCTGCGGCTGGTCAAGGTGGCGAAGGTGGGGGACGCCCTGGCGTTCCTGCGCGACCCCAAGGTCGCCGCCACCGCCCCAGGCTGCTAGGCCGCTCTCCCGGAGCCAACCCCGGGACCGGTCGGGGTTGGCTCCGGGAGCCGGTCGGCGCCGGTTGGCGCCGACCGGACAGGGCACCCCGCCGGGACCGCGGGAAGGTGCCTTCCCGGTAGCAGGCGCGCGGGCCCCGCCGATGGGTACGGGCAGGGTCGTTCCGGCCGCCCCACCCAGCGGGAACGCCCGTGCTAGGGTCTGAACGAAGCCATCGGAGCGCCCATCCCCGCGCCCGCAGAAAGGTCCATCCCGTGGTCGCAGCCCGCCGTCCCCCTCGTCGCTGGACGCTGGCCGTCCTGCTGCTGGCGTTCCTCGCCCTGGCCGCGGTCGGCAGCGTCTCGCGCTTCTACACCGACCTCCTGTGGTTCCGGGAGGTCGACAAGACCGAGCTGTTCTGGGGCATGCTGCGCACCAAGGCCTTCATCGGCCTGCTGGCCGGGCTGGGCACGGCGATCATCGTCGGGGTCAACCTGTGGGTGGTGGAGCGGCTGGCCCCGCGCTACGGGCTCACCGTGGTCGCCCGCCCCCAGGTCGAGCGGGCCCGGGCCGTCCTCTCCCCGTACCTGCGCCCGCTGCGCATCGGCATCGCCGCCTTCCTCGGCCTGGTGGTCGGGCTCCAGGCCTCCGGGCTGTGGCAGACGTTCCTGCTCTGGCGCAACCGCGTCCCCTTCGGCCAGCGCGACGCCCTGTTCCACAAGGACGTCGGCTTCTACATGTTCGAGCTGCCGTTCCTGCGGTCGGTGTTCGGCTGGCTGTTCACCACCCTGGTCCTGACCACCCTGCTGGTCGCGGCCGGCCACTACATCCTCGGCGGGATCCGCCCCCAGGCCGAGACCAACCGGGTCGCCGCCCAGGCCCAGTCCCACCTGTCGGTGCTGCTCGGCCTCATCGTCGCCCTCAAGGCGTGGGGCTACTGGCTGGACAAGTACCAGCTGCTGTTCTCGCCCCGGGGGGTGGTCGCCGGCGCCTCCTACACCGACGTCAAGGCCCAGCTGCCCGCCCTCGAGTTCCTGTTCTGGGTCGCCCTGATCTGCGCGGCCATGTTCTTCTGGGGGGCGCGCCGGGGCGGGCTGTTCATCCCCCTGATCAGCATCGTGCTGCTGGCCGGGGTGTCGCTGATCATGGGCGGCATCGTCCCGGCGGTGTTCCAGCGCTTCCGGGTCGAGCCCCAGGAGCTGGTCCGCGAGCGGCCCTACATCGAGCACAACATCGACGCCACCCGCAAGTCGTTCAACCTGGGCGACGTCAAGACCCAGCCGTTCCCGGCCAGCGACGACCTCACCGCCAAGGGCCTTGACGCCAACCGGCCGACGCTCGACAACATCCGCCTGTGGGACCCGGAGGTGCTGCGGCCGGGCGTCCGCAACCTCCAGGCGATCGCCCAGTACTACAACTTCACCGACGTCGACGTCGACCGCTACCCGATCCACGGGGACATGCGCCAGGTGATGATCTCGGTCCGCGACGTCGACCCCAACGGGCTGGCCTCGTCGGCAAGGACCTGGCAGAACCTGCACCTGGCCTACACCCACGGCTACGGCATGGTCGCGGTCCAGGTCAACACCGCCGACTCCGGCGGCCAGCCCGACTTCATCGTCAAGGGCTTCAACGCCGAGAACGCCGCCATCCAGGTCAAGCAGTCGCGCGTCTACTTCGGCGAGCCACCGCCCAACGCGCCCGAGTTCGTGGTCGCCAACTCGGCCCAGGGCGAGTACGACGCCCCCTCGCTCAGCGGCGAGACCAACAAGCTGTTCAGCTACGAAGGCGACGGCGGCGTGCAGCTGTCCGACTTCGGCCGCCGGCTGGCCTTCGCCGTCCGCTTCCGCGACATCAACCTGCTGATCTCCGGCAACATCAAGCCCGACTCGCGCCTGATGTTCAACCGCGACGTCCGCGACCGGGTCGAGAAGGCGGCCCCGTTCCTGCAGTGGGACGGCGACCCGTACGCGGTGGTGGTCGACGGCCAGATCAAGTACGTCCGCGACGGCTACACCACCTCAAGCAACTACCCGTACGCCCAGCGGATCGACCTGGCCGACGCGGCCCGCCGCAACGAGCTCGGCAGCCGCGGGGTCGAGGGCATCGGCAACTACATCCGCAACTCGGTCAAGGCCGTGGTCGACGCCTACACCGGCAAGGTCACCCTGTACGCCTTCGACGAGCAGGACCCGGTGCTGGCCGCCTGGCGCAAGGCGTTCCCGAACCTGTTCGCCCCGGCCAGCGAGATCCCCGACAGCCTCAGGAGCCACCTGCGCTACCCCGAGGACCTGTTCTCGATCCAGACCTGGATCTACGCCAGCTACCACATCGGCAACCCGGACGACTTCTACTCCAAGGAGGACTTCTGGGCCCTGCCCGACGACCGCGCCGGCGAGATCCGCCGCCAGGAGGACACCGGCGGGCTGGCCGCCGCCACCTCGGTCAAGGCCCGCCCCTACTACCTGCTGACCAAGCTGCCCAAGGGCACGGCCCCCGAGTTCGTGCTGGTGATGCCGTTCACCCCCAACGGCAAGGAGAACATGGTCTCCTACCTGGCCGCCCAGTCCGACCCGGACAACTACGGCACCCTGACCCTGTTCAGCCTCGACCGGTCCCGGACGATCCTCGGCCCGACCCAGGTGAACGCCCGCATCCTGGCCACCCCGGCCATCTCCTCGGAGCTCACCGTCCTCAACCAGCAGGGCTCCCGGGTCATCCTCAGCAACCTGCTGGTCGTCCCCGTCGACGAGTCGCTGCTGTACGTCCAGCCGATCTTCGTCCAGGGCTCGGCGCCCAACTCGTTCCCGCTGCTGCAGCGGGTCGCGGTCTTCTACAACAACCAGGTCGGCTACGCCGACAACCTCGAGGACGCCATCACCGAGGTCGTCAGCGGCCAGCAGCCCACCCAGCCCCCATCCGAGGACGGCGGCACCGGTCAGCCCACCCCAACCCCCGGCGCCGGCAGCTCCGACGTCCAGACCCTCCTGCGCCAGGCCAACACCGAGTACGAGCAGGCCCAGGCCGCCCTCAAGGACGGCGACCTGGCCGAGTACCAGCGCCATATCACCCGCATGGGCCAGCTGATCCAGGACGCCCTCAACGCCCAAGGCGACAGCACCCCCACCCCCACCACGCGCCGCCCCTGACCCAGCGCCCCGCCGTTGCGACCCGGTCCCCGCTGTGCTACCTTCGCCGCCGCACCGCGGGGTGGAGCAGTCTGGTAGCTCGCTGGGCTCATAACCCAGAGGTCGAGGGTTCAAATCCCTCCCCCGCCACCAAGCTTAACCAGCACGTTTGGCGCTTCACCTCCTTCGCAAAGGGACAGCCGGACGGGTTGTTGTCAGTCATTTGTCAGTGGAGGTCCGGACTTCGGTCCGGGCCTTTCTGTTGAGCTGGAACCATCGAGGATCAGGCTGGCCACGGCGTTGGCGGCCTGGGCGTCCATGCCGGGAATGACGTGGCTGTAGACGTCCAGGGTGATGGCGATGGTGGCGTGGCCAAGGCGCTCGCTGACCACCTTGGCCGGGATGCCCGCGGCCAGGGCCGCGGTGGCATAGCTATGGCGGACATCGTGGAGCCGGATCGGCGGCAGGCCGGCGGCGCGGGCCAGCCGCCGGAACCAGTCAGTGATGAGGTCGGGGTGGATGGGGGAGCCATCCGGCCGGGTAAAGACCAGCCCCGAGTCCCTCCAGGCCGACCCGACCTCGGCCCGTTCCTGCTCCTGGCGAGCCTGGTGCTCCTGCAGCGCGGTGACCGTGGCTGGGTCCAGGGCTAGTGACCGCTTGCCCATCCGGGTCTTGGGCTCGGACTCGTGGACCACGTAGTTGACCACCACCCGAGGCCGTCTCGGGGAGAGCCGAGCGGCGCCCAGGTCGATGTCGACCCAGCGCAGCCCCGCGAGCTCGGCGCGTCGCATCCCAGTGGTGGCGACCAGCAGCCACAGGCCGTACAGCCGGTCGTGGCGAGCGTGGGCCAGGAAGGCCCGCAGCTGCTCTGGCGTCCACACCTGCATCTCTGGGGAGGCGCCCCGTGGTGGGGTGACCGCGTCGGCCACGTTGCGGACCAGGTAGCCGAGGCGCACAGCGTCCTTGAGGGCCCGATGCAGCATCGCGTGGATGTTGCGCACGGTCTTGGGGGCCAGGCCTTGGCCGTCCCGCCGGGCGTCGGTGAGGAGCGCGCGATAGAACGAACTGAGGTTGGACGGGGTGAGCCGCTGTAGCTCGATGTCCCCGAGCCGGGGCACGACATGGGTCCTGGTGTAGATCGTGTAGTTGGCGAACGAGGAGGGGCGCAGCCGGGGCGGCTGGTTCTCTGGCAGCCACTCCTCCAGCAGGTAGCTGCCGACCGTCCGCTTGGACGGCTCTACAAACGTCCCTGACCGCAGGGCTGCCTGCGCCTCCAGGAGGGCGTCCCGGGCTGCCTTCCTGGTCTGGAAGCCGCCCTTGGAGACTTGGCGGGGTCGGCCGGTGCTCGGGTCCCGTACGTCCTCGATGTACCAGGTCCAGGTGCTGCCGCGCTTGCGCGTCCACCCGCTCGGCATCGTCAGCGCTCCGAAGCCACGCCGAGCAGCTCGAGCAGCCGCGCGGTCGGGACGTAGAGCCGGCATCCAAAGCGCACCGACGGCAGATCCCCGGCAGCAACGGCCCGGTAGGCGGCGCTCCGGCTGATCCCCATGAGCGCGCTCGCCTGCTCGACCTTAAGCAGACCTGGGAGGTGCAGGCGGTGGAGGAGTTCGACGGCCCTCATGTCCTCCTCGGTGGTGCTGGCGGCCCTGGGTCCGGTGAGCACAGAACCTGGTCGATCAGGCTCAATATAAGCCTTCACTTTTCCCATTACAAGTTTCTCCTTGAGACAGTCCAGAGTCGATCAGCGGTCAGGCGATCAGGCATGCTTATGGCCACTAGGAGGCACCGAGGCAGGGGTCGCAACGTGGCAACGGCCGAGCAGCGGCGGCGGTTCGGGCAGGCGCTCCAGCGCGCACGCGAGGAGTGCCGCCTGTCACAACGCGGGCTTGCCGACACGCTGGGGGTCTCCCAGGCTTCTGTGTCGCAGTGGCTCCTGGGGCAGACTGCTCCACGGCCTGAACGGGTTGCTGCGCTTGAGCGCGTCCTACGGATGGAGCCGAACTCCCTGGCACAACTACTAGGCCAAGTGCCATACGACGATCGGGCAGCACCGGCATCGGTGAGTGTGACCGAGGCCGCAGAGGCCGATCCCCGTCTGGGCGCACGGGAACGCCGGATCCTCGCCGCCGTGTACCGGGAACTTGTCCACCAGCGGGAGTTTGACCAAGCCGGCAATGGGTCCGCACCCAATGGGGGAACGGCCTCGAGGACATAGTTGCGGTTGAGCATTCGCACAGCTTTGTTCCTGTTTGTCTCGACGTCTGCTGAGCGGAGTCCTACAGTCGGGTCACATGACAGCCCGTCCACTTCCAGGTGGGCGAGACCCCACACGAGGTCACCCACCTTCCGACCCCTCCGAGGCTGAGCAAGCCGCTGTGGACTCGCTCAACACGGAGCCTGTCCGGCTGCTCGCCATCCGCTTCGGCGAGGAGCTCCGGCACCACCGCCGCGAAGCCGGGCTGCACCAGCAGGAGTTGGCCGACCGCATCGCCTATCACCGGTCGTACCTCTCGCAGGTTGAACGAGGCCGTCAGGTGCCCGCCGAGCAGTTCGCCATGCTGTGTGACCGAGCACTCGAGGCCCGCGGTGCGCTCATGGGCATGTTCCGAGAGCTGGCCGCCGAGCGGGAAGCGCGACGCCGAGAGGTGGCCGCCGAGCGTTGGCGGGAGCGGCTCCATGGCAGCTCGGAGGTTCCCGCCGGGGCCATCGCCGTCCCTGAGTCCGCACTGATCCAGGTTGCCGGGACGTCACCCGCATCGTCTGATACATCCATGGAGCGCCGCCCCTTTGTCCGCATGGCCGGGACCTTCGCCGGTGCTGCCATGCTGGAGGCGCTCGGCGTGGACCTGCTGAACCTCCTCCGGGCCATGCAAGGGTCGAGAGTAAGCAGGTCGATGCTCGACGAGACAGAACTCGCCGTTCTTCGCTTCCACCAGCTCTACAAGGAGCTGCCGCCGACCGAGCTGTTCCCACACGTTCAGCAGTACCAGCAAGCCGTGACCGGGCTCCTTGCGGAGTCCCAGACCATCGAGATTCGGCGCAGGCTGTGCTCGGTCGCTGGACATCTGGCTGGCCTTCGAGCGTGGCTGACCTTCGACTTGGGGGACCCGACAGCGGCCCACGTCTGGTACGAGGCGGCGCTGAAGCCCGCGGTCGAAGCTGAGGACGAAGCGTTGGCTGGATGGCTGCTGGGAGGGCGAAGCCTGATTCCGTCCTACAGCGGTGACCACGCCGCTGCCCTCGAACTTGTCCGGCAGGGACAGAGCCACGGAAGCCGGAGTGCAAACGTGGCCGTGCAGGCATGGCTAGCGGCGCTGGAGGCACGGGCCCATGCTGGCCTTGGCGACGCAGCGGCATTCCGCCAGGCGCAGGATCTGGCCAACAATGCCTTGGACGGATCCCAGCCCGACGAGCGCCGACATGGCATGGACTACCGGCACAACCGGCTCGACGTCACCTACTACGAAGGCACGAGCCTTGTGACGCTCCGCCAGCACGGCGCTGCCCAGCCGGTCCTCGACGCCGCGCTCGCAGCTCAGGAGCGAGGGCACCTCAAGGCCCGCTCGATCGTGCAACTGGCAATGGCCACCACCCATGCGCAGCAGCGAGAGGTCGATCAGGCCTGCACAGTCGCCAGCCAAGCGTTGGACCTTCCGGCCGACCAGCGCATTGGCCCCATCACTCAGCGGGCTCAGGACCTGCTTCGCGAGCTGGAGCCCTGGCGTGGGAGGCCGGCGGTTGAGGAGCTCCGCGAGCGCGTGGTGGCGTCATAGCCACGGCACCTGGTAAGCAGTAAGTCATGGACCTCGGGCGCATTGGCATCTGGACCTACCACCTCAACTTCCAACCCGGCTCCAAGGTGCGGGAGGTCGCAGCCGAGCTCGAGGAACTGGGCTATGGCGCCCTATGGGTCGGCGAGGCGGTCTACCGCGAGCCGCTGACGAGCGCCGGCTTCCTACTGGCGGCGACCAACCGCATGGTGATCGCCACGGGCATCGCTAATATCTGGGCGCGTGACCCGTTCACGATGACTGCCGCCCAGCTCACGCTGAGCGAAGCCTACCCAGAGCGGTTCCTGCTCGGCCTGGGAGTGAGCCATGCCCGCCTCGTTGAGGGCATCCGTGGCCACCAGTACCAGCAGCCGTTCACGGCTATGCGCCGCTATCTAGATGGGATGGACGAGGCGGCCCGGCACTACCGGGCCACAAAGCCGGCAGCACCGCCGCCACGTGTGCTCGCCGCCCTTGGGCCTCGGATGCTCGCCTTGGCCGCTGAGCGGGCCCAGGGCGCTCACCCCTATCTCGTCACGCCTGAGCATACGGCGACGGCTCGGAGCGCTCTCGGCCCTGACCGCTGGCTCCTGCCAGAGCAGGCGGTCGTCTTGGAGACAAACCCCGACCAGGCCCGGACGATTGCACGGCGGCACGTTTCCCGATACCTCGACTTGCCGAACTACACCAACAACTGGCGCCGCCTCGGCTTCACCGACGACGACCTCATGGGGCAGGGCAGCAACCGTCTCGTCGACGCGCTCGTCGCATGGGGTGACGTGGAAGCGATTAGCAAACGAGTGAAGGACCATCTGGATGCGGGGGCGGATCACGTCTGTGTCCAGGTGTTCGACGCCGAGCCCCACGGCCTGCCGCTAATGCAGTGGAGGACGCTGGCCAAGGCCATGCTGTAGTTCTGCCCCGAACCAACGACGCACGTAGACAGCTGCTCGGTTGACAGGTCTGCCGGATACTTGGGCGCATGGATCTTCCGGTGATGCCCCCGATGGCGCCGATGTTGGCCAAGCCGGTCTCCGACCCGCCCGAGGGACCCTGGAGCTTCGAGCCCAAGTGGGACGGGTTCCGCACGATCGTGTTCCGCGACGGCGACGAGGTGGAGCTGGGCAGCCGCAGGGAGCGCCCCATGACCCGCTACTTCCCCGAGGTGGTCGAGGCCGTCCGGGCCGAGCTCCGGGCCCGCTGCGTGGTCGACGCCGAAATCATCGTCCCCGACGCCTTCGGCCGCCGCCTGGACTTCGACGCGTTGTTGCTGCGGATCCACCCGGCGGCCAGCCGCGTCCGGCTCCTGGCCGCCCAGACCCCGGCCCGGCTGGTCGCCTTCGACCTGCTCGCCCTGGGCGAGACCGCCTACATGGGGGAGTCGTTCGCCCGCCGGCGGGCCGCCCTGGAGCAGGCCCTCGGGGGGGTGCGGGCCCCGGTTGTCCCGTCTCACTAGATCTGGTCCGACCCCGCCTTGCTGAGCTGCGGCGGTCCAGGTTCGCTGAGACGGCGTCCAGCTGGTTGTCTCACTGAATCTGGCCCGCGATGGCTATTCTCTCGGCGGTGTCTCATTCAAGTTGGCCCGCGATGGCCATTCTCTCCGCTGATGTTGCCAGGCGACTTGCGTTCTTTCCATGACGTCACAACCGACCTGGCAGGAGCGGGCGCTACTGGCCGATTAGGACATGGGTGGCTGCAGTAGTTAGACTCCGCCGCGCAATCGCGGCTTTCCTCGGGTTCTGGATCAAGCGGTAGAGGGAGACGAACACCCAAGGGTTGATCCGGGCAGTACACGGCCGGTCCGGCCGGATCCTATGGCTCCAGGCGCGATTGCCTGGCTGCGGTGTCGTGACCGGACAGCGTCGAGCGGGACCCGACGCCGATGACGCATCGGGGCACCGAGATCGCCTGCAACTGGAGGCCACATGCGACCGATCCGTCTCGCCGTCCTGATCGCCTCGACCCTGCTTGCCGCCCTGCTCCTGGTGCCCACCGCCCTGGCCGGCACGGCCATGGCCCAGGCGCAGACCCAGGCGAGCTTCGGTCCCGCGGCCAACGTCACCGTCGGTGACGGCCCCGCGTCGGTCGCGGTGGGAGATTTCAACGGCGATGGCAATCCCGACCTCGCGGTCGCCAACCAACTGGCCGGCACGGTGTCGGTGCTGCTGGGCAGCGCCGGCGGCAGCTTCACCCGCCAGACCCCCGACCTGGCCGTCGGCGGCTTCCCCACGTCGGTCGCGGTGGGCGACTTCAACGGGGGTGGGGATCCCGACCTGGCGGTCGCCAACGGCTTCGGCTATGTCTCGGTCCTGCTCGGCGGCAGCGGTGCCAGCTTCACCCGCCAGCCCGACCTCACCATCGGGGACACCCCCTGGTCGGTCGCGGTGGGCGACTTCAACGGCGACAGCGACCCGGACCTGGCCGTCGCCAACCAGTCGGCCAACAACGTCTCGGTGCTGCTCGGCGGCGCCGGCGGCAACTTCACCCGCCAGCCCGACCTCGCTGTCGGCAGCGGCCCCATGTCGGTGGCGGTGGGCGACTTCAACGGCGACAGCGACCCGGATCTGGCGGTCGCCAACCAGTTTGACGGCACGGTGTCGGTGTTGCTCGGGACCGCCGGCGGCGGTGGCTTCAGCGGCCCGACCCGCGCCGCCAACTACACAGGCGGCAGCGACCTCATGTCGGTAGCGGTGGGCGACTTCAACGGCGACGGTGACCCGGACCTGGCCGTGGGCGACATGTCCCCTGGCGAGATCCTGGTCCTGCTGGGCAGCACCGGCGGCACCTTCACCGGCCCGACGACCCTCATCGTCGACAGCGGCGTGTCCTCGGTCGCGGTGGGTGACTTCAACCGTGACGCCGACCCCGACCTCGCGGTCGCCAACTTCAACCAGGGGAGCGTCTCGGTGCTGCTCGGCGGCACCGGCAGCACTTTCACCCGCCAGACGCCCGACCTCACCGCCGGCTCTGGTTCCCCTTCGGTCGCGGTGGGCGACTTCAACCGCGACGGCAAGCCTGACTTCGCGGTCGCCAGCTTCAACTCCGACACCGTCGCGGTGCGGTTGAACACCACCACCGTCCCCAACCGGGCCCCGACGGCGGCCGATGATTCCTACGGCACCGCCGAGGACACCGCCCGGACGGTGAATGCCCCCGGAGTCCTCGCGAACGACAGCGACCCCGATGGCAACCCGCTGAGCGCGGTGCTGGTGTCGGGGCCGAGCCACGGCAGCCTCACCCTGAACGCCGACGGAGGGTTCACCTACACCCCGGCTGCCAACTACCACGGCAGTGACTCGTTCAGCTATCGGGCCAGCGACGGCACCCTGCAGTCGGGAGCGGCCACGGTGACGCTCACCGTGAGCGCCGTCAACGACGCCCCGACCGCGGCCGCCGATGCCTACAGCACCGGCGAGGACACTGCCCTGACCGTTGAGGCCTCGGGCGTTCTGGCCAACGACACCGATCCGGACGGCGACGCCCTGAACGCCGCGTTGGTCTCGGGGCCGACCCACGGCACCCTCGACCTGAACGCCAACGGCTCCTTCACCTACACCCCCATCGCCAACTACTACGGGACCGACTCCTTCACCTACCGGGCCAGCGACGGCACCCTGCAGTCGGGACCGGCCACGGTCATGATCACCGTGACCGGCGCCAACGACGCCCCCAGCGCCGCCGACGACGCCTACAGCACCAACGAGGACACGCCGCTAACCGTGCCCGCGCCCGGCGTGCTCGACAATGACACCGACCCCGACAGCAGCACGCTGACCGCCGCCGTCGTCACCGGGCCGGGCCACGGCACCCTCACCCTCAACGCCAACGGCGCCTTCACCTACACCCCGGCCGCCAACTTCAACGGCCCCGACACCTTCACCTATCGCGCCAACGACGGCACCCTGGACTCTCGCCTGACCACGGTCACGATCACCGTCACCGCCGTCAACGACGCCCCGGTCGCGACCAACGACGCCTACACCACGGACGAGGACACGGCGTTGACCGTGGCCGCCCCTGGCGTGCTCGGCAACGACAGCGACC
>Ga0307278_10000574_pt1 | contig 18403 bp, 17 predicted proteins | sample ER_DNA_117_FD_194482 | JGI IMG/M metagenome (GOLD analysis project Ga0307278, IMG submission 194482) | Bulk soil microbial communities from the East River watershed near Crested Butte, Colorado, United States - ER_DNA_117 | ecosystem: Environmental > Terrestrial > Soil > Floodplain | place...
CACGCGGCCGCTGGTCGACCGCTACGAGGTCGTGCGCGAGGTGCGCGGGCTCGGGCTGATGTGGGCGATCGAGCTCGGGGCGCCGCGCGGCGCGGTGAGCCGCTCGATGTTCGGCGCGGTCGAGCGCGCCCAGCCCGGGCTGTTCGCGCAGCTCATCACCGTGCCGCTCTTCCACGAGCACCGGATCCTCTGCCAGGTCGCGGGGCACGGCATGAACGTGGTCAAGGCGCTGCCCGCGCTGGTGATCTCCGAGGAGGAGATCCGGCGCTTCGCGGCGGCGCTCGAGGAGGTCGTCGCGGGCGCCGAGCGGATGCCGTCGGCGATGGCGCGGTTCGGCTGGCGCATGGCGCGCGGAGTGCGCCGGCGGACCGCCGCGTGAAGGCGCTGGTCACCGGCGCCAGCGGGTTCATCGGCAGCCATGTCGTCGCCGCGCTCGCTGCGGCGGGCCACGAGGTGCGCGCGTTCGACCGGCGCGCGCCGGCCGAGGTGCCGACCGGAGTCGAGGCGGTCGCCGGCGACGTGCTCGACGCCGACGCGCTCGCCCGCGCGGCACAGGGCTGCGACGGGGTCTTCCACCTCGCGGCGCTGTATTCCTACGCGCGCGCACACGCGCGCGTGATGGAGTCCGTCAACGTCGACGGCACCCGCGCGGTGCTCGCCGCGGCGGCGCGGGCGGGCGTGCGCCGCGTGGTCCACACGAGCTCGTGCGCGACCTGCGGACCGGTCGCCGGGCGCGCGGCGAACGAGGCCGACGAGCCGCCGGGCTGGGAGCTCGCCGTCCCGTACAAGCGCACGAAGCTCGAGGGCGAGCGGCTGGCGCTGCATGCGGCGCGCGACGGGCTCGACGTCGTCGTCGTCAACCCGACCACGCCGGTCGGGCCCGGCGACCGGCGTCCCACGCCGACCGGCAAGATGGTCGCCGACGTCGCGCGCGGGCGTGCGCGCGCGTACCTGACCGGCGCGGCCCTCAACGTCGTTGCCGTCGAGGATGTCGCGGCCGGGCACCTGCTGGCCTTCGAGCACGGACGCTCGGGCGAGCGCTACCTGCTCGGCGGCGAGAACCTCCCGCTGCGCGAGGTCTTCGCCATCGTCGCGCGCGCCGCCGGCCGCCGGCCGCCACCGATCGGCGTGCCATGGGCGCTGGCCTACGGCGCCGCGCGCGCCGGCGACGCCGCACTGCATCTCGTCGGCCGCGAGCCGTCGCTCCTCGTCCTCGACGAGGTCCGCCTCGCCCGCCTGCCGATGACCTTCGACGACGCACGCGCGCGCCGCGAGCTGGGCTACACGTCGCGGCCGGCCGAGCAGGCGCTCGTGGCCGCCGCCGGGGCAGCGCTCGCCGAGCGCGACCGCTGACCGCTCCCCCGCGCGCCTTATCCTGCGGACATGCGCCGTCCCCTCGCCGCGGTCCTGCTCACCGCCCTCGCTGCGCTCGCCCTCGCCGGCCCGGCGTCCGCCGCCGCCACGCCCTTCGTCGCGACGCTGAAGGCGACGACGCACAGCCCGAAGGTCAATGCGGCGTGGCCGATCACGGTGACCGTCCGCTCGCACTCGGGGAAGTCGCTGCGCGCGACGGCGACCTACCAGTTCGTCTACAACGGCCAGGTGGTGGCCACGCGCTACCCGAGCCCGAAGGCCGCCCTTCACTCCAAGTGCAATCAGGAAGGGACCTGCAGGCACTCGGCCTACCCGTTCACCGGGCGCCTACGCGACCCGACCGTGACGTGGCCCGCTCGCTCCGCCGGGATCGCGCTGAAGTTCCGCGTGGTGATCAAGGTCAAGGGCCTGGGCACGAGGAACCTCGACTACTCGGTGCGTGTCCGTCGCTGAGCACGCGTCCCAGAGCGGCGCGCGGGTCGAGGCCGACGGCGTCCGCCGCGAGCACCCGGGCGGCATCGTCGCGGTCGACGACGTCTCGCTGACGCTCGAGCCCGGCGAGTTCGTCGTCCTCACCGGACCTTCGGGCTCGGGCAAGACCTCGCTCCTGTCGCTCCTGGGCGCGCTCGACCGCCCCACCGCCGGGCGCGTGCTGATCGACGGCGCGGTGATCGACGGTGGCTCCGACGACCGCGCGCGCTACCACCGCGAGGTCGTCGGCTTCGTCTTCCAGCACCATCACCTGCTCGCCCACCTCCCGGCGTGCGCCAACGTCGAGCTGCCCATGCTCGGCGCCGGCCTCGGACGCCGCGAGCGGCGCGAGCGCGCGGCCGACCTGCTGCGCGAGGTCGGGCTCGCGCATCGCCTCGACGAGGCCGCCGGGCACCTGTCCGGCGGCGAGCGCCAGCGCGTCGCGCTCGCCCGCGCTCTGGCCAACGACCCGCGCCTGCTGCTCGCCGACGAGCCCACCGGGTCGCTCGACAGCGAATCGACCCAGCGCGTGCTCGACCTGCTCGAGGCGGTGCGCGAGCGCCGCGGGATGACCATGCTCGTAGTGACCTATGAGCCGCTCGTCGGCCGCCGCGCCGACCGCGTGCTGCACATGCGCGACGGCCGGCTGGTCCCCGGCGACCCCTCGGCGCTACGCGCCGCCGAGGAGCTCAGTCGTTGAGACGCTGGTCCCGCGCCACGCGGGATACAGGCCGCCGAGGACGCCTATCGCCACGCCGATGAGCAGCGCCTGGCCGATCGTCCACGGCGTGACATGAGGCGACACGACCTTCGAGACGTCGAGCGCGCGGTTGAGCCAGTCGGCGCCGATGACGCCGAACAGCAGGCCGGCGCCCGCGCCGAGCACGCTCGTCGCGATGCCCTCGGCGAGCACCAGCACGGCGATCCGGATGCGCCGCCAGCCGATGGCACTGAGCAGCGCGAGCTCGCGCTGGCGCTCGAGGACGGCCATGGCCATCGTGTTGGTGACGCCGAGGCCGCCGACGATCAGCGCGAGCGCCGCGATGATCGTCACCGTCTTGCGCACGAGCTCGCCGTTGGCCCCGGCGCGCGTGGCCTCCTCGGCGGTGCCGATGACCTGGGTGCCCGGCAGCGCGCGCCGCAGCGCCTTCGCGACCCTCGCGTTGTGCGCGTCGGTGGCGACCTGCACGGCGATCGTCGTCGCGTCGTTGCCGCGGCGCTCCAGGCGCTGCGCGACCTTGAGGTCGAGCACCGCGCCCGCATCCTCGAAGAACACGCCGCTGTGGTAGATGCCGGCGACCGTGAAGGACCGGCGCTTGACCTTCAGCGTCGAGCCGGGATGGAGCTTGAGCTGGCCCGCGAGGCCGTCGCCGACGAGCACCTGGCGCGGGCCGAGCGCGCGCCGGCCCTCGGCCAGCACGAGACGCTGAGCGACGAACCCGTTGGGATCGGCCCCGAAGACGATCGCCGCCGGGTCCTGGCGCACGCCCTCGACCACGAGCAGCAGAGGCGTGGCGTGCGAGATGTCGGGCCTGCGCTCGAGCCGCTGGGCGAGCGAGGTGGGCAGCAGCGACGCGGTCGGGTCCTCGACGCCGGACTGGAAGAGCCCGAGGTCGGCGTCGCCGAGGTGCACGAGCCCCGCGGCGGTGCGCTGCAGGCCGGCGCCCACCGAGAGCAGCGCGACGATCGTCGCCACGCCGAGCGCGATGCCGATCGCCGTGGCGACCGTCCGCGCCTTGCGCCGCGCGAGGTTGGTGAAGACGAGGGACAGCACCGCTGCCCACGCTACCGACGCACGCGAACGTCCATGGCGTATCACTAGGGTTGATACACGGTGGACGTTCGCGCTTCCGTGCCGGTGGTCGTTGGGGTTGATGTCGGTACCACGAGTGCGAAGGCGGTTGCGTTCGATGCCGCGGGTCGCGAACACGGTGGCGCGGAGACCGGCTACCCGCTGCTCGAGCCGGCGCCCGGCCGCGCCGAGCAAGACCCCGGCGTGGTCGTCGACGGTGCGCTCGAAGCGATCCGCGGCGCGGTGGCACGGGCGCGGGCGGGCGGCGCGGAAGTCGTGGGGCTCTCACTCAGCGCGGCAATGCATGCCCTCATTGCCCTCGACGCGCACGACCACCCGCTCACGCGCCTCATCACCTGGGGCGACACCCGCGCGTCGGCCCAGGCGCAGCGGCTGCGCGCGGAGCGCCCCGAGCTCCACGACCGCACGGGCACGCCACTGCACGAGATGGCCCCGCTCGCGAAGCTCGCCTGGTTCGCCGAGAACGAGCCGGAGACGTTCGCCGCCGCGCACCGCTGGGTCGGCGTCAAGGAGCTCGTCGTCGCGCGGCTCACCCGCGCGTGGGCGCTCGACCACTCGACCGCCTCGGGAACGGGGCTGCTGAACCTCGAGGCGCTCGACTGGGACCCCGAGGCGCTCGCCGCCGCGGGCATCGGCCCCGACCGTCTGGCCGCGCTGGTGCCCGCCACCGAGCGCCTGGAGCTACGGCCCGAGGTCGCCGCGCAGCTCGGGCTCGACCGCCACGTGCCGCTGATCGTCGGCGCCGCCGACGGGCCGCTGGCCAACCTCGGCGTCGGCGCGGTCGCGCCCGGCGTCGCCGCCTGCTCGATCGGCACCAGCGGCGCGCTGCGGCTGATGGTGCAGCGGCCCACGGTCGATCGCGCCCGCAGCCTGTTCTGCTATGCGCTGACTCCGGGGCGCTGGGTCGTGGGCGGCGCGATCAGCAACGGCGGCGTCGTGCTGCAGTGGGCCGGCGCAGCGCTCGCGCCCGACCTCGGCCCGCACGCCGAGGCCGAGCTCGTCGCCCTCGCCGAGGACGTCCCGCCCGGCAGCGACGGCCTGATGATGCTCCCCTGCCTCCTCAGCGAGCGCGCGCCGCTCTGGGGCGCGCTCGCCCAGGGCGCGTACGTCGGCCTGGCCCGCCACCACCGCCGCGGGCACCTCGTCCGGGCAGCCCTGGAAGGCGTCTGCCTGCAGCTCGCGCTCGTGCTCGCGTCGATGCGCGACGCCGGCGACGACGTCCGCGAGGTCCGCGCTACCGGCGGCTTCGCCCGCAGCGCGCTGTGGCGCCAGATGCTGGCCGACGTCTTCGACACCGCGATCGGCTTCACGAGCGCCCACGAGGGCTCGGCCTTCGGCGCGGCGTTGCTGGGGATGGAGGCGCTCGGCCTGGTGGAGAGCGTCGACGTCGCCGCGAGCCTCATCCACATCGACGAGGTCGTCGAGCCCGAGCCCGCGGCGGCCGCCGTGTACGCGGACCTGCGGCCGGCGTTCGTCGCCGTCGCCGATGCCCTACGGCAGGCAGTGGCGCCGTATCAGCCAACCTGATATGCAGCGCATGGATGGAGAGGACCGGGCCAGGGTCAGGCGTCGGTGAGCCCTGCGTGCAGCATGTGCACGCAGCTGCGCAGCATGTGCTCGAAGGACTGCAGCTCCTCGGGCGAGAGCTCGCGGGTCATGTCGGTCTCGATCCGGTCGAGCGCCTCGTCGCAGCGCGAGAGCAGTCGGCGGCCCTTGGCCGTGAGCTCGGTGCGCAGGATCCGCCCGTGGTCGGGCGCCGGCGAGCGCTCGATGAGGCCCTTCGCCTCGAGCGTGCCGAGCATCTCGATCATCGACTGCGGCGTCACGTAGGAGCGCCGGGCGAGCTGGGCGTTCGACAGGCCCTTGCCCATGCGCAGGACCGACAGCGCCGTGTACTGCGTGGCGGTCAGTCCGTGCGGCGCGACCATGTCGGCGATCTGGCGCCGGATCGCGCGGTCCAGGCGCGCGATCACGTAGCTGACCCTGGCATGGGCGGAGACACCGCTGTCCGATCGGTCGGAGGGCTCCCTCATCGCGCCGACGCTACCAAGGAGGAACAACCGTGAGTACTACAGCGATCACAGCGGCGGTCGTGGAGGGCGCCGGGGCGACGTTCGAGATCGGCCCCGCCGAGCTCGGGGAGGCGCAGGCCGACGAGGTCCGCGTGCGCATCATCGCGTCGGGGATCTGCCACACCGACCTGCTCATCCGCGAGGGCACCTTCCCCACCCCGATGCCGGTCGTCCTCGGCCACGAGGGTGCCGGCGTGGTCGAGGAAGTGGGCGCCGCCGTCACCGGCGTATCGGTGGGCGATCGCGTAGCGCTGTCCTACGGCTCGTGCGGCGATTGCCGCAGCTGCGCGACCGGGCGGCCGTTCTACTGCGCGGACTTCTTCCCGCGCAACTTCCTCGCCACCCGGGCCGACGGCACCACCGCGCTGTCGCGCGACGGCCGGCCGCTGCACTCGCACTTCTTCGGCCAGTCGAGCTTCGCGACGGGCGCGATCGTCAACCAGCGCAGCGTCACCCCGATCGCCGACGACGTCCCGTTCGAGGTCGTCGCGCCGTTCGGCTGCGGCGTCCAGACCGGCGCCGGCACGGTGATCAACGCGCTGCGCCCGCAGGCCGGCTCGTCGATCGCCATCTTCGGCGCCGGCGGCGTCGGCCTGCCCGCGGTCATGGCCGCGGTGATATGCGGCTGCGACCCGATCATCGTGGTCGACGTCCGCCAGAGCCGCCTGGACCTCGCGCGCGAGCTGGGGGCCACGCACACCATCGATGCCTCGCAGGCCGATCCGGTCGAGGCGATCCGCGAGATCACCGGCGGCGGCGCCGACGCGACCATCGAGGCGTGCGGCGTGCCCGGCGTGCTGCGCCAGGCGGTCGACGCGCTGGCGCCCGACTCGATCTGCGCGCTCGTCGGCGCGCCGCCGCTGGGCACCGAGGAGGCGATCGACGTCAACGGGCTGCTCTCGACCGGGCGGATCGTCCGCGGCGTGGTCGAGGGCCACAGCGTGCCCCAGTTCTTCATCCCGCAGCTCATCGACCTGTGGCGCGCGGGCCGCTTCCCGATCGACCGCCTGATCCGCGCCTACGACTTCGACCAGATCAACGAAGCGGGCGACGCGGCGCTGGCCGGCGACGTGGTCAAGCCGGTGCTGCGGATGGGCTAGGTCTTGCGCAGGCGCAGGCCCTGCATGCCGCCGTCCACCGCGAGCACCGTCCCCGTCGTGGCGGCGGCGGCCGGCGATGCCAGATAGGCGATCGCCTGGGCGACTTCGTCGGCACTGACCAGCCGGCCCATCGGCTGACGCGCCTCGAGCGCGGCGCGCTCGGCGGCCGGATCGGGCGCGGCATCCAGGAGCCGACCCACCCACGGCGTGTCCGCGGTGCCCGGGTTGACGCAGTTGACGCGAATGCCCTCGCCGATGTGGTCGGCAGCCATGGCGAGGGTGAGCGACTGCACGGCACCCTTGGTCGCGCTGTAGAGCGCGCGCTGCGGCAGGCCCGCCGTCGCCGCGATCGAGCACGTGTTGACGATCGCCGCGCTGGGCGACGCTCGCAGGTGTGGCAGCGCGGCGCGGCTGACATGGACGATCCCGAGCACGTTGACCGCGAAGACGCGCTGCCACTCGTCTGACGGGTTGTCCTCGATCGTGCCCTGCGCACCGACGCCGGCGTTGTTGACGACGACGTCGAGGCCGCCGAGGCGCTCGACCGCCGCGGCGACCGCCTCCCGCACCTGGCGCTCGTCGGCGACGTCCGCGCGCAGGGCATGCAGCGGCGCCGGGACGGCGTCGGCATCGCGATCCAGGACGGCGACGCGCGCGCCCCGGGCGGCCAGCAGCTGCGCAGTGGCCAGCCCGATGCCGGAGGCGCCGCCGGTGACCAGCGCCGCCATCCCGTCGAGCCGGATCGAGTCGGCCGCGCCCTCCATCAGCCGGTCAACGTACTCGACCGCGCGCAGCTATCGCTCGAGCACGAGCTTCGTGTGCGCCTCGCCGACTGCCTCGGCTGCGTCGTCCCATGCGACGACGCCGCTGGTCACCCGCTCGGGGCGCAGCTGCCCCGCGGCGACGCGCTCGAGGATCGCCGGAATCACGGGTCGCGCCATCGCGCGACCAGTGATGAAGGTGATTCCTTTCGTGAACATCTCGAGCAGCGGCACCGGGGTGGTCTGCTCGTAGTAGATGCCCGTGCTCGTGCAGACGCCGCTTGGCTCGGTAGAGCGCAGCGCGGCGTGCAGGCCGGCGTGCGAAGCGCTCGCGTCGACGGTGATCGCGAACTCGCCGTACGCCTTCGGCGGCGGGCCTTCCACCGTCTCGGCCCCCAATTGCGCGGCGATCGTCAGCCGAGCGTCGTCGGCGTCCGCGTAGACCACCCGCCCGGCGCCCAGGGCCATCGCCGCGTCGACCGCGTACAGGCCGATGCTCGGAGCGCCGCCTCCGACGACGAGGACGTCGGCGCCCGGCCGCGCGTCGAGATGTGGCGCGACGGTGCGCCAGCCGTCTGGGATGTTGTCGCTCGCGCTCGCGACCGCGGCGGGCTCGACGCCGTCGGGCACCCGCACGAGCATCGCGTCGGCGAACGGTACGCGGGCGAGGTCCGAGATCAGGCCGCCCCAGTCCCCGCCGTAGGCTCCGAAGCCGTACATCGAGAGGGCGGCGACGCTCTGGCAATCGCCGGTCCCTCCGCGCCGGCAACGCGAGCACTCTCCGCACGAGATCTGAAACGGGACGACGACTCGATCGCCGGGCGCGACGCTCGCGACGGAGTCGCCGACGTCGACGACCTCCGCGACGCACTCGTGCCCGAGCGCGATCGGCCCAGGGATCGGCGCGATCCCGCGCAGGATCGCGGAGTCGAGGTCACACAGCGCCACAGCGAGCGGCCGCACGAGCGCGTCGCGGTCCCCCTGAAGCTGGGGCTCGGGCACCTCCCACCACTCGACGTCGCGATCGGCGGTCATCGTCAGTTGTCGCATCGCTCCTCCGGGGGGATCACGTCTCGACGGGCTCGAGCAGCCGGTGCGGCTCGCGCAGTGCGACCGCGACGGGATCGTCGCGCAGAATGCCGCGCCCAGGCCGCGTCGCCATCTCGAGGTCCTCGGGACCGGGGAGGACGCCGCACTTCGGACACGCGCCGCGCTCGTCGATCTCTGTGCCGCACGCGGCGTGCCGGAACAGGCGGCTGTTGGGGAAGCGGTGGCGCCCGCCCCACACCAGCAGCGAGTACAGGACTGGCCAGAGGTCGCGGCCGGCCGCGGTGAGCTCGTAGATGTGGCGCCCGGCGCGGTCGGGATCGGGCCTGCGCTCGAGGATGCCGTCGTCGACCAGGCCGCTGAGGCGGTCTGACAGGACGGCCTTGGGCACGTCGAGGTGGGCCTGGAAGTCGCTGAAGCGCCGCACGCCGTAGAACGCGTCGCGGACGATGAGCAGGGTCCACCGCTCCCCGATCACCTCGAGGGCGCGGGCGAGCGAGCACTCCTGGCGCTGGTAGTCCTTGCCGAGCATCTCCCGACGATCATAGCGTCCGGTTCAGTCATCGAACCGTGATCGTGATACCGTTCGGTTCAATGATCGAACCGAGCATCCAGACACCTGCGCGGGCGAGCGAGCGGGCGCGCGGAGCGGCGGCTTCGCGCGCGACGTACACCCTCGCCGTCGCCGCTTCGGCCACCCTGCTCGTCCTCGCGGTCTTCTCCGCGCCGGTCACCACGGTCGGGGAGACGGCTCGCTCGCTGCACGCCGGCGTCGCCGGCCAGACGTGGACGCTGAGCGCGATGAGCCTGGGCCTCGCGACCGCCCTGCTGCCGGTCGGCGCCATCGCCGACGAGCTCGGCCGGCGGCGGGTGCTCGTCTCGAGCGCCCTTCTGCTCGCCGTGGCGAACGCAGTCGCCGCCGCCGCGCCGACGATCGCCGTGCTCGTGGGCGCTCGCGTGCTCCAAGGCGTCGCCGGCGCCGGTGTCGTCGCCGCGAGCCTCGCCGCGATCGGGCACGCCTTCCCGACCGGCCGCGCTCGCACGCACGCGACCGCCGCGTGGGGCGCCGCCGTGGGCGGCGGCATCGCGCTCGGTCCCGTCGTCGCTGCGGCGCTCGCGGCGCCGCTCGGCTGGCGCAGCGGCTACTGGGCGCAGGCCGTCGCCGCCGCCGCGCTCGTGCCCGCCGCGCGCCGGATCGCCGAGTCCCGGGCTGCCGCGCGCCAGCGGCGCGACCTGCCCGGCATCGCGACCCTCGGCGCGGGCATGGCGCTGCTCACCGCCGGCCTCGTCGAGGGGCGCACGGACTGGACGAGCGCCGCGACCCTGGGGCTCCTCGCCGGCGGCGCGCTGCTGCTCGCCGCCTTCGCCGCCCTCGAGGCCCGTCGCGCCGCCCCGATGATCGACCTGCGGCTGTTCGGCGAGCCGCTCTTCGTCGCGTCGATCGTCGGCGCCCTCTTCACCGGCCTCGCGGTGATCGGCCTCATGAGCTACTCGCCGACGATGATGCAGCGCGGCCTCGGCATCGGCCTGCTCGGCAGCGCCGCCGTCCTCGCGACCTGGTCGGGCACGAGCATGCTCGTCGCGCTCGCCGCGCGCTGGCTGCCGCAGCGGCTCGCGTCGCCCGCGCGCCTCGCGATCGGCCTCGCGCTCGTCGCGGTCGGCGAGCTCGGCCTCACCGGCCTGGGCACCGGCTCGTCATGGGCGCGTCTCGTGCCCGGGCTGGCGATCGCCGGGATCGGCAGCGGGCTGGCGAACGCCGCGCTCGGTCGGCTCGCGGTCGAGTCCGTCCATCGCGACCGCGCGGGCATGGGCAGCGGCGCGAACAACACCGCGCGCTACCTCGGCGGCGCGGCCGGCGTCGCCGTCGTCGTCGCGCTCGTGTCGGCGGCGGGGACCGGCGGCGACGAGGCGACGCGCCTCATGCACGGCTGGGACGTCGCCACGCTCGCCTGCGCCGCGCTGTGCGCCGCCGGAGCGGTGCTCGCGGGCGTCGCCGCCCGGCGCCACGTCAGCGCTGCGTGATCGGCAGCTGGACCTGGAACGTCGTGCGGCCCGGCTGCGAATCGACGGTCAGCGCGCCGTCGTGGCCGTCGACCACCACCCGCCGCGCGGTCGCGAGGCCCAGGCCGGTGCCGTAGCCGACGTCCTTGGTGGTGAAGAACGAGTCGAAGATGCGCTCGCGGATGTCGGGCGGGATGCCCGGGCCGTCGTCGGAGATCTCAACCACTGCAGCGTCGCCCTCGCGGCGCGTGGCGATGGTGATCGTCCCGCCCTCGCCCAGCGCGTCAATCGCGTTGTCGAGCAGGTTCGTCCACACCTGGTTGAGCTCCGATCCGCGGATCGTCAGCTTCGGCAGCGTGCGGTCGTAGTCGCGCACGACGTCGATCGACGTGTGCTTGAGCTTGTGGCCGAGGACGACGAGCGTCGTCTCCAGCCCCTCATGCAGGTCGACCTCGACGAGGCCGCCGCGGTCGACGTAGGCGTAGGACTTCACCGCGCCGACGAGGTCGGACATCCGGCGCGTGGACTCCTCGAGCTCGTCCGCAAGCCCGCGCGCGGTGAGCGTCGCCGCAAGCCATGCCAACGCGGCGTCGGTGGCCGGCCCAGCGAGGGCGTGAACTCGCGCGATCCAGTCCTGGTCGATTCCTGCGGCGGCCAGCGGTTCGGCCAGCCACCACGGCTCCGGCACGCCCAGCGCCTCCAGCTGATCCACCAGCTCGTCCTCGGCGTCGGCGGCGTCGAGCGCGTCCAGGGCGGTGCGCTTCTTTGCCGCGTCCAGCGCCTCCTGATGCAAGGCGACGAGCTGCGCGGCCTCCTCCCGCTCGATGCCCGACTCGACGAACCGCCGCAGCGTCGAGCCGACGACGTCGAGCGCGTCGGCCATCTGGGCCGCCGCGCGGCGCGCGGCCGCCGCCGGGTTGTTGAGCTCGTGCGCCAGCCCCGCCGCCATCGTCCCCAGCGCGGCAAGTCGCTCACGGTGCTGCTCGATCTCGGTGATGCGGGTCATCACCGGCGCGACCTGGCGCATGATCCGCTGGTTGACCGGCGGGTGCGCGTAGGCCAGCCGGCGGAACTCCTCGGGCTCGATCAACGCGACGCGGCACGCGGACTCGGCCTCCATGCGCACCCCGAGCTCCCCACCGGTCATCACCGCGATCGCCAGTGCCCACGTCGGCGCGTGCGAGCGTCCCACGCGCTCGGTGCCGCCCTGATCGACGAGGAACGTGGCCATCGTCCCCTCGAGATGCAGCACCACGCCCGGGACCTCCTCGCCCTGCTCCGCCACGACCTCGCCGGGCTCGTAGATCCGCACCCGAGCGACCCGCAGAAAGTCCTCCAGCGCGGCGTCGTCGAGGTCGTCGAAGAGGTCGATCGCCCGCAGCTCGGCCAGGGTGACGGCGGCGATGCTCATGCGTCGACCAGGTACTGGTGCACGAGCGAGACCGCCATCGAGCCCTCGCCGACGGCGCTGGCCACCCGCTTGATCGAGCGCGCGCGCACGTCGCCGGCGACGAAGACGCCGGGGACGTTCGTCTCGAGCAGGAACGGGTCGCGCTTCAGCGGCCAGCCGTCGTCGCGCACGTCGGGGCCGGCGAGGATGAAGCCGCGCTCGTCGCGCGCGACGACGCCCTCGAGCCAGTCGGTACGCGGCGAGGCGCCGATGAACACGAAGCAGGCGTCGGCGTCGACGACCTCCTCGCCGTCCGGGCCGCGTACGTGCAGCCTTCGCAGGTGGCCGTCCTCGCCCTCCGCGGCGACCGCCGAGCTCTCGGTGCGCACGGTGACGTTCGCCAGCGCCGACAGCTGCTCGATCAGGTAGTGCGACATCGAGCGCTCGAGCGAGGTGCCGCGCACGAGCATGGTCACACGGGTCGCGTAACCGGCGAAGTGCACCGCCGCCTGCCCGGCCGAGTTCGCGCCGCCGATGACCACCACGTGCTGCTCGGCGCACGAGCGCGCCTCGGTGAGCGCCGCGCCGTAGTAGATCCCGGCGCCCGTCAGCTCGGCGAAACCGGGCGCGTCGAGCTGGCGGTAGGAGACACCGGAGGCGACGAGGACGCAGTTGGCGCTCAGCGTGCCGCCGTCGCCGAGCTCGACGAAGCGTCCCGCACCCTCGGCGCGCAGGCCGACGACGTCCTTGACGGTGAGCAGCTCGGCGCCCAGGCGCCGCGCCTGGTCGGTCGCGCGGCGCGCGAGGTCCGAGCCGGTGAGCCCTGCCGGGAAGCCCAGGTAGTTCTCGATCATGCTCGACTGCCCCGCCTGCCCGCCGGGCGCCTCGCGCTCGACCATCACCGTGCGCAGGCCCTCGGAGGCGCCGTAGACCGCGGCGGCCAGGCCGGCCGGGCCGCCGCCGACGATGACCAGGTCGTAGTGGTCCTGCGCGGGCTGGCCGGCGACGCCGAGCCGCTCGGCGAGCTCGAGGATGGTCGGGCGCTCGAGGACCGAGCCGTCCTCCAGTAGCGCCACCGGCAGCCGATCGGCCTCGACGCCGGCGACGCGCAGCAGCTCGCGCGCCTCGCCGTCGCGCTCGACGTCGAGCCAGCGTACGGGCACGCGGTTGCGGGCGAGGAAGTCGCGCAGGTCGTGGGAGTCCTTGGAGAACCGATGGCCGATGATCCGCAGGCCGCCGGCCTCGAGCGCCGCGCCGGCCTCCCAAGTCGTGAGGAGGTCCTCGACGACGGGGAACAGCTGCTCCTCGGGCGGGTCCCACGGCTTGAGCAGGTAGTAGTCGAGCGCGACCTCGTTGATCGCGGCGATCGCCGCCTCGGTGTCGGCGTAGGCGGTCAGCAGGACGCGCTTGGCGTCGGGCACGATCGTCCGCGCCTGCACGAGGTACTCGGTGCCCGGCATGCCGGGCATCCGCTGGTCGGCGATGAGCATCGCGACCTGGTCGCCGCGGGTGCGCAGCTCGGTGAGGAGCTCGAGCGCCTTGGCGCCCGAGTCGGCGCGCAGGATGCGGTAGCTCTCGCCGAACCCGCGCCGCAGGTCGCGGGCGACGGCGGCCAGCACCGCCGGCTCGTCGTCGACCGCCACGATCGCTGGTCGTCGCTCGGCGGGCATGCGCTGATCGTACGGATGCGTGCCTCCGGGCCTCCTGCGGCCTGGCGCGCTAACCAACGCGCGTCATGCTCTCGCGCACGCGCCGGACCGCGGCCGACGGCACGCCGGTCGGCCACAGGACGAGCAGCGGGAGGGTGACGTCGTCGGCGAGCGCGACCTGCGCGACGTCGTCGGCCGGCGGCCAGCCCGCGGGCATCAGCGCGACGGCGTCGCGCTCGACGAGCTCGGCCAGCCCCGTCGAGCCGGTCACGCGCGACTCGACCGGCTCGACCTGCGCTCCCGCCGCCGCCAGCCGGGTGAGCAGGAGATCGGTGAACGCGGTGCCCCGCGGGCTCCAGGTCAGCAGCCGTTCGCCGTCGAGCTGCGCCAGCGTGACCGGCTCGCCCCCGGCGAGGCGATGGCCGGCCGGCACGTAGAGGACGGCCGGCGTCGGGCGCAGGGCGGCGCTGTCGACGTCCGGGCCGTCGTCGCTGGTGCGCGCCAGGACGAGGTCGAGCTCTCGCGCGCGCAGCAGCCGCCGCACGTCGCGCGGACGGACCTCCAGCAGCGAGACCGACACCTCGGGCGCCCCGCGGCGCAGCACGTCGACCACCTCCTGGCGGTCGAGCGGGCTCACGGCGGGCGACACGCCGACGCGGATCGTGCCGGTCAACCCGTGCCCGGCCTCGCGCGCCGCCGCGAACGCCGCCTCGGCGGCAGCGAGCGCCGGGCGGCCCGCCTCGAGCAGCGCCGCGCCCGCCGCCGTCAGCCGCACGTCGTGCGTGGTCCGCTCGACGAGATCGACGCCGAGCTCGCGCTCGAGCTGGCGCACCGACTTCGAGACCGCCTGCTGGCCGACGAACAGGCGCTCCGCCGCGCGCGTGAAGCTCAGCTCCTCGGCGAGCGCGACGAACGTGCGCAGCTGGCGCAGGTCGGGCACGCGGCAACGATAGGGCGTGGCTTCACCACCGATCCGCGTTTCCGTTCGGCCCCGCCCGGGCCCACCATGCAGACATGAACACACGCAAGCTTGGAACCACCGGCCCCGAGGTCTCCGCCATCGGCCTGGGCGCCATGGGCATGTCCGACCTCTATGGCCCCGCCGACGAGGGCGAGAGCATCGCCACGATCCACGCCGCGATCGACGCCGGCATCACGCTGATCGACACCGGCGACTTCTACGGCTCGGGCCGCAACGAGCTGCTGATCGCCAAGGCGCTGAAGGACCGCAACCGCGACGCCGTGACCATCAGCGTCAAGTTCGGCGCCCTGCGCGATCCCGACGGCGCCTGGCTTGGCAACGACGGCCGCCCCGCGGCGGTCAAGAACTCCCTCGCCTACACCCTCAACCGCCTCGGCACCGACCACGTCGACATCTACCGCCTCACGCGCGTCGATCCGACGATCCCGATCGAGGAGACGATCGGCGCCATCGCCGAGATGGTGCAGGCCGGGCACGTGCGCCACATCGGACTCTCGGAGGCCGGAGCCGACACGATCCGCCGCGCCGCGGCCGTTCACCCGATCAGCGACCTGCAGATCGAGTACTCGCTGATCTCGCGCGGCATCGAGGACGAGATCCTCCCGACGCTCCGCGAGCTGGGGATCGGCCTGACCGCGTACGGCGTGCTCTCGCGCGGACTGCTCAGCGGCCACTGGAGCCCCGACCGCGAGCTGACGCCCGGCGACTTCCGCAGCTTCAGCCCGCGCTTCCAGCGCGAGAACCTCGACCACAACCTCGCGCTGGTCGACGCGCTCGCAGCGATCGCCGCCGACAAGGGCGCGACCACCGCCCAGATCGCGATCGCCTGGGTCGTCGGCCGCGGCGACGACATCGTCCCGCTCGTCGGCGCGCGCCGCCGCGAGCGCCTCCACGAGGCCCTCGGCGCCCTCGACGTCGAGCTCTCCGACGACGACCTCGCGAGGATCGAGGACGCGATCCCCGCGCAGGCCGCCGCCGGAGAGCGCTACCCCGCGCCGGCCATGGCCGACCTGGACAGCGAGCGCTGAGGCCGGCGGATCCCGCCGAGCTTGTTCACCGTCATCGCGATCCAGCCCATGCCGGCGCTGCCCGGCGCGAGCCCGTCGCTTCCGATAGCTCACGGCTCGACCTCCGCCGCTGATCCGAGACCAGGTTGTTCACGCCGCGACCCGGCGGTTGTTCACATCTCGCCCGACTCCGACGCCAAGCATTGGGCCCGGCCTGCAGCGTCGAAAGGGGATCGGTTGTCGGGATCGAGCACGACCAGGCTGAGGCAGCATCGCGCCGTCGTCGTCGCAGTGGCGCTGCTCGTGCTGCTGGTGGTGACGCCGGATCGCGCAGGTGCCCAGAAGAGAGCTCAGTACGGGTGCTCGCGCAGCCACTCGGCGTAGCGGGCGATGCCCTCGTCCAACGCGACGGCCGGGCGGTAGCCGAGCTCGCGCTCGGCGCGGCTGGTGTCCCATTCGCCCTGGCGGTCGAGGTGCCAGTGGCCCGCGCCGAGCTGGATGTCCGCGCCGGGAACGGCGGCGCGAACGTGCTCGGCCGCCTCGCGCAGCGACACCTGCGGTCCGCCGTTGACGTTGAACACCGCGTGCTCGGGGCTCGCGCAGTCGAGCGCGCGCAGCACCGCCCTGGCGACGTCCTCCACGTGGATGAAGTGGAAGCGGTGATGCGCCCCGGCGTCCATCCGAAAGGGCTCTCCACGGACGGCCGCGATCAGCATGTCGCGCAGCGCCGTCGGCATCTTGTTGCCGGGCCCGTAGACCTCCGAGATGCGCAGGGAGATCACGTCCATCTCGTAGAGCCGGTTGTAGACGTCGGCCATCAGCTCGACCGTCACCTTGGTGACGCCGTACGGCGTCGTCGGGTGCAGCGGAGCGGATTCGGCGACCGGGCCGTCGACGTGCCCGTACACGGTCTCCGACGAGAACGACACGATCCGCCGCACGCCGGACAGCCGCGCCGCCTCGAAGAGGTGCAGCGTGCCGTCGACGTTGGCGCTGAAGGTCGCCACCGGGAACTCGATCGAGAGATCGGGGTGCGACATCGCCGCCGTGTGGACGATCCGCTCCACGCCGCGCTCGCGGATCGTCTCGAGCAGCCGCGGGATGTCGAACAGCTCGCCCTGGACGGGGACGACGCCCGCGTCGGCGGCCTCGGAGAAGTCGCGGTTGTAGCTGACGACCTCATCGCCGCGCCCGGCCAGCGCCCGCACCACGTGCTGTCCGCAGTAGCCGAGGCCGCCCGTGACCAGCGTTGTCGCCACTAGGAGCGCGAGACGCCGGAGATCCGCGCCGCGATCTGGTGCACGCCGCCGCCGGTCGTCGCCTCGAGCTGCAGCGACAGGGTGTCGCTGCGGTAGATCACGCGCGCGACCTCGACCGCCTCGAGCATCGCGTTCTCGCGCCGCGCGATCTCGGTCACGTCGACCAGGAAGACCGGCGCCCGAGCCGGCACGCCGAGGCGCTCGGCGTTGTAGGGGCTGCAATGGCTCGTCGCGACCGACACCTCGGATTGGTCGAGCTCGACCTCCGCGGCGAGGGGCGGCGTCTGGATGCTCAGCCTCGCGCCGCGCACGGCCGCGCGCTCGAGCGACCGCACGGCGCCCGGCCGGAAGAACGAGTAGGCGATCGCCATCGGCTCGTCCCAGAGGCGCAGCAGCCAGTCGACCCGCAGCACCTCCGCGGCGCCGAGTCGCGCGGCGACGCTGTGCTCGACCTGCGTGCGATGGGCGTCGAGGATCTCGACGTCATGCGCCGGCGCGCTGAGGACCCGCACCAGGCCGCCGGCGACGAGGTCGACCTTCGGCTCGGAGACGAAGGTGCCCTTGCCCTGCATGCGCACGACCTCGCCGTCGTCGACGAGCACCTGGAGGGCCTGGCGCACGACGATCCGGCTCACCCCGAAGAGGCGGCAAAGCTCTCCCTCCGACGGGAGCGCATCGCCGACCTTGAACCGCCCGGAGGCGATCTGCTGGTGAAGGAGCTCCTGCAGCTGGTAGTACAGCGGGACGCTGCTGCGGCGATCGAGTCCCGCGTGCGACCAGGAGGCCGCGTCCACCACCTCGAGCGCCGGGCGCTCGCCGCTGTCGCGCTCCTGCTCCACTCGGCTTCGCAGTCTACAGATCAGCCATGACATCCGGATGTCATGACCAATTTGGCCTGCCTGAACAGAACGACTCGACCTAGTGTCCGTTGACAGCGGGTATGCCCACCGAGTAGACCTTGCAACTTGTCCGGACGTTATTAGGACCTACCTGCCTCCAACAGTTGGGGAAGACCGTGAGCGTCGCCACCACGAGCGCAGACAAGAACCCCGCCTTCGGGCTCGAGCAGCACGGGTTCGACTACATCCCGGAGGCCGAGCGCAAGATGACCCTGCGCGACCTCGCCTACGTCTGGGTCGGCACCAACGCCTACCTCTTCTTCTTCTCGGTCGGCGTCATCGCCTTCAGCCTCGGGCTCAACGTCTGGCAGGCCCTCGTCGCCGTCGTGGTCGGCAACGCGCTGTTCGCGTACGTCGCGCTCGCGTCGATCGCCGGCGTGCGCTCGGGCCTGCCGACCATGACGCTCACGCGCGCCCCGTTCGGCATCCACGGCAATCGCGCCAACGGCGTCCTCGCCTGGGTCACGTCGGTCTCGTTCGAGGCGCTCAACACCGTCTTCGGCGTCTTCGCCGTAGCCGCGCTGCTGCCGGTGCTGGGCTGGCACAACAGCGACACCGGCGGCAAGATCATCGCGCTG
>Ga0307278_10000575_pt1 | contig 18374 bp, 17 predicted proteins | sample ER_DNA_117_FD_194482 | JGI IMG/M metagenome (GOLD analysis project Ga0307278, IMG submission 194482) | Bulk soil microbial communities from the East River watershed near Crested Butte, Colorado, United States - ER_DNA_117 | ecosystem: Environmental > Terrestrial > Soil > Floodplain | place...
GCCCACCGTGCGCTGGGTCTGAAGGAGCGCGTCGGCGAGGGTGTCGTGGCGCGCAACCTCGAGTGCATTACTCGGGCAGTCGGAGCAGATTTGCGAGCGCGAGTCGGCGAACAAAAGCCACGCTAGTTCGACAACGGTTACGAGGACGAAGGCGGCGGCGCATAGTCCGCGGTCGAGGTTGCTTCGCAGGCGACCGCTCGGAAACGAGAGGATCAGGTAGACGAAGCCGAGCAGGTAGATGCTCTCGAGCGCCGTGCCGAGCGTGAAGAGAATCGAGAGGTTCGAGTCGGCCAGGAAGGTGGCGAACCAGGCGAAGCCGATGAAGACCATCACCGCTCCCAGCCGGTTCTCTGGTCGCTGACGCCGAGCGATCAGCCCGCTCCCGATATAGGCCCAACCGACGACGAGGGCGAGGACGGCCGAGACAGCGGTCGGGCTTAGCTCACGGTCGCCGCCGAGAACGAGTTGCGCTGCGGCCACTCCGGCCACGAGGGCGAGCACAGCGATGACGAGATCGCGCTTCATCGGCGGGTCGATGACATCGTGCACCCTCGCCACGAGGGCGTACAACCCGGCGGGCCCTAGTTTCAACGAGTACGGCTAGCCGGTAGCGAAAGTCCGGCCACCAGGCTGGCCCGTGCCCTCGAGGCGCTCGACACTCAGCTCGTCGTCTCGAGAAAGGGAGACCATGAGTGACAACCGTCTTGCCGCTGGTGCGCTCGCAGCGCTTGGCGCGGCAAGCGCGATCCCGATTCCCCTCGCCCAGCTCGACTTCGCAGGGCTAATCAACGCGTTCAACATCGACAACGGAGACTCTTCCCGTGCGCTGCTCGTCGTCGCCGGCGTCGGGGGCTTCCTCACGATCGCGGTGCTCGCGGTGGCCTTCGCCGGAGCGGCGCTGGCGCTCACCGGCGCGCCCACTGCCCGTCCCCTCCTGCTTGCTGCCGCGCTCGCCGGTCTCGCCACGGCGATGCCGCTTTGGATTCCCGCAGGGGTCGTGATCGGGGCGGCCGCGATGCTGCTCGGCCAGCCGAGCAGCGACCCCGCGCCGACCAAAGGCGGGAACGTCCTGCGCACGCGCGGAGTAGACACGCGGACACCCCGACAAGGAGAAGCGTGATGCCCAACCTCGTTCAGCGCTGGCTGCCGTTCGCAGTCACGACCGGCCTGGCACTCGCTGCTTGGGGGCTCGCCGCCGCCCACGGCTACGGCTGGGCAATGATCTGGCTCCCCGCCGTGGTTGCGGGGGCGGCGTGGCCTCGCCAGAGCAAGCGCACGCTCGACCAGTGCCGGATGCGGGTGCTCGGGCGGCACAGCCGTCAAGGATGACCGCTCGCTTCCGGGTTGCCGTTGCCTCCATCTTGTTGATCGTCAGCGCCTGCTCCGGCGACGCAACTGAGACCGGAGGGTCGACTCGGGTTCCGGTGGCGGCGGCCGCAACCCTGCAGGGAACGATCGCCTTCAGCACGCTTGGCGGCGACGTCTGGATCATGAACGCGGACGGGAGCGGGCGCCGCCGCCTGACGGCGTCGGGGGCCGGCATCGATTTCGACCCCGACCTCTCTCCAGATGCACGGCACGTAGTCTTCCGCACCTCCCGCGGTCGCTACGCGTCCGACCCGAACGGGATCGGGCTCGAAGGCATCTTCGTCGTCGATACCGAAACTCGGCGAGAACGGCAGATTCAACCGCGGACAGGCGGCCTCTTCCCGGCCTGGTCGCCAGACGGCCGGAAGATCGCCTTCAGCGGTGTTCCGCGCCGTGGCGCGACGCTCGACACGCTCCACCTGATGAACACGGACGGAAGCGACGTCGTCGACCTCGGCCCACCGGGCGAATGTGCGACGTGGTCGCAGGACGGCTCAAAGCTCGCGTTCTGCTCACATCACGGCGACGGCAACTGGGCTGTCTGGGTGATCAATCGCGACGGGACGGGTCTTAGACAGCTGACACACCCGACGCTGATCGAGCCCGCCGGGTCGCACGGTGACTCCCCGGGGGCCTGGTCGCCCGACGATCGGCGCATCGTCTACACGTCAGATGTCGACGGTGACAACGAACTCTTCGTGATGAACGCCGACGGTTCAGACCAGCACCGACTGACCCACTTCGCCGGTGGTGACGACGCTAATGCCTGGCTACCCGACGGTCGAATTGTCTTCGCGCACTTCGCGGGCGATGAGCCGCTTCCTCAGTGGTACGTGATCCGACCAGACGAGACCGGTCTAGCGTCGTTGCCACAGCTTGATGGCGCGGGCGACCCGCTCAGCTGGCTTGCGCGCAAGTCCTAGCGAAGGGCGACGCTTTCCATCCTCGGTGGTGCCCGGGCTTTCGGAGCGTTCGATCAGACCCTTCCGCACGGTCGCAGTCTGGCGACGGAGCTCTTCGATTGCTTTGCTCGCGCCGACGTCGCGGAACGAAGGCCGGCAAGGCGGTCAGGAGATACATGTGAGCGAAGTTCACCGTTTCGTGCGTCCAGTTATTCCCAGCACCCCTTCCTTACGGAGCGCGGCGACTCTGTGACCCTCTCGACGGCGTCTCCTGACTTGAAACGAGGTCGGAACCTCACCGCCGTTCGCGGAATAGACGCGGATAAATCGGCCAAAGGAGTCGCAATGCGCCCCACCCTGCTCGCCGCTGTTGCCGTCGCCCTCCTCGCCCTCGGCGGGTGCGATTCCGGGTCGAAAAGCTCGGGCGGCGCGCGCGCGACGACCGATCAGGCGACCGGGACGCAGCTCGCGGATGAGCTCGTAGGCTGGCAATTGGCGTACGCGGCGCTCGAGCGCGCCGGAAGCAGCGTGGACCATCTCTACGTCGCGAACGCAGACGGGAGCGATGCGCAGCAAGTCGATCATCTGCGCGGCGGCAAACACCAGCCCTTCTGGTCGCCCGACGGATCGAGGATCGCGTTCCGGTGGCTCCCGAAGGATGAAAACCACACCCCGCTCGTGATCATCAACGCGGATGGATCACACCTCGTCAACCTGACGAAGCGGACCGGTCTGCGGGGCTGGGCGCCCTCGTGGTCACCGGACGGTCGCTGGATCGTCACGGCGGCGACCCCGAAAGCCGGCGAACCGAACGGCCTCTACATCATGCGACCCGATGGGTCGGAGCTTCGGCGGATAACTCCCAGCGCCCGCGAGGCGCAATACTCCGCCTGGTCACCGACCGACGACGTGATCGCATTTACGTTCGTTGTCGAAGGGGGCTTTAACATTTACACGATCCGCTCGGACGGATCCGACCTTCGGCGCCTCACGAACGACGGAGCGGCCGGCCAGAACAACTGGCCCATGTGGTCGCCCGACGGCAAGCGGATCGCCTGGGGCAAGGGCGAGGGCATCTGGGTCATGAATGCTGACGGGAGCGAAAAGCACGAGGTTACGACCGTCGGCGGTGTCCCGGCCGCCTGGGCTCCCGGACCCTTCATCGCCTTTGGTTGTCGCTCCGCGAAGAGCGAAGCGTCACTGTGCGCGGTCGACGCCGAGGGCGAGCGGCTTACGCACCTGCTCGGCGGCCGGCAAGGAAGCATGCCGGGTTGGCGGCCCCGGAGGTGATGAGGCGATGCGAGGCCGATCAGCGACGCCGGCGACCAACGAGCCGTTACAGCCTTCGAGGAAGAATCCATGGTTGCTTGCGCGCGATCGACTGGTGCGTTGCCGGCAGCCGGCTGAGGGAACACTGAGGGAACACCAGCGCGACCTCTTTCGTCGGTCCCACCCCCGAAGCTTGCAGACCTGACCCTGCTGCAACGGCGCGACCACTCCTTTCGACCCACGAGTCCGTGCGGAATCGAAGATCGCCGCATCGTTGAGCGAGACCAAGTGCGGGCGAGGCGCGTTCCGAGCATCACTGGCGCGGTCTCGGCCGGCCATGGTTCCGCGCACAAGTCCGAGAGGGCTGGAGGCCGACGTGCTAAGTAGACGCAGCCGCGCCCGGTTGCACGAGGCCGCTCTCGTATGCGAGCACGACCGCTTGAGCGCGGTCGTGCAGATCGAGCTTGGCGAAGATGCGTGCGACGTGCGTCTTGACGGTCGCGTCGCCGACGACGAGCTGGCGGGCAATGTCGGCGTTCGAGAGCCCGCCCGCGACGAGGCGGAGCACCTCGAGCTCGCGCGGGGTCAGCTCGGCCAGCGCCGCGGGTCGTTCGCGCGGGGGCGGCCGGTGCGCGTAGTCCTCGATCAGGCGGCGTGTGATCGAGGGTGCGAGCAGCGCCTCGCCGGCGGCGACGACGCGGACCGCGTGCAGGAGCTCGTCGGCGCCCGCGTCCTTGAGCAGGAAGCCGCTCGCGCCCGCGCGCAGCGCCTCGTAGACGTACTCGTCGAGGTCGAACGTCGTGAGGATGAGCACCCGCGGCGAGCCGGGTGCCGTGGCGATCCGGCGGGTCGCCTCGATCCCGTCGAGGTTGGGCATGCGGATGTCCATCAGCACAATGTCCGGCCGGAGCGCCTGGACGGCCTCGATCGCCTCGCGCCCGTCACCGGCCTCGCCGACCACCTCGAGGTCGGGCTCGGCGTTCAGGATCACGCGGAAGCCGGTACGGACAAGCTCCTGATCGTCGGCGATCAGGACGCGGATCATCGGCGCGAGCCCCCTGCCAGCGGCAAACGCGCCCGCACCTGATAGCCGCCGCCGTCGCGTGCGCCCGCCTCGAGCACGCCACCGTAGAGCGCCACCCGCTCGCGCATCCCGATCAAGCCGTGACCCGAGCCGTTCACACGCGTCGAGGCACCGGCGCCGTTGTCGCTGATCTCGAGCTCGAGCGCCGCTTGCTCGTAGCGGACGGCGATCGTCGCCTGCGCCCGCCCGGCGTGCTTGAGCGTGTTCGTCAGCGCCTCCTGCACGATCCGGTAGGCAGACAGGTCGACCCCGGGTGGAAGTTGCACCGGCTCACCCTCGACCCGCAGCTCGACCGGCAGCCCCGCCTCCCGCACCTCCTCGACCAGCGACCGGAGCGAACCGAGCCCCGGCTGCGGCCCGATCGCGAGCTGCTCGTCGCCCGTGCGCAGGATCCCGAGCAGCCGGCGCAGCTCGACCAGCGCCTCGCGGCCGCTCGACTCGATCGAGCGGAAAACGCCGCGCGCCTGCTCCGCGTCGCCGAGCAGGCGCGGTCCCGCCTGCGCCTGCACGACCATCACGCTGACGCTGTGCGCGACCACGTCATGCAGCTCGCGGGCGATCCGCCCGCGCTCCTCAGCGACGGCCGTACGCGCCCGCTCCTCCCGCTCGCGCTCCAACCGCGTCGCTCGCTCGCGCAACAGGGTGAGGGCGCCGCGACGGCGGCGAAAATCGCGGCCCACCAGCCAGGCGACCGCGAAGACGAGCCAGGCGCCGGGACGCGCGCCGTGCGCCTCGAAGACGCCGCCCCGGGTGAGGTCGACGGCCGCGATCGTCGCCAGGACGCCCGCACCGACGCGGAGCGCGCGTCGCTCCTCGCAGTGCGCGCCGACCGAGTAGAAGGCGACGATCAGCGCAAGGAAGACCCCGACGGGCACGCCGCCCGGGTGTCTGATCAGAAACGCGACGACGACCAGGGCGCCGGTGGCGACGAAGAGCACCGCGACCGGCACCCGCCGCCGCCAGGCCAGCGGCACCGTCACCAAGCCGAAGAGGACGGCAAGCGGAGCGCGCCCGCCCGTCACAACGAGGCCGGCCGGCGCGTGAGCCCAAAGCTCCAACTCGACCTCGGCCGCGAGCGCGAGCGCAAGCACCCAGTCACCCCACCGCTGCGCCCACGCTCGTACACCCATACCGCCAAGGTACTTCGCACGGCGCGCGGGCGCATCATCCCGGGACCCGATCTCGGCGACCGCCTCCTCACCCGCACGGGCTACGGCGCGACACCGTGAGATCACCCCGGCGCACTACCGCAGATAGCGGCCACGGCTGACGACACAAGACAGCCGGCGCCCTAGCCTCGAAGCAACTCCCATTCGACTCTGGAGGAAGTCATGCTCGAACGAATCTTCACGCGTCGTGGGCCAAGCGTCCTCCGAACAGGAGCTTCAGCGATCGCGGCAGGCCTACTCTTGTTCGCATCCGTGTTCGCCGAGATCCTCGTCTCCGTCGAAAGAGACGGGAGGATCACGAACCTGCCGCTCGCTTCGCTCTACATCGCCGGCTTCGTGGCGGGCGCGGCGGCACTGATCGTCGCGCTCAACGGCCTGCGCGTGCTTCCCGCGCACGCGAGCCTTCGACGCGCGGGCCGCGTCGGCTTCTGGACCGCCATCGGCGGCGCCACTCTGCTCCTCCTCTTCGCAACGCAAGCGCTCGTCAGCACCGCCGCGACCGGCGATGAGCCGGGCGGCTTCGTCCTCTTCGGGCTCGGATTTCTCCTGCTCGTCGGGGGGCAGATCGTGGCCGGCTTCAGCATCCTTCGCGCCGGCGCCGCACGAGCCACGGGGCGGCTCCTCCTGCTCGCCAGCGCCGCCGCAGTGATCGCAGTCGCCGTGCCGGCAGACCCCTTCCACGACATCGGGCTCTTCCTGTTCGACGCCGCCTGGATCGGCATCGGGCTCGGCCTGCTCCGACCGGTCGGGTGGAGCCCGCGGAGACGGCGGATGCTCGGCTGGAGCGCGGGAGTCGGGCTCCTGCTCGCACTCGCCGCCCCGGCTGCCGTCAGCGCCGCCGGGGGCGAGACGGTCCACTTCGGGGGGAGCATCACGCAAGCGGGCGCCAACCCCTGTACAGGTGCGCCGGGTACGTTTTCGGTGACCTTCGAAGGCGTCTCCCACACCAGCATCAGCGCGGACGGGAGCGTGCACCACACGGCAACGGTGACGGGCGAGACGGTATTCACCCCCGACGACCCGAGCCAGCCGACCTATAAAGGCAAGTTCGCGGCGTGGGACGGTCAAAACGGCGCTCAAGACGCGACCATCACGTCGACCGCCACCTTCCACGACACGCTTATCGGCTCGGACGGCTCCAGAATCCGCGACCAGGGCGTGGCCCACGTAACTGTTCTGACAGACGGCACGGTCGCCGTCGAATTCGACAGATTCACGCTCACATGCGCGTGAGTGCGACAAGCGCACTGCGCCTGGCCGCGTCTTGAGTGGATTACCAATCGACGATCGAAGGGGGAACGAGATGAAGAAGTGGATCCTGATCGCGACGCTGGCGGCGGTCGCCGGCTACGGATCGATTGCGTTTGCCGACTCCGGCGCGTCCGAGCTACCCCCGAATTGGCACGTCCACGACGGGCAGACCGCGCTCGGCCCCCAACATAAGCCGGCCAGTTTCTTCCCGGCGATCCTCAGCCAGTCGCTCGCCGACTACCTCGCCGATCCAGCGCGCTGCCCCGACGCGACCGACAAGTCGCTCCTGCCGAGCGCCGGCGAGAGCCAGCGCGACCTGCTCCGCGCCGGCGTCTGCATGACCTCGACGACGATCATTCAGCTTCGGACGGTGCCCGTCGGGACTAGCGGGCCCGAAGGATGGCAGTCGAGGATTGGGCCCGAGGCAGGCTACGTCACCTACTACAGCCTGACTCCACGGTAAGAGATCGAGCGAGAACGTCGGTCTTCACGTCGGAACCGCAGGATCGCGGCGCGACTGACATTCGCAGCGGAGAGGCGGCCACGGCCGCCGCTCCCTCTTTAGTCCAATCGCTGGCCAACCTCGCAAATGAGAGGTTTTCCTTCACATACCCGAGACGAGGTCAGACGGTCTCGACGTGCGCACGCCCACGAGTTCATCGTCGCGATCAGCCTCGCCCTCCGTAAAGGCACCCCGCCTGACAGGCCGCCTCCCCGACTCAGCTTTGGCTCGACCGTCGAGAACGGCGGCTCCAGCGGACATCGTGTTGTTAGCCGCTGAGGCAACAATGCATCCCGCGCTCCTCCCGCACGAGGTCGCCGGAAGCTCCCGCCCACGTTCGCCAATTCCCGCAACGGCAGTGCCGAAAGAGCCTGGTCTCGCCGAGAATCCCCGCCTATCCCCGCCGAGCCCGGAACCACCAAGACCGGCCCGTCACGCCGGAGGTCGCGGGTTCGAGTCCCGTTGCTCCCGTAGAAGGACCTGCAAATCTACGTTTTTTGTTGCCAGACTTGGCGCATACGACCGCCGGCCTTCCGACCCATCCCGCACTGATCCCGAGCCGATTCCAAGCGCGACCTGGCCGCGTAAAGCGCTGGAAATGGGCATGTTCTGTTGCCGCTTTAGGCACAAGACAATGGCCGCCCTTGAAGTAATCCCGCACAGATCCCGCGCTGCCTCCGCTTGAGCATAGATCCGAGGCCTGTTGACTCCTACACGCCGTCAGGAGTTCCCATCGATCTGACCTCTGAGCCATTGCTCGAACGTAGGGCCGGCGAGGATCGCATCCGGGCCGGGTAGCAACGCACCCGACTCGTAGAGCGCCCTGTCCGGATCGTCCGGGTTGCTGACGCCCTCGATCCGCACCTGCTCGCCGCGGTGCGCGGCGAGCATTCGTGCGGCCTCGACGAGGTTCTCCTCGCGGGGCCCGGCGATCTCGAGGATCGGCATTCCGTTCGCTCCGCGTGCTGCTGCCGGTCCCCGCCCGGTGGCGATGTCGGCGAGCGTCTCGGCGACGGTGCGGGCCGCAACCAGTTGGGTGCGCATCTTCGGCAGGTAGATCGCTCCTTCCTGCCTGCCCCACTCCATCAACGTCGAGACGAACTCATGGAACTGCGCGGCGCGCACGATCGTGGCCGGGATCGGGCCGGCCAGCATCGCGCGCTCATGCGCCTGCTTTGCGGCGCCGTAGCCGGCGGTGAAGCGGTCGGTGCCGATGATCGAGACGACGATGATCCGCCGCACACCCGCTCGCGACCCGAGTTCCTGCAGGTTCCGCGTCGCCGCGGTGAAGAAGTCGGTCGCGGCCTGCTCCTCGGGTGAGGCGCCGCTGCTCGCGTCGACCAGGCTCTCGACGCCGCTCAACGCGTCTGCCAGACCCTCGCCGTTAACGACGTCGACGCCGGCCGAGCGGGAGATCGCGACGACCTCGTGTGCCTGCTCCTCGAGCACGTCGACGACGTGGCGGCCGACCCGGCCGGTCGCCCCCGCTACTGCGATCTTTCCGCCTCTGTTCACCGAACTCTCCTTCGCTGGGCGGCGCGCTCCTTTCGCGTGCCGTTCTCAGTCGATCGTGCCCGTCCCTACCGGGCGCTCGCGTCGTGGGCACCCCCAAATCCGAACCGAAATGTTTCGCTCGGCGCTAGTTGCGCGGCGAGTCGGCGAGCGCGGCCGCTAGCTGCGAGCGCGAGCTGATCCCGAGCTTGCGGTAGATGCTGGTCAGATGGACTTCGATCGTTCTCTGAGTGACGAAGAGCGCCTGCGCGATCTCTCGGTTCGTGGGCCCCGAGGCGGCGAACTCGGCGACGCGCCGCTCGCTCGGCGTCAGCGAGTCGGCGCCGCTCAGGGCGATCCGGCGCGGCCGGGCTCCGGTGGCGAGCAGCTCGCGCTCGGCGCGGGCGGCGAGATGTGTGGCGCCGCAGATCGTGGCGAGCTCGACCGCTTGGCGCAGCTGCTCGCGCGCCTGGGAGCGCCGGTTGGCCCGCCGCAGCGCCGCGCCGAGTTCGGTACGCGCCTTCGCGTGCTCGAGCTTCGCCGGCGAGTCGCCCAACACCTGTACTGCTTCCTCGAACAGCGCGAGCCCGTGCTCGCCACCCTCGGTCAGGCCCGCGGCGCGAAGAGCAGCACCAAGCGCCCGCGGCGCGCCCCAGGCCCGCGCGAACTCAAGCTCCTCGCCTGCCAGCCTGCGGGCTTCGTCCTGTTCGCCGAGCTGGTAGAGGGCGAGAGCGGCCGGCGAGCGCCAGGCGATATAGGCGGGGTTGCGGCTGCCGACCGACTCGAAGCGGCGGCCCGCGTCAAGCATCTCCGCCAGCCCGCCGGCCAGATCGCCTCGGAGGAGGCGCAGGCGCGCGCTGCTGTCGCGGAGATAAAGCAGGCGAGCACTGTCGGGAAGGGCGTCGCCGAAGTCGGCGCCCGCAAGCGCCGCCTCGGCCTCGGCGAGCTTCCCTTGCTCCATCAAGGCGTCGGCAAGGAAGGCGGCTCCGTGCCCCGAGAACCGGGCAGACGCCCCCCACGCGGCGGCGGCTGCCAGCGCCTCGCGTGCGTCGGTCTCCGCCCCCGCCAAGTCGCCGCGCCACACCAGCGCCTGCGACCGAAACACCTTCACGGCGGCGAAGGCGAAGACCGAACCGCGCCGATGCGCCTCGGCGAGCAGGTCGTCGTAGACATTCAGCACCTCGTTCAGATCCGCCATCGCCAGCACGGTGCAGATCGGGAAGAGCGCGCCCGAGACATTCGCCCGCACGAGCTTCCCGTCCGCAAGCACGCGGCGGACGAGTGGCACGACCTCGTCGGCCGGCGCGCCGGCCCGCGCATCGCGGTAGGCGAGCAGGGAGAGCAACAGCTTCTCGCCGATCGTCTCCTCCGCGGGACGCCTGCGCACGCGCTCGAGCCGCTCGAGGGCGGAGCCGTGGAGGGACGGCGAGAACAGGTCGTTCGTGATCAGGCCCGCCTCGAGCAGACGCTCGAGCTCTGCGTCAGCGCCGCTGAGCTCGTCCAGCGCCTCGATAAAGACCGCGTCCGCCTCGTCACCACGGAGGAGGAAGAGCTGGCGGCCGAGCAGAAGCGCAACTTGGGCCCTCTCTATCGGAGTCGCGCTCAGCTCGTGTGCTTCCTGTAGGTGCTGAATTGCCGCGTCGCCGTCGACCTGCGTCTCCGCCGAGCCGAGCTCGAGCAGCAACTCGGCCCGCTCGTCTGGGGTCGGCGGCTCGGCGAGCGCGCGCTGTAGGTAGGCGACGGCGCTCTCGGACGCACCGCGAGAACCCGCCCGGCGGGCAGCGTCCCGCAACGTCGCCACGACCTGTGAGTCGCCAGCGGGAGGAGTCCGCAGCAGGTGTGCGGCGACGCGTTCCGGCTCCACGCCGGCCTCGGAAAGCAGTCGCGCAGCGCGCGCGTGGCCGGCGTCACGGTCGAGCGAGGTAAGCGCCTCGTAAACCGCCGTCCCGATGAGCGGATGAACGAAGCCGAGCGGCGCCTGCGCGCGCAGGATGTCGACTCGCGCGAGCGCGGCGGTCGCCTCGGCGGCGGTCGGCTCGTCCAGATCGGCCAGCGCCGCCGCCTGGTGCGGGTCGGCGTCGTCGCCCAGAACCGCGACCGCGCGCGCGAGCGCCGTCGCCGTGGACGGCAGCCGCGACAGGCGCAGCGAGACGGCACGCGAGCCGGCCCGCGCCGCGAGCGCGTGGAGACGGGGCACGTTGGCCTCGATCGGGACGAGGCCTTCGTCGGCGATCGCGCGCACGAGCTCGCGCAGCAGCAGCGGATTGCCGCCCGTCTCCGCGTGGCAGGCGGCGCCGAAGGTTTCGTCGGCACTGGCCGAGAGGCGCTCGCGCAGAAATAGGGTGGCGGCCTCGACGCTCAGCGGCGCGGGCCGGATCACGACGGCCATCGGGTCGGAGACGATCTGGGCGAGCAGCGTCCCATCCTCGCCCGGCTCCTCTGGCCGCAGGCCTCCGACGACCAAAAAGGGCAGCCCCTCCATCCGCGGCAGCAGGTAGGCGAGCAAGCGCAACGACGGCAAATCCGACCAGTGCAGGTCGTCGAGCACGAGCAGGAGCGGCCGTCGCGTGGCGAGGTTCGCGGTCAGCCAATAGAGACCGTGCAGCGTCGCCAGCGACGAGTCACCCTCCGGCTCGCTGGCGAGCCCGGCGGGCTCGAAGAGCGGCGCCGCCAGTGCGGCAGCGCCGGCGAGCAGCTCGGCCCGTTCCTCCGCGGGCACGGAGACGAGCAGCGGCTCGAACAGCTGCCGCACCACCCCATAGGAAAACGAGCGCTCGAGCTCGGAGCCGCGCGCACTCAGCACCTGCAAACCGGCCTCCTGACCGAGGACCTTCGCCTCCGCCAGCAGCGCGGTCTTGCCAATTCCCGGTGGGCCCTCGATGGCAAGCAGGCGACCGCCATCGGCGATCGCGCTCATCAGATCTGCGATGGCGGCGAGCTCGGCGTCGCGCTCGAGCAAATCGAGCTGAATCAACAGCGACTGCTCGCGCGTCTGCTCGGTTTCGAAACCGGTCGTCAGGGGTGGGCTCCACGGCCGAGTCTACGCGCACCTCAAGAGCAACGCACCGCCGCCGCCGTCACGCCGCCGTCCTCTAGTGGTGCAGCGCTCCAAACACTGTGGTTCGGATCTGGGTGCGCCTACGACGCGAACCCCTCTCTGCCTCAGCACCATCGACTTCATGCCACGAAGTCAATCCCAGAAAGCGAGGCCCGCCATGAGCGCAAAGCCCCAGTCCTTAGTTTTGTCCCCCGATCGGGCGCCCGATGCGTCGTCGCTGTCGTCGAGACGCGGCGTCGCGATCCTGCTTCTGCTCAGCGTCGTCCAGTTCATGGACATCCTCGACGCCTCGATCCTGAACATCGCGCTGCCCTCGATCAAGACTGACCTCGGCTTCAGTCAGCAGAGCCTGCTGTGGGTCGTCAACGGCTACATCCTCACCTACGGCGGCTTCTTGCTCCTTGGCGGCCGCATGGCCGACCTGCTCGGCCGCCGCAGCGTTCTCGTCACCGGCCTGACGGTCTTCGCCGGCTCGTCCTTGCTCGGCGGTCTCGCCCACACCAGCTCGCTGCTCGTCGGCGCCCGCTTTGCCCAAGGAATCGGGGCAGCGATGATGTCTCCAGCCGCCCTCTCCACGCTGACGAGCACGTTTCGCAGCACGCGTGACCGCAACACCGCCCTCGGCGTCTGGGCGGCCGTCTCGGGGATCGGCGGCGCCGCCGGCGTCCTCTTCGGCGGCCTGCTGACCGAGGGACCGGGCTGGCGCTGGGTGCTGTTCATCAACGTCCCCTTCAGCGCGGTCGCGCTCCTGGGCGCCTTCGCCCTGCTCAACCGCGACCGAGTACGCGCCGGCCGGCTGGCGAACTTCGATGCCCTCGGTGCCTTCCTCGTGACCGGCGGCATGCTGTTGCTCGTCTACACGCTGGTGAAGGCACCGGACGTCGGCTGGGGCACGGGGCGCACGGTCGCCGGGCTCACCGGCACTGCAGTGCTCCTCGCCGGGTTCGTGTTCAACGAGGTGCGCGTGCGCAACCCGCTCGTCCCGCTCTCGATCCTGAAGGTCAAGGGAGTCGCTGCCGCCGACGCCACCCAGCTGGTGGCGATTGCCGGCTTCCTGCCGATGTTCTTCTTCCTCACGCTCTACATGCAGACGGTACTCGGCTACTCGCCGATCCAGACGGGTGTCGCCTACCTGCCGCTGACGGGCGGCTTCATCATCGCGGCCAGCATCTGCTCCCAGCTGTTCGCGCGCATCGGCACCAAGCCGGTCGTCTTGCTGGGTACGGTGATTTCAGCCGGCGGCCTCTACTGGCTCTCGCGGGTTCCCATCGACGGCTCGTACGTCTCGGACATCCTGCCCGGCCTGCTGACCGTCTCGATCGGCATGGGCGGCGTCTTCACTGGTCTGACGACTGCGGCGAACGCGGGCGTCGACCAGGACAAGGCCGGCCTCGCCGCCGGGCTGCTCAACACCGGGCAGCAGCTGGGCGCCGCGCTCGGGCTGGCGATCCTCTCGGCGGTCGCCACCGCAGAGACGAAGTCGGTCTTGACCGCCGGCGACGGCCTCAATCAGGCCGCGACCCATGGCTACCAGCGTGCGCTCCTGGTCGGCGCGTTCATCGTCCTCGCGGCGACCGTCGTGGCGCTCCTGACGCCCAACAGCCGTGAGACCACCGCCGCGGCCATCGAGGAAGAGCCGGCGCTCGACCTCGCCGCCTAGGCACCTGGGGGAGTCGCGCGCATGCGCGCGCGGCTCCCCCACACTCGCCAGAAGGAGCATCGCCATGCCCAGCAAGCGCACCATGAACCCGCCTAAGCCGAGCAACGAGCGACACGAGCTCGCCCGGCTTGTCCGACGAATCCAGGCGCTCACGCGCGAGCTTCGAGAGCCCCGGCGCCGCCATCGGCTGCACTCCCACGAGCTCGACGCCAAGGAACAGATGCTCGAGCAACTGCGTTGGCGACTCGCGGCCGTCGCTCGACGAAGCGCAAGCGACGACTTAGGCAACGCCGCATGACCGCCCCCGCGGCAGCCTCGATGAGCGCACGGACCGCCGGCCGGTTGGTGAGGAGGGGGTCGACATCGCACTCGCTCCCCTCCTGCGATCCACTTGCGCAAGGCCCACGGGGATCCCGCGCACATCCCGCTCTGTTTGCCACATGGGCAACTCCTCATCCCGCGCTGATCCCGCACGAGGCTCCCGGAAACCCCCGGCCGCACCCGCGAATCCCCGCAACGACAGGGGCGCAAAGCCCTGCGCACGGCGGAAATCCCCGCCTATCCCCGCTCAGCTCGGAAGCGCCATGACCGGCCTGTCACGCCGGAGGTCGCGGGTTCGAGCCCCGTCGCTCCCGTAAAGTACCTGCAAATTGGCACGTTCTGTTGTGGGTCTGGACGTAATCGACCGCCGGCTTCTTCTCATCCCGCGTGGATCCCGCACGCGGATCGGCCTGTAATCCCCGCGCGACGCCGATCGTCGCCGGTAATCCCCGCAAGCAAGACGACCGGCGATGTGGCCGGACGTCCTATGGCAGCCGGACCCCGATGCCGCACATTTGCAGCGGGTTCGTCGAACGATGCGAGCGCGTACCGCGTGCATCCCGCGCGCGCCTCCGCTCACGCGCGAGATCGCAATCACGAAAGCCTGTCGATCGTCGCGCGGACGGCCTGTGCCGCGTCCCGCATGGGAGCGACGCGTGAACCTTTCGGCACCTTTGCGCCCGTTGCATGCCTGGTCGTCACCGTGCACTGCTTCGCCGTCGCGCACTGTTCGAGACAGAGGATGTACGTGCTCTTGCCGGGAGACTCGCCCACCCAGCAGCCGAGGTGTCCGGGATGCTGGTTCGTCCGTCGCCAGCGTCGGGGCTTCGTTGAACGGGACCCGAGCGCGGCCGAGAAGTCGGCCACCGTTTGGTAGCGGTTCGCCGGGTCGACCGCGATCGCGCGCTCGACGACCGAGGCGACGGGTGCGGGAACGTGCGGCGCGACGTCCCGTAGGCGCGGAGTTGTCTGTGTCGCTGCCGCTGCCATGCGCGCCGCGGTGCCATTGACACCCGCAAGATTGACCGGCGGTTGGGCGGCGAGAAGCCAGTATGCGGTCGCTCCGAGGCTATAGACGTCGGTGGTGAAGGCTGCCGGCGGAACGCCGGTCGCCCACCCCGCTCGGACCTCCGGCGCCGCTGTCTCGGCTGTCGCCCCACGTGCGACGCCGACCATCGGCAAGGGTGGCACACGTGAAGCAAGCCCGAAGTCGCCGACAAGGCACTCCTTGTTCGCTGTCAGAAACAGATTCGCGGGCTTGATGTCGTTGTGAACGAGCGACTTGTCGTGTGCGCGAGCGACGCCCATCGACGCCTGTCTTATCCAGGTGATGACCTGGTCGACGTCGAGCCCGAGGCCGTTTGTCGCCGCCAGCTCCGTCTCGAGGGTGCCGTGTTCCGCGAGGGCGGTAACGATGTACGGCTGGCCCGCATAGAGATCGGCGTTGCGAATCTCGAGGATGTGGTCGTCGGCAAGGTCCCTCAGGATCTGCGCCTCGTCCCAAAGGCCGGCGGTGAGAGTGGCGACGTTGAGGAGCTTGAGGACGCAGATCGCGTTCTCGTAGGTGTCTCGCACGCGGTACACGTCGCCTTGCGCCGCCGAGGCGAGCGAAGCGAGCACCTCGTACCGGTTCGCGATCAGCTGACCGATCGGGATCGTCATCGCTTCGGGAAAGTACCGCGTATGCAGCTACATTCAAGCCGTGCGGGTCGCAGGTATCGCCGTTGAGATGGTCAAGTCGAAACGGTCGGCGCTGCGCCTCTGCGTGCTCGATGACGGCGCCGGAAGCCCAACCCTCTCTCATGCGGAGGAGATCTCCGCTGACGACGTCGAGATCGTCGAGCAGCTGTTCGCCGTCGCGCGTGGAGTCGAGTCGCGGCTGAAAGGGTTGAGCGTCGACCGCGTCATCATCCGTCGCGCAGACGTCCCGACCGTGGCCTCGAAAAAGGATGCACCGCGCATCCGACTCTTGACCGAGGGCGCCGCCGTCGGCGCCGCCCGTGCCGCAATCCAGGACACGCGCCTAGCGATGGGCGTTGAGCTCGCGCACTGGTCTGGGCAGCCGAAGAACGACCTGGACAACGCCCTCGCCGGGCTCGTCGCAGCGGCGGGTAAGCACGCGAAATTCGGGGAGGCGGCCGCCGCAGCGCTCGCCGGCTTTCAAGTGCCCTAGCTCTCGACGATTTCGCCGGGATGGCCGGGCAGTGCCATACCGGCGACCGCTTCCTCGAGTTCGGCCGTCGCGCGGCGGTGTAACTCTCCTGCACGGTCGGCAGCGCGCAAGGCCTCCATCAGACGCTCGACTTCTGTAGCGCGTTCGGCATCGGCCCGGCGTTGCAGATCGGCTGCCGCGCGAAGACGGAGAACGGCCTCCTGCAGGTCGACGACGCGGGCACGCAGGTTATCTCGCTCGCGCGCGAGCTCTTCCGCACCATCGGCGGGAACCGCGGCCGCTTGTCGAAGGCCTCGCCGTCCGGAGAGCGGCCGGTCCCGCAGCAAAGCCTCAACTGAGGACCGATCGACGAGGAAGGCGCGCGCACCCGGCCGCCGGGCGTTAAGCAAGCCTTGGCGGATGTAGTTGCGCACTGTCTGGCCGCTCGTCTCAAGCAGCTTGGCCGCTTCCGAGACCGAGATCTCGTCCGCCATGGATGCAAAGATAGCGCGATCACTTTGCACCTGCTATCGAGAGAGGCAAAGATGAGTCCAGTCGTTTTGCAAAATCCGGGCCCCCTTCTCAGCCAGCTCGTTGCCGTCCAGCGGCTTGAGGAGGAGGCCGTTTGCTACCCGCAGATCGAAAGGTGGGCCGACGCACTCGTCACCTGCGCGAACCAGCTCCCGGGCTGTCTGATCTGGCCGGTCGGTGCTCCCGCCGAGCGCATCGGAGGCGTAGCCACCGCCCGCGCCCGCGGACGCCTCGACGTCGGCCTCTGGAATGCGCCTGTCGTCGGGCGAACCATGCTGGTGTTCGCGGTAGCCGGCGTCACGCCACTCTCCCTCACACTCACGGCCGAACAACTTCGTCGTCGAGGTGCCGGCGACGTCCACGCGTGTGGCATCTCGATCACCGGAGTTGGCCCAGCCGCCGGCATCGACTCGTTTCGATCGCTGTCCAAGCTGGCTGACGCTGAGAACGCAGCGGCCGCTTAGCGTCGAACACACCCTCGGGGCCGAAACGCAGCTTCGAATGCCTGAATACCTCCTCCGGTCGTTCACAGACATGACAACGAGGCACCGGGACGGTCGACTGCGAACGCCTGCTCGCGTTCGGTCGGGACGAGCTGCGTACCGGCCACGCTCTCCTCTTGCCTGACTACTGCTGATGCGGGAGGATCGTGCCGTCCTTGACGTACGTCAGCGCCGCCGACACGTCGTAGGCGTGGATGGCCGAAGTGAGCGGAGCCAGCGTGTTCGACAGGCTCTCGATCTCACGGCCGTGGAAGAAGCCCGCCCGCTGCTGCGCGTCCGTGAAGCCCAAGATCAGCGATGCGTGGAACCGCTGGTCGGCCGGGTTGTCGTGCGCGACGTTCGGGGTGTCCCAGAGCTTCTCGTTCCAGGGCAGGAAGGTCTGGGTTCGCAGTTCCCTCAGCACGCGGGTGCCTGCGAGGGTGGGCACGAGCTCCTTGTTGATGAGCTTCCGGAAGTCGCCGGCACCGACGCCATCCTTCCGCCTGAGGTAGATCAGGGCTCGGGCGCCCGCCTTCTGCCGGGCTCTGCCACCTCGTACCAGCGGGACGAGTTCGGCAGACCGGCGTAGAGCAGGGTGCGCCGGAAGACGTTGATTTCGTCCTTGAACGCGAGCTGGGTCTGCTTGCGGCCCAGCAGCGGGGACAGGAGCGACTGGAAGGTGACCTCCGCGACGCCGTCGATCTTGCGTTCGACGGGGATGTCGGTCTCGACGCCGGGGGTCGCCGGCCACAGCCCCGAGTTCACCTCGGCGAGGTGGATCTGCCGGTACTCCTTCAGAGCCGGCGTGGCCGAGATGATCTTCGAGTGCGGTCCCTTCCAGTAGTCCATCCCCGTCTGACGGGGCTGGTCGGTGCGCACCCACAGCAGGATGGAGGAGGAGAAGTGCTTCCTCACGTTCACCTGCGCTTTGGATGGTGGCTTGCTCATTTCACTCCTGCCTTCCTTGGTGCAGTCGCGGTGGTCAGCGGCCGAGGAACTCGACGGCGACGGGGGCGAACTTGTCGTGGAACTGGAAGATGCCGCCGTGCCCGGAGTCGGGGTAGATGATCAGCTCGGAGCCCTCGATGCGCCGGTGCAGGTCCTCGGAGAGAGTCGAGGGCACCATCCGGTCGT
>Ga0307278_10000576_pt1 | contig 18371 bp, 16 predicted proteins | sample ER_DNA_117_FD_194482 | JGI IMG/M metagenome (GOLD analysis project Ga0307278, IMG submission 194482) | Bulk soil microbial communities from the East River watershed near Crested Butte, Colorado, United States - ER_DNA_117 | ecosystem: Environmental > Terrestrial > Soil > Floodplain | place...
ATCGTATAAGCGCCGATAGTAGCCGGATTTTTCGAGCAGCTCGGCGTGTGTGCCGATTTCCTTGATGCGGCCGCTGTCCATCACAATGATTTGATCGGCGGATAAAACTGTGGAGAGCCTATGGGCGATGGCGATTACTGTGCGTCCAGCGGCCAGCTTGGCGAGAGCTTTTTGAATTTGTTGCTCCGATTCCGAATCGAGCGAAGACGTGGCTTCGTCGAGCAACAGAATCGGCGCGTTTTTTAGAATAGCGCGCGCAATAGCGAGGCGTTGCTGCTGGCCGCCGGAGAGCAGGCATCCTTTATCCCCAATGACTGTTTCGTACCCCTTTGGCTGAGCCATGATAAAATCGTGTGCATAGGCAGCTTTTGCGGCCTCATAAATTTCCTCCGGCGTAGCGTTCAGCCGGCCGAACTGGATATTGTTGAAGATGGTGTCGTGAAACAGAAACGTCTCTTGCGTGACGAGCCCCATCTGTTCGCGCAACGATTTTTGCGTGACGGAGCACAGATCCCGGCCATCGACTTTAACACCGCCGGAGGTCGGGTCGTACAGACGCAGGATCAACGAGAGAATGGTACTCTTACCCGCGCCGCTGGCTCCAACCAGGGCATAGGTTTTCCCTGGTTCAGTGTGCAGGGTCACATTCTTGATGGCGTCTCGGGTAGTGTTTGCGTAGCGGAATGTGACGTTTTCAAAATCAATTCGTCCTTGAGAAGAAGTCAGCGCGGCAGCGTCCGGCGCATCCTCCACGGTCGGCTTGGAATCCAAAATCGAGAAAATGGCAGTCGTAGCGGCGATGGATCGCTGCATCACAATATGGATCCTGCTAAGCGTCTTAATTGGATCGTATAGAATGAAAATCCCTGAGATTAGTCCGAAGAAGCGGCCGACGCTCAGGTTCGCGGCGTAAACGTAGAGCAACGCCATTCCCACACCGATCGCAGCAATGATCTCCACCAGCGGGCCGACTGCTTCCATCGATCGAATCATGCGCATCATCTGCGAAAACTGCAGTTGATTGCTGCGTTTGAACTCCTTTTCCTGGTATGCTTCTCGTGAAAACGATTTGATTACGCGAATGCCGGCGAATGTCTCCTGCATGGTCACTACCATTTGGGCCATGCCAACCTGTTCGTTTTGCACTGCTTTCTTGGCACGACGACCGTAAACGCGGAGCGGCAGCAAACACGTTGGAAAAAGGATCAGCGTCACGACAGTGAATTTCCAATCCATCAGAAGGAGCACAGTGATCGCGCCGATGATTGTGATCGGTTGTTTAAAAACATCGCTGCTGACGCTGGTCAAAGCCATCTGCATGACCCGGGTGTCATTGGTGATGCGCGACATCAAAAATCCCGCCCGCATCTTGTTGAAGAAATCCATGGAATGGCGAACCATCTTACTGAAAAGCTGGACGCGGATATCGGAGACCACCCTATTGCTCACCCATTGCATGCAATACGTGCTGCCATAGGAACAGAGGCTGCGCACGGCCATGATCGCCGGGATGGCAAGGCAGATCAGAACGATGGAATTGATTTTTGGGCCTGTATCCAGCGCTCCCATGTTGGAACGCAATGCCATCGGATTGGGCGCGGCGCCGTGGAAAATTGTGCTGGTGACGCGGGCAATCGCCAGCGGGAAAAGAGAATTGACCCCGCCGTAGGCGAGACCCAGCGCCAAGCCTAAGATGAAACGCGTCTTATACGGCTTGAGGTAGCCATAGAGCCGCCGGTACAAACTGGAAGCCGCGCGTAACGTTTCCCAGACGGACTTCCTTTTCCTAGCCGGTTTTGCGCCGCTCATGAACTTTGCGCCGCCGCATGCAGCGACAGCAGCGAATCCATAGCACCAATCACCGCCTCCGTCGAGATTTGACTCATTGCAAGGCGCGACCGCACCGGCACAAACTCGGTCACTGGCGCGGCTGATTCTCCATGTAAAATGACGGCTGGACTTTCCTTGGGGCGCCAATGAAATGGGTTGGTGGGCCCAAACAGGATCACTTGCGGCGTGCCCGTCGCGGCCGCCAGGTGCACGGGAGCGGAATCGACAGTCACAAGAAGCCGCGCCTGATTAATTAAGGCGGTCAGCGTGAGCAAATCTGTCTTTCCAGAGAGATCGACGATTTGTTGCTGCGTCTTGCTCTTAATTGCCGCGATATGCGTTTGCTCCTCCGGGGACGGTCCACTGGTCAGAACAAGATCGATATCGTTGCTTCGGCCAACGCACTCAATTACCTCTGCCCATCGCCCGGGCTCCCAAAGTTTTTCCTGACGGGCCGACCCGGGATGCAAAATGACATAAGGTTTCGTGACGTTCCAATTGCGCCGAAGCGCATCGGCTTTCTCGTACGCGATCTGTGGCAGGTCCAGATGCGGGGCAGTGGAAGGATCGCGTGCGCCGAGCGGTTCAAGCAAAGCCAGATTATAGTCGATCGTGTGCATGTCCCGCATACGAACGTTAACAAAATCCGTATAAGCGCGGGCTCGCGTCTTCGCCTGCTCACGCACCCGGTAAGACACCACGCGTCTCCGCGCGCCGGATAGAAGCGCCAGAGACGCCGAGCGATCGTTCCGTGTGAAGTCGATGCAATAATCAAATCTCCTGGCTGCGATTGAAAGAAACAGAGCCAGGTCGCGCAGATCCCGCCGCGTCATCAAAACGCGATCGACATTTGCAATGGCTGGCAGCAGGTCGGCACATTCCTTGGAGACAACAAGTGTAAGTTCCGCTTCTGGGAAGCTCGCACGCAAAGCTGCGATGGCAGGAGTCGTCAAAATCAGGTCGCCGATTCGCTTGAGTTGCAGGAGAAGAATTTTCATGGCCTTCTCACAAGGAGCGGTTTCCAAACCGCCGCGGGCGGACCTGGAGATCGCCCGTCCTTGGACGGAAATCATCGCGCCATTCGCATCGCTGTTTCGTATGCGTCCAGTAATCGTGTTCGAAAATGATCCCAGGTGAAATTCTCGACTACGCGACGTCTAGCCGCGGTGCCCTTTTGTTCGACGATTTCAGGATGTCGATACAGATGCTCGAGCGCAGCTGCGATCGCGTTCACGTCTCCCGGCTTCACGATGATTCCTTCAATGCCATCGCGCACCACGTCGCCTGCCTCGCGCGTGGTGATTTGAGGCAACGCGCACGCCGCCGCTTCATATGTGACCTTGGCGCTCCCCTCCCATTGCGACGGAAAAACGTGAACCGTCCCCTGGCTGAGATAGTTCTCCGGGTCACGCACAAATCCTACGACGCGAATGTTATCGCGCCAGAATTGCTTCAGATAGGGCTTCGCCTCTTCGTGCACGAAACCAACCAACCACAGCTCGGCATCAGACAGATTGAGGCGGTGCCATGCCTTCAACACATGTTGAATACCCTTGCGCCTAATCAACGCACCGGCAAAAACCGCTCGAAATTTTTGTGGCCGCTTTCCCGGCTTGAAGCGTTCGACATCCACACCTCGAGGCAGGTAATAGAGCTTGTCCTCCGGGAATCCCCGTACCCGAAAGGTGTGGGCCGCCTTCTCCGATAAGACGAGCAGGAGATCAGCAAGATCATATTCTTGTATGAAACGCTTCCGCTGGAGCAACAGTCTGTTTTTCCACCTCTGAAAGCTCGAAATGTTCTCTGTCGGTGCGGCAACTTTCGGTCGCCGGATTTTCTCCTTGCCGCCGTCGCGATGCCAGGTGGGGATCTCAACGACCGAAGGAATACGGTGTCGTTTTGCCACTTTCAGCGAGCGCAAACAGTCGCCCGACCAACTATGGAACAGATCGTAGCGCCCGGTCTCAAGATGGCGCGATGCGATCCAATCAAGATATTTTTTTTTCGCGCCGTAGTAATAAGGCCGATCCAGAAATGAGATGAGGCGCACCGGATGCCAGCGCAGAGAACGGATCAGCGAAGCAGGAATTTCCTTCTGCCGGTTATCGTAAGCGATTGCTTTGCCCAAAAATCCCCCGCGATACGACGCACGCAAGGTTTCAAATGCATCCGTATCAAGGCCGGAACCCCCGATGCGGGCGAAAATTGAATAGAGCAGGTGCCTCGGTAGCGTACTCGCCGCAGAGGCGACAGAACGCGACATTGCAGGAGCGTTTAAGATTTCACCCGGCATCGGGTTAGAAGTATTCTGGCGAACGTGCAGCAAGTAAAGTGTCCTTCTCCCCGAGGAACACAACAGATCTCTCTATTCCGCTCGACATGAAAGAAAGACTCGGGATCGCTTTTGTGCGGCGCGGCTATTCTCCAACCGGCGGTGCCGAAAGGTACCTGAAGCGACTCGCGCGCGGAGTGATCGAAGCCGGGCACGAGATCCAACTTATCGCCTCGAATGACTGGCCGGAGGACCAATGGCCGTTTGGATTGATCAGGCGCCTGAGCGCAGAATCGGTTATTGGATTTGCCGATGAGCTGGAGCAAATCCGGCCGCAGCTTCACTGCGATGCCTTGTTCAGCCTCGAGCGCGTCTGGAGCTGCGACATTTATCGCGCGGGCGACGGGGTCCATCGCGCCTGGCTGGAGCGCAGAAGAAAGTTTGAGATTCCCCTGAAGCAATTTGTCCGGGCCGCTAATCGCAAGCATCGCGATCTGTTGCAGCTGGAAGAATCCCTATTTGCCCATCGTAAGGCCGGGCGGGTCATCGTGGCTTCAGAAATGGTCAGGCACGAGATCCTCGACCTTTATGGCTACCCCGGGGACAAGATCGAAATCACCCGCAACGGCGTTCCAATCGATAAATTCCGATTCGATCCCGAGCTTCGCGAAACGGCACGTGAGCATTTGAAGTTGAAACCTGATCAAATCGCGCTGCTGTTTGCGGGCTCTGGCTGGGAGCGTAAGGGCCTGTTGTTTGCAATCCAGGCGATGGCGCTCTGCAAAAACAGAAAAATGCGTCTGCTCGTCGCCGGCCGCGGAAATGAAAGGCTCTATAAAACGACACGCCTGCGCTTTTGGCGCGAAGAGCCCGTGCAGTTTCTCGGCGAAGTCGCAGACCTTGTGCATGTTTATGCAGCTGCGGACATTTTCATTCTCCCTACGATTTACGATCCGTTTTCCAATGCGTGTTTGGAAGCGCTCGCTTGCGGATTGCCAATAATCACAACGCGGACCAACGGCTTTAGCGAAATCATCGAACACACTGTCCACGGATCAATCGTCGATCACGCCGGTAATCTGATTGGTCTGCGTGACGCGATTCGGTTCTGGTCCGATCCATCGCGCCGCGCCGCGGCGCGCTCGGCGAATATCGAGCGCGCGTCGCAGTTCGATATTTCAAAGAACGTCCAACAAACGCTCGATATTTTGACGCGCGTTGCCTCTGGAAAATTGGCAACGGAAAACCGTTGAAGCACCAAACCGAGCGCTTCAACGCCCCAACCCTCCAACGCTGTAACGAGTGCTACCCAGCCAGCGCGGCATCCGCGTCCGGGAAAATCTGAAATACCTGATCGAGCCGCGAGATTTCGAATATCGAGCGCACGGTTTCCTGCAATCCAGCCAGCAGGAATTTGCCGCCGTAGCCTTCCACCTTTTGCATCGCTTCAATCAATGCCGCCAAACCGGCGCTGTCGATGTAAGTCACCTCCGAAAGATCGACCACCAGCCGTTCCGGCTTTTTCTCGATCATCTGATTTAATGACGCCGTGACAGAAGGTGAGACGTGCAGATCGATTTCGCCCTTGAGCGGCAAGACGTTGGAATGTTCTTGTCGCGGCGTCGGGCCAGACGGAGAAGCATTTTTTTTCATTTACAACCTGCAATCGTCAATGGATCACCATCCGAGCGTATCGATAATCGTTTCCACATTCGAGAGATCATCAATCAGAAAATCCGGCTGATGTTTTGCAAGTTCATCGCGGCTCCATCTGCCAGTCGCCACCGCAACCGTGCGCGCCCCGAGCGCTCGGCCGCAGGTGATGTCGCGCGGCGTATCGCCAATGACGTCGATCTCGGACCCGGCGAACTTGCGGCCATGCTTCTCTTTTGCACGGGCGCGAGCGAACCGCCCCAGCTGGTTGCGATCCCGGTGATCGTCGGCAAACGCGCCAAATTCAAAAAAATGCCAGACGCCGTAGTGCTCAAGTTTTAGTCGCGCGCCGCGGGAAACATTTCCAGTTAGAAGCCCGAGCACTACATGCGGCCGCGATTTGAGTCTTTCGAGTAGCTTGAGCACGCCCGGGAGCAGTTTACCTTTCCGACGCGGCAATTCCAGCGAAAGAAAGTGCACATAGCTATCCAAAAACGCGCTCACGTTTTCGTTACTCGCAGGAATTTTATGCTTGTTCAGGATGCTGACCACGATGCCCGAATCGGTCATGCCCGCGATTTCGATGTCGTGCAGATCGTCGTCGATACCGAAGCGCTCTTTAAACGCCGATATAAGCGCTTGAACACCAGCACCACCTGAATGGATCAACGTCCCGTCGATGTCGAAGAGAAGAAGGCGCTTAGCGATTGCGAATTGCCGACACCGACTTTCGTCGCGTGCTCGCGATTTATCGGAGTTGCGGATTGCGGATTGCATTTCTGTAGCGGCAAATTGACGCGATTTTCCAACCCGCGCATTTCAAAAAAATCGCGAGCTAGCGTTCGCCACACGGTTGGCGATCTTACAGCGCCGGCGCGTGCATCATCAGCACCGCGATCATACTGCCTAGAAATACGAGCAGCACAATTGCCAAACCGATAAAAATTCCATTGCGAACCGGGTCACTTTCCTGCCTTTGACGCCGGAACGGCGACGCATTGGCAAAATCGGCGGGCGCTGCGCTTAGTTCCGCCGGCCGGCTCTTGCTGATATCGAACTCTGGCATGCTATCGACATAATCTAGTCGAAAACTTACCGTTTAGTCGAGCGGTTCTTGCGCTTACGGAGCGATCCCATGTCTTGCAGCGTCTGCCGGAAAACGCAGCTGAAGTCGGCCACAGATTTACACAGATTTTCACAGATGGGAAAACTGCTTGTCCTGTAATTGACCAGAAAAATCTTCAATGTTTGTAGGTCTAACCCCGCTCACTTCGTCCGGACACGCCAGAGGCTTGCATCAAACGTGTCGCTGGTTAGGTTTCGTCCCGATGATCCTGCGTTTTACTTTGTATGCCGTTTCGCTTTTAGCGGTCGCATTGTTTATCTCGGCTTGTGCTTCGCGCGACGAAACGGTCATTCAGGAGAACACCGCGCCAGGCGAAGCCACGGTGCAGGGCAACAGGCCAACCTACGCCCCAGGTTCACAGGGGATGAGCGCAGACCACTGGAGGTAGAACTAAACAGGCGTGCACCGCAGATGGCCGAAGGAATGGTCATCGCTGGTCAATTCGAGCGCTACTCGGTTTCGCCTATCACGGCCCTCTGACACTACCGCCATGATGACCGGGAAAATTTGGCGGCAGGAGAGGGCCAAAAGTATCCAATTCGTTTGGCGATGACCGAGCGGCCGACTGCCCGATTCGGCAGTGACTTTACTGGAAGCTGATCCCTGACTTGATGCTGTTCGTGTCTGACAGGCAGCTAGAACAGCGAGCATCGCATACACGATGCAGCTTTTGATAGAATTGGCCATCGGTAACAATGAAGCTCACTAGGTCACGGTCGCTCGAATGCCTCCCAAGTGTCGCCCAAATCCTGATCACTGTTACCGCCAAAGAGTACGGTTCGCTTCCGGGAAGGGTCGTAAGCCATACCGTGAGACGAACGTTTGGAAGGCCCTATGTCCTGCCGTTGCGTCCAATGCTTCCCGTCCCACGTCCAAGTATCACTAAACTTATCAGCGAAGTTAAATCCACCGAACAGCAAAGTGTTTGCGTCATTGTAAACCATGCCGTAAGCGACACGAGGATCAGGACCGGTGTCAGCCATCTGGGTCCACAGAGAGCCGTCATGTTCCCACGTATCGTTGACGAGTTTTGCATCCGTGGTACCGCCAAAAAGGACCGCACGGTCGCGTAAGGTGTCGTAAACTAATCGGTGACCGTTTCGACCTGGCGGGCCGGCGTCCTGTTGCTCAGTCCATTCGTTGCCGTCCCAACTCCAACTATCGGCGAAGTTGACGAATCTTCCTTGCCTCTCCGTCACACCACCGAAAAGTAAGGTGCGCACTCGTTTACTGTCGTAAGTCATGGCATGGAAGGCACGCGGAATTGGACCGGTGTCGGCAACCTGTGTCCAAGCCTCGCCATCCCATTCCCAAGTGTCACCCAAAACGAATTGAGCTTCAATAACTCCAATTTTAGTAGTTCCACCGAACAGGACTGTGCGTTGGCGGGTGGCATCGTAGGCGAGCGCATGGCCTAGGCGTGGCGGAGGCCCAATGTCGGACATCTGCGTCCAATTTCCGCCATCCCATTCCCAAGTGTCGCGTGCTAGCGTCTGGCCGATTTGACCTCCGAACCCCACCACTCGGGAACGCGCGGCATCGTAAACCAAATCGAAGCTGTGCCGAGCGGCCGGGCCAATATCCTGTTTCTGGATCCAGAGAAGTGTCGCCATGAACGGAGTATCTCGTTATCGAATTTCCGTGACAATGCAACGCAGACCAGTAACGGTCGAGTGAAATACTGGGAAATCATCGCTGACAAATCTCAGCAAAGCCGGTTAGAGTTTGGGCTGTGTCTCAGCCGTGAATTCCAGCTTGCAGCAGCCTTGAGTCACGCTTTCACTGTTTGCCGTAAATTCGGCAAAGCCCGGCGGGGCTAGGAGTGCTTGCTGAACGCTACGGTCGCATCATCGATGTATACGCGCATCACGATCGCGCGCGACTTGTTCGGGTTCGGCGCGATCTTGCGTAGTGTTCCCGTTATCGACCCCCATTCCCCAGTATGTGCGGCGAAATCCATCGCCTGCCGCAGTTTCACGTATTCGAAGGCATGAATCGTTGTACTGGTCTTGTTCGCTGCAACCACTATGAAAGACGTCGGGTCTGGATCGCTGATGCAGATGGCATTCATCCCGCCTGGACACGCACCATTGACGACAGGTCTGTCCGGAAGGGTCACGCTCTTACCAACAAAGCCTTTGAGTCGTTGGTCGAGAACGTCGAACTCGAATACGCCCGTTGAAACCGCGCCCGCTGTTGCATAGATAATGATGTAACGCAGGCGCGCTTGAAGACCTTTGTCGCCGGATGTGCCTACCTTTGCCAAGTAGGTAGCGGCCGCATCGGATGCCGCTTTCCAGTCTTCGTCTGAGATGAGTTGGACTATTCGATCATACTCGGTGCTTTGGTCCTGTGTCGCTGCTTCGCCTCGACAGAGTGTGACTGGGAAAGAAAGCAGCAATGCGAGTAGGGCGAGCTGCCTGGCGCTCCCTGCGGAGTGCAAGAAGGTATGCATGTGTTTACCCCAAAGTGCCCAGGTACGGTCGGCGGTTGGCTCGAGCGATTGGTTAGGTCTCATGGTGCATACTCACCAATACTGTTGTCCGCGAATACAAGCTTCGATACGACCAACGTAGCTTTGACGTCTTCTTTCTTCATCTGCCCGAGACGAGTCTGCTCTGGCATTAACTGGTTGATTGGATACTGACCAGTGTCCGTGATGCTCTGTCCGGCTGGGATAAGATGATCTGGATTGACCTTAATGTCGTAGATGTGCGACCCGAGTAAGTCTGCGAACTGGACAGTGGCCTCGGTAAACCTAACGTCTTTGTCTGAGTTGTTCTTTAGGGTGAGAGAAATATTGTACTTGTCATAGGAGTCTTCTCCGCGAACGAGATGAGCGTCCCACGCTACGAGTTCAAGGGGCGATTTGGTCGCTAAGGGTGGCGTTGGTGACACGGCGTTCAAGGGCGATGAAAGCGGCGAAGCCTTCTCAAGTGCGGTCACGCGCTTTTCGAGATCGCTCAGCCGCTTCTCGACGCTTTGGTCTTGCTGCTGGCCGTACCCTGTCGTGCAGACTGCTAGAATCACGCTGGATACAAGAAGCGGGGATTTCATGCGCGCGTGCGTAATGTCTAATCTATGATTGGACGAATCTTCGTAAAACGTCACAAGGATTTCTTCGCAACCACGGCCGATCCTAGGGGGTAAGGAAAATTTTGCCTGTGTAAGGATCTTCTACCTGGGTTCCGGGCGGAAAACCGGTGACATCGACGTAACCGCTATCTGCCGCGAATGGACTGGTGACTAAGCCTGGTTTTCCGGGGACGGGAGTTCCATACGGCAGCTCAGTTTTTTGTTGGCTCGTGCCTGGGGCTGCCTTCGCCCACCGGACCTCGGGCTGACCCGGAGACGCAGGGACTGGGCTTCGCGAAGTTTGATTATTCGAAGCATCGCTCGGTGGAGTCTCATTATGCTTATGACTGCTCCGACTGCTCCGGTGCGGTCGCGGCGTCTCATGCGGATGCGCGATTGCGCTACGTAACGTTCTAAAGAAATCTCGGAAAGGCCCTGCGTTCGCAACATCAGCTGAACTGACCAGCATGGCGATCGAAAACCAAACTACGATTGCGCGGAGCGATCGTTTCACTAGGACTGTTTCGTGTCAGCCGGTTGTCCTGCGCGTGTTGTGATTCGCGAAACTGCTCTGAAGATTCAACAGAAGGCGTGTCATCTAAGCAATCATGTGATTATTCGCAAAACCTGCTCGCGAGTTTTTCCATCCATTGCGCGAAACATGGATCGTCATCCTCGGTTGCCAGCAACAAGGAAGCAGCCGCGACTAGGATCGAGATTGCCATAATCGCGCGTTTGAAAAGGTATTAGCCATTGGCCCTCACACTTTCTTGATGTGAACGTCATATACGACGCAGTGTGAGAGGTATTCAGGGAAGAACTGCACGTTCGGCGTGATGCCTGTCAGCTGCGGTACTGTGATAAATGCGAATGGCACGATAAATGATTTGGTCGTTAACGGCACGTAGCTGATCTCGAATCGATTCGGATACTGTACGTGTTGGAGACGAGCACAGCGGCTGGTGACCCCGCTCCCTTCACTGGCAAACTGATACGAGTCGATCCATCGGGCCAGCAAACGGAGATCGCCTCGGGGCTATTCTTCCCCACTAGCCTGACGTTGGGTCCAGACGGCGCTCTTTATGTCTCCAACGTTGGCTTTGGTCCGCCGCCTGTAGGATTGGGAGAGATTCTCAGAATTACAGTGCCATAGGCGTCGGGCTCGTTAGAGTGAGCGATATTACTAGTAGCAAGCCTGAAGATTTTTGGCGCGTTGGTTATCGCGTTTGGTTCGTCGTACCACAGCCCGTCGAACGGCAGCGCATCGGAAATCAGATCAAAGCCGCGTTTGTCTTTGCGCGGGCGGACTTCGTAAACGTGCGCGGAATGCACAGCGGTTGGGCTCCAGCGATTGGTTAGGCGACGTTGGGTGCATTTGGACGACGACGAACAAAGGTAAATGAAAACGGCTCCATAAGACCCGGCTTGCTGCGGTTGACGCCGTAAACGAAGATTGAATCGTTCGACGTATCGAAAAGCAGTTCGTGCTGCCCCCAATCTGTGGAACCTGGATAGCGATAGACTTCCGTGCGCTACGTCAAAGAAGTCTTCGCGCACGACAAAATCTCCGCTCCAGTCACCGGTCGGTCCACCCGTAGCGGTTATCGAGAATCGGCGTCCATCGACGTGCCGGATAACTACTCGCTCCGCGCTGGTATCTCGTGGAGGCGCGATAGGAACTATCGTGTAATCACCGGCAAAACGTCTCAAACGCCGATTGATCGTCCTGCGATGAAGGCAGCGGTCACCAACTAACGTCAATACGGAGGCGATAATTCCGCCTACGATGCCGATGGCTGAGTTCAGTAGCAAGTCAGTCGTTGTCATATGACGGTATGATGATGGGGGTCAGGTATGATGATCGGGGTCAGAGCTTACTATCGACACTGCACAGCAAATTTGAAACATAGCTGGCACCTCCCATTCTTAACCGATCAGCAATCCATTGACGACTCATCGGCGTTTGCCTGCGCAGCTGCTGAGCAATCTTTACTTTTACATGATGCCCCTTCGGCTGCGCTGTCAGGTTGATCTCGCGCCAGCTCACCTTTACCAGCGCCACCGAAAGGAATTCAAATTTTTATTTCCCGACACAATCCCGGCCTGCACCGGATCTAAATGCACGTAATCACAAGCGCACCGCAAATAGTTAGCTCTGATCCCTAACCCGACCCCTCTTCTTGTTACCTGAGCGCAGATGCGAGCCTGAAGAGGCTTTCTCGAATTTGCGCCGGCGTCCAGGCAGCAAAACCGAAAACAAACGCGGGCTTAAGCTTCGCTTCGATGCAATAAAACGATAGCGGCGAGGGTTTGATGCCGATCTCGGTGCAGACACGCACGACTCTCTTGAAATCTGATTCGGATCGAAGCCAGGCGACGAAGTTTAGTCCGGCTTCCGGAATCTGAAGGATGAAGCGATCACTGAGCAATGTGTTGAATTCTTTGATGAAGAACTCTCGCCGGTCGGCATAGAGTCTCCGCATTCGTTTGATATGGCTTAGAAAAAATCCTTCGTTGATGAAACGCGCAAGTGTAGCCTGGTCAATCGCCGATGAGTGTTGGTCCATTGTGCTGCGGATTTTGACCAACGGATCGATCAACTGTTCTGGCGCAACGACGTAACCCAGCCGCAAGGAAGGATAAAGGATTTTACTCATCGTTCCGGCGTAAATGACCCGGTTGAAATTGTCGATTCCCTGTAGGCAGGGAAGAGGCGGCCCGGTAAAGCGGAACTCTGCGTAAAAGTCGTCTTCAAAAATAAATACATTATGAGCTCCCGCAAAATCGAGCAGCGCGGTCCTGCGCTCCAAACTCATTGTCATACCGAGCGGGTATTGATGCGAAGGCGTTACGTGAATGAGTTTCGGCTGATTTTGTTTTCGTGATCGGGCGATCACCATTCCTTCCTGATCCAGCGGCTTCGGAACCAATTTAGCGCCTGCCAAGGTAAAGACTCTCCGCGCCTGATGAAAACCAGGATCTTCAATCCACACCGGCTCGCCCGGATCCAGCAGCGCCATGGCGCTGATTAGCATCGCCTGCTGCATTCCCCCGACGATCAGGATTTGATCTGGATGACAACGTGCGCCTCTAAAATCGTACAGGTAAGTGGCAAGTGCTTTGCGCAGACCCGCGTCGCCACGACTCGATGCGTGGCGCAGTAGATGGGCCCCCTTTTGTGCGAGCACCTGCGATCTGAGCCGTTCCCAAATTTCGATGGGGAATTCATCGACTGCTGGAAGTCCGGGAACTAAGGAGACACCTACTCCGGCGCCCAGAGCTCCGAGATCAAACTGTTTCCCTACGCGCTGATCTGGAATTGCTCTTGCCCGGCCGGAGATACGAGGTCGATTCTCAACTAGCCGACACGCTTTCGGTTTGGCAGCAGTCAAAAAGGTTTCAGGGAGCGGATGTGCCACAAACGTTCCCGATCTGGCCTTCGAAGATAGATAGCCTTCTGCGCAGAGCTTCGAAAATGCGAAGTTAACTGTGTTTCTTGAGATTCCCAAGTTAACAGCCAGCGCTCGAGAGGAAGGAACTCGAGACGCGCCGTCGACAAAATTGCCCGATCTCAACTCATCGCGGATTTGGCGGCATAATTGCTCGTGCAGTGGTTCAGCCGCGGTCCGGTCGAGCCGAATCATTTCAAACGCGATGATTGAACGTCGCCGTCTCTTATTCGGAACCGATTTTCTACCGGACATAACCCAAGCCTACCCTTCCGCGAATTACTATTCAGTTTGGGCGTGTATTACCAAAAAACAATGCAATCACTTAAGCTCCCTCGGCTGACGATTTCGTATTAAGGCCAAAAGGAGCGCGGCAAGCAAACCAGCGGCCGGCAACTAAGCCAGATAACAGGCAAACTGGCCTTATCCGAACTTCGCTAACTGGATCTTTTCTCGCCACGTCCGGCTTTTAATCTTTTTTATGTTTATCAAATCAATTTGGATTGGTTGCGTTGGATTGATTCTTTCTACTGCAAGCGCATGGGCCGGGGGTTTCGCTCTGCAAGGCGTCGTCAAGGATTCTGAAGGACACCCGATAAAAGGTGCAGATATCCGGATCGAAACGAAAAACAGTGGGAAATTGATCAAAACGGTTAAAACTGATGCAAACGGCCGCTACATTTCAGATGGGCTCCCGGGAGGCAATTACCGAATCACGTTGGTTGTGAATGGCGCCGTCAAAACTTCGATCAACAACACAAAGATCCAATTGGACGAGCCGACCCAACTGAATTTTGATCTGACGGCGACATCGGCATCGCGGGCACTGCCCCCTGCAAAGAAAGGAACACACTGGGTGTGGATGCCGCCGTTTACTGGAAGTCGTGTGCCTGGTCGTTGGATCGCCGTTGATGACAATGGAAGTTGGGCGGCGGCGCATGCTAGCACGGAAAACGTCGTACGGATCAGCGGCGAAGAACTGCAACGGACAATTCACAGCGTAACTATTAAAAGAGGCCAGTAACCCTAAGTTGCGTTCGTTCTCAAGCTCCCGCACGACTAGAGGCCCGGACGCCACCTTTGACTTTATATTTGGGAAGGATCTGACGGCGTTTCAGCCCACCATCACCCGGACGAATGCATCGGATCACTGGCCAGTAACGCGCAACTTCCATTTGCATTAACTCTCATTAGCTGCGGTGGGGTACACCCCCCACCCCAAGCAACGTACCAGCGAGCCAATTGACCCGATAGCGGCGCACTCGCATAGTGCCGCTCTCATGGCGATTGAGTTGACGCGCAACTTCTGCATCATCGCGCACATCGATCACGGCAAAACGACGTTGTCGGACCGGTTGCTTGAGCAGACGGGCACGATCCAGGAGCGTGAAAGGCAGGATCAGCTTCTTGATTCAATGGATCTGGAACGGGAGCGCGGGATCACCATCAAAGCGCATCCGGTGGCGATGCATTACACCAACAAATCTGGCCAAAGCTATCGACTGAACCTGCTCGATACTCCGGGCCATGTCGATTTTGCCTACGAAGTTTCGCGCAGCCTAGCGGCATGTGAGGGCGCGTTGTTAGTCGTGGACGCGGCGCAGGGCGTAGAGGCGCAAACCGTGGCGAACGTTCATCTCGCTCATAAACAGGGCCTCACCATTGTTCCGATCATCAACAAAATCGATCTGCCAAACGCTGACGTTTCCGCGGTCAAACGGCAGTTGGAAGAAATCCTGGCGATCCCAGCAGAGGAAGCGATCGAAGCGAGCGCGAAGATGGGGATTGGCATCGAGGAAATTCTCGAGGCCATCGTAACGCGGGTTCCGGCGCCGCAACCGCCGGCGGATAAGACACTGCGCGCGCTGGTGTTTGATTCCGTGTTTGACGTTTATCGCGGCGTCGTCGGCTACGTGCGCGTGGTTTCCGGAACAATGGAAGCGAATCACGCGATCATGTTGATGAACAACAACTCGCGCTACGAGATCAAGGAGGTGGGCGTGTTTACGCCGAAAATGCTTCCGCAGGAAAAGTTACATCCCGGCGACGTCGGGTATTTCATCGCAAACATCAAGACGACCGCAGACATGAAGATCGGCGATACCATCACCGACCAGCGGCACTCGGCGCGTGAGCCGCTTCCCGGTTTTCAGGAAATTCATCCGATGGTGTTCAGCGGAATTTATCCGATTAACACTGGCGACTTCGAACATTTGAAAACCGCAATCGGGAAGCTGCGCTTGAACGATGCCGCATTTGTGTATCAACCGGAGAGCTCCGTTGCTCTCGGCTTTGGTTTTCGCTGCGGGTTTCTCGGGCTGCTTCACATGGAGATCATCCAGGAACGGCTCCGGCGCGAGTACAACATGGACATCATCGCCACCAGCCCAAGCGTTGTGTATGAAGTGCTGACCACACGCGGAGAAAGACTTTTGATCGATAACCCTGCTCACCTGCCCAACCCGAGCATGATCCGCGAGATTCGGGAGCCGATCGTAAAGGCGTACGTGCTCTGTCCAAACGAAAACATCGGCGACATCCTGCAATTAATTCTGGAGAAACGCGGTCAGATGGAACGCACCGAATCGCTCGACACGCGCCGGGTGATGTTGCATTGCGAATTGCCGCTCAACGAAATTCTTGTCGATTTCAACGACAAGATTAAAAGCATAACGCGCGGGTACGGTTCGATGGATTACGAGCATGCCGGCTACCGAGCGGCGAAACTGGTGAAACTCGACGTGCTCGTGAACGGTGAGCCGGTCGATGCATTCTCAACAATCGTGCACAAGGATCGGGCCGAGGCGCGCGGACGCCAACTGGCAGCTAAACTCAAGGAAGTTATCCCGCGACAGCTTTACCAGGTCGCAATTCAGGCGGCGATTGGCGGGAAAATTATTGCGCGCGAGAGTGTTTCGGCGTTACGGAAAAATGTGACCGCGAAATGCTACGGTGGCGATATCACTCGCAAACGAAAATTGCTGGAGAAACAAAAGGAAGGAAAAAAACGGATGAAAAGCATCGGGAAGATCAACATTCCTCAGGAAGCGTTCATTGAAGTATTGAAAGCACAATGACGTTTGTGAGATTCCTCGCTGTCGCTCGGAATGACAGAAGGAAATTAATCTAAGTCATGTTTACATCGCGCCACATTAAACACAGCAGATTGCTCCTGCGACACGCTCGCAAGTACCTCCGCTACAAGGATGACCGGCTCAGCGCGTCGGACCGCGAACAGATCGTCGCCGGAATGAAGAGCCTCCGCGAAGCGTTACGTGATAAAGACCGCGAGAGAATTCATAGCGCGGCCGATACCCTCGATAAGACGCTACACAGGCTGACGCCTGTGACCTGGGAATCGCATTGGCGAGAGAATTGCGAGGTGATCCTGGTAGCCATCGTTGTGGCGGTAGGCATCCGTTCCTATTTCTTGCAGCCGTTTAAAATTCCCACTGGCTCCATGCAACCGACGTTAAACGGGATCATTGGTCATCCCAGCACAGAACCGCCGCCCAATATTCTGCGACAGATCGGCGACTTCATTGTTCTGGGTCGCAACTACATCAACGTGGTCTCGCGTGAGGATGATCAGGTTTTCGAGATCGCGCCAAAAAAAGTCCTCTTCTTTTTTACTTTTTCGCGAGTGATCTGTCAGCGGCAGAACTTTCTTGTGTATGCGCCGCCCGACACGCTCAGTCATGATTTCAACGTTCTTCCTGGTCGCATTTATCACCGCGGTGAGATCATTGCCAGAGGTACAATCGACACAGGCGACCAGGTTTTTGTTGACAAATTTACCTACAACTTTGTTAAGCCGCATCGCGGCGATGTTTTTGTCTTTAGGACGAATCATATTCCCGGGATTCGGGAAGATCCGGAGGCAGGCTCGCCGTTCTACATTAAACGTCTGGCCGGATTGCCGGACGATACTCTGCGGATTGACCCGCCATTCCTCTATGTGAATGACAAGAAAGCGGAAGGCTACGGATTTGAGCGCGTAATGTCAGCAAAGCCTCCTTATCGCGGTTACGCTTTGGGCCATGAATATCTGTCACAGCCTGCTCGATCGTACACGGTGTCGCGGGACGGGTATTTTGCCTTGGGCGATAACAGTTACAATAGCTACGACAGCCGTTACTGGGGACCGGTGCCAGACGTAAACCTGGTCGGGCGCGGTTTGTTAGTTTACTGGCCGTTCTACCCACATTGGGGATTAATTCGCTAGGCGAATCGTTGAGCAATGGAGTAGTGGAATGAAGCGACCACGTGATTCCCAATACTCCAATACTCCAGCACTCTTATATTGCCGTCCCTGCTCTTGCTGAGATGTGGCGGCACTTGCCGCGCTTTTATGGTTTGTATGGCTGGCTGGGGCTCTGCGGTGGCTATGCGTTAGTGATGTTTTTCAATCCAGTGCGGCCTGCACTGGGCGATGGTCTTCGCTGTATCGGGCGCTACAAGCGCATCTGGATCACGTTTGCCCTGCTAGGGTTTGGCTATTTCGTTTTTCAGTTCGTCACGTTCACGCCAATCCGAAACTGGTCTGATCTCGATCTAGGCCAGATCGCTTCATTACCTCATTGGTACTGGCCGGGATTTGCCGACATATGGAGAGAAACGCCACTGCCTGCGTTGGAAGGCGTAGCAGGCATTTTCGATAACGCCACCACGACCTACCCGTTCTCCGTTGTGGCCGCCGTGTTCATGCTGGTCAACTGGCGCGGCCTGCATGCGGCGCTGGTTCGAGCGTTGCGGAAACGGTACGGTTTTTGGGGGTATCTCGTTTATTTGATTCTGTTGCTGAGCGCGCTGGCGGCGCTCTTGAAGCCGATTGTATTCTGGCGATTGCCGGAGTGGAGCGGTCTGGTACCGGCTGCCGGCCTCCTGCGAATCTCGGCAACCGTGGATGCAATTGCATTCATTTTCGAATACCTCCTGGGAGTGTATATCCAAGTCTATCTCATCA
>Ga0307278_10000577_pt1 | contig 18354 bp, 18 predicted proteins | sample ER_DNA_117_FD_194482 | JGI IMG/M metagenome (GOLD analysis project Ga0307278, IMG submission 194482) | Bulk soil microbial communities from the East River watershed near Crested Butte, Colorado, United States - ER_DNA_117 | ecosystem: Environmental > Terrestrial > Soil > Floodplain | place...
CCAGCTCGGCCAGGTTCCCGTCGGCCCCGGAGACGTCGAGCGCGTTCACGTCCATGTGCGAGGCGAGTACCGGCGCCAGCTCCTCGCGCAGGCCGGTGAGAATGTTCACGACGCCGCCCGGAACGTCGGCCGTGGCGAGCGCCTCAGCCAGCTCTATGGCAGCGAGCGGATGCGGCTCCGACGCGACCACCACTACGGCGTTGCCTCCGACGAGCGCGGGCGCCACCCGAGAGACGAGCCCGGCCAGCGCAGGCTCCTGCGGTGCGAGGATCCCGGCCACGCCCTGCGGCTCGGGCACCGTGAAGTTGAAGTACGGGCCCGCGACCGGATTCGAGGAGCCGATCACCTGCGCCAGCTTGTCGGCCCAGCCCGCGTACCAGACGAAGCGGTCGATGGAGCGCTCGACCTCCTTCGGCCCTGAGCAGAGGTCCGCGAACTCGGAGCGGCGCGCCTCCATCATCTCCGCCACGCGATAGAGCACCTGGCCGCGGTTGTAGGCGGTCATGCCCGCCCACTCCGGGAAGGCCGACCGGGCCGCGCGCACCGCGTCCCGCGCGTCCTTTCGCGAGGCGCGGGCCACGTTCTGGCCCTCCGCCTCGTAGGTTCGGCCCGACTCGGAGCGCGGGAAGTCGCCTCCGATGAAGAGCTTGTACGTCTTGCGAACCGGCAGCCTGCTCATTCGAAATCAAGGTACGGCGCGAGGCCGTGCAGGCCGCCCTCACGACCGAAACCCGACTCCTTGTATCCGCCGAACGGTGAGGTCGGGTCGAAGCGGTTGTATGTGTTCGCCCAGATCACGCCGGCCTTCAGGCGCTGTGCCATCGCGAGGATGCGCGAGCCCTTCTCGGTCCAAACTCCGGCCGAGAGACCGTACGGCGTGTTGTTCGCCTTCTCGACAGCCTCGTCCGGCGTGCGGAACGTCAGCACCGAGAGCACCGGCCCGAAGATCTCCTCCTGCGCAATCCGGTAGCTCTGGGCGACGTTGGTGAAGACCGTTGGCACAAACCAGTAGCCCTTCTCCGGGAGGCGGCATGGGGGCTGGTAGATCTCCGCGCCCTCCTCCTTCCCGCTCGCGACGAGCTCCTGGATCTTCTCGAGCTGCGCCTGGGAGTTGATCGCGCCGACGTCGGTGTTCTTGTCCAGCGGGTCGCCCACGCGGAGTGTCTGCAGGCGCCGCTTGAGCTTGTCGATCGTCGCCTCGTAGATGGACTCCTGCACGAGCAGGCGTGAGCCGGCACAGCAGACGTGACCCTGGTTGAAGTAGATCCCGTTGACGATCCCCTCCACGGCCTGGTCGAGCGCGGCGTCGTCGAAGATCACGTTCGCCGCCTTGCCGCCGAGCTCGAGCGTCAGTTTCTTGCCGGTGCCGGCGAGCTCGCGCTTGATCGCCTTGCCGACCTCGGTCGAGCCCGTGAAGGCGATCTTGTCGACGTCGCTCTTGACCAGGGCTGCCCCGGCTCGCCCGTCGCCCGTGATGATGTTGACCACCCCTGCCGGGAGCTCGGCCTGGCGGAGCACGTCGCAGAAGAGCAGCGCCGAGAGCGGGGTTGTCTCGGCCGGTTTGAGCACAACGGTGTTCCCCGCCGCAAGCGCCGGCGCGACCTTCCACGCGAGCATCAGGAGCGGGAAGTTCCACGGGATGATCTGGCCGGCGACGCCGAGCGGCTTCGGCTTCCGGTTCGGGAACGCGTACTCGAGCTTGTCCGCCCAGCCGGCGTAGTAGAAGAAGTGAGCGGCCGAGAGGGGGACATCGACGTCGCGTGACTCGCGGATCGGCTTGCCGCCGTTCAGCGACTCAAGCACGGCGAACTCGCGCGCGCGCTCCTGGAGGATGCGCGCGATTCGGTAGAGGTACTTCGCTCGCTCGGCACCCGCTAGCGCCGACCAGCCGTTCTCGAAAGCGTCGCGGGCCGCCTGGACCGAAAGCTGCACCTCTTCCTCGGTCGCCTGGCCAACCTCGGCGAGCGGCTCCTCGGTCGCCGGGCTGATCGTCGTGTAGGTCTCCTTCGGCTCGAGCCACTCGCCGCCGACGAAGTGACCGTAGCGCTCGCGGAGAGTGACGATGTCGCGCGACTCGGGCGCGGTCTCGTACTCCCAACCGACCGGAATGGGCGCCTGGTCCTGCTTTCGCTCGAGCTCAGTCAATCGTGAAGTAGTCCGGGCTCTGGTAGCGGCCGGTCTTTTCCTTGCGGATCTGCATCAGGATGTCGTTCAGAAGCGAGGAGGCGCCGAAGCGGTAGAGGTCGGGCGTCAGCCAGTCGACGCCGAGCGTCTCGTGCGTGAGCACGAGGTGCTGGACGGCCTGCTTCGCGTTGCGGATGCCGCCGGCCGGCTTGAAGCCGACGCGCCTCCCGGTCTCGTCGTAGACGTCGCGGATCGCCTCGAGCATCACGAGCGCGACCGGAAGTGTGGCCGAGGATGGCAGCTTGCCGGTGGAGGTCTTGATGAAGTCTGCGCCGGCGGCGATCGCCAGCAGCGACGCCCGGCGCACGTTGTCGTAGGTGCCGAGCTCACCGGTCTCGAGAATCACCTTCAGGTGCGTCTCGCCACAGGCTTCCTTCACGCGGACGATCTCGTCGTAGACCTTTGCGTAGCGGCCGGCCAGGAACGCGCCGCGGTCGATCACCATGTCGACCTCGTCAGCGCCGTGCTCGATCACCCAGCGAACTTCCTCGAGCTTCGTCTCGAGAGGCGACTGCCCCGACGGGAAGGCGGTGGCGACCGAGGCGACCTTGACGCTGCTGCCTCGAACGCGCTCGACGGCCGCGGGCACGAGGTTCGGGTAGACGCAGATGGCCGCGACCGAAGGCACGCTCGCGTCGGCGGGGTCGGGCCGGATCGCCTTCGACGCCAGCGCCGAGACCTTGCCGGGCGTGTCGGAGCCCTCGAGCGTCGTCAGGTCGGTCATGCGAACGGCGAGCTCGAGCGCGAACATCTTCGCCTCGCGCTTGATCGAGCGCTTCGCCAGAGTGGCCGCCCGCTCCTCGAGCGCCACCTGGTCGATGGAGCCGATCCGGGGCAGCCGCGGTTCGAGCGGCAGCTCGAAACCGACCGGGAGCGCGGGGGCCTGAGCCATGAAAGGAGTGTAGCCCGGGCGGAACGGCTCCCCGATTCGGGCTCCGGGCGACGCTAGATGCCCAGGCGCTCCAGCATTGCCTCGTCGCGTCGCCATCTCGGCCTCGCCTTCACCTTCAGGTCGAGGAAGACCGGGTGGCCGAGCAGGTGCTCGATCTCCGGCCGCGCTCGGGTGCCGATCTTCTTGACGATCGAGCCGCCCTTGCCGACGACGATCTGCTTCTGCGAATCCGTCTCGACGAAGATCGTGGCGCGGACGACCTTGTCCGTCAGTTCATCCACCTCGACCGAGAGCGCATGGGGCACCTCCTCACGCGTCAGCTGGAGTGCCTTCTCGCGGACAAGCTCGGCGATCTGTACGTCGGGGGTCAGATCGGTGCGCTGCTCGCGCGGGTAGTACGCCGGCCCCTCCGGGAGCAGCTCGAGGAGGTCGTCGCGCAGCTCGCCGACGCCGTCGCCGGTGAGGGCGCTGACCGGGTGCAGCGCATGGAACGCGCCGAGCCGGGAGGCGTTCTGCATCTGCTCGGCGATGTGCCCGGGCTTGAGCCGGTCGACCTTGTTCAGAACGATCACGACCGGCACGCCAAGCGCGAAGACCTTCTCGGCGATGTAGCGGTCGCCGGCGCCGATCCGCTCGCGGGCGGAGAGCACCAGCAGCACGGCTTCGACGTCCTGGAGCGACTGGTCGACGGTGCGCTGCATCCGCTCGGTGAGCGCGTCGAGAGGCCGCTGGAAGCCAGGCAGGTCGGCGAGCACGAGCTGGTAGTCCTCGCCGTTCGCAATCCCCATCACGCGCCGGCGAGTCGTCTGCGGCTTGTCGGAGACGATCGCCACCTTTCCTCCGGCGAGCGCGTTCACCAGAGTGGACTTCCCGACGTTCGGCCGTCCGGCGACGGCGACGAAGCCGCTCTTCAGAACCCACACCCCCCACCCTGGGTGGGGTTGACAGCCCGCCGCCCTCGACGGCGAGCGTACCCGCAGCGGGCGCACGGCGCTGAGACGACTTCGCGACGATTCTGGGACTTCACTCGAGCTCCCACGTATCCGGTAGCAGCTCGGCAGGCGTGTAGGAGACGACCTCGCCATCGCGGTTGGGAAAGATGACGCGGTCGAGCCGGAACTCGTACAGCCACTGTCGGCAGCCGCCGCACGGGGAGGCGGTGATTCCAATTGCTTCGAGGTCGCCGGGCCGGCAACCCTCGACGACCGCACGCGAGAGCGCGACCTTCTCCGCACACACCCCGAGTGGGTAGGCGGCGTTCTCGACGTTGACTCCCTCGAACACCCTGCCGTCACGCGCACGCACCGCAGCGCCCACGAAGTAGTTCGAGTAGGGCGCGTAGGCCCGTTCCGCTACGGCCGCGGCTCGTTCGAGAAGCTCGTCGGTCACGCCAGCACCTGGAAGACGACCAGCGTGATGAGCGCGCCGAGGAAACCTCCGTAGGTGACCTCGAGCGCCGAGTGGACACCGGATTCGACCCGAGTCTGCGCCACCAGCAGAGCCATGATGAACGTCAGCGACGAGATCAGGAACCGATGCGAGTCGCTGATGATGTAGGTCGCCGCCATCCAACCCGCGAACGCGACCGCCGCGTGGCCCGATGGCAATCCGCCGCGCAAGGGGGTGCCCCGGCCGGTGTAAGCCTTCGTCCCGATCACGACGATGATCGTCAGGACAAGCGCGATGAGCGTGACCTGGGCCGGCGCGTCACGCAAACGATCGAGCAGCCTCGAGCTCCGGTCGGCGACCTGCCCCGAGAAAACGAGGTAGCCGATCGCGACGGCGTTGACGGTCGCAATCAGTACCGCGCCCGCCGCGATGTCCTTGGCGAGCTTCGCGAGCGGGTCGAACGACGTCGTCGCAACGTCGATTGCCTGCTCCAGCGCCGAGTTGATCATCTCCGCGATGAACACGAAGGCAATCGCCAGCAGGAGCGCTATCAGCTCGAGCTTCGAGACACCGATCGCGACCGCGGTGACGAGCACGATCACCGCGGCGAGGAAGTGAATCCGCATGTTCCGCTGTGTCCGGAGCACGTGGATGATTCCTTCGAACGCGAAGTTGAAGCTCTCGAGGAGCGACTGCGCGCGGCGTCTTGTCATTCGTTCCACTGGGCCTCCCGCTGCTCCATCTCGCTCCCGTGCTCGTAGCCCAGCAGGTGCAGCAGGCCGTGAACGAGCGGCGGCCGCCAGGCATCGCCGACGACCTGCGGGCAGAGCACGGCGTCGCCCAGCTGCCGCGGCAGCCCGGGCTCGAGCACGTCCCTCCGATCGATCGGGAACGAAAGCACGTCGGTGACCTCGTCAATCCCGAGGTGGTCGCGCTTGAGGATGCGCATCTCGTCGGGGCCGACGAAGTGCAGGCCGAGCTCGCCTTCGTCCACGCCCTCTCCGTCGAGCAGGCGCCGCGCCAGCTCGACCGCTGCCTGCTCTTCGACCTCGACGCCGCTGCGGTTTTCCACCTCGACCGAGATCATGGCCCTAGCGGCTGCGCTGGGTGCCGGTCTCCTCCGCGTGGAGCTTGTAGGCCTCCACGATCCGCTGCACCAGCTTGTGGCGGACGACGTCCTCGTGACCGAAGCGGATGAAGGCGATTCCCTCGATCGAGCCGAGGATGTCTTGCACTTGGATCAGCCCTGAGGCTTGCTCCCGGGGAAGATCGATCTGGGTCACATCGCCCGTGACGACGACCTTCGAGCCGAAGCCGAGCCGGGTCAGAAACATCTGCATCTGCTCGGGGCTCGTGTTCTGAGCCTCGTCGAGAATGATGAACGAGTCGTTCAGCGTCCTGCCGCGCATGAACGCAAGCGGAGCGACCTCGATCGTCCCCTTCTCCATGTACGCGGCGAGGCGATCCGGATCGAGCATGTCGTAGAGCGCGTCGTAGAGCGGGCGCAGGTACGGGTCGACCTTTGCCAGCATGTCGCCGGGCAGGAACCCCAGCCGCTCGCCGGCCTCGACGGCGGGACGGGTGAGGATGATCCGCCCGACCTCCCGGTCGGACAGGGACGCCACGGCGAGCGCCATCGCGAGGTAGGTCTTGCCGGTGCCTGCCGGACCGATCGCGAACGTGACCGTGTGCGCGCGCATCGCATCCACGTAGCGCTTCTGGTTGACCGTCTTGGGCGAGATCTTCTTGCCTCGATGCCGCCAGACGACGTCTTCGAAGACCTCGCGCAGATCCTCGGCCTGGTCGAGCGCCGCGATCACGGCGTCGACCGTGCCCGGGCCGATCTCGTGGCCTCCTTCGACGAGCTCGGCGAGCTCGTCCACGACTGCGCGCGCCTGCGCGACGTTCGGGTCTTCGCCCTCGATCGTCAGGCGATTGCCGCGCAGCAGGATCGTGATGCGAAGCCTGTCGCGAAGGGCGTCGAGCACACCGTCACCAAGGGTCGCGAGTTCGGCCGCGACATCGTTGGAAACTGAGAGAACTTCCTGCACTGCGCCCAGTGTAGGCGCTCGGGACGACCCCGAAGCCACCGCGCTCCGCGTGATGAAATCGTCACGCTTTCAGCGCAGACACGTGCGCCGCGGCTCGATACGCTCGCAGCGGGGAGGAGGCCGGGCGCGCCTTACCTAGGGAACTGGCGTCAGGCGAGCTTCTCGCGCACCAGCTGGCTGACCGCGGAGCCGTCCGCACGGCCTGCCACCTGCGGCATCACGTCGGCCATCACACGCCCGATGTCGCGCATGCTCGTCGCACCGACCTCGGCGATCGCGTCGTCGACGATCTCCTCCAGCTGCTCCTCCGACAGCGGCTCGGGCATGAACTCCTCGAGCACCGCCAGCTCTCGTTCCTCGGCGTCGGCCTGCTCCTCCCGGCCTCCGGCGCGGAACGCCTCGGAAGCTTCGGTTCGGCGCTTGCGCTCGCGCTGGAGCACCTGCAGCTCCTCGTCGTCGTGGAGCGGCCGCTGCAATTCCTTCTCCGCGGAGCGGAGGCTCGTCAGGATCAGGCGCAGCGTGTCCCGCCGCTCTCCGTCGCGCGCGACCATCGCCTGCTTGAGCTCGTCCTCGAGACGCGCGATCAGGCTCATCCCGCCATCCCCCCCATGCGCCCGCCGAGCACGTGCCAGTGCAGGTGGAAGACCGTCTGCCCCGCCCCTTCTCCGACGTTGACCACGATGCGATAGTCCTCGAGACCGGCCACCCGTGCGGTCTCGGCGACGAACTCGAGCATCCGTTTCGCCTCTTCGGCTGGGAACTCGGAGATCTCGGGGAAGCTGGAGACGTGCCGTTCCGGCAGCACGAGCAGATGCGTCTCCGCCTGCGGAGAGATGTCGCGGATCGCAACGAAACCCTCCGCCGTATGGACGTGCTCGCCATCGCGAACCAGGTCGCAGAAGATGCACTCTTCCGAGTAGCTTGCCACGGCGCGGGACTCTACTCCTCGCGCCGAAAGAGGTCGGCCGCCCAGCCTCCTTCCGTGCGCCGATCCTTCCGGCGAAACCCTGGCAGCACCGGGTCGTCCTGCTCCAGATAGCCGGAGGTGACGAGCGCCGGAGAATCCACGAGCAGGCCGAGCCGTTCGACGGCTTCACGGGCGATGTTTGCCACCGCGACGTCAGTTGCAGGCAGCGGGTCGGCGAGCGCGTCTGCCAGCCGAAGCTCGAGCTCCACGCCGTTTGTGGTCGCATTGCGGGCTGTCGCGTCCAGTGCGGCGGAGTCGTGGTCGACCGCGATCACCGGTGCAAAGCCCAGCCGGGCGGCCGCGATCGAGAGCACTCCGGAGCCGCAACCCACATCGAGCAGACTGCCTCGCTCGAGGTCGGCGAGCAGCTCCAGGCACAGCCGAGTCGTGGCGTGGCCGCCCGTTCCAAAGGACCGGCCGGGCTCGACGACGACCGCGTCGACGTCGGTGGGCGGCTCTTCCCAGGGCGGCCCGATCCAGAGGGAGCCCACTCGCACCGACCGGTGAAACTCTCGCCAGCGCTCTTCCCAGTCCGCCGCGATCTCCTCCGAGCGAACCTCGCCGAAGGCTGCCCAGAGCCGCTCTTCGCCGCCCGCATCGGTGTATGCGACGAGCTCGACTGCATCTGCGTGCTCGAGCTCCTCGAAGCCTGCCGGGAAGAGCTCGATCATCACCGCGCGGGCTGCCTCGGCTCGCTCGGGTGACACTGAGGCGGAGACGCGACGGAGCGGGGTCAGCGGAAGGCGCTCTTCAGCTTGTCGAAGAACCCCTCGTCGGGACGGTAGGTGTCGGCGTCGACCGTGCGACCGAACTGCTCCAGGAGCTCGCGCTGCTGCTCCGTCAGATGGTGGGGGACCTGGACGTTCACGAGCACTCGCTGATCGCCGCGGCCGAACCCCTGCAAGACCGGCATGCCGCGGCCCCTCAGCACTTTGACCTCGCCCGGCTGCGTGCCCGGCTCGAGCTCGAGCTGGACGTCGCCTTCCAGCGTCGGCACCTCGACTTTCTTCCCCAGCGCGGCCTCGGTCATCGTCAGGTCGACACTGCAGAAGATGTCGTTGCCCTCGCGCACCAGGCGCGGGTTCGGCCGGATGTGCACCTGGACGTAGACGTCGCCTGCGCGACCGCCGAGCGCGCCGGCGTGGCCTTCGCCGGAGATCCGGATCTGCTGGCCGTCGTGGATGCCAGCAGGGACCTCGACCTCGAGCGACCGCTCCTCGACCGTTCGGCCGGAGCCCTCGCAATCCAGGCACGGGCGCTCGATCACACGGCCGACGCCCCCGCAACCCGGGCAGGTCTGCGAGCGGACGAACTCGCCGAAGGCGGTGCGGGAGACGTGCTGCAAGTGGCCGCGGCCACCGCAGGTGGCACAGGCGACTGGCTCGGTCCCCGGCTCGGCGCCGCTCCCCTGGCACGTGGCGCAGGGCACGGTGACGGGAAACGGGACCTCGCGCTTCACGCCTGCCGCAGCCTCGGTCAGCTCGAGCTCGATCTGAGCGGCAACATCGGCTCCTCGCGAGCTCCTCGGGCGGGCGGCGACGCCGAAGACGTCATCGCCGAAGAACGCGGCAAAGAGATCGGAGAGGCTGCCGAGGTCGAAGGTCGTCGGCGTGAACCCTCCGCTCTGCAGGCCCGCGTGTCCGTAGCGGTCGTAGAGCTCGCGCGCCTCGGGCTTCGAGAGCACCTCATAGGCTTCGACCACCTCGCGGAAGCGCTCCTGCGCGTCCGGCGCCTCGGAGACATCCGGGTGAAGCGTCCGTGCAAGACCGCGAAACGCTTTCTTGATTGCCGCCTCGTCCGCGTTTCGTGGCACTCCGAGGAGCTCGTAGTAGTCGCGCTGAGTCGTGGCCATTCCTCTTCGGAGGGTAGCTCGCTCCCTAGTTGTCGTCGTAGATTTCCTCGACGAAGCGCGAGAGCTCATGGGCGGCCGCCCGCACCGAGCGGATCGCCATGTCGTAGTCCATCCGCACCGGCCCGAGCAGAGTGACCGTACCGAGCGTGCGGTTGGTCAGGCCGTACGAGGCGCCGACGAGGGAGAGGTCGCGCAGCGCCGGGTGCTCGATCTCCGGCCCGACCCGGACGAACGGCCGGCGTGGGTCAAGGGTCTGGCTGAGGAGGTCGAGCAGGGCCGCGCGCTTCTCGAGTACCTCGAGCAGCCGTTGGTAGCTCTCGAGCTCGTCGCCTCGCAGGTCCTCCAGCAGGCCGGCCGTGCCGCCGACGTAGAGGCTCTGCTCCTCGGCGGCCAGCGCCTCGTCGAAGAGCGGGCGCATCGTTGCAAGAAAGGCGGTTTCCCGGTGGCCGAGCGCGGGCTCGTCCAGCCGGCGGCGCAGCATGTGGCTTCCGAGCTCGAGGCCGGCGACCCGGTCGTTGAGGTACTGGGCGCCCCAGTTCGGCAAACCGGGGTCGACCGCCTCGGCGAAGCGGTACACGCGCTTCGTGACGCTGCCGGTGGAGGTGATCACGACCACCATCACGACGTTGGGCTGTAGCAGAAGCACCTCGACGTGTCGAACGGTGGCGGTGCCCAGCGGCGGCGCTGACACAAGCGCGAGCAGCCTCGTCAGCTCCGAGAGCATCTCGGTGGTCGCCTGCAGCGCGGAGTCCACTTCGGTGCGCGCCGTGGTCAGGTCGAGTGGGAACCCGCCCGGTTGAGGATCAAGACGCTCGAGCAGGCGGTCGGCGTAGTAGCGGTAGCCACGCTCGGTCGGTATGCGGCCCGCCGAGGTATGGGGGTGCGTCAGCAGCCCGAGCGTCTCGAGCTCGGCGAGCTCGTTCCGCACCGTCGACGGCGAGACGTCGAGCTCGGTTCGTTCGACCAGCGTGCGCGATCCGACCGGCTGTCTCGTCGCGACGAACTCCTCGACGACCCCGCGCAGGATTGCGCGCTGGCGCTCGTTGAGCTCGATCTTCGCCGTCGTCCCCACCTCCTTTGCAGGGATTTTAGGCAAGCAGCTCAGCCGTGACGCCGCCGCCGAGAAAGCGGCCGCGATCCGTCAGCGTGAGCTCGGCTCCGGCGGCGCCGCGCTCGACCAACCCGAGCCGCTCGAGCCGCTCGACCGCCACTGAGTCGAGCGCGCTCTCGAGCCCGGCGAGCGAGAGTGGCTCGTCGAGGCGGAGGCCGAGGAGCACGCGCTCCGACTTCCGAACCGACCCGGGCAGCTCTTCGACCTCATGCGGAGGCCGCTCCCCAGCCTCAAGCGCGGTCAGGTAAGTGCCCAGCCGAGGCGTCGTCTTCCGCCGCCGACCTTGAATTGTCGAGACCGCGCCGATCCCGAGACCCAGGTAGTCCCGGCCGCGCCAGTAGGCGAGGTTGTGCCGCGAGCGCAGGTCGCGCCCGTCCGCGAGCGTGGGCGGTCGGCAGAAGTTCGCCGTCTCGTACCAGCGATAGCCGGCGCCCGTCAGCCGCGCGACGACGCGCTCGAAGTACGTCTCCATGGCCTCGGCCTGGCGTGCAAGCTCCGCGCCGTGCGCATGGGTGAAGCGGGTCCCCGGCTTCGCCTCCAGCTCGTAGCAGGAGAGGTGCTCCGGTTCCAACGCCAACGCGTCGCTCAGATCGGCCTCGAGGTCGGCGGCGCTCTGGCCGGGAATCCCGTAGATGAGATCGAGAGAGATGTTGTCAAACTTGGCATCACGGAGAGCGTAGACTGCGTGCCGGACGTCGTCGGGCCTGGCCCGCCGCTCGAGCACCTCCAGGAGTCCCGGCTGGAAGCTCTGGGCGCCGAGGGACACCCGGGTCAGGCCGCAGTCGCGCAACAGCTCGGCGAGGGCAGGTGTCACCGTCTCCGGGTTCGCCTCGACGGTCACCTCGAGCGCAGGCGGCAGCGCGCGCAGCAGGCGCTCCAGCTCGCGCGGCTGGGTCAGCGTGGGCGTGCCGCCGCCGAGGAAGACGCTCTCGAGGCGTGGCGCGAGCGCCTCTCGCTCGAGCGCGAGCTCACCGAGAAGCGCATCCACATAGGCGCGGTGCTGGTCCTGCCGCCCGACGACCGTGACGAAGTCGCAGTAGCCACAGCGCGAGGCGCAGAACGGAAGGTGCACGTAGAGGTGCCGGGCGCCGGTCACTTCTTTTGCCCGTCCTTCTTCGGCCCATCCAGGTTGAGCACCGCGAGGAAGGCCTCCTGCGGCACCTCGACGGAGCCCACCTGCTTCATGCGCCGCTTGCCCTTCTTCTGGCGCTCGAGCAGCTTGCGCTTGCGCGAGATGTCCCCTCCGTAGCACTTCGCGAGCACATCCTTTCGCTTGGCCTTGATCGTCTCGCGCGCGATCACGCGTGAGCCGATTGCTGCCTGCACGGGCACGTCGAAGAACTGACGCGGAATCTCCTCGCGCAGCCGGTCGACCAGCGCCCGCCCCCGCGCGTACGCACCGTCCCGGTGCACGATCAGCGACAGCGCGTCCACCGGCTCGCCGGCGAGCAGCACGTCGACCCGAGTGAGGTTGCCCTCGCGGAAGCCGATCAGGTCGTAGTCGAAGCTCGCGTACCCGCGTGTGCGCGACTTCAGCTGGTCGTAGTAGTCGAGCACGATTTCCGCGAGCGGCAGCTCGTAGACCAGCAGGACACGCTGCTCGGAGAGGTACTCCATGTGGTCGAAGCTCCCGCGGCGTTCGGTGTTCAGCTCCATCACCGGGCCGACGTAGTCCTTCGGCACGATGATGGAGGCCTTGATGTACGGCTCGTCGACGCGCTCGATCTCGCTCGGCATGTCCGAGGGGTTGTGCACCTCGACCTCCTCGGCCGCCTTCGTCACGACGCGGTAGGCAACGTTCGGCGCGGTGACGAGCAGGTCGAGGTCGAACTCGCGCTCGAGCCGCTCGCGGACGATCTCCATGTGCAGGAGGCCGAGGAAGCCGCAGCGGAAGCCGAAGCCGAGCGCCTGTGAGGTCTCCGGTTCGTAGAAGAGCGCGGCGTCGTTCAGCTTCAGACGCTCGAGTGCGTCGCGGAGCTCGGGGTAGTCGTCGGAGTCGGTCGGGAAGAGGCCGGCGAAGACCATCGGCTTGACGTCCTTGTAGCCGGGCACCGGCTCGGCGGCCGGTCGGCGCTCGGAGGTGAGCGTGTCGCCAACGCGCAGCTTGCTGACGTCCTTCAGTCCAGTGATCACGTAGCCGACCTCGCCGGCGCGGAGAGCATCGGCGGCGACCATGGTCGGCGAGAAGAAGCCGACCTCCTCGGCTTCGAAGCGAGTTCCCTGCGCCATCGCGCGCACCGGCTCGCCACGACTGAACGAGCCGTCCACCATGCGGACGAAGGCGACCACGCCGCGGTATTGGTCGTACGACGAGTCGAACACGAGCGCGCGCGGCGGCGCATCCGGATCGCCGGCCGGCGGAGGGATCCGCTCGACGATCGCGTCGAGCACCGCCTCGATGCCCTCGCCGGTCTTGGCCGAGATCCTGAGCACTCGTTCGAGGTCTTCCCCCACGAGCTCCGCGACCTCGGCGGCCGCAGCGTCGGGGTCGGCCTGCGGCAGGTCGATCTTGTTCACGACGGGGACGATCTCCAGGTTGTTCTCGATCGCCAGGTAGGCATTTGCGACGGTCTGCGCCTCGATGCCCTGCGCCGCGTCGACGACGAGCAGCGCGCCTTCGCAGGCCTGGAGCGAGCGCGAGACCTCGTAGGTGAAATCGACGTGCCCCGGTGTGTCGATCAGGTTCAGCTGGTGGCCCTTCCAGGCCACGCGGACGGCCTGCGCCTTGATCGTGATCCCGCGCTCGCGCTCCAGCTCCATCGAGTCGAGCACCTGCGCGCGCATGTCGCGACCCGTGACCGTGTCGGTGACCTCGAGGATGCGGTCGGCCAGGGTCGATTTCCCATGGTCGATGTGGGCGATGATCGAGAAGTTGCGGATGCGGTTCTGGTCCATGCGAGCTCGGCTCAGCCCGGGCGGCGGCTGGAGCGCAACCATAGCAACGCCCGGAGCTCGCGAACTCCCAGCAAACGGCAGGAAAATCCGTACGCGAGGGTGCCGGCGACAAGCGCCGTTCCCACCGAGGCGATCTGTGCCGCGAGCGACCGCCCGAGCTGCTCGTCGAGCCCTCGCCACACCCCGTAGGCGACCCCGGCGAGCACGGTGGACGCGAGGACGATCAGCACGAAGGCTCGCGCGGTCTCCAGCAACTCGATCCGACCTAGACGACGACGAAGCAGCTCGAGCAGTGCTGCGGTTCCGGCGATGTTCACGACAGTCGTCGCAAGCGGGATCCCCCAGGTGCCAAAACGGTAGAAGGCCCAGTCGAGGACACCATTGAGGGCGAGGTTGCCGAGCGCCACGACCGTCGGTACCCACGGCGACTGCAGACTGAAGAAGGCCCGGTTGAGCATCAGCATCATCCCGTTGAACGTGAGGCCGGCGGCGAAGGCTGCGAGAGCGCCGGCGACCACCGGGGTCTGCTGCGGCCCGAACTCGCCGCGCTGGTAGATCAGGCGGATGATCGGCTCGGCCAGCACCGCCGAGAAGACGCTCGCCGGGACGAGCAGGAACGCGATCTGCCGCAGGCCGAGACCGACCATGTGACGGAAGCCGTCCGTGTCCCCTCGAGCAGCGAGCCGCGAGAGCGATGGGAAGAGGACGGTCGCGACGGCGACGGAGAACATCCCCTGCGGAAGCATGTAGACGCGAAACGCCTTGTCGATCGCGCTGGGGGCGAGGTTCGGGTCGATCAGCCGCGACGCGAAGACCGAGTCGACGACGAGGTTGAAGTTGATCAGGCCGAGCCCGATTGTCACGGGCACCATCAGCGTGAAGACGCGCCTGATCGCCGGGTCGCGCCAGTCGAGAACCATCTGGAGCCGGCCGTCGAGCCCGCGAAGCCACGGCAGGGGCAGGAGGACCTGGATCACCGTGCCGATCACGATCGAGATGGCGTAGACGTAGAGCTTGCCGTTGAGCGAGTCCGCCTGCGGGACACCCAGCACGAGGCCCGCGATGATCGCCAGGTTCCAGAAGACGGGTGTCAACGCGGGGACGGTGAACTGGTCGTAGCTGTTGAGGATCCCGACGATCACGCCGGAGACCCCGAGCAGTACGACGATCGGGAAGAGCACCCGTGAGAGGCCGACCGCCAGGTCGAAGTCGCCGCCGGGGTCGCCGAAGGGTTTGATCACAAGGGGCGCAAACACGATCAAGAGTGCCGTGAGCCCGCCGAGGCCGAGCAGCATCAGCCAGAAGAGGCTGGAGGCGACGCGCCAGGCGCGCTTCCGGTCGCCCTTCTCGAGCAGCTCGCTGAAGACGGGGACGAACGCCGACGAGAGAGCAGCGTCGGCGACGAGCGAGCGGAAGAGGTTCGGCACCTGGAAGGCGACCGTGAAGGCGTTGATCTTCCCGGCGGCGCCGAAGTAGTAGGCGGCGACGATCTCGCGAACGAGCCCGAGAACTCTGGAGATGCCGGTGGCGAGCGCGAAGATCGCCGTCGACCGCGCCAGCCGTCGGCCGCGGGCCGCGCGCTGCTCGTCCACGCGAGCGAGTATAGGAATGCGCTCCGTCGTCATCGTCTCCTTGGGCCGTGTTCCGTTCCGGCCGGTGCGCCGGGCAGGTGGCCCGGCCTCCTCCCCGCTGGGACCTATTCGGGGTCGGCGCGCGGGTCAGTGACGCAGATGCGCAGAAACCGTGCCAAGCGGTCGGCTGCTACGATCGGGCCGCCCGCAGAGCGGGCATTTTCACGCCATGCCGAACATCCAACAGCAGAAGAAGCGGGTCAGAATCGCGGCGCAGGAGCGCCTAGAGAATCTGCGCTACGCCTCGACCGTCAAGACGCTGACCCGCCGGCTTCGACAGGCCGTGGCCGACGGCGACAAGGATCTGGTCGCGACGACGCACCGCGACCTCGTGCGCTGGGTCGACAAGGCCGCCTCCCGCGGTGCGATGCACCGCAACACCGCTGCGCGCAAGAAGGCGCAGGCCGCGAAGCTCGTCTCCAGCAGTTCCGGCTCCTAGCCCGCCCGGGCTGTCTGGGCCGGGCGCGTGATGTCGACGAGGGCGCGCGTGAACTCGAGCTCGCCCGGTAACTTGCTGCCGCCTTTGAGCGCGAGATCGAGCCGCGCGAGGCGGATCACCGCATCGCCGAGCTCCTCCTCGCTGAAGTTCCGCGCCTGCTCGTAGAGCTTCTGGACGTAGAAGCGGTTGCGCTTCAACCGGTCGGCGCCCGCGGCCGGAGGAACGCCTTCGGCGTCAAGCGCCTGGCACTCGCGCACGCGCGTCACGTGGTTCGTGACCAGCCCTGTGATCCGCAGGAACACGTCCCGAGGCGAGTCACCCGAGCGTTCGACGATTCGCTCGCTCGCGGCGAGCACCGCGGCTACGTCGCGACGGCCCCAGGCGTCCGTGAGGTCGAAGGGCGGCGCATCGGCGCGTGCCGGGACGAGCTCGGCGACCTCTCGCTCGCCGATCCGCTCGCCGGCGGCCCAGGTCGAGAGCTTGTCCACCTCGGTAGTGAGCTCATCCGCGTTGTCACCTGCGAGCTCGACCAGGGCTCGGGCCGCGTCGTGGTCGATCACGATTCCCCGCTCGCGAAACTGCTGCTCGACCCATTTTGGCAGGTCGGCCTTGCGCCCTCGCGACACCGTCGGGATGTCATAGACCAGCACCTCGCCTGCCTTGGCGATTGCCTTGGCAAGGGCTGAGTCGCGCTTGATCTCCTCGCCGAGCAGTGCGAGCACGCTCGTGGGGGCCGGCTTGCGCAGGTATTCCTGAACCGCCTTCACGTCAGCGGCCTTCCAGCGTTCGACCTGCTCGACCACCACGAGGCGGCGCTCGACCGCAAAGAGTCCGAGAGCGTTGCACGAGGCAGCGGCGTCCTCGCCGCTCGACTCGCTCGCGTTCAGCGTCTCGGTCGCATCCTCCCCCACCCGGTCGCGGAGACGGCGCAGCGCGCGCGTCACTTTCGGCCGGTCGGTGCCGGTGATCAAGTACGCGGGAAGGAGCTCTGCCACCGCCGCCAAGCATAGGCCGCGACGGGGGCGGTCAGTGCGAGGAGGATGACCAGCGAGCGGCCCGAGCGAACCTGCGCACCAGGAACTCCGCCTACGACCCGCGCGCAGCCGGCGAGGTAAGCGGCGCACCAGCCATTGACCCAGGCGATCGCGGACGCGGCGGGCGCGAACACCGGGCCGACGAGCGCGGTCGCCAACGCAAGGCCAAGTAGCGGTGCGACGGCCGGCGCCGCGAGTGCATTGGCAGGCACCGTCAGTAGCGGCACCGCGTGGAACTGGAGCCAGAGCACAGGCGCGGTCGCGATCCCGCAGGCGGTCGACACGGCCAGCACGGCTCCGAGCTTCCCGGGCAGCGGGTAGCCCTCGAGCACGCGTGCGAGCCGCGGAACGAGCACGAAGATCGCCGCGACCGCGGCAAACGAGAGCTGAAAGCCCGGATCGAGCAGGCTGTACGGGTTCCACGCGAGCAGCGCGAGCGCGCCGAGCAACAGGAAGTACCAACGGTCCACCGGCCGCGCAGCGAGCCAGGCCAGCGAGACGAGCGCTCCAGCGACTCCGGCACGCACCACCGACGGCTGCGCTCCTACCGCGAGCACATAGCCGCCGATGGAGGCGATTGCGCCAAGCTGGCCGAGCCAGCGTGGCAGCCCGATCAGCCATGCAAGCGCGAGCGCTCCTCCGGCCACGAGCACCACGTTCTGTCCCGAGACGGCGAGCAGGTGATAGAGCCCCGAGGCGCGGAAGCGCTGACGTAATCCCTCCGAGATCGCCTGCTCGTCGCCGAGTACGACTCCCTCGACGATCCCGCGCCGGTCGCCTTCCAGGCCCGGGGCGATCGAGCCCGCCAGCGCCGCGCGGAGCCTGTCGGCGACGCTGCCGAGCCCGCCGCGGTGGCCGACGATGCGCCAGCGGTCGGCGCGCAGCACGACGTGGACGCCGTGGCGACGCAGGAACGTCCGCTCGTCGAAGCCCTCCTTTGCGGGACGAGGCAGCCGCACCGTCGTGACGGCCTCGAGAACGGCGCCCTGCGGCGGCGCACGGCCCGGCGGAAGCTCGAGCAGGACCGACTCGCGTAGCCGGAGCCGGCCGAAGCGGCGAACCTGGCCGGGCACGCGCAGCTCGAAGCGTGACCGCCGAGCCGGTGCAGTCACCACCACGCGAGCCCGCTCAGAAGTGTCCACGCGCGCGAGCAGCACGCTGCGATCGAGCGCCTGCAGGCGTACGCTGCCCCACCACCACGCGATCACCACGAGCGCCGCACAGAGCAGCCAGAGCCGCCGTTCTCCGGTCGCGGCGATCGCAACGCACGAGACAGCACCGGCGATCACGGCTACGGCCGGCGACGAGCCTCGAACCAGATTCGACACTGCGATCCCCGCACACAACGAGGCCGCGACCAGATGCGGCGAGGCACGGGTCGCCGTCATGGCGCCACCAGGTCGCGGAGCTGATCCATCCGCGAGGGCCCGATCCCGGGCACGGCGTCGAGTTCGTCGACCGAGCTGAACGCCCCGTGCTTCGCCCGGTAGTCGAGGATCTTCTGTGCCGTAACGGGGCCGATCCCTGGCAGCGAGTCCAGCTGATCGAGAGTCGCCGTGCTCAGGTGCACCGGCCCGGTGGCGGCTCCTGTCCCGCCCGGACCCACCGCAGCCCCGGCAGCACCTGCCGCGCCGCGCTTTGGCACCACCACCTGCTCGCCATCCGCGAGCGGCGCGGCCAGGTTCACCTGCGCGAGATCGGCTTTCCCGGTGGCCCCGCCCGCGCGGGCGACGGCGTCCGCGATCCGCGAGCCCTGCTCCAGCCGGTACAGGCCCGGCCGGCGCACGGCACCGACGACGTCCACCACCACCCGCGCGGCCGGCAGCCCGGTCACGCCCGCGGTCTCGGTCGGCGGCGAGGGGAGAGGCGCCACCGTGGTCGTGCCCGCACCCAGGACGAAGCGTCCCGC
>Ga0307278_10000578_pt1 | contig 18349 bp, 19 predicted proteins | sample ER_DNA_117_FD_194482 | JGI IMG/M metagenome (GOLD analysis project Ga0307278, IMG submission 194482) | Bulk soil microbial communities from the East River watershed near Crested Butte, Colorado, United States - ER_DNA_117 | ecosystem: Environmental > Terrestrial > Soil > Floodplain | place...
CGAATCCGACAGTCGCCGCGTCCGCAGACCGCGTGTTCGTGACGTACGGGGTTGGGTGGCCCGGTGAGCTGCAGAGCGTGCACATCGGCGTGTTCGATCCCTCGCTGCATCGCCTCACAGGCGGAGAAGTCGGACCGGCAAGGCCGACCGCTGATCGTTTCTGGCCGGCCTCGGCCGTCGACCTTACGACGGGGCGGCTGTGGGTCTGCTTCTACGACACGAGCGGCGCGCGGAGCCGGAATCAGGCGTGGTTCTCGTGTACGCAGTCGCGAGACGGTCGCCGCTGGGCGCGACTGCGCCGCGCAGCGCGTATGTCCGCGAGCCCGGAAGTCCTCTGGGAAGACGCACGCGTGTACGCCTACGGCGACATCCTCGGATACGGTGGATACACAGCGCTCACCATCACACAGGGCACGGCGCATACGTTCTGGGTCGACACGCGCGACCTCGCCGGCAAGAAGCAGGAGATCTTCAGCGCAACGCTGCGTTAACAGTCTTTTGGGAGTCGGCGACGTCTAAGCCGTCGATGGCGACCGCCGATGCGCTCGAGCGCCGCTTCCGTCGGCGGGCCCGCCGGAAGCTGCTCTGGGAAGCCGTGGCCGTCCTCGGCGCGACAGCCCTGGGAGCGGCGATCGTCTACCTCGTCTACCGGCACCCGATCGGCAGCCCGTGGAAGGTCGCCGGCACGCACGTCCAGGACATCTCGAACGAGGCTGGGATTCAGACCGAGGTTGCGGTCGCCGCCGATCCCTCGAACCGTCGCGTGGTGTTCGCTGCCTCGAACGAGACGCTCGAGCCTGAGATCCGGGTCTACACGTCGACCAATGCAGGCCGCACGTGGACCTCGGCGGCAGGCCCGGCCTTCGATCCCAACACGTGTTCGTGGGGCGACCCATCGGTCGCCGTCGCGCCGGATGGCAGGCAGTACGTGGCGTTCACGGAGAAGTCGATCTGCGCTCCGGGCCCGGACCTGACCCCGTACCTCGTCGTGGGCAGCCGCGCGGGCCCACGCGGCGGGTGGACCGTCCGTCGCGTCGCGCGGCCGGTCGTCCAGTTCGGCTTCGATGACAAGCCGGCGATCACAGTCGGCACCGACGGCCGGGCCTACGTGGCCTGGTCGCGCCTGCTCGGTCGGGCTTACCAGACGACCGTCATCAGCTCGAGCGCAGACGGCGGGCGAACCTGGTCGAAGCCTCAAGTCGTCTCCGGGCAGCTCGTCCAGTCCCAGCTCGTCAGCGTCGCAGCAGGGGCGCCCGGGTCGCTCTACCTTGCCGGCGTCGACGCGCACGGCCTGTGGGTGGGCCGCTCAACAGACGGCGGCCGGCACTTCGCTGTCCGCATCGGAGCCGCGGCGCTGCCCGGGAGTCAGGCCAAGACATGCATCGTCTTCGGCAAGTTCGTCCTCCCGCAGCAGGCCGTGCGCTGCCTCGGGCCGAACCCGACGATCTCGCTCGCGCCTGGACGCGCGTACGTCACGTACGGCGTCAACGGCAAGGATCTGACGCAGGACGTTGCCGTTGCCGTCTTTGATCGAGCGCTACGCCCTGTGTGGAGCGGCCCAATCGGATCGGTGAAGAAGAAGGCCGACCAATTCTGGCCCGCGTCCACCGTGGACGCGCACACGGGAAAGCTCTGGGCGTGCTACTACGACACGACGGGTGACTCCGACCGTAAGCATGCGTGGTTCGCATGCACTTCATCACGGGACGGCCGCCGGTGGGCGAAGCCAGTGCGCGCGGCGTCAGCCTCACAGAACCAGGGCGTGTTGTGGGAGGACGCACGGATCGCCGGCTACGGAGACAGCGGCGGCTTTGGCGGCTACGTCGGTGTCGCGGCTGCGGCGGGCGTCGTCTACCCGTTGTGGATCGACACGCACAACGTCCGCGGCAACCAGGAAGAGGTGTTCGCCTCGAGAGTGCGCTAGACGGTCGCCCGAGCGAAGCCCGTGCGACCTCTATGCGGCACCGCCGAGTCGGTGCCTAGTGCGCGTGCGGGCGCGGCGCTCGATTGCGGTCCGCGAACGGTAAATCGGGCGCCCTAGCGGTTTGCGGCGCCGTAGGAGGCTGCATAATGCTGTGCTGGTGCTGAAGCGCGCGTCTGTCGCCCCTGTTGCGGCCCTGCTTCTGTTGACCACGGCCTCCGCGGATGCCGGGTGGCAGCGAGGCCAGACCGCAGGCGCGACCGCTCGGGCTCAGGCGATTCGCATCGTCGTCCCGGGCCAGTCGGGAGGCTCGACGCCGACCGTCTCGGCGCCGAACGACCAGGTGCTCTTCAGCGGCGGCTTCACCTACGGCGAGGATCCGGCCACCCACGCGGCGATCGTGACCACGGGCTCGGCGAACGCGAGTGCGTCTGCCGCGACCGACGTCGAGGCCAGCGCTTCCGCTTCCGCCGAGGTCAACAACCTGAACGTCTTCAACGGCGAGATCACGGCCACGAGCATCGTCGCCCAGGCTCATGCGTCGGCGCGCGCAGGCGCCGCGAAGGGCGACACGACCGGCTCCGGCCTCACGGGTCTCGTCGCGCTCGGGCAATCCGTGTCCGGTGGAACGGTCGCGCTTGCCGACTGGGGATCGGTCACCGCGCTCGCGGGCGGCGGAAGCGGCTCGGCGGCGACCGGCTATCGCGGCAGCATCACGGCGCTCGAGATCCGGCTGACCGCCGACCACGGCGGTCTCCCCGCCGGAACGACGATCCTCGTCGGCTACGCCGAGGTCGCCGCGCAGGCGGCTGCCGCGCCTCCGCCGGTGAAGCCGCGCAAGCCGAAGCCAGGCAAGATCGCGCCCAAGTCAGCGGCACCGGAGCCCAGGTTCGGGATTCCTGTGCGCCAGCCGCCGCTGATCACGCCGAAGCTGACCGCTGGCGGTTACGTCTTTCCGGTGTACGGGCCGTCGTCGTTCACGGACACCTTCGGGGCAGCGCGCAGTGACGTGGCAGGCGGCTGGCATCACGGAGGCGACATCTTCGCGCCGCTTGGCGCGCCGATTCTCTCCGTCGCTTCGGGGACCGTCTTCTCGGTCGGCTGGAACCGGGTCGGCGGCAACCGTCTCTGGCTGCGCGACGGCCAGGGGAACCTCTTCTACTACGCGCACCTCTCGGCATTCACGCCGCTCGCCCTCAACGGCAACAAGGTCAACGCCGGGGACGTGCTCGGGTTCGTCGGTAACACCGGCGACGCGCAGGGGACTCCGACACACCTTCACTTCGAGATTCATCCGGTCGGCCTGATCGGCCTCGGCTACGACGGAGCGGTGAACCCAACCACCTACCTGCTCGCTTGGAAGCACCTGCAGGACGTCAGCTTCGCGGGCGGCGACGCATGGGCGCCGTTGCACTCGCTCGGGAACGCGCCGAAGCCGGGCGCGATCCTGCTGACCGCGTCCGACATCTCGAGCGCCGACGGCCTCGTGCCCGGCTCGCTCGTGCGCGCCGTGCGGCCCCTCATCGTGAGGGGCGACAACTTCAGTTCGAAGTCGAAGCTGCCCTAGCTCGAGCCCGAACCAGCTCCGCCGTTTCCGGCACCTTGGTAGGTGAACTCGTCGCTTGGTCCGAAGAGCTTGTCGGAGAGCCACTTGCGTGTCTGCGCACCCGAGATCGGGTTGAAGAGGAGGCCGAGCGCGATGCCCGTCAGCAGCAGGGTCGCGTTGCGCCCGCTGTGGTCCTTCTTCCCCTGCACCCGGTCGGCCGCCTCGCGGAGCTCGTCGACCGCCTCCCTGAGGCGCTCCTGGATGTCCTTGTCGGTCGCCACGCGCGTCGCAAGTGGAATTGCGCCGCGGCCGCCGATCAGCTCGTTGTAGACCCCGCGGGCCGACTCGAACGCGTTGCGGACGTTCTCGCGCAACTCCTCGTCCTTGAGCGCGCGCTCGATGTAAGGCCGGGCGCTGCCCGTCCGGTCCAATACCTTGTCTGTCGTCTTGGTCATGCCTCAAGTGTCCTTTCGCTGGTGTGCCAGCCGCTACGTACCCGGCGTCAATCCTCGCAAACGAGCCGCTTTCGCCCTCCTTCTAGTGTATTTGGCCGCTGGGTGCGGAGGGGGCGGTGGCTCGACGGCGGAGAAGATCGTGCGCGGTAGCGGCTACCGCTTCTCGGCACCCGTCGCGTGGACGGTCAGTCGTAATGCCCGCGAGCTCAGCGTCGCCCAGGGCGTCAGGCTCCTGTCCGTCACCCGGTTTCCGCTCTTGCGTGCTTTCCGCCCAGCGCTCTGGGGCCACGTCGTCCCGGAGCTCGACCGCGCCGCGAAGGGCCTGGCGCAGCAGCAGGCCGGTGACGTCGCGGAGTCGCGGACCGTGACGATCTCCGGTCGGCGCGCCCGCTCCTACGACATCGACTACGAGCGGGACGGGAAGGCGCTCGTCGAGCGCATCGCGTTCGTGTTGCGCGGGAAGACGGAGTATCTGCTGCTGTGCCGCTACGAACGCGGCGGCGACACCGACGCCTGCGACCGGCTACTGGCGACATTCACGCTCGGCTGAGCCACGGCCTGCTCCTTGACGGCGACGGGCTTCGCGCGGGTCGCACCCTTGCCGTCGAACGCAGCCTCGAACACTTCCTCGATCGAGTCCACGAGGACGAACTCGAGCTCTCGCTTCGTCTCGGCGGGCAGCTCTGCCAGGTCGGGCTCGTTCTCACGCGGCACGATCACGCGCTTCAACCCTGCGCGCTGCGCTGCGAGCGCCTTCTCGCGGATGCCGCCAATCGGCAGCACCTGACCCGTCAGCGTGATCTCGCCCGTCATGCCGACATCCTCGGACACTGGCTCCTGGCGGACGAGTGACGCAATCGCGGTCGCCATCGTGATGCCGGCCGACGGACCGTCCTTCGGCACCGCGCCGGCCGGGACGTGCAGATGCACGTCGTGCTCGCGGAACCAGTCCGGATCGAGACCGAGCTGCGCGGCGTGCGCGCGCACCCATGACAGCGCCGCTTGGGCCGATTCCTGCATCACGTCGCCGAGCTGTCCGGTGATCGTCAGTCGCCCCTTGCCGGGGTAGGCCGTCGCTTCGAAGAAGAGCACGTCGCCGCCGACGGCAGTGAAGGCGAGCCCCGTCGCGACCCCCGGCTCCGCCGTTCGCTTCCGCACCTCGCCCTCGAAGCGCCGCGGGCCGAGCCAGCTGCGAACGCGTCGTTCGTCGATGCGCAGCCTCTTCGCGCGCGTCTTGCCTTCCGCGATCTGTCGCGCCGCCTTGCGCAGCACGTCTGCAAGCCGCCGCTCGAGGTTGCGCACGCCGGCCTCGCGTGTGTACTCGCGGATGATCAGGCGCAGCGCGCGGTCGGAGATCGCGACGCGCTCTTCGTTTAGCCCGTGCGCCTCGAGCTGTTTCGGTACGAGGTAGCGCTTGGCGATGCCGTACTTCTCGTCTTCCGTGTAGCCCGACAGCTGGATCACGTCCATGCGGTCGAGCAGCGGCCCGGGAATCGTGTCGAGGGTGTTCGCAGTACAGATGAACAGCACCTTCGACAGGTCGAACGGCAGGTCGAGGTAGTGATCGCGGAAGTGCTGGTTCTGTTCGGGATCGAGCACTTCGAGCATCGCGCTCGACGGGTCGCCGCGGTAATCGGCTCCCATCTTGTCGATCTCGTCGATCAGCAGGACGGGGTTGATCGACTCGGCGTCGCGCAGGGTGCGGATGATCGTTCCGGGCATCGCGCCGATGTAGGTGCGCCGGTGCCCGCGGATCTCGGCCTCGTCGCGGACGCCGCCGACTGACAGGCGTGCGAACTTCCGGCCGAGTGCGCGCGCGATCGACTGGCCCAGTGACGTCTTGCCGACGCCGGGCGGCCCGACGAAGCAGAGGATCGGGCCCGAGAGGTCGTTCTTGAGCTTCGAGACGGCGAGGTGCTCGAGGATCCGCTCCTTGACCTTCTCGAGGTCGTAGTGGTCCTCGTCGAGCACGGTGCGCGCGTGGACGAGGTCGAGGTTGTCCTCCGTGACCTGGTTCCAGGGCAGCGACACGAGCCAGTCGAGATACGTCCGGATGACGCCGTGCTCGGCGGCGGCCGACGGAATCTTCTCGAGCCGTGAGAGCTCGCGGTCGACCGACTTCTGCACGTCCTCCGGCAGCTTCATCTCCGCGAAGCGCGCGCGAAGCTCGTTCAGCTCCGCCTGATCGGCGTCACCTTCCCCGAGCTCGTCCTGGATCGCCTTGAGCTGCTGACGCAGGAAGAACTCGCGCTGGCCCTTTTCCATCTCTTCTTGGACCTGCGACTGGATCTTCGAGCCGAGCTCGAAGACCTCGAGCTCGCGGTTCAGGATCGACGAGATCTCGCGCAACCGCGCTTCGACGTCACGCTGCTCGAGCAGCGTCTGCTTCTCGACGGTCTTGAGGCGCAGCGTCGAGGCGACGAGGTTGCACAGCGCGCTGGGGTCATCGACGTTCGCAGCGGCGATCTGCAGCTCCTCGGGCAGATACGGGACCAGGCCGACCACGCGGCCGAAGAGCGTCTGCACGTTGCGTGTCAGCGCTTCGACCTCGCGCGACTCCTCGAGCTCGTCCGGCAGCTCGACGAACTCGCCGATGAGGTATGGGTCGTCCTGCAGCGGACGGTCGAGACTGATGCGGCGAACACCCTCGACCAGGATGCGCAGGGTGCCGTCGGGGACCTTGATCATCTTGTGGATCACGGCGGCCGTGCCGACCGTGTACAGGTCGTCCCAGCCGGGTTGCTCCGCTTCCTGGTTCTTCACCGTCACGAGCGCGATGTTGCGATCGCCGGAGACGACGTCCTCGACGAGCTTGATCGAGCGTTCCTGGCCGATTGCGAGCGGCGTCGGGAAACCCGGGAAGACAACCGTGTCCTTGAGCGGGAGGACCGGCAGCGTGGCCGGGAACGTCAGCTCGTCCGTACTCTCCTCGACTTCAGAGATCAGCTCGGCCATCAGGAAGTCCTCACGACGATCGTGACGCTCTCGCGTAGTGCCGGACGCGGGGCGATCGGGAGGCGCACCGTGAGGATGCCGCGCTCGTACGTCGCCACCGCCTCCTCGGGGTCGATGTTCTCCGCCAGCGTGATCTGACGCTGGAACGGGCCGTGGTCGATCTCCATCTGCTGGTAGTGGCCCGAGTCCTTCGGCCGCCGGCGTTCCCCGGCGATGAGGAGTGCCTGCGGTAACGCGATCAGCTGCACGTCGCTCGGTTCGACGCCGGGCAGCTCGATCTGCACCGTCAGCGTCGGCGGGTCTTCACTGCGATAGACGTCGACCTGTGGGCGGTAGTGGCGCCGCAGCCCGCGCGAGAACGGGAACACCTGCCAGAGATCGGCGAAGAGCTGCTCGATCTCCTCGGCTGCGTGCTCGATGTCACGTCGTTTTTCCACGGTCTCAGCGTACCCCGGTAGCCACGGTCGAGACATCGCCCGTTGGGGGCCGTTTCGCCTGGATGGGGCCGTTGTCCTCCCTTGATCCATCTCTCGGCCGTCTTCCCCGGGCCTGCCGTAGCATCGCTCCGCGATGAAGGGCGTCATCCTGGCCGGCGGGAGCGGCACACGTTTGCATCCGCTTACGCGCATCACCAACAAGCACCTGTTGCCGATCTACGACCGTCCGATGGTGAACTACGCCATCGAGGCGCTCGTTCAGGCCGGCGTCACGGAACTGATGCTCGTCACCGGCGGCACGCACGCCGGGGAGTTCTTCCGCCTGCTCGGGAACGGACACGAGTACGGAATCGATCGCCTCTTTTACGCCTACCAGGACAGCGCGGGCGGCATTGCAGAAGCGCTCGGACTGGCCGAACGCTTCGTGGACCGGGACCGCTGCGTCGTGATGCTTGCCGACAACCTGGTCGAGCGGTCGCTCAAGTCATCCGTGCAGAACTTCGAGGCACAGGACGGCGGCGCCCGCATCCTGCTGTCTCAGGTCGGTGATCCTGCGCATCTCCGGCATCTCGGGGTTCCCGCCCTCGAAGGGGAGCGAGTCGTACGCATCGTCGAGAAGCCGGAGAACCCGCCGAGCGACTTCGCAGTCACCGGGATCTACTTCTACGACGAGAGCGTCTGGGAAGTGATCCCGACGCTCGAGCCGTCGGGGCGCGGCGAGCTCGAGATCACCGACGTCAACAATGCGTTCGTACAGCGCGGCGCGATGGAGCACGACGTCCTCGAAGGGTTCTGGGGCGACGCCGGCGAGTCGATCGACGCGTACTACGAGGTCAACGACTTTGTGCGGACACACGGAGTGAACAAGGGTTGAGGCGTCCGGACGTTCGCCCGCTGCGCCGCTTCGACGACGATCGCGGCTGGTTCGTGGAGGTCGCGCGCGCCAGCGGGTTGGCGGCGCCGATCCGCCAGACGAACGTCTCGTTCTCCCGGCAGGGCACGATTCGCGGCCTGCACTACCACGAACGCAGCCAGGACGACCTGTTCGTCTGCCTACAGGGCCGCGCGCGCGTCGTCGCGCTCGATCGTGAGACGGGCGAGACCTTCTCGGAGGACATCGGCGACGACAACTTCGTCGCGGTCTACGTTCCCGGGAACCTGGCGCACGGGTTCGAAGCGCTGACCGACGTTCTGATGGTGTACCACGTGACGAAGGAGTACGACCCCGCGGATCCGGACGAGCACGGATTGCCGTGGGACGATCCGCGCGTCGCCCATCTCTGGAGCACGACATCGCCGATCCTGTCGGAACGGGACGCGGCCGGATCCTGATCACCGGCGCGGGCGGCCAACTCGGCCGTGCGCTGCAGGAGACCTTCTCCGGTGAGGACGTCGCCGCGCTGACGCACGCGGACTGGGATGTCACCTTGCCTCCGCCCACTCTCGACCCGCCGCCTGGACTCGTGCTGCACGCCGCGGCGTGGACGGACGTGGACGGGGCCGAGGCGGATCCGCAGGGTGCTGCCGCCGTCAACGTCGGCGGTGTGCATCACGTCGCGGAGCTCGGCGTGCCGCTCGTGTACTACTCGACCGACTACGTCTTCGACGGCCGCAAGGACGAGCCGTACGTCGAGTCGGACTCGCCCAACCCGCTCTCCGCGTACGGACGGACGAAGCTCTACGGCGAAGGCGCCGCCGGGGAGCAAGCCTGGATTGTTCGCTCGTCGGGGCTCTTTGCCGAGACCGGCACCAACTTCGTCACGACGATGCTGCGGCTCGGCCACGAGCGGGACGAGGTCTCGGTCGTCGACGACCAGCGGACCGCGCCGACCTACGTCAACGATCTTGCGGCCGCGACGCGAGAGCTGCTCGATCGCCCGTACGGCCTGTGGCACCTGGCTGCAGAAGGCGACTGCACCTGGGCCGAGTTTGCCGAGGCGATCTTCGAGCAAGCCGGTCTCGGCGTGCGCGTACGTCGAATCTCGACTGCCGAGCTGAGCCGGCCCGCGCCGCGCCCGGCGTACTCGGTGCTGCGCAGCGCGAAAGACGCACCGTCGCTTCCGCACTGGCGCGACGGGCTGCGCGCCTGTCTCGACCGGATTCCCTGAGCTACGCGGGTGCCTCGGCGATTCCGTCGAGCTCGGGCTCGTGTCCGCCGTGGCGCAGGGCTCTCGCGTAGAGCGCGAGCGCCGGTGAGAGCAGGAATGCCCCGGTGACGAGCGCTGCGCGGATGCCGAACGCATTCCCGATCCCGCCGATCGCCGGCCCGCCGGTCCACTGCCCGACCGCGTCCGCCTGGTTCGTGATCGACATCACCGTCGCGCGGACGTTCGACCGGCTGATGCTCTGATTGAGCCAGCTCGTGAAGAGCGGCATCACGAGCGACCGGGCCACGTTCGTCAGCAGCATCGCGAGCACGGCGAGCCAGAACAGACCGGCGAGGCCGAAGACGACCACGGTGCCGATCAGCGCTGCGTTCAGCACGAGCAGCGTCTTCGTGACCGTCGCCGGCTCCGCCCGCTCGAGGCGTCGGTTCGCCGGCCGGGCCACGAAGATGGACAACAGCAGAGAGGCCGCGTAGATCAGGCCGAACCAGACGATGAACGACAGGCCGAAGAAGCTCGGGAGGCCGACGTCGCGGATGATGTGCGCTTCCGACAGCCGGTCGTACCCTTCGCTCCAGGCGCCCCACGACGCGGAGATGCCGAGGATCAAGAGCAGGAGCGGCGTCTGTCTGACGAGCCTGGCTCCCGTGCGTCCCGTTCTGGCCATCGTCCGGATGGCTCCTTCGGTTTCCTTACGCCGAGCCGGCGCGAATCCGGTCTCCGGCATCAGGAGCACCAGTGCGACGCCGGTTGCGGCGATGACGCAGCCTCCGACAATGATTGGGAGCCAGAGCGCGACGAGACCGAGCGCGACGCTGATCCCGATCGCGAGCAGCGCCACGACACGGGAAAGCTGCGCGCTGCGCAGGTAGACCGGGCGAACCTTGTCCACGCCGATCTCGTCGGCGAGCCAGGCGTCGGCGGCGCCGCTCGTGAAGGTGTAGCCGAACCCCCACACCGACCAGCCCACGATCACGGCCCACGCTTCCGGAACCGAGCCTACGAACACGATCGCTGCTCCCATCACGAACATGCCGATCACGATCGACAGCCGCCTGCTGTAGACGTCGGCGACGATTCCCGTCGGCACCTCGAACAGGAAGACCGTGAGCTCCATGAAGGTGCCGACGAGCACCAGCTGCAGGGGACTCATCCCGACCGTCTGCACGAAGTACACGGGCGCCAGCACCCAGACGACTGTGTCCCCGAACGCAGAGCCGGCCCGCATGAGGTACCACACCCGTGTCGGATCGGCCCGGCGCATCGCTGTCTATCCGGAGCGCTTGAGCTTCCCGTGCTTCTTGGCGTGGAGCTCACCGCGGCGGAAGACCCAGATCCCGAGCGGCACCGAGATGACGCCGATGATCAGCATCGGCCAGATGTCGCCCCAGACACCGCTGATCGTTGCTCCGTCGAGGATCGCCGACCGCTCACCGCGCAGCGCGTACGTTGCGGGCGAGATTTTCGCGATCCACTGCATGAACTCCGGCAAGACCGAGACCGGGTAGTAGACGCCCGACACGACGAGCATCAGACCCTGCGCCACGTAGCCGAACTGCGTTCCCTTCTCGGGCGAGATCAGGGGGAGGACCGCGGTCATCATCCCGATGCCGACGAACGAGACCGACGCGACCGCGATCAGCACCAGCGCCGTTGCGAAGTTCGCATTCGGCATGTGCAGGCCGAAGAACGCCGCGATCGCGGCGAACACGATCGACGCACGCACGATGCCGTAGCCGATCGCGAAGATCCCGGTGCCGAGCAGGTGCACGGCGCGGGTCAGCGGCGCCATGAATGTGTACTCGATCGTTCCTTCCCAGCGCTCCCAGGCGACCGTCTCGATCAGCAGCTCGAAGACGATCCCGAGGTACGACCACATGACGGCGCCGATCAACAGGATCGTCGTGAGGCGGTCGAGGTCGACCGTGCCGCCCTCGGCGACAACGCCCTTGGCGATGAAGACGATGGTGAGCGTGTTCGCCGCCGTCCAGAAGAAGAACGCGATCTCCCACCACGCGTAGCGCTTGATCAGATACCAGTTGCGCTCGACCATCCCGTAGAGGCCGATGAACTCGTGCCGAAGTGCTGCCGCCGGCTCTCTCATGCGAACACACCTCGCTCTGCGTCCTCGTCCTTCTCGTCTTCGAACGTCCGGCCGGTTGCGGCGAAGAACGCTCCCTCGAGCGTCTCGGCCTCGAACTGCTCTTTGAGCATGTCGGCCGGATCGAGTGCGATCAGGCGTCCGCGGTCGAGGATGCCGACGCGGTCGGCGAGCACCTCTGCTTCACGCAGGTCGTGCGTGCAGAGGAGGATCGTCGCGTCGTGCGTCGTCCACACGTCGCGGATGAAGTCCTGCACCTCGAGCTTCGAGCGTGGGTCGAGCCCTGTCGTCGGCTCGTCGAGGAGGAGCAGCACCGGCGACGTCAGCAGCGCGCGGGCGAGCGCGACCTTCTGCTGCATCCCGCGGGAGAGGTTCTCCATCGCCTCGTGCCGGCGGCCGACTGGGAAGCCCACACGCTCGAGGATCTCGGGGATTGCGGTCTTCGTCACGCGCGGTGGGATCCCGTAGAAGCGCGCTGCATACGCCAGGTTTTCCTCGGACGACATCTTCTTGAAGAACGACGCCTCGACCGAGACGCGGTTGACGATCCGCTGGACCGCGCGCGACTCCTTGACGACGTCGTGCCCGAAGATGACGGCGTTCCCGCCGTCGGGTAGCAACAGCGTCGACAGCAACCGGACCAGCGTCGACTTCCCCGAGCCGTTCTGACCCAGGATCGCGACGCACTCGCCGCGGTCGATCGTGAAGGTCACGCCCTCGAGTGCCGCGACGCGCCGCCGCCGCTTCCGCCCGCGCGTGCGCGTCGCATCGCGGCGGAAAAACTCCTTGCGCAAGTTGTTGACTTCAACTGCGAACACTTCAGCTCCTACAACTCGGCGGGACACGGGTACGCGCGATTCACCTGCGAGTGCAGGCGGTGCGCGGGGCGCGGCGAGTCAGCCGAGGAGGAAGCTCACGGACAAGACCGTACCAGTCGTGTCAAGCGACACTCAGTCATTGGGTTGCTCGAGGTCGTGAACGAGCCAGAGACGCTCACCGGTTTGCGAGCTCGTTCGCGCCTGAGCGGTGATCTGCTTCGTGTCGGGGTATTCCGCCACCTCCGGCGACACCCGGATGCCGGCCACGACGTAGCGAACGGCCTCATCGGTGTCGTTCCGCAGGCCGTGTGCGCCGTCTGGACCGAGCGGGAAGTGCACGACTTCACCTTCCGCGAGCTGACGCTCGCCCTCCGGTGTGCGCAGCGTCGGGCGGCCGCGCAGCACGATCAGCAGCTCCTCGGAACCATGGTGGAAGTGATAGACGACCGAATTCTCCGGGCCGAGCTCGTACACGGTCGCCCCGAGCTGCGGACCCTGCTCGACGAGCCGAGTGGACTTTGCGCCTCCACCCGACCAGTCGTCGAGAGCGTCCCACTCGTCGCCGAAGACGTTCGGCGTCCTGCTCAAGCTGCTGCCTGGGGGTCCGGCTCGTCGTCGTCCTCCCAGGCGTCTTGCGGTGGGACAGTCACGAGGCGGAGCCGCGCGAGGCGGCGCTCCTCGCGCTCGACTTCGGGGAACTGCTCGCGTCCTGGCTCTCGCTGGGTGAACCTCCCGGTTCCCCCAGACCCCCTCCACTGGTCCGCTTCGCGGACGGGCGGCTTCGCCGCCTGCTCCTCGTCGCTCATGCCGGGAGCCTACGACATATACATGCCAGGTTCTGTCATGTATCTTCCCGCTCGATGCGGGCTACGCGGCTCGTCTCCCTGCTGCTCCTGCTGCAGATGCGCGGCCAGCTGACCGCGCAGGAGCTCGCCGCGCATTTCGAGGTCTCGGTCCGCACCATCCATCGCGACATCGAGTCCCTGGCCGCGGCCGGCGTGCCCGTCGAAGCGGTCCGCGGCCCCGCAGGTGGCTATCGCCTGGCCGGCGGCTACCGGACGAAGCTGACCGGCCTGACGGCGGCGGAGGCGGAGGCACTCTTCGTCGCGCCCGCACCGGCGGCCGAGCTCGGCCTCGGCGGGGTGCTCGCGAACGCTCGTCTGAAGGTGCTTGCGGCCCTACCCGCCGAGTTGCAGGAGCGGGCGAGCCGCGCCGAGCGCTACTTCCATCTCGACACCCGGGGCTGGTTTCGGGGCGAAGACACGGTGCCTCATCTCCCGACGATCGCTGCCGGCACGTGGCGAGAGCGCAGGCTGAGCGCTCGCTATCGCGAGGGCGTGCGCGTCGTCCGTCGCACGCTCGATCCGCTCGGGCTCGTCCTGAAAGGTGGTGCGTGGTACCTCGTGGCGCATCGCTCGGTGGGCATGCGGGTCTATCGCGTTTCGCGCTTCGTGTCGGTGCGGATCCGCGACGACGGTTTCGAACGTCCGGACGAATTCGAGCTCGGTGCGTACTGGGAAGAGTGGTCGCGGACGTTCGAGGCGTCGCGTCCGAGAGTCGAGGTGAAGTTGCGAGCGAGCGAGCTCGCGTTACGACATCTGCCCCGTGACCTGCAGCGTGGTGACGGTGTCTTCATCGTCGGCTTCGAGAATCTCGAGGAGGCGTTCCGCGAGCTGCTGAAGTTCGGCCCCGACGCGGAGGTGATTGAGCCGGCGGAGCTCCGCACGCGCATCGCCGAGACGGCGTCCGAAGTCGCGCAGTTGTACTCCGTCCACGCGGTCCGCTAGGGTCACGCCCAGGTCGTCCGCCGGTGGAGGCGGGCGCCGAGGCAATGGAGCCTCAGGACTCTCGGAGTCCTGGGCTCTTTTTTTGTGGTCCCGATTCGGAAGGAGCGGCATGGCAGCGGAAGAGACGAAGCACTACCTGGCGAACGGCGCGGCAACGGCGCCCGACGCGCGCGAAGCGCTCGAGTGGGCACGGGAGACGACGGCCAAGATGGTCGACCTCAAGTTCTGCGACCTGCTCGGGACCTGGCAGCACATGACGCTGCCGATCTCCGCGTTCGACGAGTCCGCCTTCGACGACGGGCTCGGCTTCGACGGCTCCTCAATTCGCGGCTGGCAGGGCATCTCGGAGTCGGACATGCTCCTGATGCCCGACGCTTCCTCGGCGATCCTCGATCCGTTCACCGAGGCCCCGACGCTGTCGCTGATCTGTGAGATCGCCGATCCGCTCACGCGCGAGGGCTACTCGAGGGATCCACGTCTCGTCGCCAAGCGCGCCGAGGAGTACCTCCGCTCGACCGCGATCGCCGACACCGCCTACATGGGGCCGGAGTGCGAGTTCTTCGTCTTCGACGAAGTGTCGTACGAGCTCGGCCCGAACACCGCGGGCTACCTCGTCGACTCCGGCGAGGGTCACTGGAACTCGGGGAAGCCCGGCCTCGGCTACACGGTGCGCGAGAAGGAGGGCTACTTCCCGCCGGCACCGCACGACACGCTCAGCGATCTGCGTACGCAGATGGTGCTCACGCTCGAACGGCTCGGGATCCCGTGCGAGTTCCACCATCACGAGGTCGCGTCCGGCGGCCAGTGCGAGATCGACCTGCGCTACCAGACGCTCACGCGCATGGCGGATCAGATCATGACCTACAAGTACGTCGTCAAGAACGTCGCGCTCGCCGCCGGCAAGAGCGTCACGTTCATGCCGAAGCCGATCTTCGGCGACAACGGCTCGGGCATGCACACGCATCAGTCCCTCTGGAAGGAGGGCACGCCGTTGATGGCGGACAAGTCGGGCTACGCCGGCTTGTCGCAGCTCGCCCGCGCCTATATCGGCGGCCTGCTCATGCATGCGCCGGCGCTGCTCGCCTTCTGCGCACCGACCACGAACTCGTACCGGCGGCTCGTGCCGGGCTACGAGGCGCCGGTCAACCTCGTCTACTCGATGCGAAACCGCAGCGCGTGCATCCGGATCCCGATGTACTCCGACTCGCCGAAGGCGAAGCGGATCGAGTTCCGCTGTCCCGACGCGGCCGCCAACCCGTATCTCGCGTTCGCGGCGATGCTGATGGCAGGCATCGACGGCATCCAGAAGGGTCTCGACGCCGGCGAACCGGCCGACTGGGATCTCTTCGAAGAGGACCGCGGCGTCGCTCAGGTGCCCGGCTCACTCGACGAGGCGCTCGCTGCACTCGAGGCCGATCACCAGTTCCTCACCGCGGGCGGCGTCTTCAGCGAAGAGCTGATCCGCACCTGGATCGCCTACAAGCGCGAGAACGAGGCCGACGTCGTCCGGCTCCGTCCGCATCCCGCCGAGTTCTCCCTCTACTACGACTGCTGATGCTGGTGGCGTCCGACGCGTGAGTCTCACGGCTTCCTCCCGCTGGGGGAACCTCCCGGTTCCCCCAGACCCCCTCCACTGGTCCGCTGACGCGGACAGGCGGCTGCGCCGCCCGTCCGTCGAACTCCGCACCCTCACGGAGGCCGACTGGACGGCGGTCGCGGACATCTACTGGGACGGCATGCGTGACGGCCTCGCGACCTTCGAGACCGAGGTGCCGACCTGGGGGGCCTGGGATGCAGCGCATCTTCCGGGCCACCGGCTCGTGGCGGAGTGGCTGGGAGAGGTCGTCGGCTGGGCGGCGCTCTCGCCGGTATCGACGCGCCGCTGCTATGCGGGTGTCGCCGAGAACACGGTGTACATCGCGCGCGAAGCGCGCGGCCGCGGTGTCGGACGGGCGCTGCTCGAAGAGCTCATTGCACGCGCTGAGGCTGCCGGCATCTGGACGATCCAGACGTCGATCTTCCCGGAGAACCGCGCGTCCCTCGCCTTGCACGAGCGCTGTGGCTTCCGCGCCGTCGGCACGCGGGAGCGGATAGCCAAGCGTGACGGCGTTTGGCGAGACACCGTCCTGTTGGAGCGACGAAGCGAGGTGCTGAGGTGATCAAGGTAGAAGCGATTGTGATTCGTGAGCGCGTCGAGACCGTGATCGATGCGGTCGAGCACGAGACCGGTCACGTCGGTGTCACGGTCCTGGAGGCGATCGGCCACGGACGACAGCGCGGCGTCACGCACGAGTACCGCGGCCGCGTGTTCGAGTCCCGCTTCCTGCCCAAGGCCCTGCTGACGTTCGTGGTCGAGGAGGGGATTGCGCCCGCAGTCGTGTCCGCGATCGCCGATGCCGCGCGCAGCGGGAACGAGTCCGGCGACGGGCTCGTGTGGACGAGTCGTGTCGACAACGTCACCCACAACCGAACTGGAATCCGGCTCGAGGAAATGGAGGGGGTCCGATGAAGACGAGCGACCTCCTGATCGCCGCCAACACCGTCTGGGTCGTTATTGCGGCCGTTCTGGTCATGTTCATGCAGGCTGGATTCGCGTTCCTCGAGGCGGGGCTGACGCGGATGAAGAACGCCGCACATATCGCCGGCAAGAACGTGCTCATCTTCGGGATTGCGTCGCTCGTCTACTGGGCGGTTGGGTTTGGGATCGCGTTCGGCGACGGCAACGCGGTGATCGGGACGAGCGGGTTCTTCCCGTCCGTCGACTCGTTGCTGTCAGTCGGCGCGGCGCCGTTCACGTTCTTCTCCACAATCCCGGGCGCGGGCGCGTACCTGTTCGAGGTCGTATTCGCGGGCGTCTCGCTCGCGATCGTCTGGGGCGCGATGGCGGAGCGCGCGAAGCTCTGGGTCTACTTCGCGTTCGGTGTCTTCTTCACGCTCATCTACTCGGTCACCTCGCACTGGATCTGGCATGCCGGCGGTTGGCTGTTCGGGCTCGGCATGCAGGACTTCGCCGGATCGACGGTCGTCCACTACCAGGGCGCGCTCGCTGCGCTCGCCGGCGCGCTTCTCCTTGGCCCGCGCATCGGCAAGTTCGGCAAGGACGGCCGCGCCAATCCGATTCCCGGTCACAACCTGCCGTACGCGGTGCTCGGGACGCTGATCCTCTGGTTCGGCTGGTTCGGCTTCAACCCGGGCTCGACGCTCGCCGTCGTCACGGGTGACAAGATCGGGTACTTCGGCTACGTCGCGCTGACGACCAACCTTGCCGCCGCTGCGGGCGCCGTGGGCGGGATCGCCAGCGCATGGCTGATCCTGCGCAAGCCGGACATCTCGATGATGCTCAACGGCGTGCTCGCGGCGCTCGTCGCGATCACCGCCGCGTCAGGGTTCGTGGCGCCGTGGGCCGCGATCGTGATCGGCGGGGTCTCGGGCCTGATCGCCGTCGCCGGAGTCCTGTGGGTCGAGCGCATCGGCATCGACGACCCGATCGGCGCAGTCGCCGTGCACGGCATGTCGGGCGTGTGGGGCACGCTCGCGACCGGGCTCTTCGCGGTGCCCGCTCTCGCATCGAACCTCGCCACCGGCTCCGGGGGGCTCGTGTACACAGGCTCGTTCCACCAGCTCGGTGTGCAGGCGCTCGGCCTGGTGGCGGTGGGCGCGTTCACGTTCTCCGCGTCGTTCGGCTGCCTCTGGACGATGAAGCGACTCTGGGGCATCCGCGTCGAGGAGCACGTCGAAACCGCGGGACTGGACGTGTCCGAGCACGGCATGTGGGGCTACCCCGAGTTCTACATTCCGGTGCCTGGCGGCTATGGGACCGAATCGCACGGACATCTCGGCCTTGCGCACGCCCAGACGCGCACCGCACCGGCACCCGTAGTGCCGGTGGCCGCACCCGAGCCTGCGTCCGGCTAGCCGGCGGTCACTTCGAGGGCGTCGCGTTCAGCGGCGCCCTCCATGCTTCTCGGCGCGACGCACCAGAATGACGCTGCGGCGGCCGGCCAGTCGGCGAGCAGCTCGGCCGCACGCGGTGAGCTCGTGTGCCGGAGGTGGCGTTCGAGGAGCTCGCGAAGCTCTTCCGAGGCGCCGCGTTCGGCAACCACGAGCTCACCGTTCAGGTGGAGCGGCAAAGTGCCGGCCGGATCCAGGACGTAGGCAACGCCGCCGCTCATCCCGGCGGCGAAGTTCATGCCGACAGGACCGAGGACGGCGACCAGGCCCGCG
>Ga0307278_10000579_pt1 | contig 18347 bp, 13 predicted proteins | sample ER_DNA_117_FD_194482 | JGI IMG/M metagenome (GOLD analysis project Ga0307278, IMG submission 194482) | Bulk soil microbial communities from the East River watershed near Crested Butte, Colorado, United States - ER_DNA_117 | ecosystem: Environmental > Terrestrial > Soil > Floodplain | place...
CGCTGCAGGCTGCTCTAGACCGCGAGCGCCTTGTCGCCGAGGTATCGCGGCGAGTCCGCTCCGAGCTCGACCTGGACGCCGTTCTGCAGGTGGCCGTGGAGGAGGTCGGCAAGGCCGCCGGCGTGTCGCGCTGCTTCATCCGGCTGGGCGAGGAAGGCGAGGTGCTCCCGATCCGGGCTGAATGGGACGCTCCGGGCGTCGAGTCCTTGAGCGCCCACGCAGAGCGCCTCCCCGTGAGCAACCTCGCCGCCCGCGACCGGCGCACGGTGGCGGTCGACGACGTCGTTACGTCACCCGCGCTCGACGACCCGCCTCTGGGCGGGCGCGAGACGCTGGTCGAGCTGGGCACTCGGGCCGTGCTCGCGACCCCGATCCTCGTGTTCGACCGCATGATCGGCGTCTTCGGGCTGCACCGCCCCGAACCGGGCGCGTGGTCTGTCGGCGACGTCTCGCTCGCCGAGGCCGTCGCACGCGAGATCGGGCTTGCACTGCACACGGCCCAGCTTCTGCAGCAGAACGCGCGCCGCGTCGAGGAGCAGGCGGCGCTCTTGAAGGCCGCTCAGGTGCTGACAACCGATCTGCGCTTCGAGGCTGTCATCCAACGCCTGGTCGACGAGTTGGTCAAGCTCTTCCGCGCCGACGCCGCCGACTGCTGGATCTTCGATGAGGAGCGGCGGCTCCTTCGTTGCCGGGCGGTGACGGGGATCCCCGAGGGGAACGTCGGTCGCGAGATTCGGCCCGAAGGCACGTTCAAGTCGGTTATTGAGTCCGGGCGGCCGATTCTGAAGCGCGAGTTCGCCACCACGGAGGAGCCCCCGCCGAGCGTGGACTACTCGGTCTTCGCGGAGGTGATGGACGCTCCGATCACCTGGCTCGGGGAGCAGCGCGGGGTGCTGGGAGTCTGCGCCCGCGACGACAAGCACTTCGATCACGCCGACCTGGAGCTCCTGGACACCTTCGCCAGAATGGCATCCCTCGCGCTCCACAATGCCGAGAGCTTTGGGGAACGCGAGCGGCAGGCCCAGGTGCAGCGCGGCTTCTACCGGATTGCCGAGGTGCTCGGGTCGACGCTCTCGCTCACGGAGACTCTCGACGCGCTTGCCCAGGCGGCCTGCGAGGCTCTTGGCGGCTCGGCTGCCGTCGTGCTCGAGCCGCGCGGTGAGCAGCTCTACGTGGCAGGCGCGCATGAGCTCCCGGCCGTCCTGGCCGAGGAGCTTGCGCGCGGCTTGCCGGATGCGGCGGCACCGTTCGCCATAGCCGCCCGTGGCGAGCGGATTCTCACCGCGAGGACGCTCGATGAGGACGACCGCTTCTCGGACGCTCTGCGCGACCTGCTGGGCGAGATCGGCTACCGATCGTTGCTCTGCGCGCCCGTCGCAGGGGCGCGAGGGGAGAAAAACGCCGTCGTCGTCCTCTTCACGGACACGCGCGTCTTCTCCGACGACGATCTGGCCCTCGCCCGCCACCTCACCGGGGCCGCACGTGGCGCGATCGAGCGCGCCGAGCTCTTCGAGAGCGAGCGCCGGGCGCGGACGTTCTCCCAGCGCCTGGCCGATGTCGGCAGCCTTCTGGCGACCAAGCTCGATCCGGCGGCTGCCTTCGCCGAGGTCGTCCGGGAGGCGCCCCGGCTGCTCGAAGCCGAGGCCGCGGTGTTGCGTGTGCTCGAAGACGACGAGCTCGTCGCCAGGGCGGCGTGGGGGCCCGCGACCACCGGGGTCATCGGGACGAGGTCGAGCTCGGCGGCTGGCGTCGCCGGGGTCGTGGCTCAGTCGCGGTCGCCGCTTGGGGTCGACGACGCTCGCGAGACTCCTCGCTTCGGACGCGAGGACTCGCTCCTTCGCACCGGGCTCGTCAGCGTGGTCGCCGTGCCGATGTTCGCACACGGGGGAGGGCTGCACGGCGTCCTGGCCGTCTACGACCGCGAATCGCGGTCGTGGCGTGACGACGAGACCCAGGCTCTTAGCGCGCTTGCCGCCACTGCCTCGGCGGCCTTCTCGAGCGCCGAGCTCTACGCACGGGTCGCCGAGGAGAAGGAGCGCAGCGAGGCGATCCTGGCCAACATCGCCGACGGGATCGTCGCGGTGGACCGCGAAGGAGCCATCGTCCTCTGGAACGCCACAGCGGAGCAGATCACCGGCGTTCCGGCCGAGGAGGCGTTGGGGCGACGGGTCGCCGACGTCCTCCAGAGGGACCTCGCAGAGGACGCCGAGGGCGCGCCCGGCGAGCGCCAGGTTGCGTTTCTGCGCGGAGGCAAGGAAGTGTGGCTTTCGCTGACCGAAGCGGTCATGCTCGATGCCGCGGGTGACGTCGCAGGCCGCGTCTTTGCGTTCCGGGACGTCTCGAGCGAGCGGGTCGTCGACCAGATGAAGTCCGACTTCGTGGCGACGGTCTCCCACGAGCTCCGCACGCCGCTGACCTCGATCTACGGGTTCGCCGAGACCCTTCTGCGCGGGGACGTCGAGTTCTCCGACGTCGAGCGCGGAACCTTCCTCGGCTACATCGCCTCGGAGTCCGAGCGCCTCATCAACATCGTCGACGACCTCTTGAACATCGCCCGGCTCGAGACGGGCACCCTGGGGCTCAACATCTCGCGTGCCGACATCGGCGAGATCGTCAGCGAGACGGTCACGCGCTTTGCCGACTTGAACGGCGACTTCACATTCGACGTCCAGGTTCCACGCGGCGCGGTCTTCGTCCGCGCAGACCGCGAGAAGCTGATGCAGATCGTGATGAACCTGGTCGACAACGCGGTCAAGTTCTCGCCGGAAGGCGGGCGAATCGCGGTGACTGCCCGGCGCCGCTCCGACACGGCAGAGATCCGCGTCGTGGACGAGGGAATCGGCATCGCGCGCACCGACCAGCAGCGGATCTTCACGAAGTTCTACCGAGCCGAGGACGCCTCGAGGCACAGCCCGCAGGGAACCGGTCTGGGTCTCTTCCTCGCGCGGGGCCTCCTGGCTGCGATGGGCGGACGCATCTGGGTCGAGTCGAAGGAAGGGGAAGGCTCCACGTTCGTCTTCGAGCTTCCCGTCGCCAAGGATGGGCCCGTCGAGCCGGCGCTCGAGCCCGAGACCGCTGCTAGCACCGGATGAAGACACTCGTCATCGACGACGAGGCGCCGATTCGCCTCCTCTGCCGCGTGAACCTCGAGGCGGAGGGAGTGGAGGTGCTGGAGGCCGCTGACGGGGCGATGGGGCTCGAGCTCGCGAAGCGGGAGAAACCCGACGCGATCTTGCTCGATGTGATGATGCCCGGGCTCGACGGCTGGAACGTCGCCGAGCGCCTGCTCTCCGCAGAGGAGACGCGCGCGATCCCGATCATCTTTCTCACGGCACGGGCCGACCTCCGTGACCGCGTCCGCGGCATGGACGCCGGGGGCCTCGACTACGTGACGAAGCCGTTCAACCCCGTCGAGCTCGCCTCGCTCGTCCGCGAGGTGGTCGCCGCCGTGGCTCGTGGCGAACGGGAGCAGCTGCGCACTGAGCGCATCGCAGAGCTTCGTTCCCTCTTCGAGACCCCCTAGCTCTAGCTAGCTCTAGCGGAAGCGCGTCACGGCCATACGGGCGCAGGAATAGCGCGAATAGGACCCGCCGGCGACTCCGACACCCACGCGCCGGGCGCTCCGGTCGAGCAGGTTCACCCGGTGTGCCGAACTGTTGAGCCACATCCGCACCAGCGTTCTTGCCCAGCCGCGGCGGCACGTGAGCCAGCCGATGTTCTCACTCGTCCCTGCGGGCAACCTGCCGTAGTGGTAGAAGGCGTCGTGCACGAGGAGGTAGCGCGCCCAGCTATGGGAGCTCGTCTGGATCGTGGAGCGGAGATGCAAGCGGGCCAGACCCCTCGCTGTCCGAGCGTGGTTCATCACCCTCAGGAGCTTCGCCTCCGCGCGCGTCGTTCCGGCCTGGGCAGGAGCGGCCCGGATGACGCTCAACGCAACTGCGCAGACCAGTACGAGGAGGAGGAGCCCTGGGCGGGGGCGTCGCACGGGGCCGCATGATTACAAGCAATTGTCTTCAGATTTTTCATGAAACGTATGAATTGTGTTAGCGGATCTGTTAGCGGATCTGGCAAAACGCATTAATTCTGTTTCTTTCTTTTTAAACCACGCCCGGCAGGTAAAGGTCAGGTTGAATTTCCACGGTTCACCACTACCGCTTGGCCGGCGCGAGCCGTCTGGGCGAGGACGATTCCGGCCAGAACGAGCAGCCCGCCGAAGATCTGGAGCGACCCGATCTCCTCGCCGAGCCAGCCGTAAGCGACGACCGCCGCCAGGACGGGCTCGATCATCGCCACGACGGTGGCCCGCGTCGCTGGAATGTAGTGGAGCGCAGTAATCAAGAGGATGAAGGGCACGATCGTCCCCAAAACGACGATGTAAGCGAGGAGGAGCCAGACCGGAGCGTGCAAGTCGCCGACGCGGCCGAGCAGGGAGGCGTCTCGACCCACCACGTGGCCGGGAAAGCTCCACCAGGGCTGGGCAAACGTCCAGAACGCGGCGGCGAACACGAATCCCCACGCGAGCAGGGAGTAGACATCGCGGCCGCGCTCGAGGCTGCGCTCTGCCATGAGTACGTACAGGGCATAGGCGAAGGCGGCGCCGAGCGAGGCCGCCACGCCGACGCCGTCGAGCGCGCCTTCGCTCCAGACCTCGACCACAAGCGAAAGGCCGGTCAGCGCAAGTGCCAGCGCGACCCAAAGGCGGCGGCGGACGGGCTCGTGGACGAAGAAACGAGCCCAAACTGCGACCAAGACAGGGGCTATGTACTGGATCACCAATGCGATTCCGATGTCCAGGTGCGTGATCGCGGTGAAGTAGAGGAAGTGCACGAAGGCGAGGCCGGCGATCCCGAAGACGAGGAAGAACCCCAGCTCCCCTCTGGACAGCCGGAGGCTCCGGGGGCGCAGGAGGGCGACGGCGGCGAACAGGATCAGCCCCGCCCCCGTGGCGCGAAGCTGGGCGAGCCGGAGAGGCGAAAGCCCGCCAGAGTCGACGACGACCTTGGCCACCGTGGCGTTCACCGACCAGAGGCAGATCGAGGCGACGACGAGCGCGTACCCCAGGGTCGGCCGCCGGCCCGCGGCCCGATCAGTGAAAACCTCACTGGCAATCGGGGAGTCGGCCACGGGCCGCTGACCCTAGCGAGCGGTACGATCAGGGTGTTGCGGGACGTGGCGCAGCCTGGTAGCGCGCCTGCTTTGGGAGCAGGAGGCCGCCGGTTCGAATCCGGCCGTCCCGACTGAAAGCTATTTCTCTCTGATAGACAGGAGCCCGATGCGCTATCGGAAGCTCGGCGTGTGGGGACTCCGAATCTCGGAGATCGGTCTCGGCTCGTGGCTCACCTACGGCGGTTCGGTCGAGGACAAGGCCGCGATCGACTGCATCCATCGTGCCTTCGAGCTGGGCGTGAACTTCTTCGACACCGCGAACGTGTACCGGCGCGGCGCCGCGGAGGAGGTGACCGGCCGCGCCCTCAAGGACTTCCGGCGCGACGACTACGTGCTCGCCACGAAGGTGTACTTCCCGATGGGAGACGGCCCCAACGATCGCGGCCTGTCGCGCAAGCACATCATGGAGCAGTGCCATGCCTCGCTCCGGCGCCTCGGAGTGGACTACGTCGATCTCTACCAGTGCCATCGCTCGGACGGGAGCACCCCGCTCGAGGAGACGCTCCGCGCGCTCGATGACATCGTCAGCCAGGGGAAGGCGCTGTACGTCGGCGTCTCGATGTGGTCGGCGGAGCTTCTGGACGAGTCACGCCGGATCCAGCAGAAGCTCAACCTCGACCCGATCGTCTCGAATCAGCCGGAGTACTCGATGCTCACGCGTGATATCGAGCAGGACGTGCTGCCCGTTTCCAAGCAGCTCGGAATCGGGCAGGTCGTCTACTCGCCGATCGCGCAGGGCGTTCTGGCAGGCAAGTACAAGCCCGGCGAGAAGCCCGCTGCTGGGACGCGAGCGGCGACGCCGGGCGACTCGGGCTTTATGGAGCGGTTCATGCGCGACGACCTCCTGGAAGCCGTGCAGAACCTCCGGCCCATCGCCGACGAGCTCGGGATCACGATGGCGCAGTTGGCGATCGCCTGGGTTCTACGCGAGCCGGGGGTCTCGAGCGCCATTGTGGGGGCGACCCGACCTGAACAGGTGGACGAGAACGTGGCCGCGAGCGGAATCGAGCTCCCGCCGGAGGTGCTGAAGCGGATCGACGAGGTTCTCGCGCCGGTACTGCCGAACTAAAGGATCTTCGCGACGAGCGCGAGGACGAGGAAGAGCCAGACGAACGCGAGCATGACGGCGAGGACGATTCCGGTGACCGTGCTCGCTTCTCGCGGAACGCCCTGCCTCGCGGCGCGCCAGCCTACGACCCCGAACACGACTGCGAGGAGCGAGGCGAGGCTCGTCGCCGGCAGGAGGTCGTCGGCGATGGCGGCCGTCGCGAACCAGGTGATGATCCCGGCCCCGCCGAGCCAGAGGAACGCGGAAGCCGCGCGCTCGTCGTCTTCGAGCGACCTGACGTCGTCCTCAAGAGACCGAACCAGCTCCCACACAGGCTTAGAGTAGGCCCGCCGCGCGCCTCCTTCGTCCCCCGGACGGGTTAGAGATCCCGCCGTCTGAACCCGAAAAGCGCTGCTAATGCAAGGATTGCGACGTATCCGATGACGAAGGGTGCCAGCGTGACACCGGCGGACTGGGCTCCGCCGAACGGGCCCAGCGAAAGCGCAGCGCGGGTGAAACCCGCAGTGTCCGCGGTGATCGCGTTCAGCCCGTCCTGGTAGAGGGCCTCGAAGGGAAGCGCCCAGGAGGACACGTTCGCGATCGTGTCGAGACTGTCCGAGTTGAGGGCTTCGCCGATCTGGCCCAGAAGACCGGCGACGAGGCCTGCTCCGAAGATCATGAAGACGGCGATCCCGTTCGCGATCGCCGAGAGGAAGACCGATCCGAGCAGCGAGAGAGCCACCAGGACGATCACCGCCCCGGCGAGCTCGACGGCCGGCTGGAGGATTCGGTCGGGCCACCAGCCGGTCACGGCGTGCGTGATCAGGAGCGCGCCCGCGTAAACGCAGGCGACGTAGACGCAACAGGCGATCGCGGCGGCGGCGAACCGTCCCGCCAGGACGGCAGGACGCCCGACCGGGCGCACGACGAGAGGTTGGAGCAACCCTCGCTCGGCATCGCCCCGGACGACGGCGTGCGTAAGGAAGATGGCGAGCACGGTCGCGAGGAAGAGGGAGCCGAACATCGAGAGCCCGAAGAACGTGGCGCTGAAGAGGACGCGTGCGTCGATGAACACGCTCGAGGCACCGATGCTCTCCTGCTGAAACGGATCGATCGTCGCGTACGCCTTGTAGAGCCCGAACCCGTAGAGGCCGAGGAAAGCGGCTGTAAGGACAAGGACGATCGACAGCACCTTCCGGCGCAAGCTTTCCTGAAGCGCGTAGGCCGCGATGATCGCGACGCCCCTCAACTCGACTCCCCCTCGACGGCCTCGAGGTAGATCTCCTCGAGGGTGCTCGTGAGGACGCGGACGCCGTAGACCTTCTCGCCGCCGGCTACGAGCTCGGCAACGATCCGCGGCACGTCCTCACGGCCGACGCCGTCGTAGTGGCGCATCCCGCCGTCGACGTCCACCTCGACGCCGCGGGGCTTCGCCAGTTCCTCGGTCCGGCCTGCGGTCACCACCTCGCCCCGGTGGAGGATGATCACGCGGTCGCACACGAGCTCGACCTCGGAGAGAAGATGCGAGTTGAGGAGCACCGCGACGCCGCGGCGGCGAAGCTCCTCCAGGAGGCCGCGCACGGTGCGGCGCCCCGAGGGATCCAGAGCGCTGGTGGGCTCGTCGAGGAAGAGCATCCGCGGAGTTCCGACGAGCGCCTGGGCGATCCCGAGCCGCTGCTGCATGCCCTTGGACATGTCCTCGACGCGCCGGCTGCGCGCGTCGGTGAGTCCGACGAGCTCGAGCAGCTCGGATCGCTCCGGCTCGCCGCCCCTGGAGCTTGCAAGCCGCTGGTGCAGCAGCAGCAGCTCGTCGGCGGAGCACCAGCCCGGAAAGCGGAAGAGCTCGGCGAGATAGCCCATTGCGGCCCGCGCCTCGCGCGAGCCGGCCCGCGCGCCGCAGACCTCGGCGGCGCCGGAGCTCGGCCGTACGAGCCCGCAACCGATCTTCACGAGCGTGGACTTGCCCGCGCCGTTGGGGCCGAGCAGTCCGACAAGCTCCCCCTCCTCGACCGTGACGTCCACGCCGCCGAGCGCCCGAACGCTTCCGTAGCGCTTAGCAAGTCCCCGGGCGGAGAAGGCCACGGCCATTTTTCGAGTCTACGTAGCCCGCACTGGAAGCACCGTGCCGGTCCACCTAGGCTTCTCGTCGTGCCCGCCTGTGCCAACTGCGGTCAGGAGAACCCCGACGTCGCACGCTTCTGCCTCGCTTGCGGCACGCCGCTGGCGGACTCCGGCGCCGCTCGCGAGGAGCGCAAAGTCGTCACGGTCCTGTTCGCCGACCTGGTGGGATTCACGAGCCGGGCGGAGCAGCTCGATCCCGAGGACGTCCGTGCGATGCTGTCGCCGTACTACGCTCGCCTGCGGAAGGAGCTCGAGCGGCGCGGCGGCACGGTCGAGAAATTCATCGGCGACGCCGTCATGGCGCTGTTCGGCGCGCCGGTCGCCCACGAGGACGACCCTGAGCGCGCCGTCCGGGCAGCCCTCGCCATCAGGGACGCGATCGGCGAGTTGAACGAGCAGGATTCGAACCTCGAGCTCCAGCTGCGCATCGCCGTGAATACCGGCGAGGCGCTCATCGCCCTCGGCGCCCGCCCGTCCGAGGGGGAAGGCATGGCCTCGGGGGACGTCGTCAACACCGCAGCGCGGCTGCAAGCCGCGGCGCCGGTCAACGGCATCCTCGTTGACGAGACGACGCACCGCGCGACCGAGCGAACAATCGAATACCGCGAAGCTCCGCCTGTCATTGCCAAGGGCAAGACGGAGGCGGTCAATGTTTGGGAGGCGCTCGATCCGCGCGCCCGTTACGGGGTCGACATCGGCCTGCGCGGCCGCGTCCCGCTCGTGGGCCGCGAGCAGGAGCTCGACGTCCTCCTGGACGCGTTGTCACGCGTCCGTGCCGAAGACGCCTCCCAGCTCGTCACCCTTGTCGGCGTTCCGGGGATCGGCAAGAGCCGTCTCGTCGTCGAGCTCTCGGCGGTGGTGGACGAGGAGCCGGAGCTCATCTTCTGGCGCCAGGGGCGATCGCTGCCGTATGGAGAGGGCGTCACCTTCTGGGCGCTGGCCGAGATCGTCAAGGCGCAGGCCGGTATCCTCGAAACCGACTCTGCCGAAGCCGCGGTCGAGAAGCTCCGCCGCACCGTTCAGGACGTCGTGGCAGACAGGGGCGAGGCGGACTGGATCGAGAGTCAGCTGCGGCCTCTTGTTGGGCTCGATGATGAGGCCCAGCCCGGAGGCGACCGTCAGGCCGAGGCCTTCGGCGCTTGGCGCCGCTTCTTCGAGCATCTGGCGGAAAGAAGTCCTCTCATCCTCGTCTTCGAGGACCTGCATTGGGCCGACGACGGCCTGCTCGACTTCGTCGACGAGCTCGTCGAGTGGGCAAGCGGAGTGCGACTCCTCGTCGTCTGCATCGCCCGGCCCGAACTGCTGACCAGGCGACCGGGATGGGGAGGTGGGAAGCCGAACGCGACGACCCTCTCCCTTTCACCGCTGACGCGCGACGATACGGCGCGCCTTGTGGCGGCTTTGCTCGAGCAAGCCGTGCTCCCAGCGGATCTCCAAGCCTCGCTGCTGGCACGCGCCGAAGGCAATCCGCTCTATGCGGAGGAATACGTACGCATGCTCCAGGACCGGGGGTTTCTGCGGCGCGACGATGGCGCCTGGCGCTTCGAGGGCGCCGAAGACCTTCCGCTTCCCGAGTCGGTGCAGGGCATCGTCGCCGCCCGGCTCGACTCGCTCTCGCCGAAGGAGAAGGCTCTCGCGCAGGATGCCGCGGTCATCGGGAAGGTCTTCTGGGTCGGTGCCGTCGCCGCGGTCGGGGACGCTGAGCGCGGGGCAATCGAGGAGCGCCTGCATGCGCTCAGCCGCAAGGAATTCGTCCGCCGCGAGCGACGATCGTCTGTCGCGGGGGAGGAGCAGTACATCTTCTTGCACGTCCTCGTCCGCGACGTCGCCTACGGACAGATTCCGCGCGGCAGCCGGTCGGCCAAGCATCGGGCCGCCGCAGAGTGGATCGCCTCGTTGAGCGCGGATCGCTCGGAGGATCACGCCGAGATGCTCGCCCACCACTACCTGAGCGCTCTCGAGCTCGCCCAGGCCGCAGGTCGGGATTCGAGCGAGTTCGCCGAACCGGCGCGCCTCGCGCTTCGCGACGCCGGCGACCGGGCGCTCACTCTGAACGCGTTTCCCGCCGCCGCGCGCTTCTACCGTGCGGCGCTCGACCTGTGGCCTTCTCAGGATGCGGAGCGACCGTACCTGCTTCTTCGGCTCGGGAAGGCCGTCTACGTGGCCGAGGATACGGGCGCCGACATTCTCGAAGAGGCTCGGGATGGCTTGGTCGCCGCGGGCGATCGTGAGGCGGCCGCCGAGGCCGAGACGAGACTCGGAGAGTATTACGGCAATCAGGGCCAGCGCGATCGGGAGAACGAGCACCTTGCCCGCGCTGCGGCGCTCGTGGAGGGCGTTCCGTCCTCTTCTTCGAAGGCGTTCACGCTCAGCCAGTTGGCCGGGTCCCAGATGATGCGAGGCGACACCGAACAGGCCGTGCGCGTCGCACGCGAGGCCCTCGTCATTGCCGAGGAGCTGGGCTTGCACGAGCGCCGGGCCGACGCGATGAATTTGCTCGGCGTCAGCCTCGTGGACGAAGGAGATCTCGGAGGCATCGACGTGCTCGAGCAAGGGCTCGCGATCGCGCTCGAACAGAATCTGCCAGAAGCCGCACGGGTGTACGGGAATCTGGCCGAAGTGGTGAGCAACTATCTCGGGGACCTTCCGAGGGCGGCACGACTGAGAGAAGAGGCGCTGCGTGTGACCGAGCGATTCGGCCTCGCATTTGCGGCGATCTGGTTTGTCGGAGAACGGGTTGTGTCGTCTTATTGGACGGGCCGATGGGACGAGGCGCTCCAAATCGCTGAGGACATGCTCGCCAAGTCGGAAGCCGGGTCTCCGAGCTACATGGATGTCCAAGCCCGCCAGGTGAGAGCCAGAATCGCTCTCGCGCGCGGTGCCCCGACGGCTGCCGCTGAGGCCGGTGAGGCGCTGAAGCTCGCCCGGGACGCGAAGGATCCTCAGGTGCTCTATCCCGCTCTCGCATTCGCGGCCCGTGAGGCCTCGTTCACGGGCAGGTTGAAAGAGGCCGCCACCCTGGTCGACGAGCTTCTGACCCTCTGGGCCTCGAGGCCGAAGACCGTTCTCCAATCGCACTTGCAATCGTTCTCCGACGCCGCCGAGGCGCTCAGCGCGCTCGGTCGCGGCGAGGAGTTGGCCGAGGTCGGCGCGAACGCGAGGATGCAGACGCGCTGGATCGAAGCCGCGACGGCTTTCGTCGGCCGAGACTTTCAGCGTGCCGCTGAGATCTATGCGGAGTGTGGATCGCTTCCGGACGAGGCCTACGCGCGGCTGCGCGCTGCGGAGGCCCTCACCGCCGACGGACGTCGCGCCGAGGGCGACCAGGAGCTGCAGCGGGCGCTCGGCTTCTACCGCTCCGTCGACGCGACCGCGTACATTCGCGAAGGCGAGGCATTGCTCGCGAGGACGGCCTGATGATCGAAGCCGACGTCGTCTCGGAGGGCCAACGACTGCTCGCCAGGGCTGCCGAGGAAAACGTCCCTCTGCGCCTGCTTGGAGGGGTCGCGATCAAGTTGCGGGCGCCCGGCGAGCTACCGGCCGCGTTCACCCGGAAGTACGCCGATCTCGACTTCGTCACGAAGAAGAAATCGGCGGGTTCGGCCGCTGAGCTCTTCCGCGCGGAGGGCTACGAGCCGCACGTCGCCTTCAACGCGCTCCACGGGGGGGAACGGCTTCTCTTCTTCGACGAGCAGCACGACCGGCAGGTGGACGTCTTCGTCGGCTCGTTCCAGATGTCTCACAAGATCCCGTTGGACGAGCGCCTCGACGTGGATCCCGTGTCGATTCCGCTCGGCGAGCTCCTTCTGACGAAGCTGCAGATCGCCCAGCTGAACGAAAAGGACGTCCGTGACGCTCTCGCGCTGCTGCAGGGGCACGCGGTCGGAGACGAGGACGGCGACATCGTCAATGCTGCTCGGATTGCCGCGCTCTGTGCCGCGGACTGGGGCCTGTGGCGCACGATTACGGGCAACCTCGACGCCTGCTTCGCGCTCGCGCCCGGCTACGACGTTCCCAATCGCGCCGAGGTCGAGGCCCGTCTCGAGGAGCTGCTCAACCGCATCGAGACGGAGCCGAAGACGCGCTTGTGGAAGCTCCGCGCGAAGATCGGCGAGCGGAAACGCTGGTACGAGTTACCTGAAGAGGTTGCCGGGGGACCCTGAGGCTCGTTCGGGTCTCGGGCGACGTGCGCCGCCGGCCGATGGTCAGGGCGATGGGTCGCCGCTTCGCCCCGACGCTCCTGCTCATCCTGGCGCTCGCGCTCGCGGGCTGTCAGGGCGACGAGCCACGAGGGACGGCTGCCGCAGGGAACTACTCGCTCGCGCAGGCGAGGGAGTTCGAGGACTTTCCCCTCTACGCTCCAGGGGAGGCCTTCGACGATTTTCCCCTGACCGCCGTCGTGAGGCAGTTCAACAACGCGCCCGACGCGCCGCCGGTGCGCGAGAACTACGTCGACTTCATCTACGGGAGCTGTGACACGTCCGCGGGTGGATGCGCTCCGCCGCTGTCCGTCCAGGTCTGGGCCGCGTGCGAGCGCAACCCGATGGCGTACGGTCCCGAGCTGGAACGCGAAGGACCGTTCGAGATCCGCGGCGTGCCGGGGTACTTCTTCGAGGGGGGCCGGCGCCTCGAGCTCTCGACGGGGACGGCGACGGTCGTCATCTTCGCGACTGGGCGCGACTCGGCGCTCTCGGCGGCGAACGCTCTCGAGGGAGTCAACAACCAGGTCGCTGCGGGGGCGCCGCTCCCGCCCCCCGCCTATGCCACGCAGCAGGGCGGCATCATCAGCGTGATTCCCTGCGCGTACGAGGACCCGACGCAACGAGTCGAACAAGACCCGGCCAAGGCCACGGCGGTCGCCGCGGCTCTCGACAGTGCGCTGGCCAAGGGCGCTGAGCGCGGCGACAACAAGAGTGTCCGCTCGGTCGAGTGCTTCCGGAGCGGCGCGCTGGAGGCCATGGCCTCGGTAGACGACGTGCACACCTGCGCGATCGTCTGGGCCGACGGCTCGGGCAAATCGTGGTGCGTCTTCTCCAGCGGCAAGGACCTGGTCGCAAGCACGCTCCCGACGTCGTGCGAGGAGGCCGGCGCGGGGAGCCCGCTCGAGCCGGCCGAGCCGCCTCCGGCAGAAGCCGTCGTCGGCGACGCCGCGCTCGCCTGGGGGGCGCATGCGGAAGCCGCGTGCGGGCCCTGGCGGGAGAAGCAGATGGAGGCGCTGGCGGGGCTCGACCCGGATCTCCTTTACGAGGACCTCTCCTACATCTGGTTCGTCCAGCGGCCATACGAGGCGGGCATCGTTCGAGACCTGCGCGTGATCCCCGGCCGCACCAGGGTTGCCCGCCGCGCCGTAAGGCTCTACGAGCGCCGACTAGGGTTCATCGACGAGGGCCTGAGCGCGTGGCAGCAGGGCAAGGAGCGGCGCGCACTTTCGCGCTTCGACAGCGCCCAGGCGCTCTCGCTTCCGCTTTCGCGCCTCTTTGAGGCGATCCAGGCGAGCGCCTGCGAACCGGCGTAGCCGCCGACTTCTCGACCTATGCCCTAGCGTCCGCCGGTTGCAGGTGTTTCAATTGCGCGCGAGGGGAGCGCCGTGCGCCTTTTCTTCGCCACCGACATCCACGGCTCCGAGACCTGCTGGCGGAAATTCCTGAACAGCGGGAAGCACTACGGCGCGGACGTGCTCGTCCTCGGGGGCGACATGACCGGCAAGGCACTCGTCCCGCTCGTGGACGACGGTGGGGGCAACTGGCACGCGACCCTGCTCGAGAACCGCCACGAGCTCAGTGGCGAAGAGGAGGTCGTCGCCTTCGAGGAGGCGGTCAAGCGGCGGGGCTACTACCCGTTCCGCACTACTCCCGGCGAGCTTGCTGAATACGAGGGCGATCCGGAGCGCGCCGACCGCTTCTTCCACGAGCAGATGCTGGCGACAGTGCAGCGGTGGATGGACTTCGCTGACGAGCGTCTGGAGGCGGCGGGCATGGAGGCCTACGTCTGCCCCGGCAACGACGACCAGTTCGACATCGACGAGGTGATCGACGCGGCTCGCCACGTCCACCTCGCCGAGGGTCGGGTCGTCGAGATCGACGGGTTCCAGCTCGCCTCGACGGGCTGGTCGAATCGGACGCCGTGGAAGACGTACCGCGAGGAGGACGAGCCCGACCTCGGCGCGAGGATCGGGGCCGTCGCGGCGCAGGTGACCGCGCCTCCGGAGCGGACGATCTTCAGCCTGCACTGTCCTCCATACGGCTCCGGCTTGGACGACGCTCCCGAGCTGACGGAGGACATGCGGCTCAAGCACGCCGGCCACGCCCCGGTTCCCTGCGGCTCGAGCGCCGTCCGCGAGGCCATCGAGCAGTTCCAGCCGGTGCTGTCGTTGCACGGCCACATCCACGAGTCGCGCGGCAACACCCGTATCGGCAAGACCCTCTGCATCAACCCCGGGAGCTCCTATGAGCAGGGTGAGTTGCTGGGCGCCCTCGTCGACCTCGACGGTGGCAAGAAAGTCAAGAACTTCGTGCTGACCAGCGGATAGGAGGACGAATGGCGACTACCGTCGGCGACGTGTCGTACCCGAGAGACGAGCGCACGCTCTTCGCGCGGAAGGCAACCGGCCTGGTCAAGGGATGGTCGGTCCGCGACGCGTTCATCTACTCGGCGTTCTCGATCAACCTGATCACGCTCGGGCTCTTCATCTTCTCGTACGCGGTGTTCGTGCCCAACGGCAGCCTGATGTGGGCGATCATCCTTTCGGGGGCGTACCTCGTCTTCCAGGCGATCACCTACGCCTCGCTGATTGCCGCCATGCCGAGAGCCGGGGGCGACTACGTCTGGATCAGCCGCACCCTGGGTGGGGGAATCGGCTTCGTGCTCGCAGCCTGCGGGTGGTGGTTCATCCTCTGGCACTGGGTTCCGATCTACGCGAACATCCTCAACGTCGAGGTCTTCGTCCCGCTCTTTGCGATCGTCGGCTGGGACGGCGCTGTCTCCTTCTTCTCGGAGGCCAAGGGCCTCTTCTGGGCGTCGATCATCACGGCGCTCCTGGCGTCGGGGTTCATCGCGCTCGGCATTCGCACCTACGCGCGGATCCAAAAGTTCTGCTTCTACGGCGGGGTTGTCGGCCTGGCCTTCATGCTCATCCTGCTGCTCGTCAACTCGAAGGCCGACTTCATCTCGGCCCTCAACTCGCAGTCGGGAGAGGTGCTCGGCACGAGCGGCGACGTCTACAAGGGCACGCTCGCCCAGGACCCGGGGACGTCCTCCAGCATCGGCGATTTCGGCGCGTTCAAGGGCACCTTCCTGCTGATTCCGTTTCTCCTCTTCTTCAACCTCTGGTCGAACTGGGGGGCGACGCTCTACGGCGAGGTCCGCGGCGCCTCTGACTTCCGCAAGAACATCTATGCGATGGGAGGCGCGCTCATCGCCACGACGATCGCCGCGGTGATCATGCTCCTGCTCTTCGCCAAGACGTTCGGCTGGGACTTCTACAACGCCTCGAACAACGGCTACTGGAGCGGTGAAGGACCGCTCGGGATCTTCCCGTACCCGGGCTTGCTGGCTGCCTTCCTGATGGATGGGGCGCTCTGGCAGTTCATCCTCGTCGGGCTCCTGTCCCTCTGGTTCTTCGGGTGGGTCGGGACCGTATTCCTCTCGTCGACCCGTGTCGTCTTCGCAGCGGCGTTCGACCGCGTCCTGCCCGAGGCCGCCGCCAAAGTGACGCAGAACGGGGTTCCGATCGTGGCGATCATGCTCATGCTGATCCCGTCGATTCCGATCAGCTACTTCTACGCCTACAACAGCGACTTCTTCAGTTGGACGCTCGCCGCGACGCAAGTGATCGCGATCACGTTCGCCGGCTCGGCTATCGCGGCCATGATCTTCCCCTGGCGGCGACCTGACGTCTACAACGCCTCGCCCATCGCGCGGTACAAGGTCGCGGGCCTCCCGCTCATCACCGTGGCGGCGTTCGGGTTCCTCGTGATCCTCGGCTTCGCGCTCTACGAGTGGTTCTCGAACGACCTGTATGCAGTGAACGGGCGCGACACGCTTCTCTACATGGGAAGCCTCTACGTCCTCGCGATCGCCATCTACGTGGGTTCCCGGATCTACAGGCGCAACCAGGGGATCGACATGCGGATGGTGCACTCGGAGATCCCGGTCGAGTAACCAATCGAAGCGGGGCGGCGGCGTTTTGGCGTCGCCGCCCCGATAGGCTTGGCGCATGGCCTGGGAACTCGCCACGTTCCCCTCCGACCTCATGCCGTCGGAGTTCGATGTGGAGGGCGCGGACGTACAGGTGGTCCGTCCGGGCGAGCCGGTGCGGGTCACGCACGTCCTCGACGCCGTCGAGCCACGGATCCGGCCGGACGGTCGCGCCGCCTTCCCGATGGAGGGCAAGGCCGGGGAGGGGCGGACGAACCGCCTCGACGGCGTCGTCATCCTCTCCTGCCTCGATTTCGCCGCAGAGGAGCGGCCGCTTCACGAGCAGGAGTCGATCGTCGATCTCGCTGGACCGGGCGCCGAGTTCACGCCCTTTGCCGACGAGACCTGTGTCGTCCTGACGTTCCACCCCGGAGAAGCGGGCAACGAGCACGCCGAGGGGGCCGCGCGCAAGACGACGCTTCGAGTCGCCGAGGAGCTGGCGCGCCCCACTCTCGATGCCGAGCCCGGATTGGTGGAGAGCTTCGAGCTCGGCGTCGGCGACGAGAATCTTCCTCGGGTGGCGGCCTTGATCCAGCTTTCCGATCTGGGCCCGCTCTACCACCTGTACGTGTACGGGACGCCCGCCGGGCAGGCGGGTCTTCCCCGCATCGTCGACCCGGCCGAGCTCCTCGACGGGGCCGTCACCAGCGGCGAGTACCACTGGGCGGCCATGCGGAACCCAACGGCCTTCTTCCAGCGCAACGCCCTCGTCCGGAGCCTCTACGCCGAGCACGGAAAGCGGCTGCGCTTCGGCGGCGTCGTCCTCATGAGGGGCTACGAGCAGTCGGCCGACGACAAGCAGCGCGCCGCCGAGGCTGCCGCGGCGCGTGCGCAGGAGCTGGGCGCCGACGGTGTGGTGATCACGACCGACGCTGGCGGCAACTCGCACACCGACGTGATGCTGACTTGCCGCGCCTGCGAGCGCGCCGGCATCCGGACGACGGTGATCCTCGCCGAGGAGACCGACCCCGAGTCGACCCGGCCGATCCTCACTGACTGGGTTCCCGAGGCGGACTCGATCGTCTCGACGGGGAACCTGGAGGAACTGGTGGAGGAATGGAAGCCCGAGCGTGTCCTTGGCGGCGAGACGCTGCTCGACGGGACGGCTGCCGGGAACGCCGGCCCGATTCCGGTCAGGAACTACCTCGGCGCGGCGAACCAGATGGGCCAGCTGAGCCTGGGAGCACGCACGGAGTGAAGGCCGTCCACTACCTGAACCAGTTCTTCGCCGGCCTGGGCGGTGAGGACAAGGCGGTGACTCCACCGGTGCGCCTCGACGGCGCGGTCGGCCCTGGCCGCGGGCTGGCGGCCGAGCTCGAAGGCGTCGAGATCGTCGCGACGATCGCCTGCGGGGACGACTACTTCGCCGAGCACGAGGACGAGGCGCTCGCCACGCTGCTCGGCTACCTCGAGGAAGACTCTCCCGACGTGCTGGTCGCGGGCCCTGCCTTCGGCTCGGGGCGCTACGGGTACGCCTGCGGGACGCTCGTCGCCGCGGCTGCGGAGCGCGGCGTCCCTTCGGTGGCCGCCATGCATCCCGAGAACCCCGGCGTCGACGCGGCCGGGAAGGCGTACGTTGTCCCGACCGCGGTCAACGTGGCTGGCATGCGCCACGCGCTGCCGCGACTGGCCCGCATGGCCTCGGCGCTCGCCGCAGGACGCGAGCTCGGCACTCCCGACGAGGAGGGTTACCTGCCGCGCGGCTTCCGCCGGAACTACTTCGCCGAGAAGACAGGAGCCGAGCGCGCCCTCGATCTCCTGCTCGCCAAGCTCGGCGGCGAGACGCGCACGGAGGTGGGCGGCGGTCTCGATCGCG
>Ga0307278_10000580_pt1 | contig 18343 bp, 16 predicted proteins | sample ER_DNA_117_FD_194482 | JGI IMG/M metagenome (GOLD analysis project Ga0307278, IMG submission 194482) | Bulk soil microbial communities from the East River watershed near Crested Butte, Colorado, United States - ER_DNA_117 | ecosystem: Environmental > Terrestrial > Soil > Floodplain | place...
CACGACCGGGAACGGATCGTTCTCAGTCGTGGTGGGCACGCCCAGCGAGCACGTACACATGGCCTTTCCGGCCGCTGACAACGCGACGGTGGACGACTTCCACCGAGCACTCGTCGCCGCGGGTTACTGGGACAACGGGGCCCCCGGCGAGCGCCCGGTCTATCACACGGGCTACTACGGCGCCTTCGTGCTCGATCCAGATAGATAGCGCACATTCCTAACACGAACGCCGAAAGCGCCCAATGCGCTGCTGCTTGAGGCGGCAAGTGCTTCGTCGAGGTTCTCGACGGCGTCCGCATCACCACGGTGGCCGCCTCCGGTATCGCCAACGACAGCCGCCTCGGCCGCAGTCGCTCTTTACAGAATCGTCATCGTTCTTGTTAGAGAGCGGCCGTGCGCAGGCGGCAGCGAGCGATCGGCTATGTCCGGGCGGGCGCAGACGCGGAGGAGGAGCGAGTGGCGCTCGCGGCCGCGTGCGAGCGGCGCGGCTGGCAGCTCGTGCGCGTCGAGGATAAGGGCGCGGAGGGACGCAAGGCCAGCCGTTGCGGGCGCACGCGCGCTCGCGGCCCTGCGCGCGGGTGAGGCGCAGGCGCTCGTCGTTGCCCACCTCGATCGTCTCGCCGGGAGCGTCAGCGAGGCGGACAACTCGTCGAGCGCGCCAGGCGCGAGGGCTGGAACCTCGTCGCCCTCGACCTCGGGCTCGACCTCGCGACGCCGGCCGGGAGGCGCGTCGCGAAGGCCTTTACGACCGTGGCGGGGTGGGAGCGGCGCCTCCGCTCCGAGCGGGCGCGTGCGGCGCTCGCGCGCTCGCGCGCCCGCGGGGTGAGCCTCGGGACGCGGCGGCGGGCGCCCGCCGAGACGGTCGCGAAGATCAGGAAGCTGCGCGCCCAGGGCGTGAGCCTGCAGGCGATCGCCACGAGCTCAACCGCTTCCGCTACCCGACGGTGCGCGGCGGCGCCACGTGGCGTCTGAGCTCGGTCGCCTCGGTGCTCAAGCGCGCCTCCTAAGGCGCCCACCGCGCGAGCGGCGCCTCGATTCCCTTGGCCCACGCGCGCAGCGATTGGGCCCATCCCGCACCGATCTCGTGGCGGGGAACGTCCCGGCTCGGTCGCGGGAGGGCAGGTCTTCAGCCTCGACTTGCGCCGTGCTGCCGGGCTCGCCTTCGATCCCTCGCCGGAGCTTCAGCTCGGCGGTTCTTCGTCTGGGCGCGCTCCCCATTCCTCCGGCTGGAAGTCGGGCACGTCCCATTCGGGCTCGGGATCCTCAGCCGGGTCGGGCAGCTCGCCGCGGAGGAGGGCGCCCAGGTTGGGGCCGAGCGTGATCTCGAAGACGGTCGCCGGGGGCGGGTTCTCGCCGAGCATGTCCCGGATCGCCCGTTCGGCGTCGAAGAGCGGACAGAGCGAACAGCGGGGGAGGACGCCGTAGGAGAAGCGGAAGCGGCAGGCACCGTGGAGCTTCAGCTGCGAGGAGGCACACCAGCCCATCTCCTTGGCGTGGTAGCGGAGACGGGCTCGGAGCCTTCGGAGACCTCGCTCGCCCGCCAGTGGCGCACGCGCCCGAGCAGGGCGGCGAGGGCGGCCTAGGCGGCGGGCTCCGCGGCGAGCCGGAAGGTCGCGCGGTAGCGGCCCGGCTCGCGCTCGCGGCACTCGTCGGCGCCGCGCTGCGCCTCCACCACCGCCTTGCCGAAACGCTTCGAGCGCGAAGGACCGAACTCGACCGTGAAGCGGCGCTCCACTGGCACCACCCTAACGAACGAAGCAGGGACGCCGGCGTGCGCGAAGTCGCTCGCTGTTGAGAAAGCGACAACGCGATCGTTCGACCGGCACGCCGGGCTGGAGCGGCGGACACGACTGCTTGTCGATTCATGCGACCGCGAGTGTCTTAGGAGTCCGGCCGCCTACCCCAGCCCGCGCCGCAAGGAGTTGCCCGGAGACGCGGGCCTCTCGGGAAGGCCGGGGACTTACAGGAGCCAGGTGTTTACTGGAAACGCGGTTCCCAAGCCGGGTTTTCCGCCTGCGACGTTACGCACCGCATTCTACGGCGGCAGAAGCCTCTAGCCCTGCAAATAAGCCAAAACGCCCTGTAGAGGGGGGCGGGGGGAGGGAAGTAATGGGAAGTCCCTCCCGTCCAGGTAATCCGGTGGTAGAGCGCGCTGGCGCCGAAACAGGGCGGCACCCATCCATAGCTCGCCGGCAGCCTTATTCGAGAGGTCGTCGTCGTTCAGGAGGCGAAGACGTGCGGGCGCTCGCCGTTGCGGCGGTAGGTGCCCCGATCCCAAAGCCAGACATGGACCGTGCCGAGCGAGACGCCGAACAGAAGGTCGAGTGGACCTTCTAACTGACCCTCGGCAGGAGTACCATCGGGACGGTCTGAAGACACCCTCGAACCGGAGGAGAAACGGTGGCAGAGGAAAACCTCGATGGGTGCGAGCTCGACTTCACAGAGAACCCGACGGCGGACGACGAGCTCGAAGGCCTGCTCGTTCCCAAGGGCGAGGAGGAGGATGAGGACGATGGCTGACACCGGAATCGCTACCCGCCTCCGCGCCGCCGGGCTCGCCGTCCGTGAGGTCCACGGGTGGAAAACCCGCGGCCGTAACTTCGCCGGCGTCGCCCCATCCTTCAACCCGAAGGGCGGCGTGAACCATCACACGGCGGGAGCCAACCCCACCGCGGGCGTTGCTCCGTCGCTCGGCACGATCATCAATGGCCGAGTGTCCGGGCCCGATCCGCTCCCGGGCCCGCTCGCGAACGTCTACATGGACTTCGAGGGCACCGTGTTCGTGGTCGCCGCGGGCGTTGCGAACCACGCCGGACCTCCCGACGGAGGCGTCTGCAGGGGAATGCTTGGCAACTCGCACGCGTGGGGCCTCGAGATCGAGCACCCCGGAGAGTCACCGCTCGACGACAGGCGCGTTCACCTCGCCGCCCGTGTGTGGGCCGCCCTCCTGCTCGGGAAGGGACTGCCCGCGTCGCAGGTCGTCCAGCATTGGGAGTGGGCCCCGTCGCGCAAGAAAGACGTGGCGACGAACATCCACCCGGGCGAGGACCCGACGCAGGCGGGTTTCCGCCGCATGATCGCCGCGGAGCTTCGCAACCTCACCAAGGTTACGGTCTGGACGGTCAGCTCCCTCAACAAGGACCGACAGCGCGTCGAGAAGAACGTGCGCAAGCCGGGCTCGTGGCTCGACAATCACCCGGGCGCCCTGCAGCGCGGCAAGGTCGTCATCAGGCCTAAGCGTGACTAATTTTCGGGATTCAGGGACGGCGGGGGATCGCGTTGCGTCGCGGGCCTCTCCGTCATCGACGCCCGCAACTTGAATGAGGCCATCGAGCTGACGACGAACCCGCCGTTGTGCGCGGGCTAGAGGGCGCGGTGGAACTCCGGCCTAACTCGAGCGCTAACGACTACCAACCAAGACCAGCTCCCCTCAGCGAGTCGCTGTCGAACTTCTTGGGCAGCCTTTGATCCGCCGGCTTTGACCATCCGAAGCCGTGAATTCGATTCCACCGCCAGCAGGAGCCCTCCGTCGCGCAGGCGATCGGCGACGTCCTGCCCTTCTTCCTCGTCGCGGTCGAGACAGACACGCTGCGCGGCGCGACGAGCGGCGCGAGGCCAAGCGCGCGGTCGACGACGCCGCGCGCAGCACGATCGCTTGCTGCACATCCGGGACAGCGCGCGCGACGAGGCGTTTGCCTTGGCCGCTGAGGCGGTCGGTGTTGTCCTCGCCGCCAAGCGGGACGCGTTTCCCGCGAGCGCGACGGAGGTTCCGCTCGCGGACGGGCTCTCCGTTCGCCTTGCGCAGGACAAGATCGTCGGACGCCGTCTTGGGCGAGCGGAGTTTCCACGCGATGAGGAGGCGGCGCAGCGTCCGGAGTAGCGGGGCTGGCGTCCGTCTTCCGCGTTTTCGGCGTGCTGTCCGGCAGGAGCGAGCGGCGGACGCTCAGCGTGCTGCCCGCAATGTCGACGTCGGCCCACGTGAGGTGCGCGCAGCTCTCCTTTTCGGTCAACGACATCCCTCAAGATTTCTTCTTGACAAAAGTTTGCAACAGTCGTAACGTCGGCTCCGTGCGGCAGAGAGGAGCGACGCTGTGCCGCAACATCACGCCACCGCCCCCCGAGGCGCCGAATCCGCACCGAAGTCGATCTTTCTCGAAGGTCGCTTCGGGCGAATGTTCAGGAACCTCCCATCGTTCGAGCCGGACGAGAACCTACTCGAGACCGTGGCGGGTCAAATGCTCGAGCCCCCGGACGTGGGCACATCGGGCGAGAAGGAGGGCGACGAAGAGCTCGACGGCCCAATCCCGGCCGGTTTCACCTACGTAGGGCAATTCATCGACCACGACATTACGTTCGACCCCGTGTCGAGCCTGCAGCGGCTCAACGATCCTGACGGGCTGCACGACTTCCGTACGCCGCGCTTCGACCTCGACGCTCTCTACGGGGATGGGCCGAACAATAACCCGTTCCTCTACGACCCCGATGTCGACGGCGGCAAAACAACATTTCTGGTCGGCAAGAACCGAAACGGCGAGGACGACCTGCCGCGCAACGTCGTTCCTGATGCCCCGAATGGACTACCACAGGGCCGCGCGTTGATAGGCGATCCCAGAAACGACGAGAACGTCATCGTCGGGCAGCTTCATCTTCTCTTTCTGAAATTCCACAACAAGGTTGTGGAGCATGTGCGTGCCGAGATGCCGACGCTCGACGGGGACGACTTGTTCGAGGAAGCTCAGCGGCGTGTGCGCTGGCACTACCAGTGGATCGTCGTGCACGACTTCCTGGAACGGATCGTCGGCCCCGACATCATCGGCAACATCCTCTTCCCCGATACCTTCAAGGTCCTTGGCGGCCAAGAGGTTTTGATCCCTCGCGTACATCTGCAGTTCTACCGGTGGCAGCATCAGCCCTTCATGCCGGTCGAGTTCTCGGTCGCGGCATACCGCTTCGGTCACTCGATGATCCGCCCCGACTACTTCCTCAATGGCCAAACGCCGGAGATTCCCATCTTCTCTCCGGGTGATCTTGGTGACGAGCATCAGGACCTGCGGGGCTTTCGTCCATTGGCTTCCCAATGGACAATCGACTGGTCCTTCTTCTTTGAGTCCGGAGACGGTGCCAATCTCCAGCGGGCTCGGCGCATCGACACGCTGCTCGCCGATCCGCTACGGGAGGTGCCGGCGACGAACGAACCTCATGCACTTGCCGAGCGCAATCTGAAGCGGGGCGCAAAACTCGGCCTGCCCTCCGGTCAACGCGTCGCCCGCGCCATGGCCATAGAGCGCCTCACTGACGACGAGCTTGGGCTAACGGCGATCTCGGAGGAGTTCACCGAAAGCGCTCCGCTTTGGTTTTACATCCTCAGGGAGGCGGACAACCGAGCGGGTGGAGCGAGCCTGGGGCCTGTGGGCGGACGGATCGTCGCCGAGGTTCTGCTGGGATTGCTCAAGGGCGACGCGTTTTCATATATCAGCGTCGAACCGAACTGGCAGCCGACGCTCGGCTCCTCCGCCGGCCGGTTCACGATGGCGGACCTCGTGTTATTCACCCTTGGCCAAGGGGAGCCGCCGGAGCCTGAACCGCAGCCCCAGCCATGGCAGGGGTAGTGAGATCGAAACGGCAAGGCGTCAACCATTCGCGAGCACCGCAGAGTCGTGGCATCTATCCCTGAAGGAGACGAGGAAGACTTGCTTGAGCAGCTGCCGTCCCGGGGAGTTCCGCTACCGGCAGGTCCGGCCGCCGAGCCTCGCGTCGTGCTCGCCTTTGAGCTCGTGGGGACGAGCGAGAGGGCAACTCTCGAGGTACGCCATTCCTGATGCCCGGCCGACGAAAAAACATGGCGAAGCCTCTGTAACCCAACTACCTGGCTAAGGCTCCGATGCCCACGATCACGGATCCACCACCAGGCCCGCTCTCTCAGAAGCTGGCCGAGATCGGCACCGCAATCGAGGCCGGCTTCCCGGCGAAAGAGCTGGATCGGAACCTCTTGATCGGGACCTGGAACCTTCGCGCCTTCGGCGGGCTAACCGACAAATGGCGGGCGGAGGAGAAGGACTCGCCGAAGCGGGACCTATTCGACGTCCTCTGCATTGCCGAAATCGTCTCTCGCTTTGACGTGATCGCGATTCAGGAGGTACGAGGAGACCTAAGAGCCCTTCGCCACCTGCTCAAGAAGCTGGGCCCCGACTGGGGCGTGATCATGACCGACGTCACGCAGGGGCCGGAAGGCAACGACGAACGCATGGCATTTATCTTCGATACACGACGCGTTAAGCCATCTGGGCTAGCGGCCGAACTCGTGGTCTGGATCGAATCCGACGGCGACATCCGTAGCGGAGCTCTCGACCGGCAGTTTGCGAGGACGCCCTACGCCGTCAGCTTCCTCTCCGCTGGACGCACTTTCACCCTGGTCACCTTGCACGTCGTCTATGGGAAGAACGCAGGAGATCGCGTTGGGGAGCTAAGAGAAATCGCGCGCTGGCTCGCCAGATGGGCCGAGCAAGAGGAGGACTGGAAGCACAACGTCATCGCGCTCGGTGACTTCAACATCGACCGCCGGGGAGATCCGCTCTACGACGCCTTCACGGCAACTGGCTTGGAGCCGGCGCCCGGCCTGAACGACGTTCCCCGGACCATCTTTGACCGCCCAGGGAAGAGCAGCTTCTACGACCAGATCGCTTGGTTCACGGAGCCAGGCAAGGGTCCCGTTCTCGACCTGGCGTATTCGGCCGCCGGCAGCTTCGACTTCGTACCACATCTGTTAGAAGGGCTTACGACGAGTCAGCTTTCGTGGAAGATCTCCGACCACTACCCCCTCTGGACCGAGTTCTCCGTAAGGCCGTGAGTGGCGCGTCGTTACCCTGTGGCGGACGGCTGGGCTCGCCGTGCAAGCTGGCAGCCATGGGAACAGATTGGCGCGGCGAGCCGAGCGCCGGACAAGAAGCGGCCCGTGGAGCGTGAGCATTTCAATTCCGTCGTGGTCGGGTCCGGTTTCGGCGGCTCTGTTAGCGCGTACAGGCTCGCGGAGGCGGGGCGGAGCGTCTGCCTGCTCGAGCGGGGCAAGCCGTTCCCGCCGGGCTCGTTCCCGCGCAGCCCGCACGGGCTCTCGAAGAACTTCTGGGACCCCAGCGAAGGCCTGCACGGAATGTTCAACGTGTGGTCGTTTCGCGGGATCGACGCGCTCGTCTCGAGCGGCCTCGGCGGCGGGTCGCTGATCTACGCGAACGTGATGATCCGCAAGGACGAGCGCTGGTTTGTCCAGGACGGCGGCGCGCCCGGCGGCGAGCATTGGCCGGTCACGCGCGCGGACCTCGACGCGCACTACGACCGCGTCGAGCGCATGCTCGACGTCCAGAAGTACCCGCTCCACCGCGAGCCGTACTCGGAGACGCGGAAGACGCTCGCGCTGAAGGAGGCGGCCGAGCGGCGCGGCTACCACTGGTTCCTGCCGAACCTCGCCGTCACGTTCGCGAACGATGGCGAAGAGCCCGCCCCCGGCGAGCCGATCAAGGAGGAGCACCCGAACCTGCACGGGCGGACGCGCTACACGTGCCGGCTCGTCGGCGAGTGCGACGTCGGCTGCAACTACGGCTCGAAGAATACGCTCGACTACACGTACCTCTCGCACGCGCAGCGGCTCGGCGCCGACGTGCGCACGCGCTGCGAGGTGCGCGCGTTCCGCCCGCGCGAGGGCGGCGGCTTCGAGATCGATTACGTGCACCACGACGAGAGGGCGGAGGGTCACAAGACGGAGACGCGGCGGCTGCCGGTGCAGACGGTGACGGCAGACCACCTGATCGTCTCCGCGGGGACGCTCGGCTCGACGTACCTGCTGCTCGCGAACCGGCGCGCCTTCGGCGGCCTCCCCGATGCGCTGGGCACGCGCTTCTGCGGCAACGGCGACCTGCTGACGTTCGCCGTCAACTGCCGCGACCGGCGCGAGGGGCGCGACGACCCCGACGCGATCGAGCCCGGCTTCGGCCCTGTGATCACGAGCGCCGTCCGCTTCGGCGACGAGCTCGACGGCGACGGCACGCGCGGCCGCGGGTTCTACGTCGAGGACGCCGGCTATCCCGACTTCGTCAACTGGATCCTCCAGATGGCGGACGAGCCGCGGGCGTTCTGGGCGTACCGCAAGGTCGCGGGGCGGCTCGTGCGCAAGTGGCTCCAGCGCAAGCCGGACCCCGACCTGAGCGCCGAGGTGGCGGCGTTCTTCGGCGATACGGCGCTCGCAATGGGGCTACTGCCGCTACTGGGGATGGGCCGCGACGTGCCCGACGGAAAGATGGGGCTCGTCGACGGCCTGCTCGACGTCGACTGGTCGAAGACGCGCGGGTCGTCGGCGTACTTCGACCGCGTTCGCTCGGCGATGCGTTCGCTCGCGGACGAGCTCGGCGGCGAGTTCCGCGACAACCCGCTCTGGTGGTTCAGCAAGGTGATCACCGTGCACGCGCTCGGCGGCTGCCCGATGGGGCGCGGCCCACAGGACGGCGTCGTCGACGAGTGGGGCCGCGTCTTCGGCGTCCCCGGCCTGCACGTCGCCGACGGATCGGTGATGCCCGGGCCGGTGGGGCCGAACCCGAGCTTGACGATCGCCGCGGTCGCCGATCGCTTCTCTGACGCCATCATCGAAGGGAGGCCAGGACCGTGAGCTCGAGCAACGGCGACCGCCGGCGCCGGCGCGCGCTGATCCTCGCCGGCGGCGGGATCAAGGTCGCTTTCCAGGCGGGCGTGCTCCAGGTCTGGCTCGACGAGGCCGGGCTCGACTTCGACCTGGCCGACGGCGCCAGCGGCGGCACGTTCAACCTCGCGATGTACGTGCAGGGCATGAGCGGCACCGAGATTGCCGACAACTGGCGCAAGCTCCCTGCCGACGCGGGCGTCGATCCGAACTGGCACGAGTACCCGAAGCTCTTCCTCGGCGAGTCGCTGATGAAGCTCGACAAGTTCCGCGACATCGTGTTCCCGCTCTGGGGGCTTGACTGGGAGAAGATCAACGCGTCGCAGGTCGACGCGTCGTTCAACGTCTACAACTTCTCGAAGCACGAGCTCGAGATCCTCGAGCCGGCGCAGATGGACGCGGAGTTCCTCGTCGCGTGTGTGTCGCTGCCGATGTGGTTCCCGCCCGTGCGCAAGAACGGACAGATCTACATCGATCCCGTCTACAACACCGACGCGAACCTCGAGGAGGCGATCCGCCGCGGCGCCGAGGAGCTGTGGGTGATCTGGACGGTCAGCGAGCGCGGCGAGTGGAACGACGGCTTCGTCAACCAGTACTTCCAGGTGATCGAGACCGCCGCCGTCGGGCGTTACAAGCAGGTGCTGAAGCGGATCGAGGAGTCGAACGTGAAGCTCGCGCGCGGCGAGGAGGGCGAGTTCGGGCGGCCGATCGAAGTGAAGGAGCTGCGCGACGAGGTGCCGCTCCAGTACCTGATCAACCTCAGCTCCGACCGGCTGCACGAGGCCGTCGAGCGCGGCGTCGCCGCGGGACGGCGCTGGTGCGCGCAGCACGGGATCCTACTCGCGGGGCACGCGCCGGACGCGCCCACGCCAGCGACGTCGGTCAGTTTCACCGAGGAGATGAAGGGCTACATCACGCTCGGCGAGAGCGACTTCGAGCGCGGCTTCCGCGAGGGCAAGCGCGCGGACACGCGCCTGATGGTGCACCTGACGATCCAGGCCGACGACGTCGGCCGCTTCGTCGTCGACCCCGCCCACGAGGCGTCCGTCACCGGCTACGTCGAGTGCGAGGCGATCGGCGGCCGGCTGCCGGTCGAGACCGGCAGCAGCTTCAACCTGTTCACCGACGAGGGCGACCCGCGCGACAGGCGGATGCTCTACCGGCTCTTCTTCAAGGACGGGCAGGGGCGCGAGCTGACGCTAACCGGGCACAAGGAAGTGCACGACGATCCCGGCAACGACCTCTACTCCGACACAACGACGCTCTACACGCACGTGCTCGCGGGCCGCGTGTCGGCGGAGCAGGAGCAGGCCGCCGAGGTCGTGGCGGCCGGGATCATCCGCATCCATCTGCTCGACTTCATGAAGCAACTGACGACGTTCCGGACGGCGGGCGGCAGCGGCGCCGAGCGCGTGTCGGCCCTCGGCCGCTTCGGGCGGCTCTTCCTCGGCAGCCTGTGGGACGTCTACGCGGCGCGCATCCTCTCCTCGGGGCCGTTCTGATCGAGCGGGCGGAGCGGCTCGTCGCGTCGCACGAGATGGAGCCCGTCCAGGGGATGGTCGAGATCGGCGTGCCGGTCGGGGAGCTGTGGAGTTGCTTCTCGCGGCCGGATTGGTGGCCGCGCTGGAACCGCTCCTTCTTCTGGGTGCGCAACCGCTCGCTCGACGTCGGCCGGCGGCTGCTGTGGGCGTTCGAGCCGATCAAGCCGCATTACCTGTACAAGCTTCCGGCGGCGGCGAAGATCGTCGAGGTCGAGCCGGAGCGGCGGGCGACGTGGGAGGTGACCGCGTTCCCGGGGATGTACGCTCGGCACACGTACTCGCTCGAGCAGCGCAGCGACGGCCGCTCCGCCTTCTCCTCGTGGGAGCAGGCGATGGGGGGCGGCTTCCGCGCGACGCGCCGCTTCTGGTTCGCGCACTTCCGGTTCGTCCGCGACCGCTCGCTCGAGGGCGCGCAGCTGCTCGAGGAGATCTACCGTCGCGAGGGCCGCCTCGACGACTCGACGCTGCCGCGCCGGTGACCCTCCTCAGGCTCCTCCTGCTGCTGCCGCTCGCGCTCGTGCTCGCCGCGGCGTGGTTCTACCGCCGGTACCTGCGCCAGACTCACGTCGAGCTCGCGCCCGGAGTGCACGCGTTGATCGGCGGTGGCGGCAACTCGGTCGTCGTCGAGGACGGCGGCGACGCCCTCCTCCTTGACACGAAGTTCCCGCCCTGCGACCGCGCCCTACGCCGCTGGCTCCGCCGCCACTGCCGCACGCCGATCGGCACGGTCGTGAACACCCACTACCACTACGACCACACGTACGGGAACGCGCTTTACCCGAGCTCGACGATCGTTGCGCACCAGCGGACGCCGACCCTGATGCGCGAGCGCGAGGACGATTTCTGGCACGGGCACGAGGAGTCGCTACCGCGCGAGCTCGTCGGCGACGACGGCCGCAGGCTTCGCGTCGGCTCGACCGACGTCGTGCTCCGCTACCCCGGCGTCGCCCATACGCACGGCGACCTCTACGCCGTGCTGCCGCAGCACGGGATCGTCGCGACCGGCGACCTCCTCTTCCACGGCTTCTACCCGTACCTCGACACCGGCCGGGGCGGCGCGTGGCCGCCCGGGATGAGCGCGGGGCTGCGGGTGCTCGCGCGCGAACATCCCGACGCGACGTTCGTCCCCGGCCACGGGCGCGTCTGCCGCGCCGCCGACCTCCTGCGCGCCGCCGACTACCTCGACTGGCTGTGGGCGGAGGCGGGCCGCGCGCGCGGACGGGCTGAGCGAGCGCGAGACCCGGCGGCGGCTCCGCGCGAAGCGGTTCGGGCTGTCGATTCTTCCCGTCGCCTTCCGCCACGGCCGCTTCATCTGGGCGACCGCGCGCACGAACGTCAAGTGGTCCTACGAGCTTGCTGGAGGAACGCCATGACCGAGCTCGCCACGCCTCCGTCGTCGCAGACGCACGCACTCGCCGCGCCGCTCGCGCGCCGCCGCCGGCTGGGAATGCACAGAGCCGGGCTCGTTCTCGCAGCTCGAGCCGCAGGGATCGCGCCCGAAGTTCTCGGTGGCTGCGCCCGTCCGTGCTGTGGGCGTCGCGCAACGATGTCCCGGCGTGCTGGTTCGGCGATCCAACCGACAACGTACGCGCGGCGTGGGTCGACACGCAGCGCGCGAACGGCGCCGATCTCACTTCAGGGTCGACCGCACCGACCTCGGCGACAGCTTCTCGTGCCTCGTCGCCGGCGACACCGGCGAGGGCGACCACTCGCAGTACGCCGTCGTCCCCGGCCTCCTCACGACCGGCGAGGGCACCAGCTTCCTCGTCGTGATGTCGGACGTGATCTACCCGATCGGCGACGGCAACGACTACGTCGACAAGTTCTTCCGGCCGTACGGCGGCTACCTGGCGCCGATCTACGCGCTGCCCGGAAACCACGACTGGTACGACGGCCTCGGCGGCTTCATGCGCCACTTCGCGAGCGCGGAGCCGTTGCCGCCGCGGCCGCACGGGAGCGGACTGAAGGAGCGCATTCGGGACCGGCTCTGCGCGCCGAGCGTCATGGGCGAGACGACGCTCGACGACTGCCGGAAGCTGCGGCCGGCCGAGACGCAGCAAGGGCAGGTGCCCGGCCCGTACTGGCTGATCGAGACCGAGCAGCTCCGCTTCGTCGGGATCGACACGGGGATCCTGGGCGCCCTCGATGGCGACCAGGGCGACTGGCTCAAACGCATCTCGGCGGGCGCCAAGCCGAAGGTCCTCCTCACGGGGAAGCCGATCTACGTCTACAACGAGCACGACCCGTGGAAGATCTATGACCGCGACTTCACCGGCGACGAGGTCGTGCGGGACCCGACGAACAACTACATCGCGGCGCTCGGCGGCGACATCCACAACTACCAGCGCTACCCGGTGCCGGTCGGTGACGGGACGATCCAGTACATCGTCTCGGGTGGAGGTGGCGCGTTCGTGCACGCGCCGAGGAAGGCGAGGCGGGCGGCGATCAGCGCCGGGAGGCCGACCCACACGCAGCGGCGCCACGGGCTCCTCCTCGCCTTGGCTGTGGCGCCTTGTGAGAGATCCGCCTCCGACCGCCAACGACGCGGCGAGGCTTGAGCGGCGGCCGCCATGGGCGTAGAGTCGGCGTTTGTCCGGAGCTCCATGCCGTGTTCGAACGCGACGCCGCCGCAAAGAGGGAGAAATACGGGCGACGGGTGAAGGAGGGCCTCGACCGCGCCTTCACCGACCCGGATCTGACGCGGCGCGAGCTCGACCTCGACGGCGACCAGCTGATTGTGTTCAGCGACCACCATCGCGGGGCACGGGACGGGGCCGACGACTTCTGGCGCTGCGAGCGGGCGTATCACGCGGCCCTCGGCTGGTACCTCGAAGCGGGTCACCACCTCTTCCTGCTCGGCGACGTCGAGGAGCTCTGGGAGAACCCACCGGCGGGTCCGGTGGAGGCGTACGCGGACACGCTCGAGCTCGAGCGGGAGTTCCACCTTGCAGGCCGGCTCGACCGCTTCTGGGGCAACCACGACGACGTCTGGCGCCACGACGGCGACGTCGAGAAGCACCTGCGCGGACGCTTCCCGGGGCTCGTCGTCCGCGAGGCCATCCGGCTCGACGTCGTCGCCGGCCGCGAGCCGCTCGGGCAGCTCTTCCTCGCGCACGGGCACCAGGGAACGCTCGATAGCGACCGCTTCTCGTTCGCGTCGCGGGTCTTCGTCCGCTACGGCTGGCGGACGCTGCAGCGGCACGTGAACTTCGCCTCGACGACGCCGGCGCGGGACTACGAGCTCCGCGCTAACCACGACCAGGCGATGTTCGAGTGGGCGCGCTCGCGGCCGGAGAAGCCGGTGCTGATCGCCGGTCACACGCATCACCCGGTCTTCGGCGGCACAACGCCGCCGCTGCCCGCCTCCCGTCCCGTCGAGGCCGTCGTGCACGAGCTTGAGGCGCTTCGCGGGCAGACCGGCGCGACCCCCGACGACCTCGCCGCGCTGCGGGCCGAGCTCGAGCAGGTGCGCACGAAGCCCTACAGCGAGCCGCCAAAGACGATCTCACCGCCCTGCTACTACAACACCGGCTGCTGCTCGTTCGGCGACGGGGACGTGACCGGCCTCGAGATCGCGGACGGCAAGATCCGGCTCGTCCGCTGGCTCGACGACGACGGCAAGCCGAAGATCAAGCTCCTCGCCGAGGACGACCTCCGCACCGTGCTCCGAGCGGTCGGCGCGACCAGCTGACGCTCAGGTCGTCCTCAGCTCCGCCCAGAGCGGGGGGTGGTCGGAGGCGTGGTTACGGGGCGCCCGATCCGACCGGCCGTGCGGCCCCGAAAGCGACTGCCCCGCGACGCGGCCCATGAGTGCGCCCATCTTGTGGGGCATAAACTCGCCGCGTACGCGATCTCATCGATTTGCAGCGAGATCGCATTTGTGCACCAACTCGATCTCATGCCGCGTTCTCGTATTCGTGGAGGAGTCCGCCGAGGAGGTCGCGTCGCCGCACTTGAGGCGTGCAAGCGGTCGCTGCGGGCGGAGGATCCACTCCGTACTGGTGATCCGGCGGTCGCAGTTCGAGGGCGCGGTGTGGGCGCTGCTGGTTGAAGCTAGACGCGGAGGACGTGTTCGACTTTACGCACCCACACCCTCGCCGACGGCGCGCAGACCGCCGGCGCGCTCATAGGTGACGGTCACCGCCTGCGCCCCCAGCCCTCGATCCCGTGCTCGTCGGTGACCCAGTACGCCACCTCCCTGTGCACTCGCTGCCGCCCCATCAGTCGAGCAGGTCGAACCATTCCTCCCAGCCGCGCCCGGTCTTGCGCCGGATCACCTCGTCTGACATCGGGAGCGCCTTACGCCTGTCCCTTACTAAAGTCCACCGAAGTGCGCGCCCCATGTGGGATAGACGGAATAGGTGTTGCAGGCTGCTGCGGTGCCTAGCGGATTGGAGGTCGAGGTGGACTACGAGGCGATCGTCGTAGGTAGCGGGTTCGGCGGCTCCGTCGCGGCGACGAACCTTGCCCGCGCGAAGAAGCGAGTCTTGATCCTCGAGCGCGGCACCTGGTGGCTTTCGCCGGAGGAGGTCGGCAGTCCGCCGGCCGCCGCACCCGGCCGCCCTCGCATGGCCGATTGGCTCGAAGGTCGGCGCGAACCTGTCCAGTTCTGGCCGCGTCCGAACCACAAGGACGGTCTGCTGTACCTGTTCGCCGCGAATCGAACCGGCCGCAATATCGACGGGCTCTACAAGGTGACGCGGTTTGACGAGGCCACGGTCGTGACCGCCAGCGCCGTCGGAGGTGGCTCGATGATCTACTCGAACGTCAACCTTCGAGCCGACCCGGAGGCGCTGGCGGCGATCGGCCTAGCCCTTGGCGAAGCCGACTACGACGCCGCTGTCGGCTGGATGGGGGACGTTCGTGGCCCTTTCAATCGGATCGTCACCAAGATTCCATTGCCCGGACGCGACGTGTCGGACCTCGGCGCGGACGACTATCTCTACTTCGAGCGGAGTCGCGTGCTCAAGGAGGCGGCGGCCGACGTCGCCGCAAAGCTCAGTATCGACCTGCCCTGGTCGCCCCTCGATCTCTCCATTCTCGAATACGACCCCGAGCGAGGCCCTGCGAGCGGCGCTGCTCGAGAGCACACCTTCTGCCGGCGGCAAGGCAGGTGCATTTTCGGCTGCTTGCCGGGGGCCCGCGAAACACTGGACCGAAGCCTGTTCGAACACGCTCTCTCCGATCCCGATGCAGGTTGCACCGTATGGCCCCTCGCGGAGGCGAGGCGGCTCCGACCCATCGAGGGCGGCTACGAAGTGACCTTCCGCGACCACCGCCACGGCGGCGAGGAGAAGAGGGTCTCGGCCCCGCTCGTGTTTCTCGCAGCCGGGACTCTCGGCACGGTCGAGCTCCTCCTGCGCTCACGCGAGGAAGAGACGCTCGCACTAAGCGACCGACTCGGCCAAGGCTTCTCCACGAACGGCGACTTCGGAGCATTCATCGTCGACACGGCCAAGCCAGTAAACAGCGCCGAGGGCCCGATCAACACCTGCGGAGTGAGAGCGGTAATCGAGGGCACTCACTTCACGCTCGAGGACACCGGCATTCCGAGCATGGTGGCGCCGACCATCGCCACCTCCATTCGGCTCATCGACACATTCGTCCGGCGGCGGTTGTTCCGAGGGAAACTCCGGCTCACGTGGCTTGGTCAGTCGTTGCACGACCTCCGAATGCTCCTGCCTCACCTCCCGGACACGTACGACCCGCACGACGCCCCCACCGAGCAGGAAGCAGTCGCGCACATCTTTCTCTTTCACGTCATGGGCCAGGACGAAGCAAACGGGAGCTTCAGGCTGCACGGCGGAGAGCTCGACCTGACCTGGGACAAGCCGGTCGCCGACCAGCCGACCTTCAAGAAGGCAAAGAAGCTGTGCAAGGAGTTCGCGACGGCGATGGGCGGCCGCTACGTCGCGATGGACGAGGCGCTTCCACAGCTGCGGAGACTCACCGTGACGCATCCGCTCGGTGGCTGCGGCATCGGGCAGACGCGCGATTCAGGCGTGGTTGACGAGTACGGTCGTGTCTACGACGGGGCGGCCCAGAAGAGCACGGGCGTCCACCCCGGGCTCTTTGTGGTCGACGGGTCCGCGATGCCGGGCTCGCTTGGAGTCAACCCGACGCTGACCATCTCGGCACAGGCACTGAAATCGGTGACGGCAGCCTTGAATGCCGATCCCGGCTAGCCGCCGGGAAAGTTGTATCGCTTCTGATACGACGGGCTGTGCGGCGCGGGGGAGAAGTCGCAGTACGCGCCGCCGAGAATGCATTCCTGCTCCCCCCACCTGCCGGAGAAAGCATTCCAAAGAGCGGGGTTCCCGCCGGCTGTGAGGGGCAGCGGTATCACGCAGCCGTCGCAGGCCAGGTTGTGCGCCCACGGCAGCCCACCGTCGTGTCGCCCTTCGGGAAGATCCCGCCCTTTCTGCGTGCACTTGCCAAAGCAGGGATCCGGATACGAAGCGTGGCTGTCGCGAGCAACGAACACGAGCGGGTGCGGGCCATGGTCGGCCGCTGCTGGCAGGACGAACTCGTCCCAAACGGGTCCGAGGGCGGCGCTTGTCGGCCGCGGAAGGTCGCCCCAGCGCCCTTCGAGCTCGAGCCACGCGTAGGGGCGGACGTGCTCGTGCTGCGCGTAGCGCACGGTGACGGGCCCGAGGAGATCGCCGCCGGCCTCCACGCATGTGTCCGTCGTTTTCGCACACGGTCCGAGGACGACGGTGAGCCCCTCCCAATCGCCGGCGTGCTCCTGGCACGTGAACGGCGGCGTCCGCAGGCCGGGGCCGCAGAAGATGTCCCCCGCGACGGGCGAAGGATTGCGGGCGTAGAACCACCAGTAGTCCACGTAGACCGCGTCGCGCCGGCGGTCGACACGGTAGTAGTAGGCGCTTCCGTCGTCCCCGCCCCGGCGGGGGGGCGGAGCGTCCGCCATCTGGAGGTAGTCGAAGCTGTCGTCGATCTCGGCGGCGCTTGCGAGGTCTTTGCAATCGTCTCCCCGGACCCGGCCCCGGCACATGCTGATGCGGCCCTCCGCGATCGCGTCCTCGATGTCGAGCGGATAGCGCTTCTCTCCCGCGTCCAGAAAAAGCAACGGACGGAAGTGGTCCGCGAGCTCGACATCCGCGTCTTCGAGCTGGGCGGCAGGGATCGCTCGCGGAACGATGTCCGTCTTCGAGAGTGGAGCGCGGATTCCAACGTAGATCAGCAGCAGCGCGACGCCGGCAAGCGCGGCGGGCCAGAGAGGAGGCGGGCCCAGCCCGCGACGCAGGCGAGTGAGCAGCTGGGCGAGCCAGAAACCCACCGGTGCCAGCAGCACGATCAGCCCGACAGGCCAGGTCACGAAGGCGACGGGAGCCCCTACGAGCGTGGTGACGGTGGCCGACAGGGCGCGCGGAAACGCCGTGTACTTCTTGTCTCTGCCCAGCAGGGGGCGCGCAGCCCTGAAGAGCATCCAGAGCACGGTGGTCATCACGATGAGCGCGAACGCGAGGTCTCCCCAAAGACCCCAGGCTCGAAGCGACATGTTCAGGATGACGAGGGCCAGGAACGCCAGTCCGAAGAGCCCGACACCGACGCCGAAGCGAAACGTGCGGCCCCGATCGGAGAGCTGATCGCGGAAGCAACGGGCTCTCCCGAACCACTCGTCGATCTTCGTGCGAACCCGCGTGGACGAGACCCAGCTAGATTTCATCAGTGGGCTGGTGTCGGATTGGCTGCTCGCCGATCGCGTTGGCCTTCTGGTCGATCAGCCGGGTGACCAGCTCCTGGGCGATGCCGAAGAGAATCGCGTACGCGATGAGCGTCACGCGGCGGACTCGGAACCCTTGGCTCTGACGGCACAACCACCCCAGGGGGTCGAGGGGTGACCTAGGCGACGCCTAGCTTGGCACCAAACCGCACGAAGTTCAATGGCGCGGCTGGAAGACCGGTTGCGTCCCGACTCCCGGCCAGCGCACGCGGACACGGTCGTCCTCGAGCATGAGCTCGCGCTTTCCGTCGTCATGCGCCATGACGAGGAACGGCATAGTGTTGTTGAGGGCGCCGCAATACGGTCCACCGATCATGCTCGCGAGCTCGCGAGCCCGCTCTCGCAAATAGTCGGCGACGCCGCCGTCCGTGTCCT